>Ga0068856_100001142_pt1 | contig 27886 bp, 14 predicted proteins | sample KBSCornC62_FD_66595 | JGI IMG/M metagenome (GOLD analysis project Ga0068856, IMG submission 66595) | Corn rhizosphere microbial communities from Kellogg Biological Station, Michigan, USA - KBS Corn C6-2 | ecosystem: Host-associated > Plants > Roots > Rhizosphere > Soil ... | reverse complement strand
CTTCTTGAGGAGGAAGTGTGTCTAGACCTAATAAGATTCGTTTACTTTTCCTGATTTCCTTATTTTATTCGGCGCTCGCCGCAGCCGCGCCGCTGCGTTTCGAGGTCTCGTTCCCTGCCTCGGCCCGCAAGGAGCCGGTCGACGGACGCGTCTTCGTGGTCGTGACCCGCGACGCCAAGCGCGAGCCGCGCCTGCAGTTCGGCAAGACCGGCGGCCAGTACCGCTCGGTCCCCTTCTTCGGCGAGGACGTCACCGCGCTCGCCCCGGGGCAGGCCGCCGTCATCGACGAGAGGACCGAGGGCTATCCGCTCGACCACCTCTCCGACCTTCCGGCGGGCGAGTACTCCGTCCAGGCGGTCCTCAACGTCTACACGACGTTCCACCGCGCCGACGGGCACGACGTGAAGCTCCACATGGACCAGTGGGAGGGACAGGACTTTCCCCGCTCGCCCGGAAACCTCTACAGCGAGCCCAGGAAGATGACGCTCGACCCGAAGGCCGGCGGAACCGTGCGGCTCTCGCTCGACAAGGTGATCCCCCCGATCCCCGTCCCGCCCGACACCGAGTTCGTCAAGCACGTCCGCTTCGACAGCCCGCTGCTGTCGAAGTTCTGGGGGCGTCCGATTCCGATCGGCGCGACGATCCTGCTCCCTCGGGACTACGACAAGACGAAGATCTCGTATCCCGTCCACTACGAGCAGGGCCACTTCTCGACGTCGCCTCCCGGGGGCTTCGGCGAGGCGCCGGAGCCCGCGGCCGACGCGACCGAGCGCCAGAAGGAGCGCGCGAAGCAGCGCGACGAGTTCGCGACAACCTGGAAGTCCGACCGATTTCCGCGGATGCTCTACGTCACGTTTCAGCATCCGACGCCGTACTACGACGACTCGTACGCGATCGACACGCCGAACATGGGCCCGTACGGCCGCGCGATCACCGAGGAGCTGATTCCGTACATCGAGAGCCACTTCCGCGCGATCCCGCAGCCCTGGGCGCGCATCCTCTCGGGAGGGTCGACCGGCGGCTGGGAGTCCCTGGCCCTTCAGGTCTTCTATCCCGACTTCTTCGGCGGCACCTTCACGTACTGTCCCGACCCCGTCGACTTCCACTACTTCGAGATGGTCAACGTCTACGAGTGGGAGAACGCGTGGGAGAAGCTGGACAAGGGCGGCTGGCTCGCCGTCCCGATCCCGGGCGAGCGCGCCCCCGACGGGATGGTCCTCTCGACGATGAAGCAGCAGCTCAAGTACGAGCGCGTCATGGGCAACCACGGCCGATCGGGCGAGGACTGGGACTGCTGGCAGGCCGTCTACGGTCCCGCCGGGAAGGACGGCTACTTCCAGCCGGTCTTCGATCCCGCGACGGGCGCGATCGACCACGGCACCGCGGCGTACTGGAAAGAGCACACGGACATCAACGCGTACCTCCAGAAGAACTGGGCGCAGCTCGGTCCGAAGCTCGCCGGCAAGATCCACATCTGGACCGGAGACGCGGACACCTACTACTTGAACGACGCGGTCCATCTCCTCGACGACTTCCTCTCCACGGCGAACCCGCCCGCGGGGAGCACGATCGTTTACGGCCCGCGGCAGCCGCACTGCTGGGTCGGGCCGTACACGCTCTCCGAGCGCCTCAAGATGATGGCGTCCTATGCGCTCGCCCACGCGCCGAAGGACGTGGATCCCGCGTGGTGGAAGATGGACGCGCGGTGAGGTGACGCGCTACCGGCCGGACGGTTCGATCCCGTTCCCCGCCGGTTCGATGCCCTTCCCCGGCGTCGGCTCGATGCCCGTCCCCGGCGTCGGCTCGATGCCCGTCCCCGGCGTCGGTTCGATGCCGTTCCCGTAGTACGGCTCCACGCGGAACCCGTGGCCGTCCGGCTCGAGCCAGAGCACGCGGCTCGGCACGCCGACGCGCCGAACCGTCCGCACGTCGACGTCGAGAGGCTGGGTCGACGGGGCGCCGTGGCGGTCCCCGAAATGCCGGCGTCCTTCCAACGGGTCGAAGACCCACACGCGCTTCTCGTCGTCGACGGACCAAGCGCGCGTCACCTGACCCGTGCACCAATCCGGCGCCTCGCAGAGCTTCTCCGACGAGACGACGACCGCGGTCAGGCCCTCGGGGGCGAGCGCCGCGCGGATCACGCGGCCGGCCGCATCCATGCGGCGCTGGTGCCGCCAGTCGTCGAAGGAGTCCGAGAACAGCGCCGTCCCCGCGAGGAACGCGAGCGACAGCACCGAGACGAGGCGAAAGCGCGGCTTGACGCACCAGAGCAGCGCGCCGAGCGTCAGGACCACGGCCGTCGGCAGGACCGGCAGGTAGAAGCGCGTCGCGAAGTCGATCGGCGAGTAGGGCCGCATGAGCGCGACGGGCACGATCCCCGCGACCACGGCCGCGAAGAGCGGAAGCATTCGGATGCGCCTCGGGTCCGGCAGACCCGCCGCCCCCTTGCGCCGGAGGATCCAGGACACGGCCGCCACGATGGCGAGCCCGAAGGCGACGGCCGCGACCGAGCTGACCGAGTCTCGCTCCATGACGATTCGCCCGAGGCTCGTTCCGTACGAGCCGACCAGCACCTGCCAGAGGGAGGTCAGGAGCGAGAACGGAAAGCCCTCGATCGCGTGGCGGTCGAGACGCTGGCGCGGATCCACCTCGGGACGATCCCCGAGATCCGAGATCACGAGGAAGAAGACGTAGGACAGCACGGCGATCGCGAGGATCGCCAGAGCGCAGCGGAGAAAGAGCCGCCGCTCGCCCCGGTAGACCTCGGTGAAGGCGAACACGAGGAGGACGGCGACGCAACAGCTCGCGGCCACGGCGTACTCGGTCAGCAGCACGCCGAGCGCGCAGAGCAGCAGGCCGAGGGCGACTCCCCCGCGGCTGTTGCGCGCGAGCGCGCCGACGAGCGTGAGGAGTCCCCCGTAGACCTGCACGACGCTCAGAACGCCGAACAGCGTGACGGTCGCGGTCACGAGCTGGATCCTCACGACGATGGGCGCGACCGCGAGGAGCCCGGCGACGATCGCGTACTGCGACCACGCCGGCATCATCATCCGCCACAGGATGCAGGTCTGGATCCCGAGCGTCGTCCACAGGACCACGTTCGCCAGGAACGCGAAGGTCCAGAACTGGCTTCCGAAGGTGCTCGCGGCGTCTCGCAGCAGGATCGCCAGCACGGGCCGGTCCTGGTGCCCGACGAAGAGGCCCTGGGGCCCGTGCTCCCGAAGCAGAAGGTTCAGGTAGGCGTCGTCGAGGGTCGGAAAGGCGCCCGCGGCCGCCGCCGCCAGCGCGGAGCAGACCAGCAGCAGGAACACGGTCTCGACCCACCGGGGCCGGAACCGCCAGTGCTCGGCGAGCTCCTTCATGCGGGTCCGTCGATTATAGGGGCCCGGGCCCGGGCGGCCTGGGCCGGCCCCTCTTCCGCGACTCCACGATTTTCTCGGCTATACGAAGAACCTCGTACTAACTTCCTCGTATCAGAGACCGGAGGAACGAAGTGGCGCGAAAGACGGGGGTGCGGCCGACCGGAGCGGAGCTCGAGATCCTGGGTGTCCTCTGGGAGCGGGGCCCGAGCACGGTCCGCGAGGTCCACCACCGCCTGGCCCGGGGGCGGGACCTCGGCTACACCACCGTCCTCAAGACCCTCCAGATCATGGCCGAGAAGGGCCTCGTCCGCCGCGACGAGAGCCAGCGGGCGCACGTGTACGCGGCACGGACTCCCGCCGAGCAGACGCAGCGTCAGCTTCTCGGGGACCTGCTCGAGCGCGCCTTCGGCGGCTCGGCCGCCCTGCTCGTGCAGCAGGCGCTGAGCTCGCGCAAGACTTCCGCGGAAGAGATCGCGCGCATCCGCGCGTACCTGGACGCGCTCGAGGAGAGGAAATGAGCCTGCTCGCCGCCCTCGCCGATCACCCGGCCTCGCCCGCCGCCGCGCTCGCCCTGATCCACTTCCTCTGGCAGGGCGCCGCGGTCGCCGTGCTGCTCGCGCTCGCGAACTTCGGGCTCCGCCGGGCCACGGCGAAGGCGCGATACGCCGTCGCGTGCGCGGCGCTCGCCGTCCTCTGCGTGCTTCCCGTGGCGACGTTCGCGCGGCTCAGCGCGCGGGAAGGAGCGGCGCCTCCGACGGTCCTCGCGGCGCCTGGCGGCGAGGCCTCCGCCGTCCGGGCGGGCGCCTCCGCGCGCGAGGCCTCGAAGACGAACCCGGCGGGCGCGGACGCCCTGGCCCAGGCGGCCCCGTGGATCGTGGCCGGCTGGCTCGCCGGCGTCGGCGTCCTCTCCCTGCGACTCTTGGGCGGCTTCGTGGCCGCGCGCCGGCTGACCCGCCGGCACGTCGCCCGCGCCGACTCCGTCTGGCAGCGGCGATTCGATCGGCTCGCGCGGAAGGTCGGCGTCCGCCGGGCGGCGTGCATCCGGCTGCTCGAGTCCGCCGCGGTGCGCGTGCCGACCGTCGTGGGTCTCTTCCGGCCGGCGGTCCTGATCCCGGCCGGGATCGCCCTCGGAATGCCCGCCGCTCAGCTCGAGTCGCTCCTCGCGCACGAGCTCGCGCACATCCGGCGAAGGGACGCCCTGGTCGGTCTGCTGCAGGCGGCCGCCGAGACGCTGCTCTTCTACCACCCCGCCGTCTGGTGGGTCTCGGCCTGCATCCGCGTCGAGCGGGAGAACGCGTGCGACGACCTCGCCGTCGCGGCCACCGGCGACGCCGTGGCTCATGCGCGCGCGCTCCTCCAACTGGCCCAGCGGCGTTCGGCGATCGCCCCCGCGTTCACCGCCGCCGCGGACGGAGGCAAGCTCTGGAACCGCATCGCGCGTCTCGTCGCCCCCGGTGAAACGCCGGCGCGGCGCCCCGCGTCCGGCGCGTCGGCGGCCGTCCTCGTCCTCGGCGCGGTCCTCGCTCTGGGCGCCGCGGCGCGAGTCCCGACGCCCGCTCCGGCGCCTCCGGCTCCTCCCGTATCGCCCGCTCCGCCGGCGTCGCCCGCGTCTCTGGTGCCACCGGCTCCTCCCGCGCCTCCCGCCCCCCGCGCGGCCCAGCCGTCGAAACCGGCGTCCCCGCCCGAGCCGCCCGAGCCGCCCGAGCCCGGCGAAGCGAGACCCGCGCGCGCTCCTTCGAAGGGCCTCCTGTCGCCGGATAACCTCGTCGCTTTCCGCATCCACGGCGTCACGCCCGAGTTCATCGGCGAGATCGCCGCGCTCGGCTACACCCGCTCCACTCCGGATCAGCTGGTGGCGCTCCGCATCCACGGCGTGACGCCCGAATACGCCAAGGAGATGGCGGCGATCTTCGGCCCCGGCCAGGTCCCGCTCGATGACCTCGTCGCCCTCCGCATCCACGGGGTGACGCCGGAGTCCGCCCGGAGCCTGAAGGCCGACTTCGGGAAGCTCTCCCCCGACGACGCGGTCGCCCTCCGCATCCACGGTGCCGATCCGGAGTTCGTTCGGGGCCTCCGCGACGCCGGCTACGCGAGCCTGACCGCCGACGACGCCGTCGCCCTGCGCATCCACGGCGCGACGCCCGAGTTCGCCCGCGCGCTGCGGGCGCAGGGCCTCGCCCCGCTCTCGCCCGACGACCTCGTCGCGTTCCGCATCCACGGCGTCACGCCCGAGTACGTCGCGGCGATCCGGGCGCTGGGCTACGACGCGCTCGACCCCGACGACCTGGTGGCGTTCCGCATCCACGGCGTGACGCCCGAATGGATCCGTTCCACGAATCAGCGCGCGGGCGAGCGCCTCTCGCCCGACGACCTCGTCCGCCGGCGCATCCACGCGCGCCGCTGGACGACCGACGACGAATCCCTCAAGGAGGAGAACACGCCATGAAGACGAAGACGAACTTCCGTCTCGCGCTCGCCCTGGTGCTGCTCGCCGCGCCCCTGACGGTCGCGGGGCTGCCCCGCGCGTCGGGGGAGCCGATGAGCGGCCGCTGGATCGTGGACTTCGACAAGGATGGCTGGCTCGAGCTCACGCTGAAGCGGCGCTCGGACGGCCACGGGAACTGGACGAGCTCGAACGACTACAAGGTCTCCGACTTCCAGGGCCTGTCGCGGCCGGCGGGGACCGCCGAGGCTCCCGCGCACTTCCAGCTCGTGCGCGACGCCGGGACGATCGCCTTCGACGGCACGCTCGGCGCCTCCGGCGGCTCGGGCAGCTTTTCCTTCGCCGGCAACTCCGAGTACGTCGCGGCCCTGGGCCGGATGGGCTACCGGACGCCCGATTCCGACGAGCTCTTCTCGCTGGCGCTCCACGACGTGTCGCGCCAGTACATCCAGGAGCTGGACGCGCTCGGCTACAAGAAGGTCCCGCTCGACGATCTGCTCTCGATGCGCATCCACGACGCCGGCCCCGAGTTCATCCGGGAGCTCAAGCCGCTCGGCTATACGAACGTTGCGGTCGACGACCTCGTCAGCATGAAGATCCACGGCGCGGACGCCGAGTTCATCAGGGACCTGAAGGGTCTGGGCTACACGAACCTCACCGCGGACGACCTCGTGAGCATGCGCATCCACGAGGCGACGCCCGAGTTCGTCCGCGCGCTGAAGTCGCTGGGCTACACGAGCCTCCCCGCCGACGACCTCGTCAGTATGCGGATCCACGGCGCCACCCCGGAGTTCGTGAAGGAGCTCCAGTCGCTCGGTTACGGAGGCGTCTCCGTGGACGACCTCGTGAGCATGCGGATCCACAGCGTGACGCCGGACTACATCCGCGAGCTCCAGTCGCTGGGCTATCGCGGAGTCTCGCCGGACGACCTCGTCAGCATGAAGATCCACGGCGTCTCGATCGACTACGTGAAGAAGATGAAGGCCGCCTACAAGAACGTTTCGGTGGACGACCTCGTGGACATGAAGATCCACGGCCGGAGCTAGTCGAAGGAGGCGTCCGGAATCGAACACCTCCGTCCCGCGAGCGGCCAGCGCGCGGGACCGGGCGGGGCGCGGCGGCGTTTGGATCCAATGACTTACGACGAACGGCGGCTGGCACGTTTCTCGCCCTTGGGGATCCCCGTGGACATCATCCGCGAAGACGTCTCAGAGAAGCGCCGCAAGAAGCGGCTCGTGCTCGCGGCCGCGGGAGCGGTCGCGGTCCTGCTCATCACGCTCGGCCTCTCGAGGCTGAAGCCGGCCGCGCCGACGGTCGAGAAGAGCACGGTCTGGATGGACACGGTCAAGCGGGGACCGATGCTGCGCCAGGTCCGCGGGCCAGGCACGCTCGTCCCGCAGGAGATCCGCTACATCTCCGCCGAGACCAACGCGCGCGTGGAGCGGCTCGTGATCCTCCCGGGCGCGCCGGTCAAGCCCGACACGATCCTCGTCGAGATGTCGAACCCGGATGTCGAGCGTCAGGCGCTCGAGGCCGAGTCGCAGTTCCGGGCCGCGCAGGCCGAGCTCGCCAACGTGAAGGCCCACGCCGAGCGCGACATCATGGACCAGGAGGCGGCGGCCGCCACGGTGCGCTCCGATTTTCACCAGGCGCAGCTGCAGGCCGAGACGAACGAGGGCCTCTACAAGGAGGGCCTCGTCGCCGCGCTCATCCTGAAGCTCTCGAAGGTGCGCGCCGAGGAGCTCGAGACGCGCAACGCGATCGAGGAGAAGCGCGTCGCGACGGTCGAGGCGTCCGCGAGGGCGCAGGTCTCGGTCCAGGAGGCGGCCGTCGACCAGCTCCGGGCCCTGTCGAACCTCCGGAAGGCGCAGAAGGAAGCGCTGCACGTGCGCGCGGGGATTCCGGGCGTGCTCCAGGAGCTGCCAGTGCAGGTCGGACAGCAGGTCGCCCCCGGGGTGACCATCGCCAAGGTCGCCGAGCCCACCCGGCTCAAGGCGCAGCTCAAGATCGCCGAGACCCAGGCGAAGGACGTCCAGATCGGCCAGCCGGCCTCGATCGACACGCGCAACGGCCTCGTGGCCGGAAAAGTTGCGCGAATCGACCCCGCGGTGCAGAACGGAACGGTCACCGTCGACGTCACTCTCGAGGGCGAGCTTCCCGTCGGCGCCCGTCCCGACCTCTCGGTGGACGGCACGATCGAGCTCGACCGGCTGAAGGACGTGCTCTACGTGGGGCGGCCGGCGTTCGGGCAGGAGAAGAGCCTGGTCGGCCTTTTCAAGGTGAACGAGGACGGCGACGAGGCGACGCGGGTGAAGGTCAAGCTCGGGAAGAGCTCGGTGAACACGGTGGAGATCGTCGAGGGCCTGAAGCCCGGTGACAAGGTGATTCTCTCGGACATGAGCGCGTGGGACGCGTACGACAGGGTCCGCTTGAAATAGGAGTGAGGCAGGCATGAACGCGAACGGACATCCGGTCATCAAGCTCGACGGCGTCACGAAGGTGTTCTTCACCGACGAGGTCGAGACGCACGCGCTCTCGGGCGTGCATCTCGAGATCGCGCACGGCGAATACGTGTCGATCGCGGGCCCGTCGGGGTGCGGCAAGTCGACGCTGCTGTCGCTGCTCGGCCTGCTCGACTCGCCGACGGAGGGCAAGTACTGGCTCAACGGCAAGCCGGCGGAGTCGCTCTCGCTCTCGGAGCGCGCGCGGATCCGCAACCGCGAGATCGGCTTCATCTTCCAGAGCTTCAACCTGATCGGCGACCTTTCCGTGTACGAGAACGTGGAGCTGCCGCTGACCTACCGGGGCATGCCGGCGCACGAGCGCAAGAAGCGCGTGCAGGAGTCCCTCGAGAAGGTCGGCATGGCGCACCGCATGAAGCACTTCCCCTCGCAGCTGTCGGGAGGACAACAGCAGCGCGTCGCGGTCGCCCGCGCGATCGCGGGCTCGCCGCTCATCCTCCTCGCCGACGAGCCGACCGGAAACCTGGACTCGGTCAACGGCGAGGCCGTGATGAGCCTGCTCCAGGACCTCCACCGCGCGGGCGCGACGATCTGCATGGTCACGCACGACCAGCGCTTCGCCAAGCACGCCGGCCGCTCGATCCACCTCTTCGACGGACGCGTCGTCGAGGAGGAGAAGGGCGAGGAGCGCGCGCACTCGGAGGAGCAGCTCAAGGAGAGCGGGTACCGGGTGTCCTGATGTCGGGCGTGCTCCAGGATCTGCGCTACGCGGCGCGCTGGCTCGCTCGCAACCCCGGTTTCACGGCGCTCGCGATCGTCACGCTCGGCCTGGGCATCGGCGCCAACACCGCGCTCTTCGGAGTCGTTCACGCCGCGCTCCTCCGCCGGCTCCCGGTCCGGGACCCCGGCCGGCTCGTCCTCTTCGAGTGGCGCGCCGGCGAGACGTTCCGCACCTCCGGGACGCGCGGCTCCTCGGCGCCGCTTCCGCCCCACGTGAAGGGCGCCTCGGTCTTCCGCCCCGACGTCTACGCGCGGATGGAGGAGGCCCGGACGGCCGCCTCGGCGAGGAGTCCCCTCCAGGCGCTCTTCGGGTTCGCGCCGATCTACGAGCTGACGTCCCGCGTCGGCGATCGCGCCGAGATCATCCGCGGGCAGGCCGTGACCGGCGGCTACTTCGAGGGCCTCGGGGTGCGGCCCCTTCTGGGCCGCGCGATCGTCGAGGCCGACGACCGTCCCGGCGCCGCGCCCGTCGCCGTCCTGAGCCATGCGTTCTGGAAGGACGCCTTCGGCGCCGATCCGTCGGCCGTCGGAAGGGTCGTGACGCTCAACCGCACGGCCTTCACGATCATCGGCGTGACGGCGCCGGATTTCACCGGCACGCTGCAGGTCGACTACCAGCCCGCGGTGACCGTCGCACTCGCCGCCGAGCCCGTCCTCCTCGGCGCGGACAGCGGCCTGCGCCCGACCGGGCTGAGCCAGGCCGGCCGGCCGCCCATCTGGTTCCTGAACGTGATGGGGAGACTGAGGCCCGGCGCGACGCTGGCCGAGGCCCGCCAGAGCCTCGACCCGACGTTCCGCGCGGCCGCTCTGGAAGTGATGCCGCCGCCGCGACGGGACGGCGAGACGAGCCGCATCCCGCCGAGGGACGAGCCCCACCTGACGGCGCGCGCCGGCGGCCTCGGCCTGATGGAGCACCGCCAGATGTACTCCCGGCCGATGTACGCGCTCCTCGGCATCGTCGGCGTCGTGCTGCTGATCGCGTGCGCGAACCTCGCGAACCTGCTCCTCGCCCGGGCCGCCCTGCGCCGCGGCGAGATCCGCACGCGCCTGGCGCTCGGCGCGAGCCGCAGGCGGCTGATCCGTCAGCTCCTGACGGAGAGCCTGCTCATCGCCTCGCTCGGCGGGCTAGCGGGAGTCTTCTTCGCGGCGTGGGGCGAAGGCGCTCTCAACGCGATCGCCGGCTCGGACGCGCGGATCGTACCGAGCGGCCTCTCCGCGGGCCTGAGCGCGCCGGTCATCGCGTTCGCGATCGTTCTGACCCTGGTCACCGCCGTGATCTTCGGGCTCGCTCCCGCGTGGGGAACGAGCCGCTACGACCTGAGCGGGGGGCTCGCCCAGAACCGCCGCACGGCGTCGCGGTCCCGACTCGGAGGCGGGCTGATCGCCTTGCAGGTCGGGCTCTCGGTCATCCTGCTCTCGGGCGCGGGCCTCCTCCTGCGCACGCTCCACAACCTGGAGAGCGTTGCGCTGGGCTTCAACCAGGAGCGGCTCCTGGTCTTCGGCCTGAGGCCCGAGCAGGGCGGCTACGGGGACGAGCGGCTTCTCCGGTTCTACGACGCGCTCTTCGCGCGCCTCGACGCCCTTCCCGGCGTCCGCGCCGCGACGTTCGGGCGCATTCCGCTGATCTCACAGTACTCGTGGAACACGGCCATCCTCCTCCCGGGCGAGACCGAGCGCTCTGCCGACCAGCACATCGTCAATCGGCAGATGGTCCGCGCGAACTACTTCGAGGCGCTCCAGATCCCGAGGCTCCGGGGGCGCGCCTTCACGGACAGAGACGACGAGCGTGCGCCGCGCGTCGCGGTCGTCAACGCCACGCTCGCCCGGAAGCTCTTCCCCGGCAAAGACCCGATCGGCCAGCGCGTCACCGAGCCCGAGGAGAAGTGGGTCGCCGAGATCGTCGGCGTCGTCGGCGACACGAAGTACGACAGCCAGCGCAGCGAGATCGAGCCGCTCCTCTACACGCCCTGGCGTCAGGACGTCCGCAACGTGGGAGAGATGTATTTCGCGCTGCGCGCCGAGGCGGATCCGGCGGCGCTGACGCGGACCGTCGAGCGCCTCGTGCACGATCTCGACCCCGGGCTTCCCCTCACCGACGTGTCCACCCAGGAGGCGCGGTCCCGCGCGACCGTCGGGCGCGAACGCGTCTACGCCCAGATCCTGACGTTCTTCGGCGCTCTGGCGCTCCTCCTCGCCGCGATCGGGCTCTTCGGCGTCCTGGGCTACTCGGTCGCGCAGCGCACCAACGAGATCGGCATCCGGATGGCCCTCGGCGCGCGGGCCCAGGACGTCGTCCGGATGGTGGTCGTCCAGGGACTGCGCCCGGCCGTCCTCGGACTCCTCCTCGGCCTCGGCGCCGCGCTCGCTCTCGGCCGCACGGTCGCGAGCGTCGTCTACGGGATTCCCGCCTCCGACCCCGGCACGCTCGCCGCGGTCTCCGGTCTTCTCCTCTCGATCGCCGCGCTCGCGGCATTCGTCCCGGCCCGCCGGGCCGCGCGCGTCGACCCGATCGTCGCCCTGCGGACCGAATGACGATGGCGGGCCGGCTCTCCTTCCAGGACGTCCGCTGCGCCTTCCGCGGGCTCCGCCGCTCCCCCGCGTTCACCGCGGCCTCGATCCTCATCCTGGCGCTCGGTATCGGCGCGAACACCGCGATCTTCTCCGTGGTCCGCGCGGTCCTCCTGCGACCCCTCCCCTATCGGGAGCCCGACCGGCTCGCCTGGATCTGGGCGACGCGCGTCGACCGGGACCGCGCCTTCTACTCGATCCCGAACTTCCTCGACACGAAGGCGCGGGCGAAGTCCTTCGAGGACCTCGCCGGCCTCACGCCCTGGGGTCCGACGCTCTCGGGCGACCCCGAGCCGGAGCGGCTGTCCGCGCTCCGCGTCACCGGCAACGCGTTCGCGCTGCTCGGCGCGCGCGCGGCGAGCGGACGCGTCCTCGCGCGCTCGGACGCCGAGCCCGACGCCGCGCGCGTCGCGGTCCTCGGGCACGGACTCTGGACGCGGCGTTTCGGCGGCGATCCGAGCGTCGTCGGCCGCTCGATCCGCCTCAACGGAGAGGCCTACGAGGTGGTCGGGATCCTCCCGGAGGGCTTCCTCTTCCCGGGCGCCGACGACGCCGAGCTCGCGGTTCCGCTCTCGCTCGAAACGGATGCGCGACGCACGGAGCGGGGCTCCAACTTCCTGCGCCTCTTCGGCCGCCTCGCGTCCGGCGCCGACGTCGGACGCGCGCGCGCCGAGCTCGCGGGCATCACGCGGGAGCTCGCGCGCCTCCATCCCGAGCCCAACGGCAAGCTGACGCCGCCCCGCGTCCTCGCGATCTCGGAGGAGATCGTCGGCGGATCGAGACGCCTGCTCCTGCTGCTCTCGGGCGCCGTCGGACTGCTCCTGCTCGTCGCGTCGGCGAACCTCGCCTCGCTCGCGTTCGTGCGGGCGCTCGGCCGGCGTCACGAGGTCGCGGTCCGGCGGGCGCTCGGCGCCGGCGGCGCCCGCCTCGTCGCGCCGTTCTTCGCCGAGGCGGCGATCGTCTCCGGAGCGGGAGCGCTCGCCGGCATCGCGGCGGCTCAGGCGCTCGTGCCGCTGCTCCTCGCGCTCGCACCGTCGAGCATCCCCCGGGCAAACGAGGCGGCGGTCGACGGGTGGGTCCTCGCCTTCACGGCCGCGATGGCGGGCGGCTGCGCCGTCCTCTGCGCGGTCGGACCCGCGGTGCTCGCCTCCCGCGTCCCGGCCATCGGGAGCCTCGCGCGCTACGCCGCTCCGTCGGCCGGCCGCGCGCGACGCGTCTTCGTCCTCTCCCAGGTCGCGCTGTCGCTGACGCTGCTCTCGGGCGCCGGCCTGCTCGCCCGCAGCCTCGTCCGCCTCTGGGGGCTCGATCCCGGCTTCTCACCGGACCGAGCGCTCGCCGTCCGGATCACGCTCGTCAAGAACCGCTACCCCGACCCCGAGTCGGTGCGCCTCTTCTACGACCGCGTGACGGCGCGCCTGCGGCAGCTGCCCGAAGTCGCGTCCGCCGGCATGACCTCCGTGGTTCCCCTGTCCGGCATGAACGCGCGCACCGACTTCCGCGTCGCCGGGCGCGACGAATCGGACCCGGCCCGCATGCCCGGCGCGCAGAACCGCTGGGTCGACGCGGGCTACTTCGCGACGCTCGGGATTCCTCTGCGCCGGGGCCGCGTGTTCACCGAGAAGGACGACGCGTACGCCCCCGGAGTCGCGATCGTCGACGAGGCTCTCGCGGCGAGCCTCTGGCCGGGAGAGGATCCGCTCGGCGCGCGCCTGCGGCTCGAGGATTCGGAGGGCAGGCTCCGCGACGCGGAGATCGTCGGCATCGTCGGCCGCGTCAAGCACTTCGCGCTCGAGGAGGAGCCCCTCGGCACGCTGTACGCCCCGCTCGCGCAGATCCCGGGCAACCTGCTGGGCAACGTCCTCAATGCGTCGAGCCTCGTCGTGCGGACCACGGTCCCGCCGCTCGCCGCGGCGCCCGCGATCCGCCGCGCGATCCGGGAGGTCGACGCCGACGTGCCGACCGGCAGCGTCCAGGCGCTCGGCGCGCTCCGGGCAAGCGTCCTCGCGCCGCGGCGTTTCCTGGCCCTCTGCTTCGGGGTCTTCGCGGCCGCCGGGGCGCTGCTCGCGGGGATCGGCCTCTACGGCGCCCTCGCCCAGCTCGTCGCGCAGGAGCGGCGCGCGATCGGCGTCCGCCTCGCCCTCGGCGCGTCCCGCTCCGACATCGTGGGGCTGATCGCGCGGCAGGGCGTGGGCCTCACGGTGGCCGGCGTCGGCGCGGGGCTCGCGCTCACGGTGCCGCTCTCGCGTCTCCTGTACGGATCGCTCTACGGCGTCTCGCCGCTCGACCCCGTCTCGTACGGCCTCGCCGCGCTCCTGCTTCTCGCGATCGCGGCGCTCTCGTGCGGGCTGCCCGCGCTGCGCGCCGCACGCGTCGATCCCAACCTGGCGCTGCGGGAGGAATGATGCCCTCCGACGCCGTTCACCGGGAGGAGAACCGATGAAGACCCTGCTGGACGATCTCCGTTACGCCCGGCGCGCGTTCCTCAAGAATCCCGGCTTCACGGCGCTCATCCTCGCGACGCTGGCGCTCGGGATCGGCGCGGTGATCGCGATCTTCAGCATCGCCAACGGCGTCCTCCTCCGCCCGCTCCCCTTCCGCGACCCGGACCGGCTCGTCCGCATCGGGCACGTCCGTCCGGACACGGTCGTGGCGCGCCCGACCTTCTCGCCGCAGGACGTCGAGGACCTGAAGGCCGCGCACCCGGGCCTCGCGTCGGTGTCGGCGTGGACGTACTTTCCGGGCCTCTCGAACGCCTCGCTGACCGGCGCCGGAGAGCCCGAGCGGCTGCCCGCGGCCGCCGTCGACGGCGCGTTCTTCGAGACGCTCGGCATGCCCGCCGCGGAGGGCCGCCTCCTGACTCCCGACGACGACCGGGAGGGCAAGAACCACGTCGCGGTCCTGTCCACGTCGCTGTGGAAGCGCCGGTTCAACGGCGACCGCTCGATCCTCGGCCGGCCGCTCGTGCTCGACGGCACGCCCTTCGAGGTCGTCGGCGTGATGCCGCCGGGCTTCGAGTTCCCCGCGGCGGAGGTCGACGTCTGGATGCCGCTGTCCAACCTCGGCGAGGACTCGACGCCGCACAGGCGCGAGGTCCGCTGGCTCGACGTCGTCGGCCGGCTCGCGCCGGGAGCCACGCTCCCGCAGGCGAAGGCGGGCATCGAGGCGCTGTACGTCCGCCTGGCGCGGCAGTACCCGGACAGCAACACGGGTTTCGAGCACGCGCTCGTGGTCCCGCTCGCGACCGCCGTGACGGGCGACGTCCGCAAGCCCATCACGCTCCTCCTGGGGGCGGTTTCCCTCGTCCTGCTGATCGGCTGTGTCAACGTCGCCAACCTGCTGCTGGCGCGGGCGAGCGTCCGCCGCCGCGAGATCGGGATCCGCGCGGCGCTCGGCGCCGGACACGGGAGGCTGATCCGACAGCTTCTGACGGAGAGCCTGCTGCTCTCGCTGACGGGCGGCCTGCTCGGCCTCCTCCTGGCGCGCTGGGGCATCGACGGGCTGATGGCGTTCTCCGGGGGGCACGTCCCCCGCGCCTCGGCGATCCGGATGGACTCCGGCGTCGTCCTCTTCGCGCTCTTCCTCTCCGTGGCGACCGGCGTCGCCTTCGGATTGCTGCCCGCGCTCTCGGCGGCCCGCGGCAGCCTGCGCGGCGCGCTCGAGAGCTCCGGCGGCCGCGGCGGCAGCGACTCGCGCGGCGCCCTCGCCCTGCGTCGCGGGCTCGTCGTCGGCGAGATCACGCTCGCCGTCGCGCTCCTCGTCGGCGCGGGACTGCTCCTGCGCAGCTTCTGGCGGCTGACCCACGCCGATCCGGGCCTCCGGGCGGAATCGGTGCTGACGCTCTCCGTCGTGGTGCCGTCGGACCTCTACAACGCGGAGAAGGACGGCCCCTATCGCGCGCAGATGCTCGCGGCGCTCCGCGCGCTTCCCGGCGTCGCCGCGGCGGGGTTCAGCAAGACCCTCCCGCTCCACGGCGGCGGCGAGCCCTACCCCGTCGGCGTGGAGGGTCGCCCGGACCTCGCGGAGTACAAGGCGCCCGGCGGCGCGATCATCGTGAGCCCGGGCTACTTCGCGGCCCTCGGCATCCCGATCCTCCGGGGACGCGACTTCACCGACTCCGACCTCGAGACCGGGAAGGAGGTCATGCTCGTGAACCGGGCGCTCGCGCACGCGCTCTGGGGCGACGCCGACCCGATCGGCAAGGGGCTGATCTTCGGCAAGAGCAAGGAGCGCCTCGAGGTCATCGGCGTCGTCGGCGACGTCCGGCAGGAGGGGCTCGGCCAGACGCCCTTCGCGACGATGTACGTCCCGATGTCGATCTTCCCGCGCGGCTCGCTCAAGTTCTATCTGCGCACAAAGGGCGACCCGCGCGCCCTCGCCGCGTCTGCACGCGCCGCGATCCACCGCCTGGACCCGAACCAGGCCATCTCGGGGATGCGGCCCCTCACGGAGGTGGTCGCCGAGACCGTGGCCGGCCCGCGGTTCCTGACCGTGCTCGTCGGCGCGTTCGGCGCGGCGGCGCTGCTGCTCGCGGCGATCGGCGTGTACGGCGTGATCTCGTTCTCGGTCGCCCGGCGCACCCGCGAGATCGGCGTGCGCATCGCGCTCGGCGCGGACCGCGCGGCGGTCCGGCGGCTCGTGATCCGCGAGGGCATGGCCCTCGCCGGAGCGGGCCTCGCGTTGGGTCTCGTCGCCGCGCTCGCGCTCTCGCGCGTCCTGTCGAGCCTGCTCTTCGAGACCCGCACGCACGATCCGCTGACGCTCGCCGCCGTCGGCGTGCTGCTCCTGTTCGTCGCGCTCCTCGCGTGCGCGATCCCGGCGCGCCGCGCGGCGAACCTGGATCCGCAGACGGCGCTGCGGGTCGAGGTCTGACGATGCTCCAGAGCGTGCGTCACGCGTTTCGGGCGCTCCGGCGGGCGCCGGGGTTCTCGGCGGCCGCGATCCTGATCCTGGGACTCGGCATCGGCGCGAATACCGCGATCTTCGCCCTCATGGACGCCGTTCTGTTCCGGCCCCTTCCGGCGGTCGGACATCCGGAGGCGCTCGTCACGCTGAGGGGCGACACCGTGTCGTACCCTCTCTTCCGCACGCTGGCCGCCGAGGCGCGGGGCACGCTGCGCGTCGCCGCCTCTCAGGTTCGCACCATGAGTCTGACGACCGGCGGAGATCCGCAGATCGTCGGGGGCGCGGTCTCGTCCTCGAGTTACTTCGACGTGCTCCAGGCCCGCCCGGGCGTGGGCCGCTTCTTCACGGCGGCCGAGGAGGAGCCGGGCCACGACGTCGTCGTCCTCTCGCACGGCCTCTGGACGTCGCGATTCGGCGGCGACCCGTCGATCGTCGGGCGCAGCGTGCGCCTGAACGGTGTTCCGTTCACGGTCATCGGCGTCGCCCCCGACGGCTACCGAGGCGTGCAGTTTGGCGTCTATCCCGATCTCTGGGTCACGATCGGCGCCATGCCCCGGCTCGCCACCGGCGGCCTCGCGCGCATGAACATCCAGTCCCGCAACTGGGGCTGGTTGACGGTGTTCGCCCGCCTCGAGCCCGGGGTCAGCCGAGCCGGAGCCCTGGCCACGGTCTCGACGATCGCGCGGCGCGACGCCGCGGCGCACGGCGAGGCCTTCGACGCCGGCACCTGGTCGCTGGTGCCGACCGCGGCGGTGGCCGCCGGCTCCGGTGAGAACCCGCCCCTCTCGCGCTTCTTCGGAATTCTCGCGGCCGCGGTGGCGGCGGCCCTCCTCATCGCGTCCGCGAATCTCGCCAACCTGATGCTCGCGCGCGCGGCGGCGCGACGGCGCGAGGTGGCCATCCGGCGCGCGCTGGGCGCCTCGCGGCCGAGACTGGTCGGGCAGATGCTGGCCGAGAGCCTGCTTCTCGCGCTCGCCGGCGCCGCCGTCGGGCTGCTGGCCGCGAGCTGGACCCTTTCCGCGCTCACGCACGTGAGCCTGCCGCAGGACCTGACCCTGGCTCTCTTCCGGCCCGAGCTCGGGGGACGAGAGGCGGCCTTCGCGTTGGCCGTTTCGATCCTGACCGGCCTCGCCTTCGGCCTGATCCCGGCGATCCAGGCGTCCGGCGGCGCGATCGACTCGATTCTGAGATCGACCGCCTCCACGCTGGCGCCGCGGTCGCTCGCGCGCGGCATCTTCCTCGGCACGCAGGTCGCCGTCTGTCTCGCCCTGCTGGCCTGCGCGGGGCTCCTCGGCCGGAGCGTGGCCAACGCGCTCGCGATCGACCTCGGCTTCGAACCCGGCCGCGTGACACTGGCCCAGATCCGTCTGGGACTCGAGCGCTACGACGCGGCGCGCGGAGCGGCCTTCCTGGAGGAGCTGCCGCGCCGGCTGACCGAAAAGCCGGGCGTCCGCTCGGTGAGCTGGACCGGGATCCTCCCGCTCTCGGGCGAGGAGTCGATCGAGACCTTCGAGGCGGAGGGCTACACGCCGCGCCAGGGCGAGCATCCGGCGGTCCACGTCTCCGGAGTCGGAGGGGGATACTTCCGGACGCTTCAGATTCCCGTCGCGGCCGGCCGCGAGTTCGGCCCCGACGACCGCCTCGGCACGCAACCGGTCGCGGTCGTGAACGAGGCGATGGCGCGGCGCTACTGGCCGGGCGCCAGCCCCATCGGGCGCCTGCTGACCATCGACACGCCGCGCCGCATCGTCGGAGTCGTTCGGGACTCGCGGTTCGCGTCCCTGTCGAGCCCCGCCACTCCGCATGCGTACGCTCCGATCCTGCAGATCCCGACGGGGGCGCTCGACCAGCTCACGCTGCTGGTGCGCGCGGACGCCGACCCGGCGGCCGCCGCGGGGTGGATCCGCACCGCGATCCACGAGCTCGATCCGGCGCTGCCGGTGACCTCGCTGCAGCCTTACGGAAGCGTGATCGCCGGGAGGCTCCTGCCCCAACGCGCGGGCGCCGCGATCCTGGGTCTCTTCGGCGGACTGTCGCTGCTGCTCGCCGCGTTCGGGATCTATGCCGTGGTCTCCTACGCCGTCGCGCAACGCACGCGCGAGGTCGGCATCCGGATGGCCCTCGGTGCCGCGCCCTCCGAGGTCCGCAACCTCGTCGTCCGTCAGAGCGCCGCCCCGATCGTCGCCGGGCTCGCCGTGGGCCTCGCGCTGGCCGCGGCCGCCGCACGCCTGCTCGCCGGGTTCCTCTACGGCGTGCCCGCCATCGACCCGATCACCTTCGGCGCGGCCATGCTCGTCCTCGCGGCGAGCGGGCTCCTCGCGGCCTGGGTCCCGGCGCGGCGCGCCGCGCGCGTCGACCCGATCGCGGCGATCCGGACCGAGTGACCTCGAGAGAGAAAGGAACGGCGGCATGACACTTCTGCGGGACCTGAGATACGCGCTGCGGGGGCTCTCGCGCAACCCCGGGTTCACGGCCGTCGCCATCGCCACGCTCGCACTCGGCATCGGCGCGAACACCGCGATCTTCAGCGTCGTGGACGGCGTGCTGCTTCGGCCGCTGCCTTACGCCGATCCGGGTCGGCTTCTCACGCGGGAGCACAACCTCTCCCCGCCGGAGCAGGCGGACGTCGCCGCCATGAACCGTTCGTTCGAGAGCGTCGGCGGCGCGGCGCTCCAGCCCTTCGACTTGAAGGCGGGCGAGGAGCCCGTTCAGGGAATGTCCGCGATGGCGAGTGGCGCGCTCTTCGAGACGCTGGGCGTCCGGGCCATGCTCGGCCGGACGCTCACGAAGTCCGACGACGTGAAGGGCGGCGAGCGCGTGGTCGTCCTGGGCCATGCGATCTGGAAGCGCGAATGGGGAGGCGATCCGTCCGTCGTGGGCAAGACGATCCTCCTCGGCGGGGCTCCGTGGACCGTCGTCGGTGTCATGGGTCCCGAGTTCGCGCTTCCCGAGCAGAAGGTGGACCTCTACGTCCCGCTCTGGGTGGCGTATCCCGTCGCGGCTCCGGAGCGGGGCGTGCACTTTCTCCGTTCGGTGTTCCGGCTCAAGCCCGGCGTCACGGCGGCCGCGGCGCGCGCCGACCTCGCCGGCGTGTTCGCGGAGCTCGGGCGGCTCCATCCGGAGAGCGACAAGGGGCTGAATCCGGACCTCGTCCCGCTGCTCGACAACGTCGTCGGCGACAGCCGGCGGTCGCTGGCGATTCTGATCGGCGCGGTCGGTCTCGTGCTGCTGATCGCCTGCGCCAACCTCGCCAACCTCCAGATGACCAACGTCTCCGCGCGCAACTCCGAGTTGTCGATCCGCGCGGCCCTGGGCGCTTCGCGGCGAAGGATCGTGTCCCAGATCCTGGTGGAGAGCGCGCTCCTCTCGGTACTCGGTGGCGCGCTCGGATTCCTGCTGAGCGCGTGGGGCGTCGGGGCGCTGCTGTCGCGGTTCCCGGAGGCGCTGCCGCGCCTCGGCAACGTCGGCGCGAATCTGCGCGTCGCGGGGTTCACGTTCCTCGCGTCGCTCGCCACGAGCATCCTGTTCGGCGTCGCGCCCGGCTGGCAGGCCGCGAGCGGCCGCCTCACGGGCCTCCTCGGCCGCGCCCGCTCGGGGGCTCTGCGCGACGGCGCGGCGCGCGGCGCGCTCGTCGTCTCGGAGATCGCGCTCGCCATGGTTCTCCTGGTCGGCGCCGGACTCCTCCTGCGCGTGCTCTGGCGCCTCCGGAGCGTCCCGCCCGGATTCGAGACCCGGGGCGTCCTCGCCGCGCACATCGACCTCCCCCAATCCCGTTACGACGACAAGGCCACGCAATCCATGTTCCGGCGCCGCCTTCTCCAGTCGTTGAACGAACAGCCCGGCGTCTCCGCCGCCCTCATCAGCGAGATCCCGCTGTCGGGCGACGCGCTCGACCACGACTTCGTGATCGAGGGCGAGCCCCCGATCGCGCCCGGCGACGAGCCGTCGATCTACACCCGCAGCGTGATGGGCGACTACTTCCGCGTCATGCGCATCCCGCTCCGTGCCGGCCGCCTGCTGAACGAGGGCGATCGCGAGAGCACCGAGTACGTGGGCGTCGTCAACGAGAGCATGGTTCGCCGCTACTTCCCGCACTCGAATCCCCTCGGCCGCAGGCTGCGCTGGGCGCGGCAGCGAGAGCCCGAGTGGATCACGATCGTGGGGGTCGTCGGCGACGTCCGACACTTCGGCCTGGCCGCCGCCGAGGAACCCGCGGTCTACACGCCCTATGTGCAGTCGGCTCGGGACTGGAAGCGCTGGTCCGAGCTGGTCGTCCGAGGACCGGGCGGCTCGAGCGGCCTCGGCGAGCTCGTGCGCCGCATGGTCCGAGGCATCGACCCGCTCCTCCCGATCGCGAGGATCCGGTGGATGGACCAGGTCGTCGGCGACTCGCTGACCCGCCAGCGCTTCAACGCCGAGCTGCTCACGATCTTCGCGGCCTCCGCGCTCCTGCTCGCGTGCGTCGGGATCTTCGGCGTCATGTGGAGCACCGTGCGCCGCCGCCGTGCCGAGATCGGCGTGCGCATGGCGCTGGGCGCGGGACCGGCGCGCGTGGTGCGCGAGATCGTGGCCGACGGGCTCCGGCTGATCGCGCTCGGCATCGGGATCGGCCTGGCCGCGGCATTCGGGCTGACCCGCCTGATGGCGAGCCTGCTGTTCGGCGTGGCGCCCACGGACCCGGCGACGTTCGTCGGGGTCGCGCTCCTCCTGGCCGCGGCGGCCGTTCTCGCGTGCTGGATCCCCGCCCGGCGCGCGTCGCGGGTGGACCCGATGGTCGTTCTGCGGGCCGAATAGAGTCGAGGCCCTCATGCTCACGCTGCTCCAGGACCTCCGCTATGCCTCGCGCTCGCTCCTGCGCAGCCCCGGCTTCTCCCTCGCCGCCGTCGCGACGCTCGCGCTGGGCATCGGCGCGAACACCGCCGTCTACAGCCTCGTGCGCGGGGTCCTCTTCCGCGCGCTTCCGTTTCCGGCGCCCGAGCGGCTGGTCGCGGTCAGCGAGAGCTATCCCGCGAAGGGCTATCCGCTCATGGTGGCCTCGCCGCCGAACTACCTGGACTGGAAGGCGCAGAGCAAGAGCTTCGCGACGATGGGCGCCTACAGCACGACGGACCTCGCGCTCTCGACGGGCGGCGAGCCCGAGCGGCTTCGCGGCACGACCGTCACCCCCGGCTTCTTCGAGGCGCTCGGCGTCGCGCCGGCAACCGGCCGCGTCTTCGAGACGGGCGAGTTCGCCGAGGGGCGGGATCGGGTCGTCGTCCTGAGCCATGGCGTGTGGCGGCGGCGCTTCGGGAGCGATCCCGCGCTGGTCGGCAAGACCGTCCGACTCGAGGGCGAGCCGTACCGCGTGGTCGGCGTGATGCCCCGGGGCTTCCGCTTCCCGGAAGAGGGGCCGGACGCCTGGGTCCCGCTGACGCTGCCGGCGAACGTGGCGACCCAGCGCGGCGCGCACTACCTGGACGTCGTCGCGCGGCTGGCGCCCGGCGTGACGCTGGCCCAGGCGGCCGCCGAGATGCGCGCGATCGCCGCGACGCTCGAGCGCGCGTACCACGACACCAACGAGGGCCACGGCGCCGCGGTCACGCCGCTGCGCGAGATGCTCGTGCGGTCGGTGAAGGCCGCGCTCCTCACCCTGCTCGGCGCCGTCGCTTTCGTGACGCTGATCGCCTGCGCGAACGTGGCCAACCTGATGCTCATCCGCGCGTCGCACCGCGGCGCGGAGCTCGCCATCCGCACCGCGCTCGGAGCCGGACGGTGGCGCATCGCGCGCCAGCTCCTGACCGAGACGCTCGTGCTGGCCGTCTGCGGCGCGGCCCTGGGGATCCTCCTGGCCGAGCTCGCCGTGGAGACCATCGTTCGGTGGAGTCCCGGCGACATCCCGCGGCTCGCGGAGGTCGGCGTCGACGGCGGCGTGCTCGCGTTCACCGCGTTCTGGACCGTCGCGGCCGTGGTGCTCTGCGGCCTCGCGCCCGTCGCCGGCGTCTTCGCGCGCGCGCCCATGGCCGCGCTCAAGGTGGCCGGCGCGGACTCCGGAGCCCAGCCGGGGCCCGCCCGCCTCCGCCGCCTCCTCGTCGTCGGCGAGCTCGGCCTCGCGCTGCTCCTCCTGGTCGGGGCGGGCCTGCTCGTGCGCAGCCTCGCGCGCCTCTCGGCCGTCGACCCGGGCTTCTCGGCAGAGCGTGTGCTGCGCTTCGACCTTTCGCTGCCGGGCGCGCGCTATCCCGACGACGAGCGCGTCGCGGCGTTCACGGAGCGCGTGCTCGACGCCCTGCGCGGGCTCCCGGGAGTCCAGTCGGCCGGCGCGACGTTCGGCCTGCCGCTGACCGACTTCCGCTACAGCAGCACGTTCACGGTCGAGGGACGGCCGGTCGACCCGGCTCGCGAGCCCTCGGCGCAGGTGCGCGTCGCCAGCCGCGACTACTTCCGGACCGTCCGCCTGCCGCTCCTCGCGGGCCGCTCCTTCACGCCGCAGGATGTTCGCGGAGCGCCGATCGCGATCCTCGCGAGCAAGGCCGCCGCCGCGAAGTTCTTCCCGGCCGGCGACGCGATCGGGCAGCGGCTGCGGTTCGGGGCGCGCCCCGGCAACGTGCGAATCCAGGGCGAGATCGTCGGCATCGTGGGAGACGTCACCGACCAGGGCCTCGCGCTCGGGGGGACCCCGGAGTTCTACGGCAGCCTCGAGCAGGCGCCGGTGGGATCCTTCAGCGTGGTCCTCCGGACGACGCAGGACCCCGGCGCGCTCTCGGCGGCCGTGCGCCGCACGATGCAGTCGCTCGACTCCGAGCTCCCCGTGACGCAGCTCGAGCCGATGGCGGAGGTCGTCTCGCGGTCGATCGCGCGGCCCCGCTTCACGATGTCGCTCCTGCTCGTCTTCGCCGCGACGGCGCTCCTGCTGTCGGCGGTCGGGATCTACGGCGTCACGGCCTACGCGGTCTCCCAGCGCACGCGCGAGCTCGGCATCCGCATGGCCCTGGGCGCCGACTCGCGCAGCGTGCGCGGGCTCGTGCTCCGCGACGGCCTGCGTCTCGCGGGCGCGGGGCTCGGGCTGGGGCTCATCGCCGCGTTCGCCCTGACGCGCCTGCTCCGAGGCCTGCTCTTCGAGGTGCCGCCGACCGACCTCGCGACGCACGCGGGGGTCGCCCTGATTCTCCTGGGCGTGGTGATCCTCGCGTGCTGGATCCCGGCGCGCCGCGCCGCGCGGCTCGACCCGTGGCGCGCGCTGCGGGCGGAGTAAGGAGCTCGCCATGAACACGCTTCTCCAGGATCTTCGCTACGGGCTCCGGAGCCTCCTCAAGGCGCCGGGCTTCACGGCGATCGCCGTCGCGACGCTCGCGCTCGGCATCGGCGCCAACACGGCGATCTTCTCGGTCGTGCACGCGGTGCTTCTGCGCCGGCTGCCGTATCCCGAGCCCGACCGCCTCCTCGTGATGACCGAGCGGCACGTCCGCGAGGGAAAGATGCCCGGATCCACGCGCTCGCGGCTGCGCAGCGGAGGGGGCGTCCCATGGCTGACGTTTCTCGACTGGCGGGCGCAAACCCACTCGTTCCGTGGTCTGGCCGGCTTCCACACGAGGCAGATCATGCTGAGCGGCGCCGGCGAGCCCGAGATGCTCCTCTCCGCGCAGGTCTCGGCGGAGTTCTTTCCCCTTCTCGGCGCACGGCCGGTGCTCGGGCGACTCTTCGGCGCCCCCGACGACGCGCCGGGCGCGCCGCCGACGCTGATCCTCTCCTGGGGTCAATGGAAGCGCCGCTTCGGGGGCGACCCGTCGGCCGTCGGGCGAACCATCGACATCGACACCGTCCCCTACACGATCGTCGGCGTGTTGCCGCCGGGGTTCGCCTTCTTTCCGGAGCCGATCGGCTTGTACACGCCGATCGGACTCCTGGGCAGCGAGCCGGGCTCGCAGGACCGCCGGAACCATTCGGGCATGCAGGTGCTGGCGCGGCTCTCGCCGGGAGCGTCTCTCCGCTCGGCCCGCAGCGAGATGGAGACGGTCTCTCTCCGCCTCGAGAAGGAGTACCCGGTCTCGAATACCGGCCGGCGCGCGGCGGCCGATCTCCTCGACGAGGTTCTCGTCGGCGACTACACGGCCGCCTTGTGGATCCTGCTCGCCTCCGTCGGCCTCGTCTTGCTGATCGCGTGCGCCAACGTCGCGCACCTGCTGCTCGCGCGCGCGGCGGCGCGACGCCGCGAGTTCGCGATCCGAACGGCGATCGGCGCGAGCGGCGGCCGGCTCGTGCGTCAGCTCCTGACGGAGAGCGTGCTGCTGTCGGCGATCGGCGGCGCGCTCGGCGTGCTGCTCGCGGGATGGGCGCTCGGGCCGCTGTTGCGCATCACGCCGAGCGTGATTCCGCGGCTCGCCGACACCCGGATCGACCCGGCCGTCCTCCTCTTCACGCTCGCCGCGGCGACGGTCACGGGGATCCTGTTCGGCCTCGTTCCGGCGCTTCACGCCTCGCGCAGCGATCCTCAGGGCACTCTGCGGGAATCGGGCAACTCGACGACGGGCGGCCTCGAGCGCCAGCGGCTGCGCGGCGCGCTCTTCGTCTCCGAGGTGGCGCTCGCCTTCCTGCTCGCGGTCGCCGCGGGGCTGCTCCTGCGCAGCCTGAAGCGCGTCGAGGGCGTCTCACCCGGCGTCGAGACGGACGGCGTGCTCGCGCTCGACGTCTACCTGCCGGAAGCGAAATACACGACGCCCGAGGCGCGTCGGCTCTTCTACGAGCGTGCGCTCGGGGAGCTGCGTCGCGTGCCGAGCGTCGAACGGGCCAGCGCCAGCCTGTGCACTCCGGTAATGGGACAGTGCTGGGGATCCGCCTACCTCGTCTCGGATCGGCCCGTCCCGGCGCGACCCGACCTGCCGGACGGCCCCTTCAACGTGGTCGAGGCCTCGTACTTTCGGACGATGCACGTGCCCCTGAAGGACGGACGGTTCTTCGACGCGACCGATACCCCCGACTCGCCGCCCGTTGTCGTCATCAACGAGACGATGGCGAAGAAGTGGTGGCCGAACGAGAGCCCCATCGGCAAACGGATCAAGCAGGGCTTTCCCCAGGACACGGCGCCTTACCGAGAGATCGTCGGCGTCGTGGGCGACGTGCCCCAGGACGGCCTCGACGAGGTCATCCGCACGGAGGTCTTCCTGCCCCTGTCTCAGCACCCCGAGGCCGACCTGACTCTTCTCCTCCGCACGAGCCGGCCGCCGATGAGCCTCGCGAAGTCGGCGATTGCCGCGATCCACTCGATCGACAAGGACCAGGCCGTGACGGCGGTCCAGCCGATGAACCAGTACATCGCCGACTCGCTGGCGCACCGGCGGTTCCAGACGGTGCTCCTCGGGCTCTTCGGCGGCCTGGCCCTGCTCCTCGCGTCGGTCGGCATCTACGGGGTCGTCTCCTATGGGGTCGCTCAGCGCCGGCGCGAGATCGGCATCCGCGCCGCACTCGGGGCCGCCCGGGGTGACATCCTTCGGCTCGTCTTCCGGCAGGCCCTGCGGCTCGCGGCCGTCGGCCTGTTGATCGGAGGCGGCGCGTCCCTCCTCCTCACCCGGTTTCTCGCGAGTCTTCTCTTCCGCGTCACGCCGACGGATCCCATGACCTTCGGCATCGTCGGCGTCGTCGTCGCCGGGGTCGTCGGCATCGCCTGCGCGAGGCCGGCGCTCCGGGCCATGTCGGTGGATCCGGCCACCGTGCTTCGATCGGAGTAATGCCATGTCTACGCTGATCCAGGATCTTCGCTACGGGCTCCGGACTCTCCTCAAGGCGCCGGGCTTCACGGCCATCGCCGTCGCGACGCTCGCGCTCGGCATCGGCGCGAACACCGCGATCTTCAGCGTCGTGCACGCCGTGCTGCTGCGCCGGCTCCCCTATCCGGATCCGGGCCGCCTCGTCGTGCTGCGCGAGGAGCAGGTCCGCATCGGGAAGATGGGTGTCGCCTGGCCCACCTTCCTCGATTGGAAGGCGCAGAGCCGCACGCTCTCCTCGCTCGCGGGGTACCGCGCGAACGAGATGACGATCAGCGACACGCGAGAGCCCCAGGTGCTGCGCGTCGGCGAGGTGTCGGCCGCCCTCTTCCCCCTTCTCGGCGCGAAGGCGGCCCTCGGACGCCTCTTCGTGGAGTCCGACGACCGCCCCGAGGCTCCCCCGACCGTGGTCTTGAGCGACGAGCTCTGGCGGAGCCGCTTCGGCTCCGACGCGGACATCGTCGGAAAGACCGTCCGCCTGGACGCGATCCCGCACACCGTGATCGGCGTGCTCCCGCGCGGGTTCTCCTTCTTCCCCCGCCGCGTCGAGCTCTACCGTCCGGTCGGCCTCTACGGGGCGGAGCGGACCTGGCTCAATCGCGGCAACCACACGGGCCTGCGCGTGCTCGCGCGCCTCGCTCCCGGGGCCACGCTGGGGGGCGCACGCAGCGAGATCGCGGGGATCATGCGGCAGCTCGAACGGCAGTACCCCGACACGAACGCCGGCCAGTTCGCGACGATGGCGCCGCTCGCCGAGGAGATGTTCCAGGACTATCAGCCGGCGCTGTGGACGCTGCTCGCCGCGGTCGGCGTCGTGCTCCTCATCGCGTGCGTCAACGTCGCCCACCTCCAGCTCGCGCGGTCGGCCGGACGCCAGAGGGAGCTCGCGATCCGGGCCGCGCTCGGAGCGGGACGGGGACGGATCGTGCGACAGCTCGTGACCGAGAGCGTCCTCATCTCCGGCATCGGGGGCTCGCTCGGGCTGCTCGTCGCCGCGTGGGCGATCGGGCCGCTCGTGCGCCTCGCGCCGACCGCGATCCCGCGCCTCGCCGAGACGCGCATCGATCCGGGAGTCCTCGCCTTCACTCTGGCCGTCTCGCTCGCGACCGGGATCCTCTTCGGCATGACGCCGGCGATCTCCGCCTCGCGCCCGGATCCCCAGGCCGCGCTCGGCGAGGGCAGCCGGGGCTCGACCGCGGGCCGCTCGCGGCAGCGGTTCCGGACCCTGCTGTTCGTCTCGGAGGTTGCGCTCGCGTTCGTCCTGGTCATCGGGTCGGGCCTCTTGATCCGAAGCCTCGCCCGGCTCCGCGCCGTCTCGCCGGGCTTCCAGGCCGAGCACGTCCTGGCGCTCGACGTGGCGATTCCGGACGCGCGGTATCCGAACGACGAGGCGCGCGCCCTGTTCTACCGGAAGTCGGTGGAGGCGCTGCGCCCTCTCCCCGGCGTGGAGTCCGCGAGCGCGGTCTACTGTCCGCCGCTGACCGGCAAGTGCTGGGGCTCGATCTACCTCCTCTCCGACCGTCCCGCGCCCCCGCAGGCCGAGCTCCCCAGCGCCCACTGGAACGTGATCGAGCCCGGCTACTTCTCGACGCTCGCGATTCCGCTGCGCCGGGGCCGGGCGTTCACGGACGCCGA
>Ga0068856_100001136_pt1 | contig 27971 bp, 18 predicted proteins | sample KBSCornC62_FD_66595 | JGI IMG/M metagenome (GOLD analysis project Ga0068856, IMG submission 66595) | Corn rhizosphere microbial communities from Kellogg Biological Station, Michigan, USA - KBS Corn C6-2 | ecosystem: Host-associated > Plants > Roots > Rhizosphere > Soil ... | reverse complement strand
GTGGCCGTCGCGAGCCCTCGCGATTCAAGATTTACGTCACGAAGAAGCGATGAGCGGGCACAGACTCGCGACCGTGACATTTCAGCTCGTTGTGGAGGCAAGCATTGACGGGGAAAGCGGGACACAGCCTGTTTTTGCATGGAGCTCAATGGGCCATTAATGGCCAGGAATTCGTGCCTGCATCGGTGCGGGTCGGCGGCGGTCACATCGCGCACATCGAAGAGCCGGCTCACCACAGCAAGTCAGGCGCGGAATTCGGGAGCATCGACCTGAGCGGATTTCACGTGCTGCCGGGATTCATCAATGCGCATGATCATCTGCAGTTTGCGCTGTTTCCCCGGCTCGGATCTCCTCCATACCGGAACTATGTTGACTGGGGAAACGACATCCATCAACGACTGGGGGACTGCATCGCGCAGCACAAGCGGGTGCCAAGAAAGGCTCGACTCTGGTGGGGCGGCATTCGCAACCTTCTGTGCGGTGTGACGACGGTGTGCCATCACGATCCTCTCTGGCCGGAACTGTTCGAAGACGGGTTTCCAGTTCGGGTCGTGAGGGAGTTTGGCTGGGCTCACTCCATTGCGCTGGGCGAAAATCTCACGGATGCGTTCGCTGCGACACCGAAGAACCGGGCGTTCATTATTCATGCAGCCGAAGGAACCGACCGGCAAGCGCACGAGGAGATAGGAGAACTAGATCGACTCGGGCTCCTGGGCCGACAAACAGTGTTGGTGCATGGCTTGGCCATGGACAGTGACAGTGCGGGACTCATTCGAAGGCGAGGCGGGGCCCTGATTCTTTGTCCGTCGTCGAACAAGTTTCTATTTGGAATTATTCCGGATATATCTCTGCTCAACGGGGTTGGACGGATTGCGCTGGGCAGCGACTCGCCGCTGACTGCGTTGGGCGATTTCCTGGATGAGATTCGGTTTGCGATCCGAAATTGCAAGATTGCTCCACAGGTTGCACTGCGCATGGCTACGACGACGGCGGCAATGACGCTGCGACTGGACGACGGCAAGGGCTCAATCAACGAAGGAGGATCCGCAGACCTCATCGCAATCCGCAACACCGGAGAATCCATCGAAACCCGGCTGCAAAAGCTGACGATGCACGATATCGAGTTTGTGATGCTGGGAGGGGAAGTCAAACTGGTCTCGCCAAGGGTACTGGAGCGGCTTCCCTGCGCATCGAAACGTGAGCTTGAGCCCTTGCAGATCGATGGTTCGATTCGGTGGTTGCGCGCGCCGGTGAGAGCGTTGCTGCGAGCTGCCGAGGAGATCCTCGGAGAGGATAAGGTGCATCTGGGGTATCGAAAGGTTGCCATTCCGACCGGTCTTGAGGCACCTCATGGGTGCTGAGGGAACTCGGCGACATTTCGGTGTACTGTCATTCACCGGCGCGGGGCATCTGAATGCCCTGATCACGCTAGGACTTGAACTCCAGGAGCGCGGTCATAGAGTAACGTTCTTCGAGAAACCGAAGATCGAGAGGCAGATTCGGGAAGCAGGGCTGCAGTTCCATGCGATCGGAAAGCAAGAATCTCCTTTTAAAGGGAAAGGGCCGGACGGTTCGGCGGGTGGTGTGCTCAGTGAACTTGCGACTCTACGCTTCAACCTTCGGCGGATCGGGCATGATCTGGACAATTACTTCAGGGAGACTGAGCCTGCGCTTCACAGCGCCGGTGTAGACGCGCTGATTGTGAACGAGATTGCAATTACCGGCCCGACGCTCGCGGAACTGCTGGGACTGCCGTACTTCATTGTTTCGACGTCTGTGCCTCATAACTTCGGCTGGAAGGCCTACCCGGCGTTCTCTGGATACCGGTTTTCAAAGTCGTGGTTTTCGGCTCTTCAGACCGGGATTCTCGAGATTTCATCGGTAAAGATGCACGGTCCGATTCGGGCCGTCGTCAATCGCTACAGAGCGACGCGAGGACTGGCGCCTGTTCGTGGGATTAATGCGACGTATCCACCGCTGGCACAGCTTAGTCAGCTGCCGGAGTGTCTTGATCTGCCGCGAAGCAGCTTTCCTGAGTATTTCCACTACACCGGACCATTCGCGCGAGGGGGAGCGAGGCCGGCGATCGACTTTCCCTGGGACCGTCTGGATGGGCGGCCACTTATCTACGCCTCGCTGGGGACAACGCGGAACGCCCAAGCGGAGATTCTGCGAATGATTGCGGAGGCATGCAAGGACCTACCGGCACAGCTTGTGATCTCACTGGGTAGACGATTTGATGTCAGCATGTTCGGGTCATGGCCGGGCAATCCGATCGTGGCTGAGTTCGTTCCGCAGTTGGAGATTCTGAAACGAGCTTCACTCGTGATTACCCACGCAGGACCGAATACTGTGTTTGAGACGCTGATGGAGGGAAAACCGATGGGTGCGATTCCGATCGCGCACGATCAGCCTGCGATCGCAGCGCGGCTGGCCCGGCTGGGAGCCGCTGAGGTCCTTCCTGTCATGAGGCTGTCGGCTCAGATGATTCGAGAGGCGGCGGTCAAGGTCATGGCCGACCCCTTGTATCGTCATGCTGCCGAGAAGATGCAGAAGAAGCTTCGGACGTTGAATGGCGTTGAACGGGCGGCTGAGATCATCGAGGAGTCCTTGACGCGATGGGAGGTCGAACGGGGGCCTTCTCGGCGAGGATTCGACCTAGGCGAAGCCTTACTTCAGTCTTGAGTTCCTCAGGAAGAGGTTAGGAGCAGGTCCAGAATCTCCATCGCTTCTTCGGAGCTCTGATACTGTAACTCAAAAGTGGGGACACTCCATAGAGCTTCTAGTTTCTGCTCATGCATGGCGCGTATTTCGCCAGCAGAATAGAGCTCCGCGCCCAGCCGTGTGGTACCGGTACCCTCAGGCAGCCTGGTGAGACGGCCCAGCCCGGGACAGGTGCGGTTCAGATAGACAATAAAAGCAACTTCGACCTCGGGTATCGTGGAGGCGATTGGAAGGGCTGAAGTCGGAACTTCGAGCGACGGTTTCCCCTCCATTCGGGGGCTTACCTCAAATGCCGCAAGTTCGGGAAACAGGGATCGGGCCGCTGGGCGAAAGCGCGCACGATGCGAGTGGCCGATAATCCGGGGCGGATGCGAGTCGTTGATGAGATAGCTTGTGTCGTCAGAGGTGTAGGTCCAGCCGCCGCGGGCACACGCGTAGGCCAGAGTGGATTTTCCGGCTCCTGAGTCGCCGCAGAGCAGAATCCCTTGACCGTTCTTACTGACGCATGCAGCGTGAAGATCTGTAACGACCGAGGAGCCGAGGAGCAGATAGACCACCTTCTCGAGGAAGTTGTATCGGAAGTAGAGGTGGTTCCTGACGGTTTGTTCCGTGACCCAGGTGAAGCTGAGGCACCGTTGGAGATCGAGAAGTGCCTGGTTTTCACCATCCGCGACAAGGGAATAAAGGTGGTTGTATTCACGCCGGGTGGGCTCGGGAGGGCAGGAGGAGGACGCGCCCTGGCTGACGCCGACACGGACCTCCAATGGCGGTCCAGGGCGAGATTCGCTTACATGACCAAAGGTTTCAAACGCAGCGAGGAGGACATCAGTGCTGTTGGTGAGGATCCTTACCGGATAGCCGAGCGGGTAGAAGGTACCTGTGAGAGGCAAATGAATGTTTGCCCGAAGCGTATCCTGCGGCCGCGATATTGCAGGGGTGGTGGTAAATCCGGATTCGAACACCTCTGAAGGTCGCGTATTCATTCCTCGCGTGTGTAGAAGGGCGATTGCAGCTCAGGGCTGGATTCAATGTAGCGATCGACACCGATTCGGATGTCAGAGGAATGTATGCGTATTGTCACTTTCTGCGTGTGTTCAGTATCAGCACCGTTTGTTGAAGGTCAACAAATTAATGACAATCTCCTGACCGAGGCATGACATGCGGTTCCTCCTCCTTCTTTACGTTCAAGGTCTACGAACAGTGTCATGTTTCGATCCGACTCCATCGACGAACTCAGAACAGCTGACCCCGCTGAGAGACTGCGTGCAAGAAGGTATGGGTCTCTCCGGGAGAGGACGCTTCTGGTCGCCAAATTCATCGTGCTTGGAGGCTGCGTGTTCTCTGTGGCTGCTGCCCAGATACAGCCTGGGGCGGGGCCTTCGCAGGGAACGACGGGTTCGGGAACGGACCGCGATAGCTCAGGCCTGACGCTCGGACAGCAAGGCGGTTCAGTACCTGATCGAGATGAATCCGCTCGCAACCGGAGCCTGCAACCTGGCGCGGCACTCTCTGCCGATCAGATCACGGCGATCCTGGAGCAGAATCCAGATCTTGCCAGCGATCTGAAGCAACAGATCGCAGATCGCCTTCGACAACAAGGAACCGATGTTGCGGTGAGCGACATTTCGGACGACATGCTTTATCGCCAGATCGCGAATAGTGCCGATCTGCGGGCGAGTATCACGACGGTGTTGCAAGCACGGGGATATGTTTCAAACGATGACCTGCTCTCGTCCGGGCTAGGTGGAAATGCACCGATGGGTCAAAGCTCGCAGCAGGGATCCACGTCCGATCAAGGCGGGGTCTCCGGTTCGAACGCGCTTGCTGGGGCAACCAGTGCCCCGAGCCAGCGCAGTCGTGAAATGAATTTCCCAGAGGATGGGGGTGTACGGCGGAATGTGGGGCACGCCTCCACGGACGAGCCGAACGTGGTGCATGCAACCACGCCCTACGACCTGCCGTCGGCACGCGATCTGTATACGCAAATTCCGGATCAAACCGAAGCGTTGAAGCGATTTGGGTCGGACGTGTTTGTTCACAGAAGATCATCTGCAGTGGCGCGCGGAACTGGGGCCCGGGACATTACGCTCGATGTTCCGATCGGTCCCGACTATGTTCTCGGAGCTGGGGACAAGCTCACGATCCACCTTTGGGGCGGCACCACACAAACGATCAGTCGGATGGTCGATCGGGATGGAACGGTGTTCCTGCCTGAAGCCGGTTCACTTCAGATTGCCGGCTTAACGCTAGGCAAAGCGCAGACGCTGATTGAAAGTGTGCTCAAAAGGCAATTTCGAGATGCGCAGGTTTCGGTGGTGGTTTCTGAACTGCGTTCGGTTCGCGTTTACGTTGTGGGGGATGTGCAGCGACCGGGTGGGTACGATTTGAGCGCGCTTTCAACCCCGGTCAGTGCTTTGTATGCCGCGGGCGGACCGACTGCAGTGGGATCTCTGCGCACGATGAAACATTACCGCGGAGAAAAGCTGGTTGAAGACGTCGATCTGTATGACTTCCTACTTCACGGGATTCGCAATTCAGCTACCCGGTTTGAGAGCGGCGACACGCTGCTGGTTCCTCCGGCAGAGACGCTCGTTGCCATATCGGGCGCAGTGCGGCGGCCGGCGATCTACGAACTGAAAGCGGGCGAGGCTTCACTAGCAAAGGTTATCGACAGTGCGGGCGGACTTACGGCGGCCGCGTCGCTGGGGAACATCGTCGTGGAACGCATCGATGGGGATCATCAGCGAAGAACGATGTCGTTGCGAGATGCAAGTCAGCCGCAGGCAAACCTGAACGAACTGGCTGCCAGATTTGAACTGAAGGACGGAGACAAGATCAAGGTTGACCCGATTCTGCCGTACAGCAAGCAGGTTGTTTATCTCGCTGGGCATGTCGTGCGGCCCGGGCGCGTCGGCTATGCAGACGGGATGCGGCTCAGCGACGTGCTTCGCAGCTACGAGGAAATCCTGCCAGAGCCGGCATCGCATGGAGAAATTGTTCGTCTCATGTCGCCGGATCTTCATCCGGAGACGATTGATTTCAACGTGCCTGACGTGCTGATCGGGAACGCCAATGTGGAGTTGAAGCCGTTTGACACGATACGCGTATTTGGACGCTACGAGGCAGATGCTCCGACAGTGAGCATTCGAGGAGAGGTGCTTCGTCCGGGTAACTACCCGATGACAGATGGGATGAGTGCCGCGAAGCTGGTGCGTGCGGCGGGAGGCTTCAAGCGGGATGCGCTCCAGGAGAGTGCCGACCTGACAAGCTATGAGATTCACGATGGAAAACAGATCGCAGAACGTCTCGCGGCCGTTCGGATTGGGGCCGCGGTGACTGGGACAGACCCCCAAGCGGACGTTCCTCTGAAGCCGGGTGACATTCTGACAGTTCATCAGATTTCGAATTGGGACGACATCGGCCAGTCTGTCACGGTACAAGGGCAAGTGCTCTATCCAGGAAGCTATGGTTTTAGCGATGGCGAGAGACTCAGCTCGGTGTTGTTGCGAGCTGGTGGCCTTTTGCCGACGGCTTACCCGCTGGGAGCAGTGCTGATTCGCGAGCAGGTCAAGGATTTAGAGCAGAAGAGCCGCGATGAACTTGTTCGGCAGATCGAGGCGAATGCAGCAGCGGCAAGGCTGTCGCCGAGTGTTTCGAGTGCAAACGGAGCGGGTGCTCTGCAGCTGATCAGGGAACAACAAACGCAGATCGTGAGTGATCTGAAGGGCCATCCTCCTGTGGGCAGAATGGTGATTCACATCGGCGCGGATATCCAGAGCTGGGCGAATACACCGGCCGATATCGAGCTGCGGCGGGGAGACGCACTTACGATTCCAAAGCAGCCGGGATTCGTGCTGGTCAGCGGGCAGGTTTATAACGCAACCGCGCTGACCTTTACTCCAGGAAAGAGCGCCGGGTGGTATCTAAGTCGCGCAGGGGGTGCGAACTCGACGGCGAACCGCAAAGAGATCTTCATCATTCGCGCCAATGGAACGGTAGTTGGCCGGAGATCGGGCACGTGGTTTGCGGGGGATGTTCTTTCGGCGAAGTTGAACCCGGGGGATGTGATCGTGGTCCCGCAAAAGATTATTGGCGGTTCGCTGTTCTGGAGGAATTTGCTGACCGCGGGGCAACTGGCCGCGTCTGTAGCGATTACATCGGGAGTGGCATTGGCAGCGTTGTAGAGCAGAAGTTTGAGAGTTCAGATGATCTTTACAGTTCAATTCGAATTACCGCATGAAACGCTGGTCCCTGTGTGGCGGAGGTCGATATGACTCCTCCGGCGGCTGCATTGCAGCGACACGTGAATATTCGGCGTGCGGACGATTCGGTTTGGGTTGTGCGCACTCTGTTGCTTTGGAAGGAGCGGAAGCTGCTGGCTCGGGTTACAGGGATAGCGCTGCTGGTGAGCCTGGGAATCGCGTTCTCGATTCCGAAGCAATACAAGTCGACGACCAGCATTTCGCCCCCGGATTCGCAGCATTCCAACGCGATGATGCTGGCTGCGCTCGCGGCGCGGTCTGGAAGTCTCGGCGCATTGGGCAGCATTGCCGGCGGCCTGATCGGGGGGCACTCGACGGCAGATTTCCTGATCGATTTGCTGCGCAGCGGGACGGTCAGCGGGCACCTGATCGACAAATTCGACCTGCAGCACGTGTACCGAAAGAAGTATCGGGTTGATACGGCAAAGCACCTGGCGCACTGCACGAAGATCACGGAGAACAAAAAGAGCGGAGTCATAACGATCGAGGTGGTCGACACCGATCGCACACGCGCACGAGATATTGCGCAGGGATATCTGGACGAGCTGAACAGGATCGTCTTTCGTACGAATACATCGTCGGCTCATCTTGAACGGGTGTTCATCGAGAACCGCTTGAAGGGAGTTCAAGAGGATCTTGAACAGGCTCAATTGCAGCTCAGCGATTTTGCGGCAAAGAACACGGCAATAGACATTCGAGAGCAAACTCGCGCGTTGGTGGATGCAGGGGCGCGCGTGCAGGCACAACTGCTTGCAGAGCAGGCGAGCTTGCAATCGCTGCGCCAGATCTATGGCGACGCCAACGTGAGGGTGCGCGAGTCAGAGGCACGGATTAGGAGCCTGCGCGGTGATCTTGCAAAGATGGCAGGATCGTCGGAAGCGCCCGTGGTTCAAGATGAAGTATCGACCGCGACCAATTCCGCAGAGCTTTATCCTCCTTTACGACAGCTTCCGCGGCTTGGGGTATCGTATGCGGATCTCTATCGCCGGGTTCGTGTTCAGGAGACTTTGTACGAGTTATTGACCCAGCAGTATGAGATGGCGCGTATCGAAGAGGCAAAGGACTTGCCCGCGATCACAGTGATCGATGCTCCGGGGATTGCGGAGAAGAAGTCTTTCCCGCCGCGTCTGTGGGTAACGCTGGCACTTACCTTTTTCACATTTACGATTTTGGCGGCCTGGATTCTGGGTCGAGATCACTGGTCGCAGATTGATCCCGCTGATCCACGGAAGGAGCTTGCAGCGGAGATTATTCCTGTGTTCGCAAAACGCCTGCGGTGGCTTTCGGCAATGAGGCGGAGGCGCGCATGAGAGGACATCTAAGCAATGCGGCCTACGGCGTATTCGATTACGTCTCGTACCCCTTGGGGATGCTGCTGGTGGCGCCAATTGTCTTGCATCGGCTGGGCGCTGCTGAGTACGGGCTCTGGATTACTTCGACGGCAGTGATCAGTGCTGGAGGAATCATCGCGTCGGGATTCTGCGATGCCAATATTCAGCGGGTGGCGCAGCATCGCGGAGCCGGGAATCACGACCTGATTGCCGATACCGCTGGAGCCATGCTGGGAATCAACCTGGCGATTGGAACATTGCTGGCGGTGTGCGCATGGATTGCGGCTCCACTGGCGGCTCGTCACCTTGCGGTCTCTCAGCTTACGGCAACAGAAGAGTGTCTTTTTTGCCTGCGGGCTGCCAGCCTGGGGATCCTGTTGCGCGCGCTGGAGGCGGTCGCGGTCAGTACGCACCGCGCGTTTGAGGACTACCGGGGCACCGTAAGGATAAGTGCGACGTGCCGGTTTTTGACATTGGGGTTCGCCGCTGTTCTTGCGTGTCTGGGACGGGATATGGCCAGCATCCTCGCGATGAACGTGCTGATGCTGGGTGTTGGCGTGTATCTGCAGTTTCGGAGTCTTCGACGTTTCATCCACGGGGCATGGTTGCGACCGGCGATCCACGCGGAGACGCGAGAGTTGTTGGGCCTCGGCGTTTTTCCATGGCTTCAGGCGCTAGGAAGCATCATCTTTGGGCAAATGGATCGGATCCTTCTCGGAATCTACCTGGGAACGCTTGCAGTGGTGCCTTACGCGCTTTGCGTGCAGTTTGCTCAACCGCTCATTGGGGTAGCTGCATCGGGATTGAGTTTTCTCTTTCCGTATCTCTCAGGACGCGTGAACGGGCTTTCCTCTTCGGAATTGAAAGCCACAATACTCAAGGCATTTGCATGCAACCTGGTTGTGGTTGGCTGTTGCGCAGTGGGCCTGCTGGCTTTCGGCGAGCGATTGATTCAACTTTGGGCAGGCGCATCCGTGGCGCGGAGCACCAGCGATTTGCTCACGCCTATCGTGCTGGGCTCGGCGCTCGCAGGACTGGGAACAACCGCAGTCTACGCGATGCAAGCGATGGGCCAATTCCGTACGGTCGCGCTTATCAGTGTCGGCGGACGTGGAGGGATGCTGCTGGTCATTGTGTTCCTGCTGCATCAATTGGGAATTCGAGGGTTGGCGTATTCGCGCCTGGGGTACGGCTTGATCTCGATGCTCGTCTATGTTCCTTTGCTGCGGGAGATCTATGTCAAGGGCAGGGTGAGGAGCCGCGAGCAGGGTATGACGATTGCCTGCCAGGAGGGCTCGATTCTATGAGAGTCCTCATTGCAGCGGCTTCGTTTGCGGCGAAGATTTCAGGCTTGCAGCGCCATGCATTCAACATGGCGCAGTGCTTGCTTAGCGCGCCCGAGGTCGAGTCAGTTCATTTCGCGGTTGCACCGTGGCAACAAGAGATGGTCGGGGCATCCGGATTGCAGCTCGATGCGAGATTTGTAGTTCATGTGGCGGAGATTGATCGCAGTTCGCTCGGTCGAAATACCTGGTATTACCGGAAGCTTTCCGGATTGGCTAGAGCGGTTCGCGCGGACCTCGTGCACCTGTCGTACCCAATGCCAATTGAGGCCTCGATGTTTCAGTGCCCCACCGTGGTTACATTGCATGACTTATATCCGTATGAGATTCCGATGAACTTTGGATTTCCGAAGTTCATTTTCAATCGCATCGCTCTGCGGCAGTGCCTCGGGGCAGTCGATGCGATTGCTTGCGTGTCTGAAGCGACGAAGAAGAAGCTGAGGCAGTATCTACCGACGTTCTCAACAAAGGCCGTCAAGATTTACAACTGCGTAGATACGCAGCCGAGCCTGATTACGAGGGCAGTTGAAGGATGGAGCAAAGGGCCATTTCTGCTGTGCGTTGCACAGCATCGGAAGAACAAGAACCTGAAGCTTTTGATTCGAGCGTATAAGCGGCTGCTGAATGCCGGGCGGATTCCTGCGAGCACGAGCTTGATTATCGTCGGTATTTCAGGGCCGGAGACTCAAGGTATCCAGAGGTTGATCGCTCAATCTGCCTTGAACGATCGCGTGCAGCTGCGAGAGGGCCTATCGGAACCGGAATTGCAGTGGTGCTATCAGCATTGCGAGGCTTTGGTCGCGCCTTCGATCACGGAAGGATTTGGATTACCGGTTGCGGAAGCACTTCTAGCAGGATGCCGAGTGGTTTGCTCGGAAATTCCGGCGCATTGGGAGATCGGAGCTGGCCGATGCCGGTTTGTGAATCTTCAATACAGCGGGGAGCAGAAACTTGCGGAGGCGATTGTTGCGAGCCTGAGTGAAACGAAGCCTCGACCCATCAACCTTCCAGAACTCTCCGCACCCAAGATTACGCGTCAGTATGTCGGGCTTTACAGCGGACTGCTTTCGCCATCTGCAGCGGCCTCCGTTTCAACGACGATGCCAATTGCTACTTCGGAGAGCCAGGTACTATGAGCGCTTCTGATTCCGTCACTCCCGGGCTCTATTCAGAGGCACTTGCCAGGCAGACGTTGTGGTCGTGCGGCGAACGAAGGCCTGGGTTACGTCTCGCGCTCGTTGCATGCGAGAAGATCGCCGATTTCGTCAGCACCGCAATCGGCATGGCATTTGCTCTGCTTCTGAGTGAGACAAGACCACATTTACTAGCTGAGGTCGCAGCAATTAGCGCAATGGGAGGACTGCTTGCGGTTTTTGATTTGCGAGGCAATCGCGCTTATGAGGGAGGCGGAGGGCTTTTACAGATTCGCGAGACCGAGCGGATCCTCAGCGCAGCAGTTCATTGCTCCCTGCTCCTGATTCCGATTCTCCTGACGCTCACTTCGGGAATCTCGAAGAGCGCCATTGCGCTTGCGCCTATTCTCGTTGCGACATCATTGATGGTGCAGAAGCAATGTTTCTTTCTCGCACTTCGCGCCGTTGATCGGGCTCCGAATGGAGGAGACCGGGTTGTGATTTATGGTGCTGGATCAGCCGAAAGACGGGTGGCTTTCGCGCTGCTCCGATCGGTTCGTCTGGGGTTTGATCCTGTGGCGATCATTGATGACTCTGCGAAAGCGATGGATCGGTATGTACTGGAGTTGGGAAATCGCAACCGGTCTTCCATCGCAGTTCATGCTGCTGCGATTACTCCTGAACTCTTGACTGAATATGGATGTACAACGGTTGTTGTGGTGACCAATGGATTGAGATCAGAGCAAATCGAAACTGCAGCACAATGCGCGCGGCTTTCAGAAGCCAGGGTCGTCTTTGTGTCTGATCCCAATCGGCACCAGGACTCGTGCATGGCTTCCCGGAACATCGACGGGCTGACGGTGAGTATGAATCGGAAGCAGGGCTCGTATGACCTGTACGAAGCGGGCAAGCGCGTCCTGGACGTTGCGCTTTCATCGATTGCGCTGATTGTTCTTTCGCCGATTTGCCTAATGATTGCGATGCTGATCAAGATGGATTCATCGGGGCCGGTATTGTTTATTCAGAATCGGGTTGGGCTGAATGGGAGGATTTTCAGAATTTTCAAGTTTCGCTCGATGTATGCAGATAGCGGGCAGTACGAGCCTTCGCCAACGAGTTCGCTGGACCCACGGCTAACGAGAGTCGGACGGCTTCTTCGCCGGTTGAGCTTAGATGAATTGCCTCAGCTGGTAAATGTGATTCGCGGAGATATGTCGCTGGTAGGGCCGCGGCCGGAGATGCCCTTCATTGTGCAGGGATATGACCCTGCTCAGCGAAAGCGCCTGTCGGTGATGCCGGGGATCACGGGTCTGTGGCAACTCAGCGCGGATAGGGCTTTCCCGATCCATGAGAATCTTGAGTACGACCTCTATTACGTGCGGAATCGCGGGATCTTTATGGATGTCGCGATCTTGATCCATACGCTGCTATTCGCCATGAAGGGCGGAATCTGAGCGGGAGATCGACTGCCCATCCGATAAAGCTGAGCCACTATGCTCGACGAGCCGCTCAACTCACCAAACTTCAGGAATCAGCTCTCTGCGCCGGCTCTCGAGTGGACCGTTGCCATCCGATTTAGAATGGACCCCCGGAGCAGGCTTTCGTCTGACCTCGTCGTGAAGAGAAAGCCGATGCAGGAAGGAAGCAAGTGGGGGCATGAGCACATCGCGAAGAGATTTTCTGAAAATGACCATGATTGCGGGGGCGGCCGTTGCAGTGGACGGAGTTTCAAGCCTTGCAGAATCCACACGCCCGGGAGCCGGCGCAGCTTCAACTGGGACAGCCCAAGCATTGGCCGCAAAGGACGTAGTTGGCTATACAGCCGGCATCGGAGTTTACCCGGGAGAGCCGAGTGAGAACTTCGATCCGATTCTGATCCCGGATACCAGCGGGGCGTATCGCAATCTCGCGCTGCTTCGGCCGGCTTACCACTCCAGCAGCTACGACTACAATCTGACCGCTCAGCTTGTCACGGACGGCATCAAAGCCACGGGGCTTCCGCAGTGGGTTGTTGTATCGGAAGGGACGCGGGGGCCGCTGCCGAAGACGGAACGAGAGGTAGTGCTCGATCACTGCCCTATGAATACGCTGGAAGTGCAGGGCGGGACGGCGCAGATCGATATTCAGGTTGCGGGCGGAGAGGCTGCTCCGGAGGTGGACCGAATCCAGCTGTTCGTGGTTTCGCCGATGACGTCTTCCGCGAATTCATTGCGATTTACGATTTCGACTTCGGAGGATGGGCGAACGTGGCAGGAGGTTGGGAATGCATCTTCGCCGAAGCCAGTATCGACGGCGGGCTATCCGCCGGATTTCTGCGCGCCGAACCACTTCTTTACGCCAACAATTCAACTGAACTCTGCGACTCGGAGCCGGTTCTACCGGGTCGAGTGCTCGATGGGGGTGCGCGCCGGGTTGGGCGCGTTCGGGACATCGTGGCGGATCGGACAGGTTGCGTTCTTCAAAGGGGATGAGCGGGTACAGATTGGAGGACCGTACAACTTTACAAGCGCATGGATGAGCGCGGGGCTCGGTGAAGAGTGGGTCTATGTCGATCTTGGTGCGAGATGTGAATTCGATCAGGTGAAGCTGTATTGGGTTGCGCGGGCCTCGCAGGGTGCGCTGCAAGTCTCGGATGATGCTGAGGTCTGGCGTGACATTCAGACATTAGGCGCATCGTCCGAGGCTGTCGACGATTTGAAACTGTCGCAACCTGCATCGGGGCGGTATGTTCGCGTGTTGATGACGCGACCAGCGACAGAGTACGGATACATTCTGAGCGAGGTGGAGGTTTTCGGGCGCGGTGGTTTTGTTGCGAGACCGAAGCCGGCACCTCAGAGCAAAACGGATCAGAAACTTGTGCTCGCGGGTGGTTCGTGGCGCCTGCAGCGCGCGAACTTCGTGACCGAAGGCGGTGAGGCAGTCTCGAAGGCCGGCTACAAGGATGATGAATGGCTTGTGGCGACGGTGCCTGGGACGGTATTGACGTCGTATCTGAATGTCGGCGCAGTGCCGGAGCCGAACTTCGGGCAGAATCAACTGCATATCTCGGATTCGTTCTTTCATTCGGACTTCTGGTATCGGACAGAATTCACAGCCCCGGCCAAAGCTGCGCAGCAGACAGCATGGCTGAATTTCGATGGAATTGACTGGAAGGCTGATGTCTTCTTGAATGGCGAGAAATTAGGACGGATTGAGGGCGGTTTCATCCGCGCGCAGTTTGAGGTGACGCAGAAGTTGCTCGCAGGAAAGTCGAATACTCTTGCAGTTCGGATTGAGAAGAATGCGAATCCGGGCAGCGTACACCAGAAGACGTTTGAGGTCTGCAGCAAAAATGGTGGCGGACTTGGATCGGATAATCCGACGTTTCATTCGACGGTGGGATGGGACTGGATTTCGACGATGCGGGGCCGGGACATCGGAATCTGGGGAGACGTCTCGCTTGAGATCGCGGACGCGGTCACGATTGAGAATCCGTTCATCTCGACGAAGCTGCCGCTGCCGGATGTTTCGACTGCAGAGCTGACGGTTCAGGCGGATGTGATCAATCACCAGTCTCGTCCGTGGAGCGGCGTTCTTCATGGGCAGATTGGCGAGATCGGCTTCGAGCAGCGGGTGAAGCTGGCGGCAAATGAGCGCAAAACGATCACGATGGATCCGTCGAATACACCCGCGCTGCGGGTGAAGGGTCCGAAGCTTTGGTGGCCTGCGGGATACGGCGATCCTGATCTTTATGATGTGCGGCTTTCGGTCCGCTCAGGTTCGAAGGTGATTCATTCGAAGGCGTTCAAGACCGGTATCCGCCAGATGACCTACAGCGAAGATGGCGGCGACCTGCGCATCTGGATCAACGGGCGGCGCTTCGTTGCACGCGGGGGCAACTGGGGATTTGCCGAATCGATGCTGCGGTATCGGGCACGCGAGTACGATGCGGCGGTTCGCTATCACCGCGAGATGAATTTCACCATGATCCGCAACTGGGTGGGCCAGATTCCGGACGAAGCATTTTATGAGGCTTGCGACCGGCATGGCGTAATGGTGTGGCAGGACTTCTGGCTTGCGAACCCGTGGGACGGCCCGGAGCCGAACGATAACGACATGTTTCTGAAGAACGCGAAGGATCTGGTGCTGCGAATTCGGAATCATCCGTCGGTTGGGCTCTACTGCGGGCGGAATGAGGGATTTCCGCCGCCGCCTCTCGAATCGGGGCTGCGGCAGATATTGAGCGATCTGCATCCGCTACTGCACTACATCCCGAGTTCAGCGGACAAGGTGGTCAGCGGGCATGGTCCATATTGGGCGAATCCTGCACCGTTCTATTTCCAGGTCGCCGACAAGCAGTTGCATAGCGAGATTGGCGCGCCGAACATTCCGCCCATTGAGAGCGTGCGACTCATGATGCCAGAGAAGGCGCTTTGGCCGCAGGCGCTCGATTGGGGATTGCACGATTTCTGCCTGGTCGGTGCGATGGGCGGAACGGGGTTTAGGTCGATCGTGGAGAACAGCTATGGCGGTGCAAACAGCGCGGAAGAGTGGGTCAAGCTTGCGCAGTTTGTGAACTACGACGTGTACCGCGCTATGTTCGAGGCTCAGAGCAAGTACAGGATGGGTGTGCTGCTGTGGATGAGCCACTCGTGCTGGCCATCGTTTGTGTGGCAGACATACGATTATTTTTTCGAGCCGACGGCGGCCTATTACGGATGCAAGAAAGGCTCGGAGCCGCTGCACATCCAATGGAACAGCCTGGAAGACACGATTGAGGTGGTGAATTACAACGCGGGTAACGTGGACGGTCTGCAGGCGTCGGTCGAGATTCTGAATATGGATGGGAAACGGGTTGACCAGAAGACGGCAACTCTCGACAGCGCCGAAGATTCGACTGCGTCCTGTATTCGCATGAGCTATCCGTCGGGGCTGACTTCCGTTCACTTTTTGCGGCTGGCGCTGACGCATGGGTCCGAAACCGTTTCGAGGAACTTCTATTTGAGGGGGCTGAAGCAGAACGATTTCAGGGCGATTCGCGAGTTGCCCGTGCCAAAGCTGGAGATCAACTCCACGGAAGAGCGGAAGGGCGATGCGTGGCAGCTCACAGCTACGATTCGCAACCCGGGACAGTCGCCGGCGCTGATGGTTCGGATGAAGGCGGTGCGGGAGAAGTCGGGAGATCGCATTCTGCCGGCGATTTATTCGGACAACTATATAGCTCTGATGCCGGGCGAGTCGCAAAACATCACAGTACAGCTGAGAGAAGCGGATACCCGAGGGGAGCATCCGAAGCTGGTCATCGCCTGAATTGAATCGATCGCTATGCTTGAACGGCCGGCGGAGAGTCACGCCGGTCGTTCACAGCCGAAGGCCGGTTTGCATTGACTTTTCGGTCGCTACTCCCCAGGCCATTGCGGGAGTGTTGTGCGCCATGCCGAACCGGCCATCAGGGCCGAGCAAGATGATTCCGCCTCGACCGCCGAGACGACTGTATAGATAGGACATTGCTTCGCGCGTAGCGAGTTCAGGCGCGGTGCCGCTGGCGACGCGGTCAACCGCCCACTTGCCGAGTACGAGTTTCATGATAGGTTCGCCCCAACCGGTCAGCGAGACAGCTGCGGAAAGATTGTCGGCGTAGCAGCCGCAGCCGATGAGGGATGAGTCGCCGACGCGGCCGGGAGTTTTGTTCAGCGTGCCTCCGGTTGATGTGCCGGCGGCGAGGTTTCCGTGAACGTCGAGAGCGACCGCGCCGACTGTGTCGTGGCTATTGAATTCCTCCGATTCGGCGGCACGAGCTACGGCTGTTTCGGGGCTCTTGTCGTCTTCGAGACCGCAGAACGTATCGTCGGCAAGACCGGCGGCCTCTCGTTGCTTCGCCTGCTCCAGACGCTCGCGCTCTCGCTCGAGAACGAGTTCGGAGTTTTCGATGAGTAACATGCCATGAGCGTGGGCAAATTCCTCAGCTCCGGTACCGACGAAGTAGACGTGAGGGCTTTTCTCAAGAACCAGGCGTGCAGCCTGAATGGGGTTTCGCAGGCGCTCAACGCAGGCTACTCCCCCGGCTTTCATTCGCCCTCCGTCCATGAGGAGAGCGTCGAGTTGAACGCGGCCATCCGAAGTCAGGAAACTTCCCTTCCCTGCGTCGAACGTGGGGTCGTCTTCCAAAACAGTGACTGCGGCTTCGACTGCATCGACGGCGGCGCCGCCGCCAGATAGCACAGCGTAACCGGCTTCGAGAGCTTTGCGCACGCCGGACTCGTGCGCCGCGGCAGAGTCATCAGGAATCGCCCATGCTCCGCCATGAAGGACCAAAATAGGTTTGTGGGTGGCAGTTCTCACCCGGTAATGGTAGTCGATTGCGCCGCGCCGCGATTGTGGGGAATACCCTAAGCCAAATCGGATCGCATTTCTGATGTCAACAGCCGAGGAACCGGTTGCAGCTTGTAAGCACCTGAATTGATTAAGGTAAAACGTGGCGTAGTTCTTGCAGTGCATTTCGGGTGATTTCGTTAAGCTGAAGACACTGGCAAGACGCAAGAGAGGAAGCCGTGCGAGGCTTCCAATTGTTCGGACTCCTTCTATGGAGTTGACTCGAAACGGACTGGGACGCGGTGCTGGGAACAGTGGCGGCAGAGAGATGCCGTCACAGGCGAGGCTCTCTAAGAATGCAAGCTACGCGATTTGCCCCGGCCCAAGCGAAAGCTCGGGAAGTGGACCTGTCTGAGAATGGCGGAAAGATGAAAGCAGCGGATGCGAAAGGAACCAACTTGCGGAAACGCAAGAAGAAGCAGCGTGAAACCGGATCCAAAAAATTGAGGAGCGCAGCCGGAATACTTCTGCTGCATGACGGCAGATCGGTGATCGAGGACCTTGCTGAGAATTGCAGAGATGGACAGGTGCAAAGCGCTAAGTTGCTCTACGAAATGGCGCACGGCGCGGAAGAGGTCGGCAACCGTTTCCGAAGTCTCGCGCTTGAACTGGATGGAGATTAGGCGTTCAGTTCACATCTGAAGTCACAGATTCAATTGCCTGGATTATGGATTTTGAGAGACAACCTGCACAGGTGGAGGGTGCTTCCAGTTCGCGAACCGAACCGGAATGCGCTTTCCTGTTGCAGCGGAAGAGGACTATTCATTCATGAGCCTTTTACGGATTGGTTTCATACGCACTACGGCAACCTTCGGAGTTCTATGGACAGCGTTGGCGTTGGGAGTTTTTGCGCAGACGATCAGCACCACGACTGTACAAGGAACGGTGTACCTAGCGGACGGGTCTCCGGGATCAGGGACTCTCCAGGTGAGCTGGCCTGCATTCACGACTGCGGCGAATCTGGCGGTGGCCGCGGGGAAGGTCACGGTGAATATCGGGGCGGACGGGTTCGCAAGTGTGAATCTTGCTCCAAACCTGGGCTCGTCACCGGCGGGCTTGTTCTACACGGCGGTTTATCACATGAGCGACGGAACGACCAGCACTGAATTTTGGGTCGTGCCGGCTGCGGCGCAGGCGAGCATCGGACAAGTGCGATCGCAAGTGATGCCGGCGGCGCAGGCGGTGCAGGCCGTTAGCAAGGCTTATGTAGATCAGGCTATCCAGTCTGTTGCTCAAGGCAATTTGACCTCGACGGGAGGACAGCTTACAGGGCCGCTGTACCTGACTGGAGATCCGACGCAGGCTTTGCAGGCGGCGGACAAGCACTACGTCGACACGATGCTCGCGCAAGCTGTACCGCTGGCTGGATGGGCGGTAACGGGTCCGCTGACCGCAAAGCAATTGGGAGCTGCATACCAAGTGGATCAGTTTTCAGGAGCGGATTTTGGAGCGAAGCTGCAAGCATGTCTTGCAGCAATCAACAACGTATACGGGGGCACCTGCGATGCGCGCAACTTCAGCGGGAACGTCTCGATCGCATCAGATGTGACGATTTCTACGGCGAATGCGGCGGTGATGCTGCCGTGCGCGACGATCTCCACAGCAAAGCAGATCATCGTGACACCAGGGACGAGGAATGTGTCATTGCGCGGTTGTTCGCTGCGTGGCGCAAGCAATGCGAGCGGTAACCAGGGTGGGACGGTGCTGCTCTATTCGGGATCGGCTGCAGCCGTTCAGATCGGAGATCCAACGTACTCGGCGGACACGCTCGGGTTTCATCTCGATAACGTGCTGATCAACGTCACGGCATCCTCAAGCAGCGGTGCGCAGGCGATCGCGGCATATCGAACGCAGGAGATCGACCTGGAGAGTCTGTACCGTCTTGGCAATGCAAATCAGACCGGCATCACATTGGACGGCACTGGCAATTACACGGGGGGCACGTTCTATGACAGCCATATCAGCGGATTTCAGACAGCGTTGAATGGAATCGGACACCAGGTCACGAATTCCGCGGCAACCGATTGGCTGAACGCAAGCACGTTTGTGCGCCTCCACATCAATTGTCCGACGAGCAATGGCAGTCCGATCAGCGGAACGTATGGAATCAACCTGCAACAGGGAGACGGGAATTCATTCACCGGTGGTGACGTAGAAGGCTGCGCAACGGCGCTGCATCTCGGAATCAATGCGCAGAATAATACGATCGTTGGCCTCCGGAACGAGAATTCGACTTTTCAGGTCGTGGCCGATGCCGGGAGTTCCTATAACAGTTGGATGACGGGTGGCACGATGTTCACAGGAAAGCTAAGCGATAACGGAACCCGCAACAGCTTTCTCGATACGTTTCACCGCAGCTTCAATTCTCTGAACGGCGACTGGTACGGGAGCCAACAGGATGCGACGGTGACGAATCACTTCAGGCTCGGCATTGGCAATGGCAGCGAGCGCGGCTTACTCGATCGCTACCAGACCGATGACGGATATCGGTGGACGATAGGGTTAAGTGACGCGACTGGAGGCGAGCAATACTACCAGGTGCTGGATGAACTGAATCATGTGTACCGGATCTCTGTGGGGCAGTACAACGAAGACCAGGCGAGCACAAATAACCAGACTGTAATCAATGCGGCAGGAACAGGCGCGGTGGTGCTGAACGGGTCTAACAACTCGGGAACGGGTGGCGTGGTATTTGGCTCCGGCGGCCCGAGTGAGACCACCGTAGCGACGGTCAGCAATGCTGGAAACGCACAATTCAACGGAACGTTGCAGGTAGGCGGAACAACGCAGTCGGCCGGAACGGTGACAGTGCGCAACAACGCTGACTCGGAAGTTGACTACTATCTCTGGCCTGGCTTAACGGCAAGCCAGAAAGACTCATTTACATATAAGGACTACAACGGCAACAGCCAGTGGTTCATGGTGAAAGATGCCAGCAACAATTGGGCGCTGAACTCGGCGACGGGCGGGCTCGACAGCTTCAAGGCATACCAAAGCACCAATAGCGGCGATACGTATATTAATGCTTCGAACTCTTCGGGCGTGGTGCGTGTAAATTACGAGGCGGGGTCGGGATCGGCCTTCAACGTCTATGGAGGCGGAAGCGGCAATCTGTACGCGAGTTTTTCGGGAACAAATGCGATCAAGTTTCCGGGCTTGTCGTCAGCGAGTGGGCGCAACTGCCTGCAAGTAGATTCGACGGGATACATCTCCAACACAGGCGCGGCGTGCGGGAGTGGTAGCGGAAGCGGCACAGTAAACGGCGGTTCAACCGGGCAGCTTGCTTACTACAGCGGCAATGGAACAGCAGTGAGCGGATTGAGCACGGTTCCGGTCTCGGCGGGAGGAACCGGAGCAACAAGCGCTGCCGCCGGACTCGCCGCTCTTGGAGGTGCGTCGCTGGTGGCCGCGACTGAGCAGAAGTTTGCAGGCCCGATCAACAGCCAGTCGGTAACGGCACAATCGATCGGCGGGGTGCGCTACGCGGCACAGTACCAGACCGGAGGTGGAAACAACGGAATCTTGAATGCGATCGGATCGAATCAGTTAGTTGTTGCCGACCCTGGTTATGCAGCGACGGAGCAATATGGCTTTGAAAACATGATCCCTGGCGTTCCCGCACAGTTTCAGCTCTGGGATACGCGAGCTGGCCTGCAAACACACTTCTTCCATAACTGGAGTTTGAAGAACTGGGGTCAACCCACCAATGCCGCCGATTTTCTCGCGTGCCTTGACGACAAATACCCCCTATCGAATTCCAATTATTCTTACGCGCGGTACTGCAAAACCGACTGGATGATCAGCAACATTCCCGGTTGGAGTTTCAGTACGCCACCCTACGGCACACAGGGATGGAGGGTTAATTTAGGCCATTACACGACGGTGTTGTCGAGGGGATCGGGAATTGACGAGGCCGGCTCATTTTACGCGCAGAAGTTTGGAGCCGGCGACAACACCGCGCAGTACTTCTATTCATATGGAGAGGGAGGCTGGACGGCACCGAACGATGAGGGAACCAAGACATTCGGCGCGAATACCCTTGAAGTCCCGAACCGCTTTAGCGGTACCTGCAGTACCGGATGCACAACCGGATCTCAAAGTATCAAGACGAGCAACTCGACGCTCGTAGCGGTTGGTAAGTGCACCGATCAGACCAACGCGGATTGCTCGATGGGAACAGGCCGCTACCTGATCGACACGACTGTAGGAGGAACAAGCACAACGGCGAGCGCCCTGACTGCAGGTAACGGGTCTGGATCTGCGGTCACAGTAGCCGCGACTGTTCCGGCATCAAACGCAGTAGCGATGCAAGCTGTTAACTGCGGTCCAGCGACGATAGCCGCGAATGTGACAGTACCACCGTTCACGTCTTCCTATACCTGCAACATGACCGTCGTGAGTGGCACTTTCGATACGTCACATTTGGTTTGCTTCGAGAGTCAGTTCCATGAGTGCGCGATTCCGACAGCAGTGGGAACGCCATCGGGCGGGGTGCAGTCGATCACGATACCGCTCCGCAAACCACACGCAAGTGGAGGCTGGGTCTATCAAGGCGGAATGGCAGGATATGGTTTGGAGTGGACAGCCTTCAACCAGAATCCCCAGCAGAATCTCCGATTCCTGTTCGATATCGTGGGATCGACCGATGCACACACCTTACAGGTTCAGCAGTACAACCAAGGTGCGCCAACCGCGATAACGCCGTATCTCCCCACCGCCAACGTCCTCTTCGGTTCATGGAATGTGGCGTCCCTTTCGAATTCAGGCGCCACGGTAAGTGGGCAGTTATCAAGTGGCGGCAGCTTCGGAGCCGCACAAGCGTATGGGCCGACGAGTTGGACGTTCGCGGGTGCTAGTGATTCCGCTTTCAATACGGGTTGCACCAATACGGTGTGGACAACATCCACTAACTTCACATGCACCATCGCTGGTCTCGCCGGCTCTCACACAGCAACGACAGCGACCGCGAAACTCACAGGCGTCGCTTCGGTTGTCTTGTGGCCGATGGCTGAAGTCGCCGATGTACAGAACGAAACCAGCACGCCAGCGATTGTTGATGGGACACTCGCACTTGAGCCTAACGTGATCGCTTTCGCAGCCAACGACACGGTTGAGGAAACCCACCATGCAGCGGGGCATTTCGAAGGCGCGACAATCACAAACACGGTCTATAACCCTTACAACGTTGGGAATGGTCTCAGCATAGCGGTAGCAGGTGCGGGAGCCAGTAACCAACGCGCTTCCAGTCTCGCAGCGAACGCAGGCCTCAGGATCGCGAATAGTAACCCCGACTCCCTTTACGCGCGGGGCGGCGGGTATCTCACCCCACTTAACGCCATCAATTTGCCGGGTAATTGGTACGACGTTCTCGACCTCGACCACGCGCCTCACGATTCACTTGTGAGTATGTTCCTCACGACAGCGCAGAACAACGACCCCAATTTCACCTTCAACGGAATGAACTTCTTTCTGAAAACAGGTAATTTCTTCTGGAAGATCGCGCCATACTCGGGGAACTACACTTGGAACACCCCCGGTGCTGCTGACTACACGGCGACTGCCCACACGTTTCACGGAGCGGTCGCACTTCCTAGCGGCTCGACCGTCAATGGCAAACAGGCCAACGGTGTAGGCGCGGCGATTACCACAGGGCCGGGAAGCGGGACAACTATCGATCACATCGTCACCTATAACGGAACGGACGGGAGCCAGAAGGATAGCGGTGTCGCAATATCGAGCTTGGCTCCGCTTGCATCCCCAACCTTCACCGGAAATCCCGCAGCACCGACAGACGGAGTCTGCGGCGCGCATGGGACGCAGCTTGCGACCGAGGACTATGTTGCTTCTTGCGGCGGTAAGTCTCTGGTCAACGGCGTTGTCTCGACGACGAGCTACACAATGACTAATCCAGGGTACGTCGAAATGCAGTGCGCAGGCGCATGCACACTGACGCTTCCGGCAACACCCCCAACAGGATTCGCCGCAACTATCAACGCTACCGGCGCAGGAGCGGTGACCATCAGCCCGAATGGAAAGACAAATACGGGAGTCGCCAGCCTGGCGCAGGGGCAAGCGGTGTACATCTCCTGGAATGGCACCGCATACGGCACAGGACCGGTGACGAATTACGGAGATGGTCTGAAGTTAACGTTCGGAGCGGGCGGGAGCACGGTTGCCCTGAAAGTCGCAAACGTCCAGATCACGACGGGCACCACCCAAATTGCGGCGAACGGCTGCACATCGAACACTGCAACAGCGATGACCGGCGCAACGACCACATCTGTCATCCTGCCGCCGACTCCGACATCAACCACGGTCGGGGTAACTGGATGGGGCACCAACGGCCTGGTGTTCAAGTATTACGTCACAGCGAACACCTTCAACTGGTCGGTCTGCAATGTTACGGGTTCTTCGATCACGCCTGGAGCTTCGATCACCTGGAATGTTGGAGCACGATAGCTCGTAAGCGGGATCTCGAATACCAGGTAACACGGTTGTTCCATGATGAACATCGCCTCACAACGATCTTGTGAGGCGATGTTCACTTGTGGGCGGGAATATGACATGAAGATGGGGTATGAATGGGAAGCTCGCGATGTTCGAAGGACAAGGCGTTTGATCCGTACACTCTGACCTACAACGAGCTTCGAAAAATTGGGGAGCGGCTGGACGACCGACCGAATCCGCTCTGCGACTCCAGCGTGTTAGAGGAGATGGCGGAACAGCTACTATTCGTGCGAACGCGTTCCGGTGCGGTGAAGCATTTGAGGGCCAACGCGGTTCAACACGCATTTGAGCGGACGCGCAGTCAGAAAAATATCGTTCTCAAGGCGCGTCAGCTCGGCCTGACAACGTGGAGCGCGGCACGTTTCTTTCTGAAGACAATCACACGGCCCGGAAGCTTGACGCTACAGGTGGCTCACACATTGGATTCCGCGGAGGAAATCTTCCGAATTGTACGCCGGTTCCTGGACCATATGCCTGAACCTCTGCGCAGCGATTGCCTGAGAACGTCGCATGCAAACACGCGGCAGATTGTTTTTCCAAGACTTGACTCCGAGTATCGGGTCGTCTCGGCTGGAGAAAGAAACGCCGGCCGCGGACTGACGGTGCAGAATCTGCACTGCTCGGAGTTGGCGAGGTGGCCGGGAGATCCGGCGGAGACTCTAGCAGGGCTGCGGGCTGCGCTCGCACCCAATGGAGAACAGATCCTGGAGTCAACGCCGAATGGAGTGGGCGGCTGCTTCTACGATGAGTGGCACAGTGCCGCCGAGACGGGAATGGTGCGGCACTTCTTTCCGTGGTGGATGGAGGAGCGCTATCGTGCAAAGCCTGTTGAGGAGAGATCGTTGAGCGAGGAGGAGCGCACATTGATGGAAAATCATCTCCTGGGCCTGGAGCAGATTGGATATCGACGCCAGGTTCGGGCCAATTTCCGCGGACTCGCCTGTCAGGAATTCGCGGAAGACGAAGAGACCTGCTTTCGCGCGAGCGGCGACTCTGTTTTCGAATTGGAAGCTGTGGAGACGCGGCTTGGTTCATCGGCGCCACCGGTGGAGACCAGGCAAAACGGCGAACTCGAGATCTGGTTGCCACCACTGCCAGGAAAGCACTATGTGATTGCCGTTGATCCCGCAGGTGGAGGAAGCGAGGGAGATTACACTGCCGCGGAGGTGATCGAGCTGGAGACCGGTCTGCAGTGTGCCGAGTTCGCAAGTCATCTGAGCGGACTTGAAGCGGCAAAATTCCTCGCGGAAATCGGCCATGAATACAATGATGCATGGCTTGCAGTGGAACGCAACAACCATGGGCACGGGGTTTTGTGGCTGCTCGAGAGCGTAAGCCACTATCCACGCATCTACAGGCAGAACGGCCAAATGGGATGGCTCACCAACTCGGTCACGCGGCCGGCAGGAATCGGAAGACTGAATGCGGCGTTGATTGATCAGCCGGACCTGTTTATGAGCCGAAGGCTGCTCAGTGAATGCCGAAGCTTTGTGCGGCGCTCGGATGGCAGCACAGGCGCGCAATCGGGCGCACATGATGATCTGGTGATGGCAATGTCGATCGGAATGGCGGTGAGGGCGGAGCTGGTAGAAAAAGGGACGACCATGACTTAGTTCTCGGTTCTCCTCGATGATGATCCAATTTGCAGAACAATTGCACCCGCGAGGTCGCGACGCTTGTGCCGGGAGCTAAAATCGAAAGAACTTCACGAACGGCGGAGACCAAGTTTGGCGGTTCAGGCGGTGCAGCATATCCGACGGATGCGGGGCGGCGCGCAGGGCCAGCTGATGCTGGGGTCGGACGGGCACGCATATGTGGTGAAGTTTCAGAATAATCCGCAGCATATGCGTGTGCTGGCGAACGAATACCTGGCATCGAAGCTTGCAATGGCGGCGGGGCTGACAGTTCCGGAAGTCGAAATCGTCGAAGTTACGTCGTGGCTGATAGAGCATACCCAGGAGCTGGAAATGGACCTAGGGCGTACGCGCGAGCGTTGCGTCCCCGGGCTCCATTTCGGATCGCGGTTTGTAGGTGGGCTCATGCCTGGACAAGTGATGGACTATTTGCCGGAGGAACAACTCGCGGCGGTAAAGAATCTTGGCGAATTCGCTGGAATTCTCGCACTCGACAAGTGGTGGGAAACGCCAACGGACGCCAGGCAGTGTTTGCGCGAAAGGCGCGGGAGCGGAGATATCGCGCGGTGTTTATTGACTTTGGATATTGCTTCCACGCGGGAGAATGGAAATTTGAGGATGTGCCGCTGCGAGGTGTCTACTATCGCAACGACGTATACCACGCAATCGCGGGTTGGGATGCGTTCGAGCCGTGGCTGTCGCGGATTGAGACAATGCCGGTTGAGACGGTATGGGAGGCTGCACGCGACATCCCACCGCAATGGTACGGGGGCGATCAGGACGATCTCGAAGCGCTAGTTGACAGGTTATTGGTGCGGCGAAGCGGCATTCGGAAGTTGATAGAAGCGTTCCGGAATTCGGACCGGAAGCCCTTTCCCAAATGGGGCGCAGTGCAGGAAGAGATGGAGCGGAACGCGTGGCAGATCACGCAGTGGGGAGCTAACATCTCAAACAGGATCATGTAGGGGCGAAGCAAGCCGATAGACGGAGCAATGTGCGAATATGAGCAGCTCGGATGTGCGTCACGAATGTGAGTTCCAGCTGATCCGATATGTGCCGGACAGAACGCGCAATGAGTTCGTAAACGTTGGCGTTCTGTTCTGGCAGCAGAATTCCGAAGAAGGCAGGAAGCCACGCATGGAGCTGCGCTTCACGCATGACTGGCGACGCCTCCGCTGCCTCGATCCCGATGCGGATACTGCGGCGCTGGAGGGCATGGAAGGCGAACTACGCGGGAGACTGGAAGGTGATGCAGACGGGAAGGTTAAACGGATCGTCAATGAGTCCTTCTCCAATAACGTGCAGTTGACGGAGCCGAAAGGGTATCTCGCCGAGAGCGTTCCCGCGGGCATTGAAGAGTTGATGCGGCTCTATGTCGATCCACCGAAGCGCGAGCGATTGCCGCGGCTCAGCGGAAGGGCCGCCATTCAATCGAGGATGCGGAGGGAGTTTGAAGGAGCCGGGGTTTGGGATCTGCTGCGCAAGCGCATTGCAGCTTCGGACTACACGCGACCGGGCGATCCGCTGCGAATTGATGCGGGCTACAGGCCAAATGGGATTATCAAGATGTTCCACGCGGTGAGCCTTGAGCCCGGCCTCGATCTTGCCAAGGTTCTGGCTTTCTCGGCCGCGGGACTGCGGACAGGTGTGGAACGGGTAGAAAGGGTTGACCTCGAACTCACCGCGATCATCGAGCCGGTAAAAAAGATTGCAGAAGACGACCAGGATACGGAACGCCTGGCGATATACCGTTTTGGCGTGGAAACGATGGAAGAGGCGCAGATTCGTGTGCTCACGACCGCAGACTTGAATCGCGTGGCCGAAACGGCGCGTCGTGAATTGCACGTCTGAGGGTTGGTCAAGTTAACGTCGCCGGAACTTCGGGATCTGGTGCTGAATTTCTTGTTGATTCAACAACCACTTAGTCGAATGGAAAATTCTTTCGTGAACCTTGCAGGTAATTAACTGCTTTTTTTGTAATATGGTTTGTGTTGAGGGCGAGTTCAAAGAATTCGCTCTGAAATGAGCATCGGAGCAGGCAGACTGTGCCGCGCTTCGTTCAGAATCGGGTAGGAGGCAGGGTCACCCCTGCCGTCCTCCCACACCACCCGCCGTGCGGTTCCCGCAACGGGCGGTTCCTGTCTTCCGTTTCCGAAGTGAGCTTCGTTTCGTTGACCATTCGCCTGCTGGTCTCAGGACACTTGTCATAGCCGTCGGGACTTCCGGCCCCTACCTCCGTAACAAGCCCTCTTGCGAGGCTGCTGTCCAACCAGTCAGAGATATAGTCCTCTATCCGCTCGTGACAGGTTCAGCCCTTCGCTCCAAACAGGCAGCTACTATGGCCTCTGCTGACTTCTGCCATGGGATCAGAACGCCTCTCGACGCCCTCAGTCAATAAAGACAACATGGCAGATCTCCCCGGGTATTGCGCACTCACCTTCACGCTTATGCCTGTCGGATCTACGTCACAGCGTTCCGTGCAAGTATTGGGCTTTGCGTCTATTGGCCCGCTCACCCCGCTGTGCCGCCTCTATCCGCTTCCTGTTCGTCAGGCCAGCGATTTGCCTACAGCTTCCTCCAGATTCCACCTCGCGATAGACACCCTTGCTGTTCAGCTAACACTTCCCCTTGCCGGGTGTGTAGAGGACTTTCACCTCCAAGTAAGTGTGCCCTGCCGGGCGCACCA
>Ga0068856_100001131_pt1 | contig 28147 bp, 41 predicted proteins | sample KBSCornC62_FD_66595 | JGI IMG/M metagenome (GOLD analysis project Ga0068856, IMG submission 66595) | Corn rhizosphere microbial communities from Kellogg Biological Station, Michigan, USA - KBS Corn C6-2 | ecosystem: Host-associated > Plants > Roots > Rhizosphere > Soil ... | reverse complement strand
AAGTTCACCCGGCTCAACATCCGTAAACGAAATAACCTTACGGTGTTGCCGTCCAAGAGGAATACCACCAATCCACTCTTCTGAGCAGATGACCCAACCCTCAGCAGTATCGATGACATGTAGGGGACGTTCCGTGTTACGGACGGCGTGCAGCTTATTCGTCTCTGTGTCAAACCAGACAAGCGCAAAAGCACCATCCAATTCTGCGATAACTTCTTGAGGTGTCTTTTCCGTCAGAGCATGCGCGATGGCATGACTGTCCACCTCCGTGGAAGCATCCGTCAAATTCTTGGTCTGCATGAGCGTGCCATTGTGAACCAGAATGATGTTGTTTTCAATGAACGGATGGGCATTATCATTCTTAACAGAGCCACGAGTAGCAGCCCGGCCGTGACCAATGACAAACTTCCCGGATTGAATTGCTTCTGTCCGGAAGGAGCCCCATTGGGACGTTGCAAACAAATGCATAGCATGGGTTGCTGTCTTGGTACCGATGATATCTCCGTTTCCCTTTTTGCAGAAGACACCAGTGGAATCTTTTCCACGTACCGTATTAAACAATAACATCTGTTCGATAAGATCGAGATCTGAACCGATCAGTCCGTATTGTCGCTTAGAAATAAAACCGACGATGCCACACATATTAGTTACTCGCTTTAAAGAAAGTATAGAACGGAGATTCAACCACACGAGTATTGACGATCGGTGTGATCAAATTGTTGTTTACAAACGCTTGGTGCATCGAGCTTACAGAGTTCTTTACATCTGTCCAACCATTCAAACGAAGTAACCCCGCATCTTCGCCAAAAACCTCCGTCATCAGCGAATGGAAATCGAAGTTCCTATCCATTTCAAGACACAGTGTCTCAAATTGTTTTTCCGAAAATCCTTTGCTGGTGACGTAATCAAACATTCGCAGGATGATTCGTACCCATCGAGATAATTTCACATGATCTGAACTACCGTGCATATGACGAAATTCGACAGTACCCTTTGACGCCAAAGGGACCAAATTAAATCCGGTATATTTTGCCCAGCTATCGACAGTGTTGGCAATACTTCTCCGTTTCAATTCTCGCATCAATCCTGTCTCAGCAATCGGCACACAAAAAATATTCTTATTGCGGTTCTTGCCTACAAAATTGAAGAGAACATTTTCAAAAACACAATACAACATCGTGAGCGCTTTGATTTGATTCGGTTCCATGTCCTGTGCGTTGATATGCACATGAACGCTGGTTCGCGGACCAAAGGAACAGCATTGATCTAACGACACCTGAAACAGTTCATACAATGCAGCTGGAGCAAATTGAGCTTTAATTGGATGGGTAATCCACTCTTCTCCATTATTACGTAGGGAGCCATCACCCACACGAACCCACAAATGTTCGTTGGGTTCAGCCAGCAGTGAATGGTTCTCTACCTCTACTTCAATACCAATGGCTCGGTCGTTGTTGATAGTCTCCAGATCTGCTTGCTGTGTCCGCTCCGAAAAACAACCGTGCTTAACCGGATTTCGAGGCTCGACTTGCCGCAATCCAAATTCACTGAAGATTGTCATATACGCGCCCCATGATTGACTTGTAATTCGGATTGATGATCTTTGTGACCTTACCTGTTTTTTCACTTACCCGAGCAATCGGGTCTTGCCAATGAAGCAGCAAGTGATCCCTTGGATCCGTATTGGGAGACAACACCAACGAGAAGTTGTTATTCAATGCTGCACTCCTCAACTGACGTTTCGCCAATCCCTGTAGGGCATCATCCAAAGTAAGCACCTTCTTATCAAATGCTGCCTGCAATTCCTCGAAGGACCAGCCGACCGTCTTACCTGTAATCAAACGGTGGGTATACTGCAACGTCGAATTGTCACTGCAAATACCACGTCTCCATTGCCGCTGTGGGCGACGGAGAAACACCAATGCATCCGTCTTGTGTTGAAAGACCCCAACAGGAGGATACTTGAATTTCAGGTTGGTAGTGTCCGATCCAAAGTTGATAACCAAATTCCCGTACTCTTTCGATTGAACGTTGATGGTTGCGATCTTCGTCGAGTGTTCTTCAATGCCCGTAATCTTTACGAGGACATCTCGATTCAGATTCTCCATGAACATCCACACGAAAGTACCGTTCCACCGACGGCTAAAGTCGGCAATTACTTCGTGATTATTCATTTGGAATTCCTTTTACAGACCAAACTCCTGCTTCAATTCGGCAAGCAACTGCAAGTCACTGTTGTTGATACAATCCTGAATCTTCTGGCCTTGTTCTTCCGTGAAGGAAGCACCCGAACGAGCAAAGGCAAGTGCCTTGTCAGTCTGTTCCCACGCCCATTGAATCAATTCATCTGTCTCGATCCACTTGTTGGATGCTGTACGGTATTCCACACCATACTTCTTCGGACGGAAGGCACCGGCCTTACCATAGAGCTTACGACGATCTTCATCGGTATCAAAGTCCAGCATCATGCAACCAACGAACAGATCCATGGACTTGACCACCATCAACAGATCATCACCTTCTTTCAGGCCGATATGAATGTGACCACCGCACGAGCGAAGATTTTGATTGTCAGCACGGGGACGGGGATTGGCGTGACCATTTTTCCACGCATTGAAGTCTGGCTCACACCCGAACGTCTGTGCTTCATGCGAAGCGAGTTGTTCATCACTGAAGTTTGCACTCGGAACAATCTTCATTTCCAGCTGCAGTTCAGCGGCACGCTGACGAATCCATTCCTTGTTCTTGTTGATGTGTTCAATGAATGCAGCAGCCGACGTACACGGAGGCGTGTTGAATTCTACCGTAACGTTGTCTTCTTGAACCGCGTCACCTTCTTCGTTGATGGGCATCGGATGATGTTTGGAACCACCAATCAGACCCACACTGCTGATGAACTCACCAGTAACTGCATTAACCAGAAACACTTCCGGATCAGCACCAATCGTTGAAATTTGTTGCATGATATAGCTCTCCTTACAGGGATGGAACAACAAGTGCGGTATGAATACGATTACCAGAATTGACGTTGTAGCAGGTCATTTCCCGGTAATCAGCCTGCTTACTGGCCCAACTTTGGACGAACGGATAGAGGAACGTCCCAGATTCTTCTTGTTCTTTTGTGAACTTGAAAGTCAAAGCTTTCTTTTCACTTCGAGGTACCTCCACATCATTATACTTTACGAAGTTGAAGATCATCCGCGATGCAGAGTTGGTGATAAAGCGATAACTCAAATCAGCCACCATATCCAATGCTTTGTGCACTACTTCTTCTGGCATCGATGGTTGACTGTAATAAAAACCATTGCACTGAACCATGGCACAACATGATGGATAATAGCCGACCTTCAATCGCAAAATCTCACCGACGACGGCTTCTTTTTCTACATCGACAACTTCAGGGATGGGGTATTTAGTCAGATTAGCGATCCACTCGTGTACTGCTGTCGCGCTCACGTATTGCTTCTTCGTGACCATACCGTTCAGGTAGATCTGAAACTGAAATCCGGTTTTATTAATCAACTCTGAGACATTAATGGAGACACCAAGGAGCTTCTTTATGGTGGCACCATATTTTTGTTGATAGTCTTCTTGGTTGATCATGGCAAACAATTTATCTTCCATCTGATCACGGGCGACCGCGTCTTTAATATTCGTGACAATATAGTTCTCTTCACTCATTGTGATGCTACCTCCGACTTATTCTGTTGAGGTACAAGGATGAACTTACGTACCATGTCCATGCAATATTGCACGAACTCATCCTTCTCTGGATTGGGGTGGAATTCCGGATGACCTTGGATAGCCAAGCCCTTGATACGAGGGAACCAAACAATCTCAGGTTCAACATGATCAGCCATCTTCGGATCCGATTCATTGTTGCCAATGATATATACCTTACTCCGATGTTCCGGTGCCCATGCAATCATTTTGTGTTCAACATCAAACGGATACATCATCTGATGGTGCATCGAACTGGTACGAACTGACTTACCATCGTAAGTGACAATCTGATGGGTCTGTCCGTGCCCGGTCACGTGCTGGATAAGACGTCCACCAGCAATAGCGCATAACAATTGAGCGCCCCGGCACACACCAATAAGAGGAATATTGCGTTCCATTGCCGCGAGACAAGCGCTCGCTTCAATGCGATCACGGCGGGATAGATATTTGTCAGCACCGCAAGCAGTAGCCACGTCGTCGCCATACAATGAGGGGGAAATATCCTCACCGCCCCAGATAACCAGTGCATCAATGTCTGCTCCCTTTTCAATATCCGTAGCGGTTACCAGCCTTGACTTCGGATAGAGTTGATCGAACGGTTCGTGGTCACCAGTACCCATGCCCACGTGACCCAAAGTAAGCACCTTCTGACTGCTGCTCATTTGACTTTGTACCCCTTAAGGATAAGAGTGTGAATGCGATTCTTGGTACCCGGATTGATGTGCGTACCAATGTCAAGGCACGATGGATCAGCTAGCACCAACTCACGGAGTTGCCATGCTTCGTACCGGCTTGCCCACTTTCCACTGCTAAGTCTTGGCTTTACGAAGTTGAAGATGATCGGCCGACCTTCGGCCTCCTGCTTCATCGACCGCAGTGCGTCGTCTAGTTTCTGGCCGGAATCGCGGTCGGAAATCTGCCACCCCCATTCTCTGGGATTGATTTCAAAATTCCCCACTTCATACATACCACAACAAAAGGGAAGTTGATCGGAACACCACTCAAGACGCGTTGTCATTTCATATCCTCCGGTTCCTCATGTGTTCCGAGGTAGTAATACAGCCTCAGATGATTAGGGTATTGTTCGTGGGGACCAGTCCTGTTAAGCCAGTCACATACACGATGACACCGTTCATCCTTATCAAACATATCCATCAACTCTTGATACTGAAATTCCTTATGGTATCCGCCCTTATAATCAATGGGACGAACAAAAGTAACGATCGCGGGCTTACCAATCAACATACGATCAATAGTCGAAAAGAAATTCTCGATGTTGACGAGGATTCCTTCACGACGGTTATACATATATGAATAGTTGCCCTTCCTCTCATTTCCAAAAGATTCGGGGGTATCCTCTGGATACTGATTAATCTGAAACGCTCGGATTGAATCAATACCACAGAAACTACCAGCGTCTGCGATATCAAATCTCACCATCTTCTTTAATTTCTTAACCACAGCAGCAGGAGGAGATGGAATCTGCGCCTCATATTTATTCATGATTATTCCCCAGAATCATGAACCCATGGATACGGTTACCCGTACCCGGATTAATCCATGTACCTAGATCAACAACTCTGGGGTGTGCTTCAACAAGTTCCATGAACTCATGTGCGTTGTAATCGTCATAGAATTCACCAGTTTCTTCTTCATCTTCATCTAGCTTACATTCTTGGACGAAGTTGAAGAACACGGGTCGACCTTCGGCACTGTTCAAAATCTTTTGGATAGCTTGGTCCAAAATGACGCGATTTCGACCATAGCTATTTGAAACGGGTTCACCATCTTCGACAGACATTTCCCCAACTTCATTGGCACCACAACAAAAGGGAAGTATGGACGTATAATATGCTAGAACTCTACTCACCTTGACGTTCCTCCTTTACTGCAAGTTCCCCCTTGTCAGTCCAGAATTTCTTGATGACCGTGGGAGTGGTGGTTTCGAACACATCAACACATTCAAACACACCATATTGCTTACCCGGAGATTTAGCCGCGAGTTCTTGTGCGTGCTCTCCTGCCAACACTCGGGATGTAAATGCCGTACAGATTTCAGCACGAGTTTCTCGCGACATTTTAAATCCATACTCCGTCCCGGGAGGGTTGCCATACTGATCCCGTGCGGGGCCGGGGTTGGCTGCTCGGGCCGGTTGATTTCGATCGCGCGCGAGGCCGCGCCCCATTTGTTCTTCGCGCTGCCTCGCCTGCAAGGGAAGCACGAATTCGCGGGGGTTCGCCTGATTAAACTCTTCTTCGGCTGCTGCTGGAGCAGCAGGAATTGCATTGTCTGGAAATCTTGTGGCAATAATGCCCGCTCGGTCGTCGATTGTAATGTTAATCGGAACGACCAACCAATACTGTTTCATGATTAAATCATCCTTCAAGGTAAAGATCTACTAAATCACCTTCTGCCAAAAGATCGGCTTCAGCTGATCCGAGAGTCATGTGAGAAACCAAAATCAACTTTCCAAGTTTATCAGGGTTGCCCAATACTTCTCGAGTATGTTCCTGAACAGCACTGATAACATCCTCAAATGTCTGGTAACTTGAAACCGTTGTGATGTAGATCCCGCCCATTATAAAGACGGAATACACAATATACTGCTGCCAGCGATCTGACGGAATCATGGAACTGTTACCCCCTGCACCTCCAACAGATCTTTCAACAGATCCTTGTCAAGTGCTGCATGAATCACCAGCAAATCCTCCTTCCACACCCCTTCAACTGCATTGTTGTGAAACCACTTCACGGTAAAAGGAGAATACAAATCTTTCGGATCATGCGGGAGATAAGACTTTGTCATGAGAATAATACCCCACATCGGGGGATGCATCCAATAACTAGCCTTTGCCCACTTTCGTGCAACAATTGCACCATCCGAAAATCCCTCGATTTGTGCTTGATCGAGGTAATCACTGATTTCACGGACAGTCGGATGAACATCCATTCCATAGGAGACAAGCAATGGAAGATAATCACGATGAGCAGCTTCCCACGCTGATTTCATCCGGACATTGGAGCTTACATGCCCGTTAAGAACATGTACTTTTGTGGCGGGTTCCTCCGACGTGGATTCTGCGGGTTTCCCTGCGATTTTGAATGACTCGGGTTCAGCGAATTGATGTTCCGTTATACGCTGACCGTCCGAATTGGTGTGAGGACCACGGGGTGGTGATTGGACACGTCCCATTACGTCAGTTCCTTATGAAGATAAGTGCGATACTCACGGCTGAGAGTCGGACCACTCAACTGAGTGATTTGGTAAGAATTGTTGTGACGAAGATGGATCATTCGGAACCGTGCTGGTTCACTCCAACCCCGACCAACAAACAAATCATACAGACCACCGGGCATGGAAATCAAACGATCCCCATTCGGCAAAGTCTTGGCATGATTAGCATGCTGACGCAGACAACGATCAACATATTCTTGAGTATATGTAACCATGGTGCTTACTGTTCCGAATCAGGGTTGTCAAATTCAACAACAGAATAGCAATCTGCTGCCGTGGTGCTGTTGATCCACGCTTCTGCCTCTGACCGCGATTTAAATACCTCAGTCGTTTCGGCGTGGCGTGGTGGCAACGTGAATCGTTGATATTTCTTGTTCCACACAGCATAACGCTTTTCTGGCGTTACATCGATGTAGACCAGCATGTTGTATTTCCAATCGGGATACCAACAGAAGCTGCCATCTCCCATTTCCCTACCAGCATCATAGATAAACAATACACCCTTACGCGGGCCGTAATTCGTCGAACCAACACGGAGCGGAAAGACCTTTCCATTGTTAATCCAGACCAGCTGTTTCTTTTCGGAAATTGCTAGATGCGCGTCTTCACACAGCCGATATTTACGACCGGCAATTTCAACCAATTCCTTAGCCATTTGCGTGCTCCAAAATCGCGCTTGCGCGCTCCCATGCAGTCGGTGCATCTTCGCCTGAACCAACAAAAATGCGCTCATTTTCAGCTTGTTCCTGAACTTCTTGGAGACTTTTACGACGGTAATCCTCGTAATTGTCCTCATCCAAATAAAACTTGGGGAAAAGCATCAGAAAGTTTCCTCCGTGATTACAGTAATGGCAGTGGGAAAATACTCACCCCCACGTTTAGCCAAAACCTCTTCCAATCGATCGAAACAATGCTGCATGCACACGAAATACTCGATACAAAGCATATCATGCTCATCCAAGAACTTTACTTTGATCGATTGCTTTCGCGTCAAATTCACCTTTGCGGGCTGATTCATACACGTCCTCCGGCAGGATTCCTTTTAGGATTTCCGCCAATTTGATTACTGCTTTGGCGGGGGTGGAGATGAACTGTTGATCCTTATAATCGTCAGCACATTTCAGCGCTTCGGATAATGTCATCATGATGTTGCATCTCCGTGGAGATACATCCGGCAGTGGAATGAAACTGAACACTTCGGACGTGAAACTCACTGCTTTCTTCTGCTTGGAGGATCGCCTCTTCGCAGGTGGGTGCACCAATGATTTGTGTTTCATTGGTTCCGTTGAATCGAATGAGCCAGTTTGTCATCATATTTATTGCTCTCCAATAATATTGCGAAGGTAGTTTTCTACATGACCATGATCGTCAAAACCAATACCGTCATTGGGTTGAACGGTTGTGGACAGACGATCGGATTTGAGGCGGCCAGCAGCAAGGGTGCGACCAGTCTTGCGACAGAAATTGTCGCGTTCGCTGCAACGAGCTACGGCATAACGCAGAGTGCCTTCAACCAACTCATAGGCGACAGTGACACCGCCTTTGTTGCTAACAACCTCCACTTGTGCTTCGTGGAAATACGGGCTGATAACCCGGCGGATATGAAGAAATTTACACATGATGGAATGCCTCATAAAGAAAAGAAAAGGGGAACAACATCGGTGGTGCGTGAGACGGGATTCGAACCCGTAAGCCATTGAAAGCGGCAGATTTTAAGTCTGCTGTGTATACCGATTCCACCACTCACGCATAATGCGAAAGCCCCGCTCAGTCCACTGGCGGGGCATATTGAAGGGAATGAGATTAGGTTATCCAATCCCATTTAACGATCACCACCCGGTCGGTGTACAGATTGGGCGTGAGCGTCTGTGTGAGATTCTCTTTCACGGCTTGTGCTGTCATAAGATGCACGGCCAAATGAAAGCCCAAAAGTACAGTAAGCATGGTGATTACTGTTTTCCGGTGGTCATGGCCGTGCGAACGCGGGTTTTGGTTTCGCTGATTCGGAGGAGGAAACTGGTCATCGATTCCCCCTGTTCACGACGCAGGGTAGCAATCGCTTTCTTCGTTTCAGCTTGGATTGCCATTTCCAACTGGAGAGCTTTATCTGCTTCTTCAAGCTGTTTCGCGGCAGTTTGGAGGATCATTTGCCCGAGGGGACTTTTCATCGTGACAGACTTCGAAGCGATGAAGGCATGTTGCATGGTGGTCGTACCGAGGGTAAGCATGGTAGTTACTCCATTACATTTGAATTACAGGGAGGAAAAGGGATGCTGCAATGCAAAAACCCCGCACGCGGCGGGGTTCTAGACATGGTCTCGTCAGAGCACGCATAACGTGCTGACCTACCCGCGATGCCCTGCGGGTGGTTTCGACCTGTAAATCAGGCTTCTTCTTCTACAACAACCTCGCCAGCAGCTTGTGCAGCCATGAGGGCCTCTGCTACAGCATCGCTCACTTCGCTGGCCCCCTCTTGTGTCGTCCGGAGGTACTCTTGAAGCTTCGTGGTCAACAGACCAAGGGCCGAAAAGTCAAGCTTGGACACCAGCTTGTCAAATTCAGCCTGTGCAGCCTTGTCAATGGCCTCCTGAGCGGCCTCTTCGACCTTGCCACGTGCGACCAGCGCGATTCGCTGTTGCCAGCTTTCATAACTCTCGTTCAGCAGCCGGGGCGTGTTCTTCGTCGCATCCAGCATTGCATCCGTCTGTGTCTTCTGCTGGCGCAGAAGCTTCGCATGCTCTCGATCCGACTCCGTCGGCACCGGAATACCGTCCCATGTCACACCAACCTGCTTCAACGCCTGCGGCGCGATCACACGGATGCTGTTCCAGCCGGTCGACTCGTCGTAACCCTGATCGTTCAAGGCATCGCGAGCGAACGACATGGCACCCCATGCGGCTTTGATGATCGATGCCACATTGCGCGCTTGCTGTTCTTTCGTCCGACGTTCAGCCTTCTTCGGCTTGCCTTCCGGGTAGTCCAGCTTGATCGCACGTTCGACCATGTTGTCGCACGCACCCTTGATCTGCAGGGCATCCGCCTTGTCCACCAACGACCGGACGTAACCTATGCGGGTTTTGTCACCATCGTTCGCGGTCATGAAGACGTCCCACAACCCTTGTCCCGTCACAACGACCTGAGTCGTCGGCTCTTGCTTGGTGACGGGTTCCATGCGGTTTTCAACAACCGCTGCTGTTGCACTGCCTGCCATGATGTACTCCTGTGATGTTGAGATAAACCGCAAGATCGCGGTATCTCTAGAATAGGTCATAAATCGGCCTTGTTCAAGAAGAATTTGAGTAATCAGGCTTCTTACTACCTTACAGCCTGTAACGCTACCTGAGAACGCACTACAGAGGGTAGTATAGACGATCTAGATGTAACCATACCTTATAAAGTGTAACTAATTGTAACAATAGTAGGCAAAAGAAAAGGCGCTCGAAAGCGCCGTGAAAGGTTGTAAGAAAGGTAATTATTTGACCATGTACCCGGTCAGGATCAGCCGCTTGTGCTCTTCGATCCACACCTTGTTGATCATCTCGAAGGCAGCCTTGCGGGCCGCACCTACAGCGCCCAACAGCCCATAAGCATCGATGGATTTCGTGAGCTTACGACCATCATCAAAGGTCATATAGAAAGTAAAGGTTTGCATGATCGATCACCATCTGGCGCTGCTACATCCGGGAATGTAGGGAAACGCAATGAACAGAAAGAGGAATAGGCCGCTCAGAAACCCGGTAACCAGCCAGTCCCATGCGGAGTACCACATCGCCTAGAACCCGAGGAATATCAGGTTTACAAAACTGACAATCATGTGAACCATGACTGACAGAAACAGCATGGAAACCATCGCGCAGGCAAGACCACCTAGAAACTGGATCATTTTCAGTCACCTCCAAAGAACAGCACACACAATAATCAGTGCCACATCAGCACCAGCTAACCACAGACCCACCTCAAGCCAAACTGGCATCATGTCTGTAATCCTCCTGTAAACAAGTAAGTAGAGTAATTACAGCATAGACGATGTTTGGGGGAAATACAAGAAAAGATTTAAGGCTGTTAGAGCCTCTAGGGATGGTGGTGTGTAAGCAGGTACTAGACCATGTACAACAGCCTGTCCTAGGGGTGATTAAAGCGGTCTGAGACCCATAGAGATGGTGCACTAAGGTATTGATTACACAGATGGACTGGTAAACATCTTAAATAAAGTAGCTGGAACTATTTCTTAAGTTAAAATAAACATTACTTATGAGGGGGGCTGGGGGGAAAACCGGGGGCCTTGGAAGTGTCGAAAGAGACATTCCTACGATGACATAGATTTTTTAAAAACAAGGGATGTCGATATTGTGCAGGCTGAATAGCCACTCGACTTGGGGAACTCATAGAGCTCGATGTGGAAAAGGCGACCACATCTCGCGCAATCCCTTCGGGATACATATATCTATGTTATATATAAAATACATAAACCCAGAAAGAAAAAAGAAGACTTATCGTCTTCCAAAAAAGAAAGAACTTATTATCCCATATACTTTTAATCAATTTGTCAAGCTTTTTCTACAAAAAGTTAAATTTATAAAAAAGTACTTGACTTTTAGATTAAACATACATAAGATTATAGGATGTTGTAAAAGTTGTTGACTTGTTACCATTTTTATGGTAGCGTGCTTTTCGCACTTCTATAACAAACTCGAGGAGGTGATCCCCATCTCGTGTTATTCCGGGTACTCACGTTAAACCTCTTCCCGGACCCTTTTCTAAGCCCATAGGAGGCCCGTAGTGGCGTTGAGTGACGATCCTGGGTATGCCGCTAGCCACAACCCTCGCCGACGGGCTGTAGACCGTTCTAGGGGCCGCTGGAGCGATTCCCAGAAAATAGAGGCAGTAACCACCTATATGATCCTTGGATCCCTCAAACTAGTTGCGGGAGCCCTTAAAATCCCGTTTGATACTTTGAAGACGTGGAAAAAGACGGAATGGTGGAAGGAGATTGAGACAGATCTCCGGGTTCAGGAAGATCTACAACTTTCCAACCGACTCAAGAAAATCGTTGAGCGGTCATTTGATGTGGTGGAAGATCGACTTGAACATGGTGATTTCTTTCTTGACAACAAGGGAAACCTGAAACGGAAGCCTGTTGCAATGAAAGATGCACACAAAGTAGCCATGGATATGGCTGTACGTAGAGATGAATTGATTGATCGGCATGTGCAGAATGAATCAATCTCTACGGATAAGATTGAAAAGAAACTTGGTGATCTGGCGGCTGAATTTGCCCGGATTGCTAGTCAAGTAACCGCAGTTAAACCAGTAGAAGTCACTGATGTGATCTTCGCTCCACAGAGGGGGAATGACGATAATGCCGAGGATGACGAAGGACGGGAAGCGTGATTACAGTTACGACAAGAAGTACGAATCCACCCCAACCCAGCGCCACAACCGAGTCGAACGAGATCTCGCCAGACGAGAGTTGGCTAAGGAAGGAAAGGTTTCTAAAGGTGATGGTAAGGATGTTGACCATATCCGCCCAGTATCTAAAGGTGGTACTAACAGCCGATCGAATCTACGAGCTATCAGCTCCAGTGCAAATCGAGCGAAGGGCAACCGAAAGAAATGAAATTGAACAAGGATGTAGTATCGGGATTTGTAGGAAGTGTCCTTGCTCCGAAGTTTGAAGATAGCTGTGCTTCACCAGAGTTTCACAATGAGGTATGGGATTTATGTACGAGCGCCTATCGGTTTGTAGCTATTGCAGCTCCACGTGGCCATGCGAAGTCTACCGCAGTTACCCTGGGTTATGGGCTGGCTACTCTGCTCTTCCGGGAACGGAAGTTCATGCTCCTAGTGAGCGATACGGAGTCGCAAGCCAGTCTGTTCCTTGGCAACATCAAACAAGCTCTTCAGGAAAATGATACCCTGATTGAGCTTTTCGGCCTTAAACGAAATGAAAAAGGTCTTGTTCAGTTTGTAAAAGACAGCGAAACTGATATCATCGTGGAGTTCGATGACGGAGTTAAATTCCGGATTATCGCTAAAGGTTCTGAACAAAAACTTCGTGGTTTGCTCTGGAATAGTACTCGTCCAGACCTTATTATCTGTGATGACATGGAGAACGATGAGCTTGTGATGAACAAGGATCGTCGTCTGAAGTTCAAGCGTTGGTTTACCAATGCTCTTCTTCCATGTATGTCGGACAAAGGTATTATCCGGGTTGTTGGTACGATTCTTCACATGGACTCCATGCTTGAGAATTTGATGCCCAAACCCTACGATAAGATGACGATCACCGAGCCGTTAAAGCAATATACGTCTCGGCGCGGTAAGTGGAAGTCGATTAAATATCGTGCTCATACTGATGACTTCAGCCAGCTTCTCTGGCCTCAGAAGAAGACAGTAGAATTCTTCAAGATGGAACGAGCCGATGCTTTTGAAAGAGGTATGCAAGATGGATATTCCCAAGAGTATCTTAATATCCCTATCGACGAGTCCACAACGTACTTTCGAAGAGCAGATTTCCTCCCATGTAGAGAGGAAGATTTTAAGAAGCCGGTTCATTTCTATATCACAGCAGATCTGGCCATTTCTGACAAAGAGACAGCTGATTACTCTGTTTTCATCGTGGGAGCGGTGGATGAAGACAAACGGCTACAAATTCGAAATGTCATCCGAGAACGAATGGACGGCAGAGAAATTGTGGATTGCCTTTTGGCTTTACAGAAACTGTATCAACCAGAAGCTATAGGAATCGAAGAAATGCAGGTGTCGAAGGCCATTGGCCCATTCCTTCGGGAAGAGATGATTCGACACAATAACTTTATGACTTATTATCCACTGAAACATGGTGGTAAAGATAAGATCACTCGTAGTCGTTCTATTCAAGCCCGAATGCGGGCTCATGGCGTTAAGTTCGATAAATCTGGTGATTGGTACCCAGTCTTTGAAGATGAACTAATGCGATTTCCTCGGGATAAACATGATGACCAAGTTGATGCTTTTGCTTATCTTGGACTTATGCTTGATGTTATTGTGGAAGCGCCGACTAAAGAAGATATAGAAGAAGGCGCCTACCAAGACGAATATGAAAACAGTGGTCTGTCTGATGCAGGCCGTAGCTTTACGACAGGATATTAAGGAATGGCACTCGGTACAAATACGCCCGGTGGGGCACTCGACGCAATGCAAAGCGGGTCGCCTCAACAGGGGTTTGATCCGAACCAAGATCCGTATAATCTGCAAGAAGCTGGTCAGCAACTTGGTGCACAACAACAACAAATGAATCAGATGCCTCAACCAGCGGCATCTCCTGATATTCCTCACCCTGATCGTGGTGATCAGAATACACGTCTCCGGGGATATATTGAGGCAGTAAATATTGCTGATAAACTGGACGAAGATATTCTCAAAAAGATTGCCAATGAGGTATCTGAGGGTTTTGAACGTGATCTTGAATCCCGCCGTGAGTGGGAAATGAAAATCGATGAGTATACGAAACTGGCTCAACAAATTCAAGAACAAAAAGCATATCCTTGGCCAAAAGCCTCGAATGTCAAGTATCCTCTTTTATCTACTGCTGCTATGCAGTTTGCTGCACGTGCTTATCCAACACTTGTTCCTTCGGATGGTCAAGTTGTTCTTGGGCAAGTAATTGGTAAAGATCCAGACGATAGCAAGCAAAATCAAGCCGAACGTATCTCGACATACATGTCTTATGACATTATGCATCAGATGGAAGGTTGGGAAGAAGGTATGGATAAACTTCTTATCATGCTCCCAATTGTTGGCACAATGTTCAAAAAGACGTACTGGGATTCTGTAAAGAAGAAGAATTGTTCTCATGTCATGCTTCCTAAATCCATTGTCGTGAATTATTGGGCAACCAATATGTGCGATGTGGAACGAATCAGTGAGATTATCCCAATGTCAAAACGTCTGGTCAAACAACGCCAGATGAGTGGTATCTTCAGTAAAGATGTGGATCTTGGTGCTCCTCCTTCAATTCCCTTCACGGAGATTCGTCCTAAGTCGGCATATGCTATGCCTTCCAATGACGAGACGACTCCATATGAAATCATTGAACAGCACTGTTATTATGATCTGGATGGTGATGATTATGCTGAACCTTATATCGTAACCTTCCACCGCCAGTCCAAGAAGATCCTCCGGATCGCTGCTCGTTACGACGAAACGACGATGCACTTCAATGAGGATGGCACTCTTGCTGAAATTAATCCAATCCAGTATTACACGAAGTTTGGTTTTGTGCCATCACCTGATGGTAGTTTTTATGATATTGGGTTTGGCATGTTGCTTGGACCACTTAACGAAAGTGTTAATACTCTTATTAACCAGTTAGTCGACAGTGGTACTTTGAACAACCTTCAGAGTGGTTTTATTGGTAAGGGTCTTCGACTTCGCATGGGTGATATGCGCTTCATGCCGGGTCAGTGGACAGCAGTTAACGCAGTCGGTGACGATCTAAAGAAACAGATTTTCCCACTTCCAACAAAGGAACCTAGTCCTGTACTTTTCCAGTTAATGGGTACTCTCATCACTTCTGGTAAAGAATTGGCCTCAGTTGCAGAAATCTTCACTGGGAAGATGCCCGGTCAGAATACTCCTGCTACGACGACTATGGCCACAGTAGAGCAGGGTATGAAGGTGTTCACTGCAATTTATAAGAGAATTTATCGTGCTCTCCAAGAGGAATTCTGCAAGCTCTTCAAACTTAATGCGACTTATCTCGATCCGCAAACCTACTCGGCGATCATTGGTGAGCCCATTGGACCGGATGATTTCGACGAGACGACGTATCGAGTTATCCCCGCCGCGGATCCTAATGCTGTATCCGCACAGGAAAAGCTTCAAAAGGCAGAAAGTTTGTTACAAATCCTACCTCTTGGGGTCTTGGATCCAATCGCAGTGGTCACTCGCGTACTGCAGGCGCAGGAACAGCCTAATTACGAGAAACTTTTTAACCAAGCGGTGCAACAAACGGGCCAAATGCCTCCGCCTCAGCCTGATCCCAAGGTACAAGAACTTCAGATGAAGCAACAGGCACAGCAGCAAGAAGCCCAGCTTAAGATGACGATGGGTCAGCAAGAGATGGAATTGAATGCTCGTGATAAGCAACAACAACTTGCAATGCAACAACAAGAGCATCAACAAAAGATGCAAATGATGGCAAGTGAAGCTCAGATGAAATCACAAGCTCAAGCACATCAGGTACAAGCTCAGATCCAAACTGAGAACCTTAAGATGCAACATCAACAACAGATGAATCACCAAGAGCTTAAGATGAACAATGAAAGTCATCAAGCTGATATTAAACATGGTGAAGAAGCTCATAAGGCGACTATCCAACAGACTAAGGAGAAAGCACGATTAGCTCAGCACAACAAGCCTTCAGCGACTGGAAAAGGCAAGAAATAAGCGTAGCAGTGTTTGAATACCTGAGGGCGCTACGCGCTAATGTCCTTCAGGAACTTGAGTTTAATGCAGGCAAAGATGCCCTACAAGATCGATACAATACAGGTCTTCTTGCCGGTATTAATGAGGTTCTGAATATGGAACTTAACGATATTAGAGAGGATGACCAGAATGACAGTTAAAGCTGTTCTCCACCGATTGGTGGTCAAGCCAGTAGAGCTTGAAGAATATGATGAAGTCGATGCAAAACTCAAAGAACTTGGTCTGCTTAAAGGTATTACTGAAGAGACGAAATACCATAAGACTCAGATTGATCAAGGTTATGTTTTAGATGTGGGTCCAACTGCCTTCCTTGATTATGTAAAGAAACATGATCTGGCAGTTCCGGTAAAGGTAGGTTCACTTGTTACCTATGCCCGACATAGTGGTAAGCATGTTAAAGATGGTGAGACTGAAATCGTCATTCTGAATGATGATGATATTTTAGCAATTCATGTAGAGGATTAAGAAGATGACAGACGAAGTCAAAAATGTAGATGAAGGTACAGTAGTTCCGGGTGAAGTTACCCCGATGATGGAAGAAGCTCTGGCTCAGGGTTGGGTGCCCCGAGATGAATACGAAGGTGATCCTGATCGCTTCGTAGACTATGCCGAGTTTGTTCGCCGTGGTGAACTGTTCCGTAAGATTGAATCCCAATCGAAGGAAATGAAAGAATTGAAGCGTGCCCTAAAAGAATTGGCAACGCACAATACCAAGATCCGTGAAGTTGAGTACCAACGTGCAGTAGATACACTTAAGGCTGAAAAGAAGGCAGCACTGAATGAAGGTGATGCTGACAAAGTTGTAGAGATTGATGATCGTATTGATCTCGTGAAAGAGCAACAACGAGCACTTCAACAACAGCAAGTTCAAGATATTGTCGAACCTGCAGTTCATCCTGAATTGCAGAACTGGATTAATAATAATCCTTGGTACGAATCAAATCGAGCTATGCGAGGTTGGGCAGATGCACGAGGTGTGGAACTGGCCGCAGAAGGTCTTGCTCCACGTGAAGTCCTCAGTGCTTTGTCGAAGGAAGTGAAACAACGATTCCAAGAGAAATTCACTAACCCTAACCGAGAAAAGCCGGGTGCAGTTGAAGGCGTACGTAGCCGCGCAGCGGCGAAAACCGAACCTGCATTTGAGTTGAGTGACGTCGAGAGACAGATTATGCGTCGTATTGTCGATACTGGTGTTATCACCGAAGCTGACTATATCTCGCAGTTGAAAGCAACAAAGAATTCTTAATCCCAGAGGATAATCATATGACACGCAGAAACGCATCCGCAGATAATGTAAATGAGGCAGCAAGTGCTCGGCCTGTCCGTCGTCCCGTTGGTACGTCGGCTAAACTGGTAGTCCATGGTAAAGATCCGAATTTTGAGTATCGTTTTGTTAACGATCAGCCGGGTCGAGTTGCCATGTTTAAACAAGCTGGCTGGCAACTGTGTACGAACGGCGAAGTTGATACTGGTACGTTCCGCGCAGAAGAAGCTTCTGAGCTTGGTTCTCTTGCTTACTCGATTGTCGATGGAGGCACTGGTATGAAAGCTTATGTGATGAAGATCCATAAGGATGAATACGAGGAAATCCAAAAATATCTTGAACGTGAGAACACTGCTTCAGAAGAAACGCTCCGGCCGAATACTGCTGATGGCGAATATGGTTCTGTCAAAATTGATCGCTCTGGTCGAACATAATCACGTAACCACGTTAGCCACAGTGTTTATCTTATCTACATAATGGAGATTTAACAAATGGCTAACGTTAGTCGCGTTAATGGCTTCCGTCCGGTGCTCCACATCGACGGTTCGCCGTGGAATGGCCAAGTTACTCGGTATTTTGCTGCGGCGTCTGATGCCACGGCAATTTTCCAAGGTGACTTGGTAAAACTCTCTACTGCTTCGGATACGGCTGGTCAAACGGTTATTCCGGGTGTCGGTTCTATCGGTGGTACTCCGGGTGTGACGAAGTTCGTCGCCGGTACGGATTCCGCTGCAGTAGGTGTTGCAGTTGGTTTTACTATTAACCCCCTTAACCTGAACAGCCCACAATATCGTGCTGCTTCGGTGGCTTCGTATGTTCTTGTCGCCGATGCTCCTGATACGGTGTATGAAGTTCAATATACTGGTACCATCGCTGCTACGTCGTTCAACAAGAACGCCAACGTGGTGGATGCTGGTGGTTCGACGGTCACTGGTCAATCGGGTGAAACTGTGGATGGGACGACTGTTGCTACTACGGCAACGCTGCCCCTCCGTATTCATGGTGCTATTCAACGTGTGGATAATGACATTACTGCGGCTAACCCCAAAGTTCTCGTCTATATCAACAACCATCAGTTGAACGGCGGCACTGGCGCTGCTGGTGTTTAATCAATAAGGGGAATAGAAAATGGCTGGTATTATTAATAGTTCTTCCTTTGCCAAGGCCCTTTGGCCCGGTGTAAATGCATGGTATGGCAAGGAATATGATGAGTACCCGGTTGAATGGGATAAACTCTTCGAACGCTTCACGTCGCGTAAGCAATATGAAGAAGATGTTGGTATCTCGTCGTTCGGTCTGCAAGTGGTGAAACCAGAAGGTTCGCCGATCACGTACGATAGTGAACAACAAACGTTTACGACTCGTTATACTCACGTCGTTTATGCGCTTGGTTTTATCATCACGCGTGAAATCATGGAAGATGATCAGTATGACGTCGTCGGTCAACGTAAGGCCCAAGGTCTGGCTTTCTCGGTTCGCCAAACGAAGGAAGTTGTTGGTGCTAACGTGTACAACCGAGCCTTCAACAGCTCGTACGTTGGTGGTGATGGTGTTTCGCTGCTTAATGCTTCGCATCCGCTGTTTGCTGGCGGCACGTTCTCGAACGTGATCTCGACGGCTGCTGACTTGTCGGAAGCTGCTCTTGAACAAGCATGTATCGATATCGCTAACTTCACGAACGATCGTGGTCTGCGTATTGCAGTTCGTCCGGAATGCCTCGCACTTCCGATCCAACTGGAATTCGAAGCTGAGCGTATCTTGAAGACGGAACGTCGTGTTGGTACGAATAACAACGATATCAATGCACTGCGTCAAACGGGTCGTTTCCCGAAGGGCATCGTCCTCAACCACTACTTCACCAACCCGCTGGCATGGTTCATCCGCACGGATGTGAAGAATGGTATGAAGATGTTTGATCGTCGGAGTGACGAGTTTGAAATGGATAACGATTTCGATACTGAAAACGCTCGTTTCAAAGCTACGTCGCGTTATAGCTTCGGCTGGACGGATCCTCGTGCGCTCTACGGTTCGCCGGGCGTCTAATCCAATGGCCCCTTCGGGGGCCCTCTTACTGGAGATTTAAATGGGTATTAAACAAGTAGCTGATCTGACTCAGCTCAATCCTTCCTACCCCGACGCCCTCAACCCGACTCGTAAATCGTATCATCTGGTTCCTGTTACTGTATCTCGCACGAATACGACTGCAACTAAGATTGCTGTCCTTCCTGCAGATGCTACGGTACTGGGTATTCGTCGATACATTCAAACAGCATCGAATGCTGGTACGACGGCTACGGTGACATTTACTGGGCAGGGTGTTGGTCCTCAAGGTCAGGCAATGACGTTTGGTTCTGATAACGTTCTGGTGACGACTGGGAATACGGGTCCGATTACGGCACCTACAGTTAACACCTCGACTGGTATCATGAACTTGGAACGTCCTCCGGCAACCCAAACGAGTGGTGATATTAACGTTTATGCGACGTATGCAGAAACGGGCACTGCTTCTACGGCTGGTGGTCCATTCATCTATGTTATCGAATACGTGAGGTAAAAGAGGGCCCGCTTCGGCGGGCACCTCCTTTCATGGGATTCGACTACACTAAAAAATATGTTCAAGGAAATAATGGCATAGTTTACCCTGAAATGGTGGGGAATAACTATGCTACAATTACACTTAATTCTAGCAATGGTACTACTCCTGTAACAATCATTACTGGTGCTCCGGGATATTGGATTACAGAGATGGGTGTACAGGTAGATGATATTTGTACGATATCAGTTGCTGGAATGGTTTCAACTAAATTTACAGATACTTCTTCTGGAGATATGTTTGTAATTCGATGGTATATTCCGTCGGCATTTTCTCCGAAAACAGGTCCTTCGAATAATCGACAAGTTAGTGGACCAGGATTTGCATGGAATAATAAGGTGGCAAATAGTTCCCTACAGGTAAGTGTTGATACTGCCTTGACTGCTGGAACAGCTCGCTTTTTTATTCGATTTGCTCAAACTAATTTTGTAGGATAAACTCACATCATGCGTCGAGTCGTTATCACATCTGCCGGTGTTGGCAATAGTGTTCCTGTTCCGATGGATCATCGAGCACAGTTTTTTAATGTGGGTATTCAAGTTGTCGTAAGTGCTACGGCCACCTACAATGTCCAGTTTACTTTGGATGATGTTTATAATACTGCAATTACTCCGACATGGTTTAATGTTCCGGCTCCCTTCACTGGTGCTACGGCAAACCAAATTGGTAATCTGACAATTCCGTGTGCAGCTATTCGTCTTAATACGACTGCAAACACTGGGAACGTTACGATGACTCTGATTCAATCGTCTGGTCAAGGTTAAACAATGGCAAATAAAAATATCACTCAACTTACTCCGCAAACAGGTAGTGCTGATACTACGTCATTGTTCTACACAGTTACGGGTGGGAATAGTGATAAGAGTTTGCCTTTTTCAGTATTCGTCAATAATCTTGGTTTAACTGGGGTTCCAACAGTCCCGACAGCAACTCTTGGTACCAATACCACGCAGATTGCTTCAACTGCCTTTGTGCAAACAGCTCTTGGATCCTATGCTCCAAAAAATAATCCAGTATTTACTGGAACAATTGGTGGTGGAGCTGCCTCTATTAGTCTTGGTGGAGTGGCCTCCTTTGCTTCAATTCAAGGTACTCCAGTTGGAACCACTTCGTCAGCTGCTGGTACCTTTACAACATTAACGGCCAACACTGCCTTAATTGTTAATGGCACATTGAGTGGTCCCGGTGTTTCTACGTACCTTACTACATATCTTGCATCTCCTCCCGCAATTGGTGGAACAAGTGCATCAGCCGGTACTTTTACTACACTTGCTGCGACGACCATTACAGCATCTAGTACCATTACCCCATCACAAACGGCCGGTATTGTTGGTACGACAACGAACAACAATGCTAACGCCGGAAGTGTTGGAGAGTACCAGACCTTGACAGGAACAGGGGTTGGATTGACTTCGGGAAGTTATGTTGATTTGGCAACATTGTCCTTGACTGCCGGGGATTGGGATATCCAAGGTACTGTGAACTTTAATGGTTCAAGTCTCGCGGCATCTATCGTCGTTGCTGGTATCAATACGGTAGCTAATACTCAGCCCAGCGCCACATCCGGAGCATCTCAATTCCTCACCTTTAGTAGTGGAGTGTTGACTGGTGCAACGATGACCACTCCAACGGTTCGACAGTCATTATCGGCTACCACTACCATTCGTCTTGGCGGTAGTATGACATTCTCGGCTGGGTCTGTAACTGCTACTGGTAGCATTAGAGCAAGGCGAGTTCGATGAGAAACTGGTATAAATCAGGTGAATGGAATGTATTCTGCATGGTCTGTAATCGAAAGATCAAAAGCGGAATCGCTCTTAAAAGATGGGATGGTTTAATCGTATGTCCGGATGATTATGAAAATCGTCATCCGATGGATTTCCTCCGCACACGACAAGAACGAATTACAGTCCCATTTACTGCTGACACATCGTTTAATCAATTTAATGGGCCTGTATACCCCCCATATCCCTTTTGTACCCAAGAAGGTGCGAGTGGTGTAGCGGGGTATGCTGTAGCGGGCTGCGCTCGCCCGGGCCTAGGATTCCCTAATGGGTTACCAGTACCTCAGCCAGAAATCCCTGATGAGCCCATTCTTGGACTTATCTTCTTTGTGGATGGTTCTCAGGTACTACTTGTAGATGGTTCTAATTTAACAGAAGTGGCGGTGGATTAAATGGAAGAAATAACGTCAGATAATGCAATCGCCGTTCTCAAAGAACTGTGTACAGAAGTCAAAGAAATCCGTGCTGAGTTAAATAAATATAAAGGTTTTGCAGGAGGTATTTGGTTTGTACTTTCCTGTATTGGTATTTTTATCGGAGCCTTTCGGTTCTTCCATAGGAGTTAATCATGGCCTTACTCGATCTGATTGTTGGTCCTGTTATGGACATTGTAAACAAATTAATTCCAGATCCTGCACAGAAAGCTCAGGCTCAATTACAACTGCTGCAACTTCAACAAAATGCTCAATTCAAAGAAATTGATGCTCAGCTACAAGCTGCTCAACAGCAGACTGATACAAATAAGATTGAAGCAGCAAATGCTAGTTTATTTGTTGCAGGCTGGAGGCCTTTTGTGGGTTGGGTCTGTGGTGCAGGTTTAGCATATCAATACTTGGTCGATCCTTTGTTTAGTTGGTTTGCTTTGATTATGCATTGGCCAGTTCCACCTAGCCTCGATCTACAAACATTAATTACATTACTCGGTGGGATGCTGGGATTTGGCTATATGCGAACTAAAGAAAAATTAAATGGGGTAGATAGTGGCCATTAATACAACTTTTATTGACTTTACCACAATCATTCCTGCGGATTGGTTAAATAATGTCAATGGTTTTGTCAATTATACTTTTGTTAATTCGGTAGCACAACTTCGCACGACTCCACATGCTCAAGTTACACGAGTAATCACGACTGGTTACTACAGTAATAGCTTGAATGGTAGTGCTGCTTATGTCTATGATCCAGCAGATTTGACGTCTCCGGATAATGGCGGCACTGTCATTGTTGCTAACGATGGTGCACGGTGGAAGTTGTTTGGACAAGATTATGTCCATGTCTACCAATTTGGTGCCAAGTTTGATGGTGTGACGGATGATACAACCGCTATTCGGAATGCTGTTGCAACAGGACTTCCAGTAGAACTTCCGCAGGGTACTTCGGTCCTGACAGATACCATTACATGTTCCACGAAGGGACAGCGGATTGAAGGCAAGGGTCGTGCCAATACGGTATTCAATATCAACACTACGTTTAACTTATCGGCACAGGGTGTCTTTGTAGTTACGAGTGGAGAAGTTGGTCCAGTATTTAAAGATTTTGGTGTTTTCTTTGTTCAACCTGACACCAATGTCCGAGCCAACTTGGTTGCATATCCCCCAGCATTTTATGCTTTCGGACAACCTAGAACTCGATTCCAAGGATTGCGGCTCACTGCGGGCATTAACGGTATTGACATTCGTGGCAATAGTGGTGGCTCTGATTTTATTGAATGTGACTTTGCTTGCTTTGGATCCAATATTTGGATTGATGGTTCTCTTGATAGCATGAAGATTGATGCTTGTCATTTCTGGAACTTCAGTCTGACAGCAAATCAAATCTCTATTTTTACCGATCCTTCTACGTTAGGTATTAATTCTGGTCGATGTGATGATCTTCATGTCACTGATACCTTGTTACTTGTTGGTACTGGGATTACAACTTACACTGGTGCTGTTCCCGGTTTAACGGGAAATACCTTTGGTGAAATCACCAACTGTGACTTTGATACCACAAACGGGATCAACCAAACTGGTGGTTGGCTTACCGTAACTGGTAGTACTTTTACTCAAGCCAGCACTTTCAATTATGCAATCCAAGGTAGCGCCAATGGTGTTACTTATATGATGGTGGCAAATTGCTTATTTTCGGCAGGTGCTGTGCTGACTAGTCCACAGATTGCAGTATCTGGTAATTTGTTTACACTCTCCCTGACTGGTTGCCAATTCCACAACGTTACGAATGTACCTGTGATGGCTGCTACAGGTAATGCTGACATTCTGGTAAGTAATAGTGTCTTCACTATGGCTTCCAACTCCAGCATTACTAATCCTGTGGTTAGTATGGCCTCAGGTTCATTATTGACATTTACTGGAAATCGTTTCCCTCAGGGGGTTGGTTCTGGATCAGGTAATGTTATTACCCTTGCAGCTGACGGGCCTCACATTATTGTAGGTAATGATTTTAGTGGCTGGGGTATTTCGTTTCCGGGTGGTTATTCCTCGTTAGTGTTTCGGAATAATACTGGAGGCCCTGCAAGTGTTGTTAATAGAATTGTAACAGGTTCTCGTGCATTAAGTACGACTTATACCAATACCAATAATGCTCCTATTCTCTTGAATGTGGCTATAAATGGTACAACGGCTGGAAACCTTGTTGGTTATGTAGGTGCTAACCAAATTGCCATTCAGGGGGTTGCTACTGGATCATTTGGGGCAATTACTTACATGGTTCCCGAACGAGCAACATACCAAGTGACATTCAGTGGGACGGGTAGTCTTGCTCAGTGGGTTGAAACTTATTAACTAAGGATATTGTAATGACTACCTCTGGGCAATCAAATTGGAATTACACCCGTGACCAGATTATCAATGCAGCTTTACGTAAACTAGGTATTCTCGTAGATGGGGCAGTTGCTACATCAACACAACAAACCGCTGCCCAAGAAGCATTAAACAATATCATCTTTTCATTGTATGCTCAAGGTATGCCGGTTTGGGCAATGACTACGACTTACTTCAATCCTATCCAAGGTCAAAATGCTTATCCCGTTGGCCTTGGAATTGGTACAGGTAATTTGAATATCACGGCACCGTTAAAGATTACGCAAGCATGGAATTTAGATGTTTCTACTCCGGGGGCAACTTATCGTATCCCTATGAATATCTATACCCAGTATAACTTTAACCTCCTGAATGCACCGAACAACCAAGGCTATCCAGTCCATCTGTGGTATCAACCGGGGAATCAATCTGGTACGATTAATATCTGGCCAGCACCTGATGCATATACGCAACAATTCCGCCAGATTTGGTTTGTGTACCAACGACCATTTAATCAATTTAATGCTGGAACAGATACTCCAGATTTCCCACAAGTATGGATTGAGCCTTTGATTTATTCTTTGGCACATCGCCTTGGTCCTGAATATGGTATTCCTCTTTCGGAACTAGATAAGCTTAATGAGACTGCCAATCAGTTAATTACGAACGCCCTGTCGTTTGGTACAGAAGAAGGTAGTCTGTTCATTCAACCAGATTGGGTTGTTATGGGGATGGGTGGAGGGAATCCACATGGTTACTAAATCAAGTAAACTTGCTCTGTGGTACGCTAAGTTTCGTGGTTCTTCCATCTTTCTGGTGGGACTTCTTTCATTTATTGCAGTGTGGTTGATGATTAGTAAGTGGATTGGGTTTGATCGTGATCATGGTCTGATTAACTTGATTCTTAGCTCTGAGGCTTCGGTATCTCTGGCGTTCTTTGCCATGATGCAAGAACAAACAGATGCCCAGCACTCGGAAGTCATGAATGCTATTAAAACCCTACTGGAGAAGAATAGTAAGATCGACGATAAGATTCTGGATGCAGTGGAAGAGATTCAAGAGGAGTTGAAGGATGGCGACTAATCCGTATTTCACACAGTACCATACACAACGATTTTCTCTCATTGGCTCCCCGCAACAGCGGGATGGTGATCACATTAAAGATCAACGATTTCTTAATCTCTTCCCAGAATTAATTAAAAGTCCCATTAGTGACGGTAAGAAGTATTACTTAAAGAAGCGTCCGGGTTTGCATGCTTTTCAATCTTTACCTGCCGGGACAAGTCAAGGACTTTTCTTTTGGCGTGGTAATTATTATTATGCGATCAGTGGGGTATTATACAAAAATACAACTCCCCTTCTGAACTTAACCCAATCTACTGGTGTTGTGGGATTCGTTGAATATCGTGTGGATCCAGCTGATGAACTGTTTGTCTGTGATGGAAACAGTGCATGGCTGGTGAACAGTGATGATACTTTTATTCACATCTCATCCCCGAACTTTCCATCGCCACACATTCCAATGCCAGTCTTTATTGATGGCTATATTGTGTTAGCAGGGGGCAACCAGCGCGTATACAACAGTGCGTTGGGGGATCCAAATACATGGCCAGCTGATGGTTTCCTTGATGCCGAAATGTATCCAGATACTTTGGTTGGATTAGCAAAAGTACAGAACTATGTTGCAGCTATTGGACAATCATCCATTGAATGGTTCTATGATAATGCCAATGCCACAGGATCTCCATTTACCCGAAATGCTCCAGCTGTCAGTCAGTTTGGTTGTCCCGCTCCTAGTTCTATTGTGCAGACTGAGAAGGAATTGATCTTAGTTGGTGCAACAGGAAATGGTGGACGAACCGTATGGGTCATTGATGGTTTCCAACCAACTGAGATTGGTAATGAACCAGTCCGTGAAGCCCTCGACCTTGAGGGTGCTGACATTCTTTTTGCTAGTGGTAACACGATTCAATGTCTTGGGCATAAATGGTATATCCTAAATTTGACAAGTAAACAACGAACTTTTGTCTATGACTTTGAAGAAAAGATGTGGCATGAATGGTCTTCGGGTACTGGACAAGCCGTATTTGAAGGAAGATTTGCAACTGATTCGGGTATTGGTATGCCAGTATGGCTTGGTTACCAAGGTGGTACTTCCTATTATATGAGTCAGTCTGATTATACTGACCATGGAAATGCTATTAATTGTGTAGCGATCACGGTAAAGATTGATTTCGATACTGCGAAACGAAAACGTTTCTATCGCTTATCTTTAGTGGGTGATGCTCCAAATGGAAATACACCAACTCCATTGACAGTACAGTGGTCAGACGATGATTATAATACATGGTCATCTGGAGCTACATTGTATTTGAATGGAACATATCCAACAATTACACAAATGGGGTATAGCCGTCGACGGGCTTTCCAGTTCGTATTTCAACAACCGTGGCCCTTGCGGCTCGAATCATTTGAAGTTGATATCATTCAAGAAGTCCGGAGGTAACAGAAATGTCTGCAGGGATCCCGCCGCCGCCACTAAACTCTCCGAGCGGGAGTTATTATTGGCTTGAGTGGTATACAAATTTAACTAACGTTTTAAACGGTAAAGGTTATCCTTGGACTAACCTAAACTTTGCTAGTTCGAATATTACTGACATTCTTACTAGAAACCATAATGATCTTCAGAATATCCAAGGGGGTTTTGGTAATACCCAAGCAAATGGGCTTCATTACCACATGGTTGGAATAGGTTTTGTAGACGCAACCGCAGCAGCTCCAAAGCTGCCAACTGGTTGGTCTGTGGTTCATACTGCAACTGGGGTTTATACAATTACAATGAATATAAGTTTAACACCCCCTAACTTCTTTGCTGGTGCTACATCTAATACTGCTGGTAATGTTGTTCAATATATTAATGTTTCAGGAACAAATACATTCGTTGTGAATTGTAGTAACTCAGTTGGTACAACGGCAGTAGACACTGCATTTTCTTTTTGGGTAGGCGCATTATGATTAAAACTGAAATCAACCGCGAGGATGCGCTACAGCTGTTGGAAGTGTTTAAAACGTTCCACCAAGAGTCACAATTCAAAGATGAACCTTTTGAGCCCCAACGTATTTGGACACTTCTTGATGGTAGCCTTAAGTTCCCCAACAATCTTTTTATCGCTTATGATGACCAGATGAGAGGATTTATTGGATTGGCAAAACAAGAACATTTTTTTAGTGGCGTTCCCAAAGTCTATGATTTGGGTTTTTATGTAGCACCTGACTATCGT
>Ga0068856_100001128_pt1 | contig 28241 bp, 22 predicted proteins | sample KBSCornC62_FD_66595 | JGI IMG/M metagenome (GOLD analysis project Ga0068856, IMG submission 66595) | Corn rhizosphere microbial communities from Kellogg Biological Station, Michigan, USA - KBS Corn C6-2 | ecosystem: Host-associated > Plants > Roots > Rhizosphere > Soil ... | reverse complement strand
GAGCTTGGCAAGCCCGTGCACGAAGAATGCTACTTGCAGGCGATTCGAATCGCAAAACCGATGAAATCGAGTGAGTGTCCCAAACCCACGACCTCATAGTTCCGGGCTACGCGCCTAGGGATTGTTTCGCGTCGCCGAGAGCGGGTTCCAAGTCCGGGGCGTTTGCCAGTCCTCCCTGGGCCAAGTCTTTGCTGCCACCACCGCGGCCGGCAAATTTCGCCAGTGTTTCTTTCATGCGCGCACCCATATCAAAGGGCTGACCCGGCGATTGTGCGAAGACTACCGCCGGCTGCGGAGATGTGGTTCCGAGGAGAGCCACAACCTTCGGCGAAAGGCGAGTTAGTTTTTGGGCAAAGAGCTTCACGAAATTAATGTCGCGATCGGTGAAAGCACGCAGGATGAGTTTGCGGCCGTCTGTTTCGGGAGTTTCCGACAGCACTGCGATGGCTTGGGCGGTGGCCAGTTCTTCGAGCAACTGTTCGCGCTGCTTGCGGACGGCCCTGACTTCTTCGAGCGACTTTCGCACTTGCAGAGGCACGTCGTAGATATGCCCCGAGAAAAGTGCGGCGGCCTCGGTCAGCGTCACGAGATCGCGGCGTGCAGTGGCTACCGCGCGCTGTCCCGCAACGAATTCGACGCGATAGCCCTGGCGAACTCTTTCCGACTTGCGCAGCAGGATGCAGCCGATCTGTCCGGTCTGGCGGACGTGTGTGCCTCCGCAAGCGGTGACATCAAATTCATGCACATCGATGAGGCGCAGTGGATCGTGCTGCATCGGCGGAATTTTACGTAGTCCGAGCTTCCCTGCTTCCTCGCGCGTGACGAAGAGAATCTCTACGGGACGATTCTCGAGGATGATTTCATTGGCCAGGTGTTGAGCAGATTCGATTTGCTCCCGGGTGAGTGACGGGGTCTCGAGATCAATCGAGCAATAATCGTCGGCCATATGAAATGAGACCGTGGCAATGTCGAAGAGGCGAATGAAGGCTGCGGAAAGGACGTGCTGTCCAGAGTGCTGCTGCATGTGGTCACGGCGACGAGTGGCGTCGATCTGGCCTAGGATGTGCGTGCCAGGGGCGAGGTCTTTCACGGATTCCACATAGTGAATGACGCGACCGTCTTCCGTGTCGGCTACTTCGGTGACGCGATGCCTGGCATTGTCCGTAGAGATCCATCCGGTGTCGTGGATTTGGCCTCCGCTAGTGGGGTAGAAGGCGGTCCGGTCGAGAGTGACTGCTGGACGCGGGCTTTGCGTGACATCGCGGATTTCCGCGTCGAAGTCGTAGAGGAACGAGTCGTGGTAGTAGAGGCGGTCGGTCATGGGGTTTTCCTTTAAGCATAACAAGGAGAGCTGGCTGCGGGGCTCGGGCCAGACGCCCTCAATCCCGGCGCTCGAGGCTTACAGGGATCCTTCGCTAGGCTCCCTGAGCGAAGGGGGCGTTGTCATTCTGAGTGAAGCGAAGGATCTATTGAAGCCGCAAGCAGACTCCATAGGTCCTTCGCTTCGCTCAGGATGACATTTATATTGTTCTAGTAGGGGCCTATGATTCCGCCTATTTGGCGAGCGGCGGGCTTCGCGGACGAGGACGTCCGCCCCACATCGGCGTCGAGAACGTCCAGGTATTTCAGGCCGGTGCCGGTGTTGAACAGAACTACTGTGTCTTCCGGCTTGAAAAAGCCATTCGCGCGGAGCTTGCGGTAGGCAACCAGGCTGGCTGCGCCTTCGGGAGCAGCGAAGATTCCTTCATGCTTCGCCCAATGGCGAGTGGCTTCTACGATTTCCTGATCGGTCGCGCTTACGGCCGCTCCATTGCTCTTTTTTAGGATGTCGAGAATCAGATAATCTCCATAGGGCTTGGGAACGCGGAGGCCAGCGGCGAGAGTTGCGGCATCGCTCCACATTTCTGCGGATTGCTTCCCTTCTTCCCATGCCCTCACGACGGGAGCGCATCCGGCGGCCTGGACCACGATCATCATGGGGCGCTGCGAACCGATCCATCCCAAGGCTTCCATTTCTTCGAAAGCCTTCCACATGCCAAGAAGGCCGACGCCTCCTCCGGTGGGATAAATGATGCCTTGCGGCATGCGCCAGCCGAGTTGCTCGGCGACTTCGTAGCCCATCGTCTTCTTGCCTTCCACGCGGTAAGGCTCTTTTGTGGTGGAGACGTCAAACCATCCCTCTTTTTCCCAGAAAGGTTCTTTCTTCATGTCCGCCACTTTGCGGGCACAGTCGCTGATGAGGCCGTCGAGGAGGGTGACCTGCGCCCCGTAGTAGTCGCATTCGATGCGGTTGGCCATGGGAACGTCTTTGGGCATGAAGATGTGGGCTTCGAGTGCGGCCGCTGCGGCGTACGCTGCGAGCGCACCGGCGGCATTTCCGGCTGAGGGGATGGCAAGCTTTTTAAGGCCAAAATGACGTGCCATGGTCACTGCTGCGGAGAGTCCTCGCGCCTTGAAGGATCCCGTGGGATTGAGGCCTTCGTCTTTGATGTAGAGGTTAGGAAATTCCCGGCTGGGAAGCATGGGCGTGAACCCTTCGCCCAACGTAACGGGATCGGCGGCGGGCAGAACCGCGTCATAGCGCCACATGCTGGGCGTGCGTCCGGCCAAACGCGCAGAGGAGAAAGTGCCTTTTATGTGGGCAAGGTCGTAGCGGGCGTAAAGAATTCCACCGTCTTTGGAGCACACGGATTGCGGGCGGTCGGCGAAATAGTGCTCCCCGCAGCGAGTGCATTCCAGATGAGTCAGCATTGCGCGTGCTGAGTTTAGCAGAGGGGCAGCGGCGGTAGTCAGCCGTCGCGCAGTGATTTCGATCCTATTCACTTCCAAAGCGTCTGGCTTAGTATGGTTGTTCTACTTACCACACCTATCGGGAGACAGCGCAATGGGCAAGTTCATCTTTGGCCTCATCATTGGAGTCATTCTTTTTCCGGTTGTTGTTTATTTTTATTTCCAGACGGGGATGGCGCCCGTTGCAACGACGGCGCCGCCGATGCCTTTCGAAAAGATGTTCGCGCGCATGGCTCTGCACGCGCGAATGGATAAGGAAGTGCCGAAGACGGTGCCGATCCAGGCAGATGAGACCAACTTCGCCGCTGGAGCGCAGGTCTATAAGGAGCACTGCGCGGTATGTCACGGGCTGCCGAGCGGGCAGGAAACCGCGATCGCGAAGGGAATGTTTCCGGATCCTCCCAAGCTGCTGCAGGGAAAAGGTGTGACCGACGATCCTCCGGGCGAGTCGTATTGGAAGATTGCGGGCGGAATCCGCATGACGGGTATGCCGGGATTTCAGAAGACATTGTCCAACACGCAGATGTGGCAGGTGAGTTTATTGGTGGCGAATGCGGATAAATTGCCGCAGTCGGTGAAAGATAGTTTGGCGGCTGGGCCCGTGGCTCCGCCAGTAGCGCCTCCTAGCACGAAGAAGCAGTAAGACAGTTGCCGGGCCGCGCAAAGTCAAAATCCCCACCCTCTCGCTAAGAACGCGAGAAGGGTGGGGCACCCTATTGGTCTCTTCTCGTTATTACTGCGGTCATTCTTTGGTGATCTTCCGCCAGGACTACTGCGTGCTATAGTGCTTTTTAAGATGGGATCATTTTTGTTTTTTGCATTTTCGTGGTGGTCGATTGTACTGCGCATCATTGCGCTGGTGCATTTCATCAAGCGTCGGCCCGACTACTACTGGCTGTGGGTGATCCTGTTTCATTGGGTGGGCGCGCTGGTTTACATCATCGTGGAAGTGATTCCTGATGCAGGGCTGTTGCGGAATTCCTTTCAGGCGTTTCCGCGGCGCAAGCGCATTCACGAACTGGAAGCGACCATTCTGGATAATCCTTCGGCGGGCAACTACGAAGAATTGGGATTGCTTTATCTGGATGAAAAGAAATTCGCGCAGGCACGCGCGTGCTACGACAAGTCGATTTCGTCGCGCACCGATCATCCCGATCCGTTTTACCGCCGGGCGTTGGCGGAGATGGAAATGGAGGACTTCGCCGCGGCTGTCCCCGACCTGGAGCGCACGCTGAAGTTCGACCGCAACTATGACTTTCACCGCGCCAAGGGATTGCTGGCATGGGCGTACGCGCAGACCGAGCAGAAGGAGAAAGCCGAGGCGCTGTTCGAGGACGCCACGCGAATCTCGACTCTTTCGGAAACTTATTACCACTACTCGCTTTTTCTCGAATCGCAAGGCCGCGGCGATGAGGCGCGGGAGTGGGCGAAGAAGATTCTGGCAAAGAAACCTACGATGCCGGGATATTTGAAGCGGCGCGAACGGCCGTGGTTTCGGCGGGCCAATGCTGTGCTGGGGAGGGTGCGGGCTTAAGGGTGCTGCTAAGATTCTGTAAGTGACTACTTCCAATCCTTCCATTCGGCTGCTCGCTACTGATATTGACGGCACGCTGCTTAATCCACAATTTCAGATTTCCGAGGGTGATCTGGCGGCGCTTCGCCGCGCTCACGACGCGGGAGTCGAAATTGTGCTGGTCACCGGCAGGCGACACTCGTTTGCGCTGCCGATCGCAAAACTGCTGGGTTTTGACCTGTGGCTGATCAGCTCAAACGGGGCGGTCACGCGATCGCTGAGCGGCGAGACCTTTCATCGCGACTTAATGCCAACCAAGACCTGCCTGCAACTGTGCCAGGCAATGCAAGAGTTCCGGGGAAACACCGTTCTTACCTTTGATAAGGAGGTTAAGGGCGCGATCGTGCTGGAGCATCTTGATGAAATTGGAGCGAGTATCCGGAGGTGGATTGAGAAGAACATGGAGTTTATCGAGTTCGTGGTGCCGATCGAGGCCTCGCTTACTACCGATCCAGTGCAATGCATGTTCTGCGGGACCATGGAGCGCATGAACTTGGCACTGCGGGCGCTGGAGAGCGCCGGTCTGGAGAATAAAATTACGGTGTTGCGGACCGAATACCCGGCGCGAGATTTGTCCATGATCGATGTGTTGAATGCGGGGTGCTCGAAAGGGCATGCGTTGCAGCGCTGGGCAACTTACCGGGGTTACCACCGTGATGAGGTCATGGCCGTCGGTGACAACCATAATGATGTTGAAATGCTTGAGTTTGCTGGCCATCCGGTTATCATGGGAAATGCATGCGAGGAGTTGCGGGCTCGCGGATGGCGAGTTACGCTTGGCAATGAAGCGTGCGGAGTGGCGGCTGCGTTGGAGGAAGTAATCAGGGGATAGGGGCCAGGCTTCAAGGGCTCTTTCATGCAGATGCTCAAGTTCAAGATAATCCGGGGCTTCGTGCTCGCTGCTCTGATGGCAGTTCCCTGCTTTGCGGGTGAAGTTGCGATTTTGAAAAACGGATTTACCATCGAGCACCAGTGGCGAGAGGTGGTAGGGGATGTGACGCGGCTCTACACCAGCGCGGATGGTTCCAATTTCATCGATGTGCCTACGGACGACATTGAACACTTTGAAGCGGCGCCCGACGCGCCAGTCCCCGTAGTAGCGATTTCACCTTCCGGTTCTCGGCTTTCAGGGAGCGCGAAGTTGTCTTCCCCGAGTGGATTTCCTGGACGCCCGAAGACCGATCTTTCGCAAGTGGTCAACGAGGCGAGTGGACGGTACCGGTTGGATCCTGATCTGGTGAACAGCGTCATCCAGGCAGAGAGCGCATTCAATGCGCGGGCAGTTTCTCCCAAGGGAGCACGAGGATTGATGCAGCTGATGCCAGGTACGGCGTCGCAACTGGGCGTGCCCAATGCTTTCGATCCGCAGGCGAATGTGGACGGCGGGACAAGGTATCTGCGCGAGTTGCTGGAACGCTACAACTTTGACCTGGTGAAGGCACTGGCCGCTTACAACGCCGGGCCGCAAAGGGTGGAGCGCTTTGGCGGAGTGCCTCCTTACCGCGAGACACGGGCCTACGTGGCAAAGATTGTGCGGGATTTTAATAAGAAAAAAGCGGCTCAGGAAAAGGCTGCCACCGCAAAGAACAGTGCTCTTGCCAAGAGTGTCGGCACAAAAAAGAGCTCAGCCCCGGCGAAGACCAGCGTGAATTCAGTCGCTCAGGCGAAGACCAGCGGAGCGAGCGAGTAATCGACGGTGAGGCCGTCTTGGCCTTCACTCAGGGCAAATCTGCGACACATCCTTCATTGATTCCTGCTGCCCGGTCATTTACCTTGGGTGTGCCGCTTCGCGCTGTAGGGATGGCGGCGCGGAGCTCTCTTCCTTCATGGACAGAAAACGCATCCTGGCCAGCGTTGTCGTGTTCCTCATCCTCGCCCTTCTGGTCTACCTGCAATATCGTCATTGGCGGAGTTTCGACTGGGGAACTTTCTGGAGCCAGACCAATCGCATAAACAAGTGGCACGTGGTTCATGGAATTGCGTATATCTATATCGCATATTTCATGAGGGCGGTGCGATGGAAGATTTTTTTGAAACCCGTCCGGCCAAAGACCAGCGTTGCGGAGATGGTCTCCCCGACGCTGGTGGGATTCACCGGAATTGCTGTACTGGGACGGGCAGGCGAGTTTATCCGCCCCTATCTCATTGCTCGCCGCACGGACCTTTCATTCTCGTCACAGCTTGCAGTATGGGCGGTAGAACGGATTTTTGATATCGGTTCCTTTGCCTTCCTGATCGTGCTGGCGATTTTCCTGCCGAGCGCGTTGCCTTCTATTCCCCATCCGGAGTACTACACGAGATTTCGCGAAGCGGGTTTCATCCTGATCCTATTGGTCACGTGCACGACGGTCGCCGCGTTCGTTGTGAAGCGGAAGGGAGAAGCGGTAGCGCAGTGGGTGGAGGCGCGCTTTGCGCATCTGCCGAAGCTCGCGCACAAGCTGGGAGAAAAGGTGCGGGAATTTGGTATGGGCCTGAATACGATTCATGGCGGGCTTGAGATGCTGTATCTGAGCGCAGTGTCGATCGGAATGTGGTATCTGATCGCGCTGGCTTATCACGAAGTCACGCACGCCTACGGTGTGGATGCGCTGGAGATCCCCGTGTCGCAATTACTGATCCTGATGGGGTCGAGCATGGTGGGATCGATGCTGCAACTGCCGGCCGTCGGAGGCGGATCACAGATGGCAACGATCGCGACTCTCTCCAGTGTGTTTGATGTGCCACCGGAGTTGGCGGCGAGTTGCGGGATCCTCTTATGGCTAGTGACGTTTGCCGCGGTAATTCCGCTGGGGCTTATGCTGGCGCACCGCGAGGGATTGTCGCTTCGAAAGCTCTCAGCAGAGAGCCATCGCACGCAAGAGCAGCCGCCGCCCGCGTGACAGAACTCCCGGAGTACTTCCTAAAAACTTGAGCTCCATCCCCGACGCCAAGAGCGCGGCAGGGATGGAGCCGGTTGTTCTGACCTGGTGATGAACTCAGTAATAGCTGATGTTCATCTTGTCGAGGTAGACCGAGTAGTCGGCCAGTTTGTAATTTCCATCCAACTGGAAGTTCACTGCGACGCCCCACCAGTTGCTGGGCGCCGAAAAATGCGGATACTTCTTGTTTAGCGTGGTGGTGACGCCATTCAGGGTGATGGATTTGTACAGCAGATAATTGTCCGAGGTGCGCTGGAACTGAATCACGACATGGTTCCAGGTATTGCTCTTCGGTTTGCAGGGAACGCTGGTCGAAACCCAATGGCCGCGCACGTTGTCCCAAATGCCCCAGACGGCACCATTGACGAACTGGCACTGCGTGCCAAACATGAATCCCATACCGTTCATGAACTGGGCGATATCGAACTCGATGTTCTCGGCGAGTGAGAGATTCGAGCCGTAGAAGTAGGTATCGTAGGTGAAATTGTGCAGCGTTGAAACTAATGTGTGACTGGTGTCGGGCAAGCCCTTGGAGGACAAATCGCCGATCAGGTGGTTGTTCCACAGCACATCTGCGTAGGGTTTCGTTCCCCAGATGCTGTATTTGGCTGCTTTTCCATCGATGGAGGGCGAACTGATGCCCTGGGTCATGGACCAGCCTAGTCCCGATCCGCAACTGCTGCAGATGTCATACACCGGAGGCAATTCACCGTAACCCCTCCAGCCGCTGCTGGCTTGCACATTGTAGAAAGTCTTGCCAACTGCCGCGGCGCCGCCGCCGCTGACTGTAATGGTCACAGCCTTGGTGGTAGCTCCGCCGCAGTTGTCCCACGCGGTCACAGTCGTGTTGTAAGTCCCGGAGGGAAGATTGAGGTAGGTGTCGAGGTGGCTGCCTGAGACCGTATAGGCCTTCTGGTAAGGGGCGGTATAGATCCCCATCGCTGCCACGCCCTTCGAGCAAGTGGTCGTGCCGCTGGCAACGTAGTGGGTCGGCGACGAAACCGTGCTGTTGTCCGCCGGCGAGGAGACGGTCACCGTACCAAATGCATAAGAAACTAAGCCCCCCGCGAGGGCCAGGGTGAGTGCGAACTTAAACATGCAACTTCTCCGTAAGATTATTGACTTGCGATTTGCTCAGAGTTACAGCGCGAGATTCTCCGGAACGCGCGAGCGGGAGCGAAACAAGAGAATCGTGGCAATGGCGTTACTTGCGCTACAGATCTACGCCTGTTAACAATTCGCCAAGACGTCCGTCAGGAACGGACTGGGACTCAGCCTGATTTACGGCTCAAGAATGATTGCGTGGAGAATACCAAGGATGCTGTATTCGGTCAAAGGCCAAACCCTAAATCGCTCCACTGAGAAGTACTAAGCCTAAAGTGAATGCCATAAGGCAGGATCCCGTTGACTCTTCACAAGAAAATCCGCTAAGTGATTGATTTAGATGTATTTAAAAGGCATTTTTACACGAATGTATCCTACACCGAGCTGCGCCGTGACAACCCCTCTATTGAGCCGCCACATCCAAGGTGCCGCTGCAACTTATTTTGGGCGGAGACCTTTGAAATGGGAAAGCCTTCCCTGCCTCGGGTTGTACCCTGCGTATTATTGTTGGCGTTTACCAGTTACCTGATGAATTGTCAGGCTGCTCCAAAAGATCCGACTACCCCGGGTGATCCAACACCTACTCCTCCGGTCCAGCAAAAAGGGGCAAGTGTCCAGGGCGTGTTGATGTGGAAGGGAGATCTCTCGGAAACCGGTACCTACTCGAACGAAACCACTCTCACCCCGGCAAACGTCAACGTGTCGCAGTTCGGGAGGCTGGGAAGTTTCAAGGCAGACGGCATCATCATGGGTCAGCCTCTGTACGTCTCCGGCGTGGACATGGGCTCGGGTGGTTCGCACGATCTGGTGATTGTGACAACGGAACACGACAGCGTGTACGCGATTGATGCGGACAATCCCGCCGCGGCTCCTCTCTGGGAGCGGCACTATGTGGATGCGGCGAATGGGATCACCACCATGCCTGACAATTTTGGGGGCCGCACGACTTTAGGCGGTGAAGTTGGAATCACAGGCACTCCCTACGTCGACGCAAAAACCGGAATCCTTTACTTCGTAACCACACTGGAGCGCAATGGCGCGCCGGAACAGTGGCTGCGTGCAATCGACATCCGCACGGGACAGGATTTCGGACCCGGCAGCGTGCAGATTCAGGCCAGCGTGATGGGTGACGGCAGAGGGAGTGTAAACGGAACCATCGCGTTCGACCCTTCCAATCAGAACCAGCGCGTGGCCCTGACCAAAGTTGGAGGAGCAATCCTGGTGGGATGGGGATCATTTTCCGATTGGGGCGTGTATCACGGTTGGCTGATGGCATACGATCCTGCGAGCCTGAAGCAACTTGCCGTATTTAATCCCACACCGGATTACCAGCCCATCGATGCGGCGAGTGGTCCCTCCGATTACGGAGGGGGCGGCGCATTCTGGCAGGGCGGAGCTGCGCCCCCGGTCGACGCCGGCGGCAACATCTACATCAATGCCGCTGACGGCAGTTTCAATGCGGACCAGGGTGGAAATAATTACGGCGACACCATGCTCAAGCTGCAGTTCAACGGAAGCAGCTTCCAGGTAGTTGACTGGTTCACACCCTCGAACGCCGCATGCATCGACCTTCACGATCTTGAACTAGGTTCCGGCGGCGTGGCACTTCTTCCCACCGATGTCACGAATGGCCGGCAGCTCGCCATTGCCTACAGCAAGGAGGGCCGGCTGTTCCTTGTGAATACCGATACGATGGGCAAATTCAATGCCGGAGGCGACAACCAGATTGCGCAGGAGTTCATGGTAGGTCAATACACATGCTCTGACACGGTGACCGCAGACGTTGCGGAAGGCCCGGGCTGGAACCGGCTCTACGGCACTCCGGCTTATTGGAACGGGAACATCTACGCGGGCGCGTCCAGTGTGCCCCTGCAGCAATATCATTTTGAAAATGGATTGTTGAATCCCACACCTTTCGCCACTTCCCCGACCGCGTACGGCCTGCGCGGCGGAAACAGTGTGGTATCGGCTAACGGAACACAGAATGGGATCCTGTGGTCGTACGAGAAGAGCACGAGCGGGCAAGGAATCTTGCATGCTTACGATGCCACGAACATCGCCACCGAGCTGTGGAACAGCAGCATGAACTCCGGGCGAGACGGACTGGGCGAAGGAATTGGATTTGGCACCCCCGTGGTGGCCGAAGGGCGCGTCATTGTGCCCTATGACACGAGGGTGGGTATCTTCGGGCTGCTGCAGTGATTTTCCATGATGAGTGGGGGCCCGGGCGGAATCGAACCGCGAGCCTTCGGCAATCCTGGGTGCTTCGTGGTGAGCAAGCTTTGAGAATACCAATCCACGATCTTCACGCGGTTATTTCCGGCCGTGATGCCCGATAAAGCTGCGCCGCAAAAGCTCCCAGACCCAGGCAAACCACACCGAGGCGGACCAGACCACCAAGAAACGGAATGAAGCCAGCAATAGTAAGGATCAACAGCCCCAGCAATAGTCCCAGCAGCCAATCCCGCTTCATGTCTCCGGCGGACTTCAGCAATATTCGCCCCAGGAAGGCTCCAACCCAAATCTTTGCAAGGTAGATTGCGGCCAAATACACCACGAGCAACATCAGAGAGATCGGAACTCCAACCAATGTTATGGCTGCCACAATCATAGCTACAGGCACGCCTGCCAGAACCCCAACTCCCAGTCCGAGGCTCCGCCAGCCTGAGCCCACTGCCTGCGTCGTGGTACGAAAGAAGCTGGGAAAGAGAAGCAGAGCGAGCCATCCCGTCAGCAAGGTCGCAGCGAGCCACAGTGCTTGATGGAAGTAGAACCTGGGGCGCGTGAACTGACTCTTCTTCACCCGGACCTGGATGTCACGTTTACCAACAATGGTTGCGTTGTCCGCAATGTGCACGTCTCGTAAGCGGTGCACTCGAGCGGTCAGATTGCTGCCGACTCGGGCTGTGTCAGTCAATAGAAGGCTACCCCCGGCCATGGTTAGCTCGCGGCCGATGCTGCCGCTGACATCGGCATTGCTCGTGAAAATCGTCACACTGCGCTTCACTTCACCCTCGAGGATGAAGTCGCTGGCTCCAACCACGATGCCCTCTCCCACCTGACTCCGGTTCCCCACATGCAAAGACTGCGCCCAGCCGTAGATGCTGTGGCCCAATTGCCCATCCAGGTCCAGCGACCGCGCACAAGTGAAAATGTGTCCTTCCACACTTCCACTAACCACAATTCTCTTGGCAAAGCTCACCATGTCACCCTTCACAGTGCCGCGCACTTCGACGGTCTGGGCGAAAGCCAGCAGGTCCCCATTGATTACGCCCTCCACGCGCACTGTGTTGCCGGCAGCAAGAAGAGTGTCGTCTATCGTCTCGCTCGCCGGGACAGTGATGAAGTCCTGGTGGCGCCGCTCCAGGGCAAAGCTGGGCAGTGACAAGGTAAGCAGAACAATCAACAGGCACAAGCCGGGCTTCGATTGCCGCCATCGACGCCCGAGCAGCAGGGCGCTTCCACCCAGAACCGACAGCAAAACAAAACCTCCAACGATCGCAGCATACTCAGTGAACATCGCAGTGCCTCCGTTCGCAAAATAGTCAGAAAGTGTGAACATGAGATTGGTGAGGCCACTTGTACTGAAGGGATTGAGCCAGTCCACCGCAGCCGGAATACTTAACTCATCGAACCAAACTGAAATGAGGAAACCTAGGGCCAGCACCCCGGTTAGGAGCGCCAGGTCACCCCGTACCTTGGACCGGCGTAGACGGAAGAAGCCCACTTGACTCGCTGCTTCTTCCGGAAGCTCACGCAGACTTTCGTTGAGAACGCGGCTTTCAGCGCGCAATGCGTCCACCAGGTCCCGGCAGCGACGGCATGTGGGTAGGTGGTTTCGCAGGCGCTGCGCCTCGTCCTCCGCCAGTTCACCGTCCACCAAAAGGGCGCACGTCTGTTCCGAATAACACTCCATGATCATTTGCTCCCATGAGCCAGTCGCCGGCGCATTTCCTGCTTGGCCCGAAATATCAGAGCTGCCACGTAGTTCCTCTCCAATCCCAACTGCTGTGCGATTTCGTCATAGCTAAGTTCGCTGTAATAGCGAAGAACCAAGGGAAGGCGATAGTTCAGTGGCAGACGGGCGATGGTCTCCCGCACCTGCGCCCTCTCTTCCGTGGTGAGGACAGCACCCAGGGGCGACGGCTCCCCACTGACCGCCTCGATCGCTGCGGCTCCGTCTTCCACTTCCACAATTACTTGCCGTCCACGCTGCCGCCGCCGTAGAGCGTCGATGCATTGGTTGCCTGCCACTCGCAGCAGCCACCTGGGAAACGGTATCGAACCGTCGTAGCTCTCGATGGAGCGCTGCAGCTTGAGGAAGACTTCACCGGTGGCATCTTCCGCGTTTTCCCGTGACTCGAGCATGTAACGGCACAATCCGAAGACGCGCCCGACATAGCGGCGATAGATCTCCCCCAGGGCCTCAGCATCATGGCCCCGTGCGCGTTCTATCACGCTCTCCAAATCGAGCCCCTCCATCTGCCTGATTTTGCCCTCTCGCGGCTCTGGTTCTTTCGCCCTGTTCCTCGTGGCATCCATAGAGAAGTACGCTGCAGAGTCAAAGAAGTTACACACATTTTTAAGGAGTGGGGAAGCCTATACTGGCGGAAACCCCCTCAGAAAATATGCCGTAATCCCGCCGGAAACAGTTCCACAATGTTTGCAGCAGGAACTGTTCCCGGAAGTCACATAGTTTCCGTGCAGCCTGGGACTTAGCTCCAAAATCGTCGCTGGGTTGGTCTGGAGCCGGCAGTCCACGACGATGTTACTTTACTGAACTCAGGTAACCGACGCGATGACTGATGAGCCATTTACGGGAAAGAGCAAGCCCTGTATCTTCGCTCCTGTGGCCGCCACACTCGGAATGCTAAGCAAGATGGATACGAGAACGTTGGACAAACGCAACGTTCGAAGAACCAAAATGGTAGTCGGACTCAGGGTTCCCCAGCCACAATCACTGGCTCCCGATCTCCTTGTTCACACTCTGGACATCAGCTCTTCAGGGGCGAGGATCGGCGCCCTGCGTGAGTGGATACAGCCCGGCAGCGTGCTCGTCGTTCAACGCAAACACAATCGCGCTCAATGCCGCGTGATGTGGTCACGAGAAATTGCACCCGGAGAAATTCAGATTGGCATTGAGTTTCTGGGCCACGACGCTCAGATCTGGGGACTTGATCTGGACGAAAACTGCGCCGAAATCTGGGCGTCGAATTCGGAACGCTGACCCAGGCCCCGAGCCTCAACGAACGAGTCGGAGAGACTTGCCCCCGATAGGTGTGGCCCAAAACTTGCGATAGCACTCAGCATTGGATCAACGAGCGCTTGCATTGTGGATGTTGAAAAAGTCACTCACTTGGTTCCAAATCCGATGGTAGTGCAAAACTGACAAAATTCTTTCAGCCTTGCGACGATAAAGCAGGGCGATCGTTTCTCCGCTACGTTTCCAATGTCCTTGAATGAGCAGGTTGGAGGTTTCTACTTCCCCTGTGCGATACAGTTCAGCCTCGAATCCTATACCCCAAAATCGGCAGATCGCATCCAATGCTGAGCGCCCATTGTGGTGGAAGGACTAGAGATGACGACGAGCTTGCCGGCAACGAAAACAATTGATGAACGATTTCAAAAGCTCGTTGACAAAGCCCTCTATGCTGGGGGACGACCGAGTGCTCAGAAAATCAGCGATTTTCTGAATGGCACATGGTTGGGCGAGCCACTGCACGTTGTTCTTACAGAGATCCCGATCGGAGCTTGGACCGCTGCCATCTGCTTTGATGCCATCGATTCAACTCGCAGCACTCGCGGATTTGCTTTGGCTGCTGACGCATCGATAACTATAGGGCTCCTGGCTGCAGCCGCCGCCGCGACCACCGGCTGACTGGTCAGACGTTGATCCTCCGGCTCGAAACAATAGGTTTACTCCACGATGTGCTGAACATCGGTGCCACAGCTCTGTTCGCCACTTCCTTAGTACTACGAAGGAAGAAGATCCGCGGGAGCGGCGCCTCGCCGCTGCTCTCGGTTACGCGCTCATTGCGTACTCGGCCCACCTGGGCGGAAAATGGTTTACGACAATAGAGTCGGAGTCGATCGCACCGATGGCTTAGCATTTCCGGAAAACTTTACGGCCGTGTTGGCTTCATCCGAACTGTCCAATGACAAGCCGACTCGCGCGATGCACTATGGTTTGCCTATATATTGCTTGTTCGTCGCGGAGAACATCTTTTTTGCGATGGCGGAGACGTGCTCGCATTTCAGCGGCCCGCTTTCAGAAGGCAAATTCGTTGGCGGCAGTATTGAGTGTCCTTATCACACCTCCCGCTTTGCGTTAGAAGATGGCCGCGTTATCAATGGTCCGGCAGTGCATGCTCAGCCCTGCCTGGAGGTTCGCATTCGGGAAGGGCAGATAGAGGTACGTAAACGTCCTTCGGGAAATGGGCATTAGGATCCTGTCTCGCCTCAGATGATCGTGACTATCCCAGGTTTTCGGATATCGATTTGCCGGCTGGAGAGAGTAGTTTTCCTGCGTTCGAAAGTGGTAGTGGAAATCTTGGGTGACGGACTTGCGACGAACCCCATGAGATCGGCCATCACATACTCTTTTGAACGGGGTCGTACTCTTCCCCACAAGACCGCGACGCCACTTCGTTGGGAGGGGCTGGAGTATGGGGCAGGCTTGTCGTCGCAGTGTACGTCGCCAGCTCGCCGTCGTCTGTTACGAAAATCCAGCGATGTTGTTAGGTGTATCGATATTGTGTTAAGTAATTTAATAAGCGAGGTTTACGATGATTTTCCAGTTGCAAATATCGGATGGCGCTGGCAAACTGCGCTTAGTCCTCCCTAAAATAGAGCCAAGTGCTTCATAAACGTCAGTGTCTGGGCACCATCGGTCCCCACCAAGTCTGTGGAAGAGACTGACTCTAGAGTAGCTCAGCTCCGCATTGCTCGTGCTGAGTTGTTAACCTGAGCATGAAGAACGCATTCAACATTGCCTCGTCCAGCGCGCGAACGTCCACTCGGAAGTCGCACCTTGTTTGGACTGCTGCCTTATTTGGCATCGCACTACTGATTGCTTGCCATGGCGCTCCTTCAATATCGCTGGAACATGCAGATCCGGCGAGCTACTGAGATCAGAGTGGGTGCCGATCTGGAGTCGGCCATGATGAAATGGCACCTTGACTTGTATGGCGAACTTTCAACGATCTGCATAGGATTGCAGGTGGGGCCAGACTCGGGAGCTAATGACCAATGGGATGATTACCTGCGGCGGTATGTGGAATGGAAACGAGCCGCGACTAGTTCCACCTTTGTCGAGAATATCTACTCGAACCCCGACATTGTAAGCGATATTTACATTTGGGAAACCAGCCATGGGACAGACCCGCGACTGCTCAGGCTCAATGGCGATACTGCGCGCATTGAACGCTCTGCGGTGCGCGCGGAAGCAACCATTGCTCGCTCACCTCCAGCGAAAGGCCTCGAATCTTCGCGCCGCGCTGCGCGCCTGGGAAGCTGACGCTCCTCCGACAAATGTCGACCCAAACGCCGAACTGGAAGCTTCTTTGGCTCACAAGTTGCGAAGCACGGCGATTACGGGCTGGCAATTCGACGAGAGCATTCCGGCCATAGTCCACCCGATCGTGCACCACGGCCAGAAATCATCTGGTTCGCAAGGTCCGGTCGATTGGTTCGTGATTGTTCTGAACCGACGCACGATCGAGCAAAGGGTATTTCCCGAATTGGCCCAACGCTACTTCGGAGCGGGACAAGGACTGGAATATAAGCTGGCGGTCGTGTCCGTTGGCAAGACGTCACGGCTTCTCTATTCGTCAGACCCGGGTTTTGGAATCGCTGATGTGAGCAGCTCGGATTCAGTCATGAATATCTTTGGGCCTCCACCGGAAAGCATGGAGGGAAGTTTTTGGCAGAGCGTGAAGAACAAAGAATCCTTGCGCGGGGAGGAATGGCACAGCTTTTCTGGCCCGGTCTGGTTTCCTGTCATTCACCGCACATCTGAAGGTGCCCTGTGGATGCTTTTTCTCCAGCATCGTACGGCTCCGCTACAAGCCTCCATAACAAGAGTCTGGCGCGGAAATCTCATCGTTGGCGGAGCAGTCCTACTTCTGCTCGCGACCAGTATGTTTTTGCTCGTGATTGCAACCCAGCGCGTACGCGCTGTAGCTGCGTTACAAATGGATTTCGTAACCTCGATTTCTCATGAGCTACGGACTCCGCTAGCAGCGATGCTTTCAGCTGGACAGAACATTGCAGATGGCTTTGCGCCCGATATGCCACGATATGGATCGATCATTACGAATCAGTCTCGGCAGTTAATCGATCTTGTGGATCAGATTTTGTTATTCGCAGCCATGAAAGATGGCAAGAAAGAATACGTCATAGAACCCTTCGAAGTTGAAGGCATTCTAAAAACGCTCCAAAAAACAACTTTGCCCATCCTGGAACAACAGGGGTTTACCGTGGAAGTTGACTTCCCAGAAGAAATTCCTGCGGCTTTAGGCGATAACAAGGGCGTGCTTCGCTGCATGCGGAACTTGCTCGAGAACGCTGCTAAGTACGGCGGGGATGCCCGATGGATTCGCATTCGAGTGGAGGTTAATGAGTTGACGAATTGGGGGAAGGAAGTTGCGATCAGTATCGCGGACCAGGGAATCGGGGTTGACCCTCACGAACTAGAACACATCTTTGATCCTTTTTATCGTGGTGCGCGTGTGGTAGCTGCGCAAATTCATGGTAGCGGTCTCGGCCTGGCGGTCGCATACCAGATCATGAAGGCCATCGGGGGCAAATTATCGGTGAAAAGCCAAGAAGGTAAAGGGAGTGTCTTCACATTGCACCTAAGAGTGACCGGCAAGGCGCAATCAACTACTCGTGGAAAAGCAGCGGAGGCAATAGCGTCGATATGAAGGAAAAGATTTTATTGGTAGAGGATGATGACAATCTGATCACCACCCTGGGCGACCGTCTGCGTGGTGAAAGATACGTCGTCGACATAGCAAAGGATGCCGAAGAGGGCATGGACAAGATCAACGGATCGCCATTTGATCTGTTCATTATTGATGTCATGTTGCCGTACCGAAGCGGATTTGACCTTTGCCGCGACATCCGGCAATCGGGTCTGGCGACGCCCATCCTCTTTCTAACGGCTCGCAGCAGCGTGGTGGATAAAGTTGTTGGGCTCAAACTGGGCGGCGACGACTATTTGACTAAACCGTTTGAAGCGGATGAGTTAACGGTCCGCATCGAAGCCCTCTTACGCCGCAAACCGCTACAGACGGGAGCCCGAGTTCATCAATTTGGATCGCTACGTGTGGACGTTCCTCGACAAGAAGTAACTCGTGATGGCAAAGTCGTGTACCTCTCAGGCCAGGAGTTCGACCTGCTGCATTATCTTATGGAGAGGCCCGGACAAACCGTGGCGCGCGCGGAACTGTTGCGGGCAGTGTGGGGCTACAACGAGAGTACCTATAGTCGCACGGTGGATGTGCACATCTTCGCTCTGCGCCAAAAGCTTGAAGATAATCCCAGTCGACCGGTGCTAATCACTACCGTCACGGGACAAGGTTATAAATTCAAAGCATAGAACCATTCAAAGTGTTAACCAACCTGATTAGTTGATTCTTCTAATAATCTGCGCATGTAGCAGTATAGCTGCTGTTCATAATCTCCTTTCGGGGCCGTCAGCACATGCCCCCAATCCAGAACTGTTGGTCTCGAGTCGTCGATGCTGATTGTTATTGCCCGACGAGTCAAGTTGTTAAACTTTAATAACAAGAATCACGCTACTCACCTGCCATCAATTGTGGATAACAAGCTTATATGTCATGGCGTTGGTAGCGAAGCGCCATAGTAGCAATTCACTTAGATGTTAATATGATCCTACAAATCACAATAAATGTTAATGAGATCAAATCTTGTGTAACTGGTCGCTTAATTGACGCGGCGCAAACATAGACATCACGAAAGCCCATAACCTCACGTCACTTCGCGCTTGAAAAGGCGAACAATGATTCTGCGAACGGCGCAGATACGAGTGAGGCTAATGATTACTCATCCCGACGGACACCGTCAGATCAATTCAAAGCAGGCGCGCAGACACCTTCAAGTAGGGTATCCGGAGCTGTCGATCGAATGTCCCCAGTGCCATTCCTCTGCCGGCCGTACGTGCTTTATGGGGCCGGGCTATATGGGAATCACGCATCGCGCCCGGCGAGCTGTCTATGAACAGCTCCGCAGTAGCAGTTTGGTTTCGTCCTCTATCGCGTAAGACCTAACACCCCCTCCCCCACGAATCGATCCGAAATGATCGAAGTACGTCAGTTTCCCCAGGAAATTTCAAGGAACGAATGTCACGCCGCCTGTGGCGGAGAAGAAGTGAGGACGTATGGCGAATAGGAACATCAGCAGGATGTGCTTCTTGGTAGCGTTGATGTGTGTTGCCAGCCTGACAGCAAGTGCTCAATCTTTCCAGGTCCAGTGTCCTACTACGACCGTTACTCACCCTGCGACACTGCACGATAACAATTCAGAACCTACCTACACTGGGCCAACGAACCTTGCGATCAGCGCTCAGGGATTCTTCGCGCCAACGGCGAACGTGAATGGTGCCATTAAATGCCAGCAGATCTCGGGCGGGGATGGTTTCGCGACGATGGGCGACGGAACCCAGACCTATCTGTTCGCCTTCGGGCCTTTGTCGGGATTGAAAGACATGGCGGATGGCAAGCCTGGCACTCAGTTTCCGAACGTGTTTAACACGGCTACGCTTGGACTCAAGGCGGGCGATCCAGCAACTGCGAACGGTATTGTGCCCGGGACCTGGCCGGGATTTCCACTACCCACGAGTGCGCTCTCATACAACGGAGCCGTGGGACTAGCTCCTGACGCCGACGCCATTGCAGGTGGCCTCTGCACCGCCCCATGCTTGGATGGTCACGTCGACCCGCGCCAGATTATGGATGTCGGCGTAATGAATGGCAACATACCCGCTCCATTGATGGCCATTGACGAGGATGACGAGTTCTTCCTTACTCTCACAAACGTGGGCATGGTGATGCGGCCTGACTTATTCGAGCAGCACACCGTCCACTTCCATGGTTATCCCAATGCATCCGCTTTTTATGACGGCGTTCCGGATGCCTCGGTCGCAATCAATATCGGTGGCAGCTTCACTTACTACTATTTAGCGCCCGATGCCGGCACTTACTTTTGGCACTGCCACATTACTCCTCCCGAGCACCTACAGATGGGCATGGTGGGACAGATCTATGTCCGCCCCCGGCAGAACCGCTGGAAGGGAGATCTGTACGCCGGGCTATCGGCGCAGCAGGGTGATCTGCGGACTAAATGTGATTCCAGCGACATCCTGTGTAGCAACCCATTACCCACTGCCGACACCGGCGCGAGCAACGATGGATCAAAGAAGTACGCCTACAACGACGGCGACGGCAGCACGCAGTACGACGTTGAATATCCGCTGCAGATTCACGGTTTCGATCCGAATTTCCATTTTGTCGGCATGACCTTCAACCCCGAAGCCTTCGCGGATATGAAAGATAAGTACTTTCTCCTTAATGGTCGGAGCTATCCGGATACTGTGACGCCCGGTCCTCTGGCCACTCAATCCACCGATGGGGTTATGCACTTCTCTCAGCCGCTGCCATCCATCATCAACATTCCTGCGGGCGGACGAGCATTGCTGCGGATTTCTGACCTGGACGTGACGGAATATCAAACGCTGGCCTCCCTCGGGATTCCTATGCAGGTGATCGCGCTGAATGCCAAGCTGCTGCGCGATCAGGCGGGCAACAATCTCTATTACAAGGCCAATTCGATCACGCTTGCTGGCGGTGAGTCCCTCGACGTGATCCTGGATGCCAGTGATACCTCAAAGTATCACGCAGGCGACGTGTACTACCTCTACACCCCGAATCTTGATCACCTGTCAAACGATGCCGAGAATTTCGGCGGTCTGATGACGGAAGTTCGGATCAATTAGGAGCGCAGCAAATGAGAGTCATAAATATGAACAAGGCTATCTCACAACCGCAATTGCTCCTCACTATCATCCTGGCGACATTGTTGCTTGCGCCTGCCGCTTTCGGCGCCGTTCCCGGAGTCACGGGGCCGAATTTCAACCTGACGGCGCGAGCTGAATACCTGAGCCAGCCCGACGGTTCCGCGGTTTACTCATGGGGATACGGCTGCAACGGTGCACCCGGCGGTTTCGCCCCCGCGGCGGTGACGGGAGCTTTCTGCAAAGACATGCAAGTGCCCGGACCGACCTTGATCGTGACCGAGGGACAAACCGTTGTGGTCACTTTGACCAACAATCTACCCAACCCTGCAGGAAACACCTCGATATTGTTCCCCGGTTTCAACGTGTCAACCAGTTGCAAAGAGGCAACGCCTGTGGGACAGCAGGGATTGTTGACATGCGAAGCCGCCCCAGGTGGATCCGTCACTTATACCTTCACCGCCACAACGCCGGGTACGCGCTCTTATTACAGCGGAACGCAAGGCGACCTGCAGATGGAAATGGGGCTGTATGGTGCGATAGTCGTGCTTCCTGCCCATATAGCCGGCACGTGCACCAGCGGGCTTCCTCTTGCGAACCCTGGGGGCAACGCCGCAGCCCGGTCGCATTGGGGGGAATCCGATTTTCGTCTTGCCTCAGCCGCCTACGATCATCCTTCCACCTGCTATGACCGCGAATACATGTTCCAGTTTTCCGAGATGGACCAGAGGATTCACCGCGAGGCCGAGCAGCAATCTTCGCGAACGTGCACCGGGTGCATGACCGTCGCCACGGAACCTTATGTTGCCGCCTATTTCATGATCAATGGCCGCTCCATGCCCGACGACATGGACCCCAACTATGCACCTCAATACCCGCACCAGCCGTATAACGGCAATCCCCACATGCACCCGGGCGAGTTGGTGTTGCTGCGCATCGTCGGGCAGGGACACTGGCAGCATCCATTCCATGAGCATGGCAACCACGTCCGCGTGCTCGCGCGGGATGGCAATTTGATTCTCAGCACGCCCGATCCTGCTGATCCCAAACTCGCAGGTCCTCTGCTGTTCACGACCACCACAACTCCGGGCCAGACGATTGATGGAATCTACTACTGGACTGGAAAGGGTTTGAACTGGGACGCCTACGGCCACAAGCCGGTATCCGGGGACCCTTTGGCGAAACTGAGCTGCACCCGAGACGCGAATGGCTACAACACAGGAGATCCGGCAGCGGTCAACTACTTCGAGTGGTGCCAGGACCACAACAAGCCACTGGAGGCCGCTCCCTTTGGCGATGTTGCGGGTGGAGGACCAGCAACCTTGCCCGATCCGAACATTCTCGTCAACGGCGCATGGTTCGGCGGCAGTGCATACCTTGGGCCGGATGCGACAGTGCGCGCGGTGGGCCCCACCGGTACGACTCCGCCCTCAGGGACGATCGGAAATTCTCCCACGGAGGAGGCCGGTTTTGCTTTCATGTGGCACTCGCATAATGAGCGCGAGATTACAACCAACAATATATTTCCGGGTGGCATGTTGATGATGATGTTAGTGGATTCCCGGGAGTTCTTGATCGACGAGTCCAACTAAGTTATTTGAGGATACTGAGGAGACAGACATGCGAGTTATCAATTCCAATATAGTTGTTAGAACCGTGTTACTGGCTGTATGTATCCTCCTCCTTGAAGCCAGTTGGGCTGTTGCACAGCAGCAAGTGAACCTTACTGCGGGACCCACCTCGATCACTATGCCTGATGGCTCGTCAGTGCCGATGTGGGGATACTCCTGCGGCACGACAATCGCCGGTTCCACGGCGAGTTGCTCGAAGCTGAATCCGTCGTCTGCGGGTTGGTCCCCGGTAGTGATTACGGTTCCGACGGGACAGGACCTGCGCATTAACTTAACGAACAATCTGTCTTTCACTCTCCCAGACTCGACTAAGAACTCCATCCCGACGTCACTGACGATTGTCGGCCAGTTGGGCGGCGGCTTGGGCAGGAATGCAACCTCGACAGAAAGCCCTGAGCATCCCGCACAGACTCTCACATGGCCCGCCTCGAGTAATGACACCGCTGACGGAGCGAATACGCCTCCAAAGCAGGGACCGCGGGTGCAGTCGTTCGCGACAGAAGTAGCGGCCGGCGGCACGACGAGCTTGAACTGGACAGCACCGCGGGAAGGCACCTACCTGCTGGAGTCCGGTACGCATCCTTCCATCCAGGGGCCGATGGGGTTGTACGGAATGGTGGTGGTCACGTCAGCGCCGGGGAATGCATTGTCCGCATTCACCGCATACCAGGGGGTGGCCTACAACGCCGATGTGAAGCTGCTCTTCAGTGAAATCGATCCCGTCCAGAACAATGCGGTAAACGCCGCCCTCAACACCGCCGGCTTCAGTGAGACCAAGGTGTGGTCGGGGCAGCCAGGGCATTGCGGCAATCCTGGATCATCGGATTACCAGACCTGCTACCCGCCGGCAGTGAACTATTCGCCGCGCTATTACCTAATCAATGGTGTTGCGTTCGATCGCACCAACCCATCTGCCTCGCTGTTCTCTTCGAGCCCGGCAGTAGTGCCCGCACCCGCTGGAAAAACGGCTCTGGTCCGCATGGTCAATGCTGGATTGCGCATGCATATTCCGTCGATTGTGGGAGCACAAACCGGAACCGCGACTCCTGCGACGTCCGGCTTCTCTCTGATTGCGGAAGACGGAAACGTTCTGCCGGGCGTGCGCCGCGTGCAGAGCGAAGTTTTCATGGCTCCGGGTAAGACCTACGACGTGATGGTCAATGTGCCAGTGGCGACCGGGAGCGCCACCACTCCAGATGCCCTCCCCATCTTCGATCGCGCATTGGGCTTGTCGGGCAACGCGACGACGCGCGATGCTGGCATGATTGCTTACCTCGGAATTAACGGAGGTACGCTTGCGGCTTCACCCGTGGCCACCGCCGTCGCCAACCCCGACATCTACAATTCAGTGATTTCGGGAAAAACTCTCACAGTCTCGGACCCCGCGAAGGGCGTGATCGCCAACGACGTGAACGTGCTCGGCGTCAAAGTGTCGGGCGCGGCACCCGCTGGACTGACTCTGAACACGGACGGAACTTTCCTCTATGTGGGAGGTACGCCCACCAGCTTCACGTACTGCGGTAATGGTGCAACGTCAGGTCCCGCTTGCGCCACTGTGACTCTGAATGCCGCCGCCCTTGAGGCTGGTTCGGGCATCACGGTTAATCCCGATGCATACTCTTCGAACCTGGGCAGGAGTCTGACGATTAAGTCCCCTGGCGTTCTGTTCAATGACAGTGACGCTGCTGGTTATCCGCTGACAGTGAGCGGAGCGAGCTCAACGACGCCCTTAACGATAGCCCTCGCAGGTGGGGGTACGGTTTCAGTAGGTTCGGATGGCGGATTCACCGCGAGTGTCCCCGCTCCCGGCACGTACAGTTTCAGCTACAAGGCAAAGAACTCTCAGGGTACTGAAAGTGCGGCACTGGCAACCGTAACCCTGACTTTCCCAACGCCGAGCGGTATCCAGGTGACGTTGGTGGACGGCAAAACAAAAGCCGCTCTCGATCCCCAGGATTATCGCTGGATCGTTGAAGAAGATCGGACGTGGTATCAAGACCCCAACTGCTCCACAAATCCGGCCCCGGCCGGTTGCCCCGGTAGTGGCACCGGAATCGTTCCATCCTACGGAACAAATTTCCATACCAGTCACATGCCAGTCATAGCCCAGGGCTGCACGGGAAGCAATTCCTGCGAAAGCGGCCAAAGCGTCCTAGGGGTGTTGGCAGCGTGTGACGTGGGCAACGGCATCTGCCGGACCGACGTTTCGCAGAAGCCGATCGTAATGCCCAGCGAGGCAGTTCTAGATCCGGCTAAGCGCTACTACATCTCCGTCCTGCCGGGCGACGCGATGGACCCAGGCCACGCAATGGGTGGCGCCCCAGTTTTTTATAGAAATGGTGCTTGGCAGCCCGTCAAGGTGTTCGTCGAGCCCATGCCGCTCCCGACCGCAACTGTTTCGGCTTTTGTTTTCGAAGACGACTTCCCCATGAACGGCGAGGATGATACCGGCGGAGGTGTGGACGTACTGGCTCCGAACGAGCCAGGTCTCGGAGGCTTCAACGTTGTGATCTATGACAACGTTGGCCAGTTTGGCGATCCCGCCGGACAGATGACCTACGACATGTTCAACCAGCCAGTGTCGAATGCATTGGCGGGAACCATAGACCCAGCTACGGGAAAGGACGCCTGCCCGATTTCCGCGAACTCGCGAACGGGATCTGACGGCGCCACAAGTGCGACGGGGATCACCGGCACGATCACTGTTTGTCCAAAATACGAAGCGGATGGCAAGACTCTGTCCCCCCTGGCTGGCCAGGTAGTCGTTCGCAACTTGCCGCCGGGTTTTTACGGAGTAGAAGCGCACCCCGGAGCCGACCGCATTGCACGGGGTGAAGAATGGCTCCAGACGAACACCTTGGACGGTGGCTTCGCCCATGACGCCTTCCTCAAGGCCAGTGAGCCGAGCTATTTCCAGGAATATGGTCCGGCCGGTTTCCACGTGGCGATCGGCTTCGCCAATCCCGCCATCATCAACAATCGCAAGCCGGGAGTCTGCGCCAACCGTACCGATTGCACCCATACTGTGACCGGCAAGGTGACACTGGCGCACATGAGCCGTACGCCGGATGAGCGGCTTTACAGCACCTCGACGAGTGATGCCTACTCGTTCACCCAGACTTACGTCAGCTTGGGAAGTCCAGACGGCGCGGATTTCGCATTTGCCAGGACCGCGGACGATGGGACATTCACGTTCACGAATATGCCCGGCGGTGACTGGAGAATTACTGTGTTCGACCAGTGGACCGATCTAATCCTGGACGGCTATACGACGCCGGTCCGGGTTGACGCTCCGGTTGTCAACATGGGAGACGTTGCGATCCATCAGTGGAGGCAGAACCTCTACACCCGAACATTCTTTGACCAGAATGGCGACGGAATCTCAGAGAATAACGAACCTGGGCTCACCTTCGTACCTACCAACATCCGGTACCGTGACGGGAGCTACTCAAACTTCAACAGCACTGACTTGAACGGCTTCGCCGGCTTCAATGAGGTGTTTCCAATATTCAACTGGTATGTTGTGGAAACGGATTCGACCCGCTACAAAAATACCGGCACGCATGTGGTCTACGACGCTGGCGGGCCGGTGGACGGGATCGCCGGCTTGCGGCAAACCGGGCATTCCGGCCTGCGGAGATTCCACGATCGGGAAGTTCCTGGCCCGAACTAAGGAAGACAACTCTTTACCCGCTGACTTGCGGGTGCCGGGTTCGGTTTATTGCGACAACGCGGACTGCCTGGGCTTCTCCATCGCGAATGGCCCCGGAAGCAGCGCTGCGAACAATCTCTCGACGGGGCGAATTGATGCTCCATGGGTTCAGAGCTACGGCTGGCAGGGTTTCCTGGGACAGGCTGGGTTCCTTGAGTTCGGCAAAAAGCCGTTTGCGAAGGGTGAGAACGGGGGAATCAGAGGTCACGTCGTGTACGCTTCAACGCGCCCATTTGACGATCCTGCGTTGCTGCTCCAACTGAGCTGGGAGCCATTGGTCCCGAATGTCACCGTCAATCTTTACGTGGAAGGAACGGCTCCTGACGGGAGCACCTCGCTGAAACTGGTTGACACTACTCAGACCAGCAGTTGGGACGAATGGGCTCAGGGCCTCCGGTCCGATGGCAAACCTAATATGAACTGCCCGGGCCAGTCGACCTCTGACCCATTCTATTTCACACTGTTCGACCAACCGGAACTCCTGAAGCTGGGAACACCATTGCCGTATCACTCCCAATATAAGTGTTACGACGGGATGCACAACTGGAACCAGCTCCAGCCCGCTCCATACAACGGTATGTATCAGTTCCCGAGCATTACAGCGAGAAATCCTCAGACCGGAAAGCCCGCCGGGACAAACTGCACAGTGTGCACGGCGAATACCGCTGCCGCAGCCACCGATTGGGACTACACAGCAGTTCGCGGGTTTTGGCAACATCTTCATCATGCCGGATCAGGCCGCCGTCAACTCTTCGTATAACGCCAACAATCCGCTCATGCCGACTACGGACGAGGGCGCACAGCCGCGCCACGAAGGTGACACAGGAAGCGTCGAAGTATTCTGGCCTTGCGTTGGTACGCAGCGCATTGTTCCAGACTACATGAGCCTGTTTCCGGGATCGGGACAGAACGCGCCGTTTGCTGGTGCGTCGAGGCCTCTTTGCGACCGCAAAGAAGTAACGCTCGAAGACCAAGCGTCAGTGCTGGCGAAGTTCTACGTGTTTACTTCGACCCACGTCGCCGGCCATTTCACAGGCATCATCACGGATGATTTCACCTCGGAATTCGATCCCTTCTCGCCTGCTTTCGGGGAAAAGTTCGAGCCACCTTATCTTCCGGTTTCCGTCAAGGATTGGGCCGGAAACGAAGTGTCTCGCGTCTATGCCGATCAGTGGGGAATCTTCAACGGCTTGACTTACTCGAGCTGGGGAGTGAACCCGCCCGATCCGAGCGGCTATGTCCCGCAGATGTTCGTGATGTGCATGAATGACCGGGGAACTGACGTGGCCCCGGATCCGCTCTACCAGGACAGCTATAGTCAGTTCTGCTACGAGTGGCCGATGATGCCCGGCGAAACAGGCTATTTGGACACGCCCGTCATCCCCAACACCGCATTCGCGGAGGGTTATAACCATCCCGACTGCGACTACCCGGATGGCACTCCTGCGATAGCGAGCGTGACCAGTTCCGATATATCTGGGCCGTGGGTGAGTGATAGCGGCGCGGGTCATACGCTTATGATCGCGGCTCTGGGCAACCAGGGTGTGAATAACTATGGTTATTCGGGCCCTGTGGCCTCTACGGCGCCTTTTAATCAGAAGACCATTACGCGTCATTATGGGTTTGGTAACTCAAGGGGATCAGTGTCAATCGGCGGTGTAAAGCTAACCGCGGCCCAGATTCTCAGCTGGGATGACACTCAAATCCGAGTTACCGTACCGGCAGGTGTGCCGCAATGCTCCCTACAACAGCAGGAGCAATATATGCCGGACGGCACGAATAATGCGCGCTGCGGTGAATTGCTTATCACAACTGCCGCTGGCAAAGAATCGATTGACACCGTGACGGTCACAATCGGTGGCAAGACACCGACCGTGCTGACGGCTGGCCAAACGATTCAGTCCGCAATCGACGCTGCCGCTCCGGGTGACATGATCATCGTTCCTCCCGGCACCTACAAAGAGCTATTACTTATGTGGAAGCCGGTCCGGCTGCAAGGCGTAGGCGCGATGTCCACGGTCATCAATGGGGACACACAGCCGGCCGGAGTAATCGATCCCTGGCGGCATCAGGTAAGCTGCCTGTTTGGATTGGCGCTCAACGGACAACCGTACACCGGCAATGGTCCTAACGGCGGAAACAATCCTTACGATTCGACTGATCCGGCGACGGGTGGATTGGCTTGTCCGGGCACCGGCTGGAACTACTTCACCGCCACTCCCAACGTTCCGCAGGTGGACCGAATCCCATTCGAAGGCATTCTCGGCTGGGACACCACGGTGAACGGCAACCTTGCGGAAATGCTGCAGGAGCCCACTCTGATGGGATCGTATGAAGGCGCTGGAATTACCGTGCTCGCCAAAGGAGTGCGAGTTCCCGCCGGGACCGATTGGTTCGGAGTTGGAGCGGAAGCCGGATATCCTACTGGCACAGCTCTCCTTACAGCCAACGACTGCGGGAGGAACAGACCCGGAGAACG
>Ga0068856_100001121_pt1 | contig 28290 bp, 23 predicted proteins | sample KBSCornC62_FD_66595 | JGI IMG/M metagenome (GOLD analysis project Ga0068856, IMG submission 66595) | Corn rhizosphere microbial communities from Kellogg Biological Station, Michigan, USA - KBS Corn C6-2 | ecosystem: Host-associated > Plants > Roots > Rhizosphere > Soil ... | reverse complement strand
ACGCCAAGTGACCAGAAATGCTGAAGCGGCGACACCGCATCGTCCTGGTGGAGGTACTGGGTGCCCAGCACTGCCAGCCGGTAATTGAGGCTGTAGAACGTCGTGAACAGACCGTCGACGGCGACCGACCGCACCTCCAGCGGCGGGCCGCAGGCCCGGGCGGCCGCGACGGTAGCGACGACGACCACCGCGGCCGCCGGGAGCAGCCGCTTGATGCGACGGGCGTAGAACTCCGGCAGCGCGCGGAGGCCGCGGCGCCCGACCGAGCCTTGCAGCTGTCGGGTGATGAGGAAGCCGGAGATGACGAAGAAGACGTCCACACCGACGAAGCCGCCACGGACTCCGAGGTGTGCGTGGTAGAGCACGACGCTCACCACGGCGATCGCGCGCAGCCCTTCTATGTCGGGGCGGAAGCGGCGGGGCTCGGCAGCATGGCGCCGTGGGCAGCGCGCAGATGAGGTCTGAACATGGGGCGGACGCTGGGCGATCTGGGTCATGACGGCATCCCTGGGTGGGGGGGCAGGGTGATTCGAGGGCGACGGCGCCGCTCAGAGCCTCGCTTCCGGCTCGGCCACTTCTCCCGCAGCCGGAGCCGAAGGAAATGCGATGTTCGATCGATATATGACGTTATGCACGCTCTGTTACCAGTTTGTGAAGCTTTGCCACCGTTCTGTAAACGCTTGCAGAGCGGCTGGGACCGGAGGCGTCGGGCCCAGGAACGCGGGCCGTCTCGCGAACGGCGGTCACGCTCAGTTGTGATGCGCAGGGACCCGTCGCGGGCTGAGGTGATTCCGGCTGTCGTCGAGACAACCAAGGACCTCCGGTTGTGACGCGGGCTGTCTTGGAACCGACACCACGTTCCTAAGACATCGAAACCGCCCTGCGGCGCGAGCACCCGTGGGGCTCTCGTGATCGCAAACCCGGGTTGGTCAGCGTTCCGGGCCCTGGCCATACCTCGATGGCACATGGCGAACGGGTGAGTTCGGGCCGACCGCATAGCACTCATGCGCGGACGCGCCGCAACCCAGAATCACAATGTCCCCAAGAATCCTGCCGACCGACGGCCCTTCTACGAGACAACGGCCCGGGCGGCGGTGAGCCGCACGACCGCGATCGGCGGTACAACGTCGCGCGGGGCCGCACTTCGCTCAGTACGGAAACCAATGCCAGCATCGTCTGACTTTGCGGAAGCGATCGCAACGACGCAGACAGTGGACCCGGGTTGAGGCGTCGCGCCTAAAGGAGCTCGTGCGTCGATCTAAAGGAACTCCAGATGTGCCACCGCGCCGTCACGACCAAGCTCCCTCTATGGCACCGGCACCCGCCGGGCCAAGGGACGCAGAAGGGAACAGAAAATGAGTCTCGTGTGGATCACCTCGGTAATCAACCACCGTGGGGAAACGTTCCAGCTTCGGCAGAATGACCCCACCAAACACCCCGTCATCAACGGCCATCATTACAAGCGGGACGAGGTCATCACGGTCGGCCCCAGCGCGAACCTCAACGCGTCATGGTTCGTCATTCCGTGGACGCAGTATGGCCGATTGCTGGTCAATGGCCCCGCCGGGAACCTGCGGTTCGACGTTGGCCCGGGCTTCGGCGACAACCTCGACCACCTGCGCATGTATGACGACCAGGACAACCAGACCATGGCTGCGCCGGCGGGACCGAAGGGGGACGCGGCCTACCTGAGCCTCGAGCTCGTGTTCAACGACAGCGGCATGCACTGGAACATCGTCAATGCCAGCCAGGTCGGCGCGGACCTGCTCGACAAGTTCGAAAACGCCGCAATCAGTGCCGCAGTCGGCGCACTCGGCAAGCTGGTGTGAGCGCCCCGGCCGGGCGGGCCTAACACGTCACGCTGTGTTACGGTCGCCCGGCCGGGCCACTTCATGATCTGCTTCGACGCGAGTTGCTCGGAGCATTCAACTAGTTCGCAAATTCGGGAGGACCGCGCCATGGGCGAGCAGGAAGTCGGACCGCCGACTGAGGATCCATTTCCTCGGCCGATCGCCAATATCTTCAAATGGATCATACTGGTGGTCGCCTGGATCGGGCGGCGACTGTTCAAGAAGCGGGGCGACGACACCGCATAACCGGACGCTCACAATCCGATGGTCCGGCTGACTGCGGCAGCCGCCGTCCGATTCGATACTCCGAGCTTGGACAAGATGTTTGACACATGAACACCCGCGGTATTCTCGCTAATCCCTAACGCCGAAGCGATGCGGCGGTTGCTCAGACCGGACTTCAGGTGCTCGAGAACCTCGCGCTCACGCCTCGTCAGGCGGGGAAGGTCCGCGCCAGGCCCGGCCGAAGATTGCGCTGAACTACCCAGATTAAGCGAATAGCGTATCCGGGTCACCTCGATCTCACTGAGCAACGGGCGCGCACCGAGCGCGGTGGCGCAGTCCAGCGACTCCTCGAGCAGCGCCCGACCAGCGTCTTCGGCCCGCTCGGCGAGGTGAACTTGCGCGAGCCTCAGACACCCGTAAGCACGTTCGTACGATCGTCGCGGTGCCCGTTCGACGACTGCCCGCCACCGGTCGGGCCGGGACGGCGTGAAGGCCCGGTCGTATTCAGCGAAGCAGAGCAATTCGGGTACCGCGCTGGACTCATCGGAAAAATCCGCGCCGAACTGCGAAAGCAACTCGTCCGAGGTTGCCCGAAGCTGGTCCAACTCGCTTACGCGGCTCTGCAGGCGGCACGTCGCGGCCTGGTCCCCGATCGCGCGCAGGCACCACTGCATAAGGTAGGCGCGGTCCATCACAGCGAACGAAGACCGCAGCGGCTCTCGCGCGCAAGCAAGCGCCCTCGCCGAGTCACGCTTCCAGATCCAGTACTCCGACTCGACCGATGCGCGCCCCAGCGCGACGCTGTGGTCATGGTCGGGGCTGATCGAGTCGATCGCAGCATGCGCCAGCTCAAAGCGGCCTTGCGCGACGTATATCTGCGCGCGGGTGGCAAGTAGCCAGTCCCCGGTAAACGGATCAGGATGTGCGTTGAGCATCGCCGTGATCTCCCGCTCGGCGTCCTCCCAGTCACCCAGCATGAACAGGGCCGTAATGATATTGCAACGGGCTACGGCGGCCGAGGAGCCGGCCTTATCCATGCCGGACCGGCGGGCCAGTTCGATCGCTTCGCGCGCCGCCACCAGGCCAGCGGCGAGCTGTCCGTCGTCGATCAGCGCGAAAGAGAGGTTCGTACAAGCCCGGATGTTTTCCTCTATAGGGGCGTAGCTCGCCGCCAACCGGGCGCCGTTTCGCAGGGCGTTCACAGCGGCTGGCGCGTCCCCGCACCCGGACAGGGCAGTGCCCAAGGTGGTCTCGGCGGCCGCTTCCAGATCCGCAGCCCCGGTTCGGCGAGCCGCGTCCAGACATGCGGAAGCTAACTCCCGGCCGAGGCGCGGATCACCGGAAAGTGTGATGATCCGGGCGTACTCCGACCGAACCTCTATTGCGGTCCGCGCAGTGTCGCCCGAGGGGCCGTTCTCATCCGGCGGCAGCAGGGCAACGGCGCGCTCGACATGCCAGCGCGCCGCGTCCATGCGGCCGAGCGAACGGTACAGATCGGAGCTGCGTGTATGCAGCTCGGCCCGGACGAGCTGCTCTTCTGGCGTAGTCAGCCGCAGGGCGCGGGTGAGCAGTTCCAGCGCCGCGCCGAACTCACCCACCGCCCGCGCCGCGAGCGCTGCTCGGGCGTAGATCTCGCGCCGTGCGATCCGGTTGACCAAGCCGTGGTGGGTCTCGATCAGCGTCACGAGCTCGGACCAGAGCGACTGGCTCTCGGCGAAGGCCGATGCGGACAGCGCTGACTCGGCCGCCGCGCGCAATACCGGAAGCGCCGTCGCGACCTCCCGGGCCTCAAGCCAGTGGCGCGCGACCTCGGCCGGCGCCATGACCGGCACCGCCGCATCATGGGACAGCCTGGTCGCGGCGCGGGCAAGCAGCAGATGTTGTTCTTGGATCTCGTCGGGAAGCAGTAGGTTGCGCAGGATCTCCCCGTACAGCGCGTGGTGCAGTCTGCTGTGCGTCGCCCCCCATACCGTAAGGCCGATGCGACGGCATTCCGCCAACGCCGAGCGCACCTCACCGGGGAGGACCTCGTCGAGAAGCCGGTTGTCCAGTTCGGCGTCGGCGACGGCTAGCAGCCGGAGCACGGCTCGCCCCGCAGGCGAGAGCTGGGCGACCTCGGCGGCGATTAGCTGTCGCAGTCCAGCGCTCGCCGCGAACCGGATGCGGCCCCGGTCGCCCAGCAGGTGCAGCGCGAGCAGGGCGTTACCCCCGCTGGCTTCGGCCACGTCGCTGACGACCCGATCAGGCAGGTCGCCGCCGGCCCAATTAAACAACTCGCCGAGTTCGACAACAGTGAACGGCTCGACACCGATCGAGTACCCGATCGAACGCGCGGTTGCCTCGGCGAACACCGCGCCGACTGAATCCGATCCGGCCGACTCTCGCGTGAGTAGGATGATCAGCAGCTGGACATCGCCGACATTGCGAATCACAAAGCGAAGCAGGTCGAGCGAGGCCGAGTCCGCCCAGTGCAGGTCATCCATCGTGAGCACAACGGGGCGATCCTGTTCAGCTAACAACTCCAGGATGGCCTCGGACCGGCGGGTCCGGTCGCCCAAGCCGGACGCGCCGCCCGCCTCGCGGTGGGGAGCATTCACGATGTCCTCGACCGCGTCGCGGTGGTCACCGGCCAACCGAAACGACGGCTGTCTAAGGGCGGCCCGGAACGCGTCGGCCACCGCCGCGTAGGGCACACCTTGCTGACCTCTGGACGAGCCGCCCCGAAGCACATGCGCGTCCTCAATCACGGTGCGCAACGCCTCATCGACCAGCCTCGTCTTTCCGACACCCGCCGCGCCGTCGATCAGGACGACCGCGGGATGGCCTGCCCGCGCTCGTGAGTAGACCTGCCCGAGGAACGCAAGTTCACCCGTGCGTCCGATGAAATGCGGAGTGCTCGGAGGTGTGTTATCCATCGTCCGAGCTCCTGGAGACTCCCCTACCCGCCCACGCGGTGACCCTCTCCACGATAGCCGGGCCGATGGGCGATGGATGGGCGATCAGTCCGCACCATGCAGTGCGTACATCCTGGCTCACCGGCGGCGACCAGCCGCGGTCCTGGTACACCTCCATCACCTCCGCGACAGCATCGATATCGCTGCGATCCCCCTCCTGCGACTCGCCGACGCCCAGCCGGCCACCTCGGCGTCAGCCGAGAAGGCTCCTTGCCACCACCACCGTCACGCTGCCGACGAGCAAACGATCATCGCCGTCTCGATCTACGTCGCGTTGAAGCCCCTCACGGCCAAACCGGTTGGATCTACTCCGCTGCCTCCGCGCCACTTGTGATCTCCGACCTCGCCGCGCTCGTCTCAACCGAGCGACGTCACCGCATCATCGTCGCCGGCGACTGGAACATCCTGCGCGGCTCCGGAAAGCACAAACTTCGAGTGCTGGCGTGAGCGATAGCACACCGCGTTCGGATCGCATGCGCGATCGGTTTCGACCTCGTCAGCAATTCGCCGGACGCCGTGCCGCTCCGATCGACGCGCGGCAGAACTCCCGTCAGACAGCGACACCACACCCAACGTTCTGGTGCGCAGAACGGAACACACCAACCAAACAACTCGCCTTCGTCTTCGCCCCATCACCGCCCACCGTGTCGCGACCCAGACCTCTGGCTAGGGCCCTAGCCAGCGAGACAGATAGCCTCGCATCCGGGTTCGCGTCCACGTCGCGGCCCCGACGTCGAAACCACTACAGAGTTCACGTTGGCGCCACCGGCGGACGGCACCGACGAGCAGCGTTCGAGGCGGGCTGCCCACTCAGCTTCGAGGCCTGAGCGGCAGCAACGGGATGACGCGCGAGCCAGATGACGGCGTTTGGGCCGCGACGTCGGAGTCAGGGGTGGGACCGGGAACTCGGCTGGTGATGATGCGGAATAGCTTCCCTGGTGCTCGGCACTCGGCGGCGAGGACGTCCTCGCCGTAGCCGCTGTCGACCAGGAGCTCCACCGCACGAGGCAGCAAGGACGGCTGTTCGAGGATCTGGATCTGACCGGGCTCGGCCCGTCGCCAGCCGCGGGCGGACACAGTGATCATCGAATTGCGGTAGGTCACGTCGCTCATCACACCGAGCTGACGAGCGCGGTACAGGAGCGCCTGCTGGCTGACCCCCCAGGTCTCCTTCAAGGCCCCTAGACGCGCCCAGGCGCGAGCACTCATCGTCGATGGGAGCTGATCGGCAATCTCGTGAGCCGGCATGAGCAGCTCACTGGCGAAGCGGTGCGCTTGGTTCTCGACTGTGCGCCCGCCAGGTTCGGCATCGATGTGCATGCACAGGTGACCGAGCTCGTGAGCAAGGTCGAAGCGTTGACGGTAGTAGTCGCGACGCAGCGAGTTCAGCACGACGGTCGGCCGCTCGATGCTACTGAAGGAGTAGGCGTCTACGGTCGCCGTCTGCGCTGGGCTGAAAATGACGAGCAAGCCGTGGTTCTCCATCGCACGCAACAGGTGCGGCATCGGCCCGGGCGCGATGCCCCAGTGCGAGCGTAATGCACGAGCAGCGTCCTCTGGCGCAGACTCTGGCGCATCGTCGAACACGGGAGTGTGAGGGATATCCGGCTCGGGAAATTCGACGTGTCGCTCTAGCCCCGCTGCCACGTCTACGGCTAGCTGACCGTATGCCGACGCAAGTTCGCGCGCGACCTGCGTGGTCGAGCGCAGCGACCGGAAATGTGGTGCGCTCGTCAGTCGCGGCAGCCCGCCGTTGGTAACGGCAAAAAACGCCGGATCAACGCCAAGTCGCAAAGAGAGCTCAGCCAGGTTCGCGGGGCTCGGGCGCCGTCCGTTCTCCCATGCGGAAACGATGGTCGCGCTGCGCCCGAGCGCGGCAGCTAGTTCGCTCTTGCGCAGCGCGGCAAGCTGCCGCGCAAGCGTGAGGCGGGCTCCGTCGAACAGCAGCGCGGCGTCGGTGGGCGACATGCCGCTTGGAGTCACTGCTCGTCAGCCTTCCGGGTCTCGCGGTCGCTGCGCAGGCGAACTGGCGCGTCCGGCACCACGTCGGGGCCGGAGGGCATGACTGGATCGCTGGCACGGGTCGATCGGGGGGGTGGGGTGGTGAGAAGGTTCTCCAGCCAACGCCACGTACCCGCATCACCGGCGGTGAACTGCGGTCGGCCGATCATCAACTGTCTGCGCCCAGTTTCGCCGTCGAGCGCGTGCGCGACCACGAAGGTAGGCATGTCGAGGCTGCCGTGGTGCGCCCGCAACGCCTCCAGCGCGTCGCGGAGGTCCTGCGCGCCCGGGAGGGCGGCAAGCAGGCCGAGATCGGGCTCGGGGTCCGGCTGTTTGGCGACACGCTGCTTTGTCGGCCGCTTCTGCGACCAGGGCAGAGTTTCGATCTTGTCGATGGGTGCGGACTGCAACAGGAATCGGTTGCCACGGTAGGACCAGCCTGGGCTGCCATTGAGATTGTCGCGGACCACCTGACCGGAGGCGAACTTCGGCATCGTCCCGATGTCGCGAGGAGTCAGCTGATCGCGGACGACATCAAGCCCGGCGTCGTCGCCAGCATCGAGGCTGATGCTGTAGGCGCCAGTGGCAAACACACGGTCGAGGCGATCACGGAACAGGTGATGCTGCATGCTGCCAAGCAGCGTCGTGTTGTAGCCGGCTGCGGGAACATAGTCAGCGAGAGTTCGAGCGCAGGCCGAGGCGAACGCCCAGCGAATCGCGTCGAGAGTTCCGCCGGCGTCGAAGCGCGCGATCACATCCTGCTGTTCAGTCACGGCCGCGAGCGTAGCCGATTCCAACCATGAATCCAGTATCTTGCGCAGCAAAAACAACGGCGTGTCGCATAATGGCGTCCATGAGGAAACTCTCCTTGCCCAGCAGTCGATCGAGCCACGCGAACTGGGACGGCATCCTCATCACCGGCTAGGGCCCTAGCCAGCGACGCAGGCACCACTGCCGCGTCTGTTTCGGTCAACGTCGCAAACTCCGGCGGCGACAGTTCAGCGCATCGGCAGCCGAACGGCTGGTGTGCGCCGTCGAGCTGACCGCAACGACGCGCTCGCGCGCGCGCAGGGAGCGTGGCACACCCTTCCTGCGGTACCAGCTCAGAGCTGAATCCAGGCTCCGAGCCTTCACGCTCGCTCGTCACCTCGCGGACATGACGATCGGGACCGCAGCACCCTGCTTAGCAGCAGCCGACAGAGGTGTGCCCGTGCGGCGCCAGAACGCACACGAGTGCCCCGTCGACGCTGGCGACATCGACGTGCCGCAGGGCGTGGGAGCCGTCCCCGGCACGCAGCTGGATCGTTCCGGCCGCCTCCCCTGCCTCGAGTGCGGTGTCAAACAGAGGTGACCGCTGCGGGCCTGAGGCGGGAATGCGTTCGGCGTCCGGGCCTCGAGCCACGAACCTCACTTGCGCGCACTGCCGGTCGGCCGGATCAGGGTCACAGACGAGAACGTGCCCGGGCACGGCCATTCGGTTGGCGAGGGCGATGCAGCACACCTCGAGACTGCCTTGGCTGCGGGCGTGAAGTACACGGACCGCTCGCGCAGTGACGCCCGCATGGTCGGCGAGCGCCTGATCGACGTCTTCGCCGCGCACCAGACAGTAAGCCGTCGCCGAGTCGCAGATGTCCTCCTCCAGCGCATGCCCACGGTCCGGTTCCGCGAAAAGAAGGTTGGCCAGGGTTGCGTCGTGGTCGATGAGATGGTGACAGAACTCGTGTCCGAGGTTGAACCGGTCGCGGCGTGGCTCGCCGGTCCTGGACAGCACGATGCGCGGCAATGCCGGCGGGTTGCGCCTGACGTACGCGCCACCTATCCGGCACCCGGTGACGATCGTTCCTGGTCGCCGATCGACCACGACGAGATCACGTCGTGCTCGGATCGTGCCCTCTACGTCGCTGCGCAGGCGCTCCACCAGGCCGGGCTCTCCGGCATCGGCGCGGTGCAGCAGCTCGCGTGCGAGAGCGCGGATCTGCGCCCACGAACGATCACTCTGCGGCATGGAGCTACTCGGTATGCCTCAGCATGTCGAGAGCGTTCGCCCAGAACTGCTGCTCGCTCTCGCCCTCTTGCCGGTCGATGCGTCGGAACTTCACCATGGCCGGGATTCTCCGCGCGGCCGCAACTTCGTTCAGATCTTCGTTCTGCATGATTTCCCGTACGACGCTGAATGCGCGTGGGGAGGCCAAGCAGGCCGCGAGCGCCGGCGGCAACGCCGGCCCGTCGGTCTCGAAGACGGTCGCGTCCGGCTCCCCCAGGAGCTCGGCGATGCGTTCGGCAAGAGACCGGGTCACCGGTGCGTTGCCTTCGGCCGCCTGCCGGGCGTACGACAAGCTGACCGAGTCCGTCACGAGATCCGATGGTGCCAACCCGGCCGCCAGAAGCCGTTCAGGTAGGTCGATGTCGGTCGTGCCCTCGGCGGTGTCGGCGAGTAGGTCCGCCATCTGAATTTCGGCAAGCTGCGCGCGCAGAGTGTTGCGGTAGTCGCGGCGAGGGTCGGCCGCGTCGACGTCAGGGGTGCCGGTGGCAAGCTCCGAGTCCTTGTGCGTTAGCCCGGTCAGATTCGCTCGCCAGAGCGCGACCAGCGCTTCCAAAGTCGATGCGCTCACCTGGCCGAGGCACCGGTCGAGCGTCATCGCGGGCAGTGGTGCCGTCAGCCCGGAGAACACGGCAAGGTCGACGCCGACGGGGTTGTAGACGGCAGGCACGATGCCGGTGTAGGCGTCGGCGTAGTCGACGTCGACGGTGAAGGGAGCGAGCTCGACGGTGGCGTCAGCTACGTCCGCGTCCAGAACTATCCCGGTCACGGTCACCCCGTCCCACGTGGCTCGCCACATCTGACCTGCTCGAACGTCGGGAATCGCACCGGCGAGCAGATCGCCCAACCGTCTGAGCACCTGCGCGCTCTCGGGTGAGACGTCAGCGCTCGGGACGGTGTCATACCAAGTCATCGGGAGCCCTCCGGGACAATCGTGGACTGCTCGCCGGCCGAGTAGGCCGCCGCGTGCATTCCACATCATTAGGTGAGCCGACCGCGCATCTCGCTGCGAATCAACTCGTAATTCCTCGACGGCGAAACCGGTTCAACTGTCCACGCACACCGACCTGGATGTGACCCAGGTCACACCATTGAGGGCAGGGGCACCGTCGGCGACCGTTGCGAGTGAGCCGGCGACCGGTTCGGCGCCGATACGACGGGGCGTCAGTCGGCGTTGGCGCCGGCGCGATCTAGCCGCGCGATGAGTTCGGCGACGATGGCGGCACCTTCGGCATCGTCGCGAAGGACGCGCGAGAGGAAATCTCGGACTCTGCGTTGAGTGTTCGCGATCGTCGAATGACCGTAGGGCAGCAGAGTCGCGGCCTCGCGGGAGGACATGTCCAGCAGCGGCAGCACTCGCTTCTCACGTTCGGTCAACTGATCCAGGATCGCTTCCACCTGGTCGGTCACCTCGACGCGCGCGTAATCGCTCACCGGATGCGGATCGAGCGCGTCCAGATCGAGGGCCGCCGGCGCGGCGATCAGGTCGAACCGCTTGGCGAAGATCCGCCCAAGCTGCGGCCACGCCACCCTTCGCTGCGCGACGGTCAATATCGCGCGAACGATTGCCGCCGAGTCGGCCCGGTCGGCCTCCGGCCCGTCGCGGCGGGCATCGGGGCGCCACCGGCGCCGGTGCACCGACACGGCAAGTGCAGCGGAGACCAGGACGTCCTCCCGGTCTGCGTACGCGCGGTCGGGACTGTCCATGAGCCGGACGCCGTGGTCGGAGACGACCATGTCCTGCTCGGCGGCGCAGATGTCCTTCAACCGCCGGATCTGCCGGCCGATCACGGTCCGGCGGGCGTCGTCACGCAGCCAGTTGAGAACGGCCGTCTCCAGCAGCCGGCCAAAGGAACGGTCGTCGACGGCCGTCAACGCCAACTGCACGAGCCGCTCGGTGGCGCGAGTGCCGGTGAGGAACTGGTGCGCTACCTCACGAACGGCATCCCGTGTCCAGGTCCGCTCACCCTGCGGCGGCGGATAGTTGCGTGCGCGCGCCACCTTCGCGACGGTCTCGTACAGCAGCAGGGCGCCGTCGTCGTCGAGCCTGCCCTCACGCAAGAGCGTGTCCAGGGTGCTCATTCCAGCCCCATCATCTTCAGGACGTCGTGCAGCGTCGCGGAGTCGAGCTCGCCGGCGTAACTGGTGTACGCCGGCATGGCGAACAAGCGCGCATCGATGTTGTGCCGCCACCTCTTCATGAACTTGCCGGCGCGGTCCAGCGGTGTCCCGACGACTCCGGCGTGAGCCACGCCGACACCGACGGCGTTGACGTCGCTCGTGCGCGCGATCACGACGACATCGGTGAGCAGCGGAGGATTCGGTCCGCGGACCACGACCGCTGGCCGGCGCACCTTCTTGTCCTTGCCGTAGCAGGTGGCCGTGTTTAGCCAGTACAGGTCGCCGACACGCGGGACGCCCGTTGGATGGGGTACGGCGGCAGGCAGAGCAACGGTCGCCACGACCCCTCCCCCACCGATCTCACCGTAAGCGCCGATTGCGGCCGCGGTTGTCTGCGGCGCGGGCGCCACTCTACTGATCGACAGCTCGCCGCGTGGGGACGCGTCATCGCGCCGTGGACACATTCGCCGACGTTGTGCGTCCTGTCTTGTTGGGCAGCAGAGCAGCGGACAGGAGGTGAGAGCGATGAACAAGAAGCAGACGAGCGCGGCCGCCGCGCGAGCAGCTTCGAACGTCTTGCGGGACGGCCGTACCAGCGCGAAGTCGAAGACCGCGGCGGGTTCGGCCCTATCGCAGGCGCGCGGCGCCAGCAAGCGCGCGTCGTCCAAGCGCAAGTAGCTCTCGCGCCGCAGGTGCGGTGACGGCTACGCCCGACGGGGCGGAGCCGGGGGAACACGACGGTGCTCCCCCGGCTCGCCCCGCGCGTCAAGCAGCCCGCCCGGGCCAGCGGCGGCCGTAGCCGCGGCGAAGCGGCAGCCTGAAGTCGACGCTGAGTTCAGAAGTACCTCTGAACTGGGTTGTCAAATCGGAACTAGTTCTGAACAATGGTGTCCATGACGACGACAATGACACTGTCGGCCTTCGTTCAGGCGCCGACCAAGGGCATCGACGCCCTTGAAGATGGCGATGTGGTGCTGACCCGTCGGGCCGGCGCCTCGCTGCGGCTATCGAAGGCCGTTGACGCCGAGCAGGAGCTGTCGGTCATCCAGCAGCTCACCCAGCTGATCGCCGCGTCCCTGGACGACGACACGGCCGCGCGGATCGCCGAGCACCTGGCCGAGCCATTGCCGTGGATCGCGTTCCTGCCCGAGCCGAGCCGGGTCAAGTTCGTCGGCGAGTACCTGCGCCTGGCTCGCGCCAGCGCCGCGGTCGGGCGCTTCGACCGGTTGAGCACCACTCTGGCCTCATGGGAGGCGACGGCCCAGGCGTACGCGGACCCGAACCTTCGCCCGGACGGGGCCGACCTGGACTACCTCGACGAGCCCGAGACGGTGCCGTCGCCCTTCGACGCCGGGTGAGCGCCCGTGATGAACCGGTAGCCCGCCCGCTGAAGAAGACCGAATTCCAGATCGTCTTCATCACCCGCGATGCCGCCAAAGGCTGGGGCGACTGCCTGGCGACCGTCCGCAACGCTGTCGTGGACGCGTGGGAGCAGCTGACCGTCGATCCGCTACACGAGTCCGAACGGCAGTATCGGCTCCGAGAGGACTTCGCGTCCGGCACCTACCACGGCACCGTCTACGACCGGTGGCAGTACAAGCTGTCCAACGGCGGCCGCATCTGGTACTTCGTCGATGCGGCGTCTGCGGGGAACTTCGCCGGGCGCGTGCTGCTCGAGCGTGTGGAGCCTGGGCACCCGAAACAGACAGACCGCCGCCGGCGCCGCGGCAACGGCTGATCGCACCGGGCATCCTGTCTGCGGGCCGCGTCATCCCGATTGCGAGACCGATCGAGCGTGCCGCGGGCACGGTCACCTGCTTAGCGCTCGACTGGAGGCGCGACCTGCTCGCGGAGGCACATCCAGGAAGCGGTGAGTGCGGTTGCGCCTGCCGCGGAAGCTCCGTAAACGCACTCGCCCGCGATCTTCGCCCCGTCATCGCCATCCCAGTTCCGCAGGCACACACATATGCCTAAGGGGGCTAGCCAGATGCGGGATGGTGTCCTCATCGAGCGCCGTCAACATGGCTAGGGCCCTAGCCAGAGAATTCCAGTGTCGTCGTCATGCCCGAGACGACCGTGGCGAGCGGGACCGCCGCTCGTAGCGCGTGAACGGGAACGGCATCGCCTCGTCGTCCTGTGCGGACGTCACCGGATCGAAATGACCGAGCTGCCAGTGTGCATCCGCGCGGGGACGGCACCGGCGCGCTGCGAGTCGCTGACACTCGAGAGCTTCAGCTGTCCGTCACCCAACAGGCGGTCATGAGGGCCCTGCTCGGCCCGACACACGACGGTTGACCGCGCCGTCAAGGATGGCTAGGGCCCTAGCCATCCTTGGGCTCACGGAGCGACGCGTGGCTCACCTCCGCAACCGCAACGTGCGGCAAGAGCCCCTAGCCACCGCCGCGCGCCACGTTGCCCTTCTGTGGTGTCGTGGGCACGGCACGCGAATCGTTCAGCGGCGCCGCTAACCAGCCGTGTTCTGCTTGCTGCGATCATGCTCGCGGCGGCCGAGCCCGTAACCGGTCACGGGCCGACGCAAAGGACGTCTCTTGGAAGGAGCCGGTGTGGCGCACAGGCAGCTGATCCCGGCGGTGGCGGTCGTCGACAGCCGCAATCTGGCCGGGCAGTGCCGGGACTTGCTGGGCTCGTCGTTTGCCCCAACCGTGCCGGGGATCCGTGCCGCGCTGGCCAGGTACGGCTTCGACGTCGGTCACGTCTCGTTCGCCACAGCAGTCGAGGTGCAGTTCCACGGCCAGCCGTCAGAGCGGCTGCAGAAGGCGCAGCAGCAGAACGCCGCACTGGCGGCGGCTGTTGCGGCCGTCCCGGACACAACCCTGCTGAAGGGGCGCCTTGTCGAACGCGGCCCAGACATGGACGAGAAGCTCGTCGACGTCTTGTGCGCCGTGGAAGTACTCAAGCACGCCAATGCGATCCAATCCGGGACCACCAACGCCCGGGCCGTCATCGTGCTCAGCCAGGACCTCGACCTGACGCCGGCGTACCCGGTCGCCGAGAGTCTCGGAGTGCCGGTCTACGCGCTCGCGCATGACGTGGTCCACACCCGCAAGCACCGTTGGCTACTTCTGACACAGGCGGCAGCTTTCGACATCGTAGGTCGGCCGCAGTACAAGACCGGTCACGAAGTGCGCGGAATGCTCGCGTCCTTCCTCCACAACGCATCCGCGGCACCCGGGCCAGGCCTACAGTTCAAGAAGCTGTACACCCGAGCGAACACGGTCACGCTCGTCCACCGAAGCAACGTCCAGGGCGAGATCGCCACCTCGCGCCTACCCGCAGCGGACAGCATCACAGGTAAGTACAAGCTCTATCCGGCCGGCGTCACCTTCGCCGACGCGGACAGCAGATTCCCACGACTGCTGCTGTCGCCCACACCAACGGCGATAGGCCCGGAGATCGTCTCGGGCACGGTCACCGGCTGGACGTCGCCGACCGACATCGCCGTTGACGTCAACGGCGCCACTGTCCGCGTCAGTACCAGCGCAGGCTTCTGGATGCCCGGATGCGACATACTCCTCCACGTCGGGGCGAATCGGGCATCCGCTATTGGCTGCCCGACCGGCCGGCCAACGGTGGACGCTTTCCCCGACCTCACCGAACCCGTCGCCGTGAGAATCGTGTCCCTCCCTGCCGTCGGAACCACGATCGCTGCCATTGACGGCACGTCCCTGCGAGCGCTGCTCCTGCCAAGCGGCAGTTGCCCCAGCGACCAGAACTGGAAGCCCGGAGACCGCCTGAATGCGATCGTCACCGAGCAACGGCCTGAGCACGCACCTGCAGGTGGCCCATCGTTCGTAGCTCGGGCCATCTCCTCCCTGCTTCGCGACTCGGCCTGAGTTCGACTGCGCCAGCTCCGCCGCGCCGAGGTCGTCAGCGCCCACAAAGGGGCGAAGGGGTTGGAGGGTGACCTGCGCCAAGGCTCCTTGACGCACCGGGGCCCACGCCAGACACTGGTAAGTGCGCCCCTGCGGGGAGATGCAAGAGCATTGCCGGACTTATGGGCCGGCAAGAACGCGGGAACCGCCACTGGCGGTTCCCGCGCACTCGTTCCAGACCTTCAGCCTCAAGAGATGCCGGAGAGTTGACAAGGCCCTCACTCGCCCGGATCATTGAAGGCGCGCCCTGTGTGGAGACGCATAAGCACTGCCGGACGTATGGGCCGGTACGCACGTGAGGACCGCCCGTATCGGCGGTCCTCACGCCTTTAACCGGCCGCGCCAGAGGATGTTTGCCGCCGACTGCCGTGCTCTGGCGGTGAGGGCCGGTGAGGGCCGAGGTCCCGCTCGACCTAAACGCCCCTCTACGTGAGCAAACGCTCCACCGCCTCCGTGATGGTGGGTCGGCGACTGGCGGCCGCCTCGAGCGCGCTGCGAGTGCCCGGGCCGGCACGCCTGTTCGGGGTGAGCCACAGGTCGACGCCGGCCTCGGCGGTGACGCCGCCGAACAGGGCGACGTCGACGGCATGGAGGCGCTGGGCGCCGAGCATGACGACGTCTTGGCGGGTGTGGCGAAGCGCGACGACTAGACCGGCCGGCTTCCGCGGCTGCACCATGCGTGAGAGCGGGGAGATGACGGGCTGGGCGCGGTGACCGGTGAGCCGGAGTTGCCGTCCGCGGCCCGCGCCTGCGCCGTGTCCTTATTGTCGACTGCCGCCTCGGACCTGCTCGGCAGCAGCGCCACTTCAACGCCGGCTTTCGCCGGCGGAGGCCCGATGCCGCGGTGTGCGGCCGCGTCGCTTGGACCGGACGCGGGGGCGACGAGGCGTTGGCGACGCGGCCGAGCGACCGGCCCGTTCGGAGCGAACCACCTCGTGAAGCTCCTCGAGCCCCAGATCCTCGAGAAGCTCCACCGGCGAACACCCGCTGACCGCAGCAGCGGCCGTGAGGCGGTCGGCAAGAGCGTCCAGTTCCGCGGACGCGTCGCCGGACTCCTCCATCGGCGGAACCCCGTTCTCGCACCAGTTCCAGTACAGCTCCCAGCCCTCGACGTCCGCGCTCTGGGTGCCCAGCTCGTAGCGGGCGGTCACAGCGAACGCCACCGCGGCGCGTGCCTGAGCGTTCAGAGAGATCGTCCGGCAGCACGTGAGAGTTCGACAGCCCGGGTCACCGCAGCGCGGATCGCCGCACGCTGCGCCTCGTCGGCCCGATGACGGCACCGTCATCTCGTCGACGAGGCTCTCCCGAGCCCAGGGAGCGTCGACGGCGGCACAGCTGGTGCTCATCTGGTCGACGACGACGCCCATCGATGACGCCACCGCCGCGATGGCCGCCGTCGAGGGGCCATCCTGCCAACAGAGACGGCCGACACCGTCGAGCGTGAACCGGCTCTGCGGCCATCGAGACGAAAACTCATCGAGGAGGTCCAACCAGCACTCGAGCGCGTCGCGGGCGCCGATGAAGCCGTTCGTGTCGTTGTCCATGACCCAGGACAGTGCCGAGTGCCGACCCGGCGTCAATGGGCACGCCGAGGCCCCTCCAGCGCCCACGGCCCCAGGTCGAAGCCACCGAGAGCTTCCAGTTGTGCGCCAGCAGCACGCAGCGGTACCCGTTCGCGCCATCGGCAGCCAGCCCCCGCGGTCGGCGGGCAGGAAGGCAACCAAGTGGTGATCGACCCCTATCACCACGAGGCAGGCGCACCCGGCCGCGGCGCTCGCCAAGGTCCATGACGGCAGCCAGCCCCGGCGTCACGTCCGGCAATCGTCCGCGAGGGTCCACGGGGCCCGATTGACAACCAGACGCAACGACGCACCGTACGGCTCATCACCGCCGACAAAGGAGAACGACATGGAACCGAACCAGCTCGCCGAGGCCGCCGCCATCGCCATCAACAACGCTCTCGACACTTGCGGGGCACGCGCCGTGCCTGGGCGCGCCGCCGTCGTCGAGCTCACCGGCGACGCCAACCGCCCCGGCGCGATCGACGCCGTCCGAGCGGCCTTCACCGCCGAGCAGCTTCACAGCTGCCCGGTGATGCTCTGGCACGGACCGGCAGAGGTGCTCATCGGCCCAAGCGGCGCCCTGGTAGTCAACGAGCTCGTCCCGAACACCAGGTCACTTGACGTCCGCATCCACTCCAGCGACGCCACGGCTACGCACGTGGTCGTGTCCTGGCTGGACGGGCCCTCCGGCGAGGAAGTGGCAGCTCGCCTCGCGAACACCGCAGCGATCGGGCTGGAGGTCCGCCTCGTCCGCGAAGAACTGGACCAGCTGTTGGCGGACGTGATCGACGCCGCATACACCAGCACCGCGAACCGCGCGCAGATCGGCAAAGATCCGGTTCTCGAGCGCGTCGCCGCAGTCCGCGACGGGCGCGACATCTACCACTACCTGCTCGAGGTCGGCGCCGAACTGCTGTCGGCGCTCAAGCGGCGGCGCAGCAGCCACTACCGCCGGATCGTTACGGCGATGGGCGAGCTTGACGACCAGATCGCGGTCGACGCCGTCCTGGACGATCTTGACGCCTTCATCGTCGGCGGCGAGCTCTTCCAAGTCCACGCGACCGACGACCAGGCAACGCTCGCTGCGCTGTTCACCCTGGTCGCGCTCGCTGCCCGCGCCGCCGGCCCGCAGGTTCGCGCGAGCGCCCGCGAGGACGTCCTGCTGCCGTGAAGCCGGGCGGGTCGAGGTCGCGAGAGCTGAGCCACTGTCGTGCCCTCGAACGATCCGGCCCGACTGCCGCCGGCCCAGCTCGGCGGACGCGGCCTCCACCTGCGCTCGTGACCGCACCCAGAACCCTCCTCCGCGGTCTGCGCGTCGGTAACATCGGCCGGATACGGCGACTAGATGTAGGCGGCGACCAGCTAGGTGAACGGCCAGAGCAGTCGCCGCAGGCCCACACCGGGTCGATCACCCTCGCATCGCTGGTCGCGAGCAGCAGGTCGGCGACCTCGTCGCCGACCTGCCCGTCCCACTGCCACCGCAGGTACTGCTCGCGCGCTGGGCACATGGACCGTGACGCGCTCATGCGGGGGTCCGGCCGCGCGCTGCTCCCTAGCGGTCCACTTCCCGACTGGGCCGGCACACGGAACGCGGTGTCGTGGAGCGTGTGGCCCGGCCGTCGCGGGTTGGCTGACTGGGCCGCCGGTTGCCGGACGATGAGTGGGCATGACCCGTTCCGACCTGCCCGAGGCAGGACAGCTGCCACCGGTCTTGGCGAGGGCGGATCTGCGGCTGGTGTTCGACGTGTACGACCACGCCCTAGACGGGTTGCTGCGGGTCGACCCGCACACCGCTGACGAACGCCGCGGGCTGCTGCACGACCTGTATGGGAGCAGCGCTGGCGAGCCATCGGTGTTGCCTGGGTGCCCGGTGCCCGCGGCGGCGTTGCTGGCCTTCGCCGCAGGCGGGCAAGGCAGTGTGGCGAGCGAGCGGTGGACGCTCGATGCGCTCGCAGCCGGCGGCGTCACGTTGCTCGACGTCGCGGCCGCCATTGACATCCTGGTGGCGGCCGCGGTGGACCGGCCGGGCGGCTGGCATCCTGCGGTGGCAGAGTGCCTGCCGATGGCCAGCTTCCGTGACGACGTGACCGAGTACCGGCTCATCGCCGTCGCGGACCTGCCGGCGTGGCATAACCCGAAACGCAGCTGCCACCGCGACCTGTGGCTGCGGCACGCCCGAACAATCGACGACGGCCGCGGCCTGTGGCGTGCGCTGCGGCGGCGCGCACGTCGGGCCGGCGACCCGCCGTCCTGGGTAGCAGGCCTGGCGGCCGGCCGATGGCTCGCTGGCGAGTTGGCCGCCGCGGCGCTCGAGCCGTGCGCCCGGCACGCGCTGTCGCCCGTCCAGGTCCGGTCGGCGGCGGACCGCGCCATCCGGGTATGGGAGACGACCAGGCCGTGGTCGCGGCGTGCCGCTCTGGAGGCGCTGGGGCCGGCCTCGGTCGACGCGCCAGATGCGGAGTCGAGCTTCGCGTGGTCCCTGCTGGTGGATCCGATCAGCTGGGTGGACGGGGCCGACGACCTCAGCAACGGCCAGCATCGGTTGTGCGCGCTGCGCCTGGCCGGCGTCAGCCAAGTCCTGGCCATCTGAGGCGACACCGCGGCCGGCGACGCGGCCCCGGCTTCAACTGGTGGCGGCGAGGGAGGTGGCGAGGACTTCGTCGAGCTGGTCGGCGTGCGCGCGCGACTGTTCGGCAGGGATACCGGCGAGCGGCCGGCGTACGGGGCCGGGCCGTCACAGGCGCTGCGGTCGAGGTGCCGCAGAAGATGTCGGAGGCCTTCCACGAACTCGCCACGAGTCAAGGCCGATTGGTTGCCCGCATACTGGGCGCCGCCAGCAGGGCCGAGTCCGAGCGCACGGGCGAACGCGTAACCCGCGCCCACCAGCAGGCGAAGGAACATGGGTTGTGGCGCGGTCCGATGCCCGTTTGCGAACGTAGAGCCGTCGACGCTCGATGACAATGCGTTCCAAACGGTATCGGTCTGAGGCGCCGCCTAGTTCCAAACCGTAGGTCCCGAGGCAGAGCGTCTCACCGGCCCCGGCCCCGGCCCCGGCCCCGGCCACGGCCTGAGCCGGCGACGGGCAGGCCGACGTCAGCTCGCGGGGAAACGGCGGTCGCTGCCGACGTTGACCAGGTCAAGCGCGAAGCGATAAGCGAACGCCGAAGGGATGGGTGCGGCCTCGTCCGTCTCGTTCAGGGAGTCGCCTCGATGTACGGCTTCGCCACGGTCTCCGTGGTGGTGGCGTTCATCGGCGTGGTGATCTTCGCGCCCAGCGAGCGCCCCGCGCGCCGGCTGGAGCGGATCATCCGCGCCTGGCGCCGCCGCTCCTACCGAGCGGCCCCTGCCGCCCGCCGCCGACCCGCGGGCGGGCACCCACCATGGTGGGCTCACCCGCCGGCACGATGCCTGCGGCCGGGCCTTTTCCCATGCCCTGGCGCACCCGGCGCCGCCACGCAATGACGAGTGCCGGCTGGCTAGCCCCCTAGCCGCCTCTCGAGGCGGCGCTCCCGGCGCGGCCAGCCACCGGCACGTCGGGCATCGGACAGCACCGTGATGTCGGTTGCCGGTCCTATGGTGGGCCGCATCAGTGCGCCTGCGGGAGGGCAGCAGAACATGACCAGCTTCTTCGACGACGTGATGTTCGAGACGCCCGAGCAGGCCGCGGCACGCGAGCGGACCGCGTTCGAGGCAGCCGAGGGCGACCGCCGCCTGGTCGCTGAACTGCTGGCCGCCCGCGGGCAGCGCCAAGCCGCCGTGCTCGTGGCGCTGTCCACGCTGGAGGCGGTCCACGTCGACAACTGGGATGGCGGGCAGTACGAAGCGCACCTATCCGTGCCGGTCGCGCTGTACGACCGCGTCGATGGCGAGCTCGCCGAGGAGATCTCGGCTGCCGCCGAAGCCGTCATCGGCGCCGGGCACTACCGAGGACTCGAGGTCAGCATCCGCCGCCCGGACTACCGCGACGGATGGGACCGGGCCCTGTTCGACACTCTCACCGACACCACCCGCGGTGAGCCGCCGGCCCCCGAGGGTCCCGCGCTGCCGCCGGCTGGGAACTGAGCGCCGCCGTGGCGCTGTTCCGCCGCCGACCCCAAGCCGCCGACACGGCCAGTGAGGGGCCGGGGCCGGCGACGTTCGTGAGCGACGAACGATGCTCACCGGCTGTCGGGACGAGTTGGATGGCAGCGCCGACGATGCGTGAGGCCGGCGGACAGATGCCGCTACGGGGCACGTCCTTCCATCAGGAGGACATCGCCGCGCTCGCCTGGGCCGGGTGGGACGCAAAGCCCGCGACCGACCTGCTCACCGTTCAGCTTGCGGTCGTCCCGACCGGCCAGTGGGCGGGCGCGGTCGGCGTGTACGCCGGCGGCAAGCGGGTCGCGTCCATCGCCGCCGACGCCGCCGAGGAGTTCCGGGCGGCCGTGCACGAGCTCGAGCAGACCGGGCGCCCGGCCACCGCGCGGGCCGTCGTCGTCGGAGGGCACGCCCGCGGAACACGCGGCCGCGATGCCCGCAAGTTCGGGCTCGCACTCATCACCCCGACCCACCCGGCCGTCGCCGACACCGATGCCGCGTTCCTGCCGCCGGAGTGCGGCTACGAGGCCGCTGTGCCCGAGGAGCTGGCACGCCAACTCGACGCTGCCCTGCCCTCGAAGGCGAAGAACTTCATCCGCCGCACGACCGGCCACATCGACCCTCGCGACGGGACGCTCGTCGTCGACGGGCAGCGCCTCGGCCAGGTCTGCGCCGACCGGCCCGACAACCTCGCCCTGGTCCGCGCGGCCGCCTCGGCCGGGCATCCGACGACGTGCCTGGTCCGGTTGATCCGCGCGCCGCAGCGCATCCTGCGTGTGATGGCCGACCTGCCGATGGTGTCCGCGGGCCCGGCCGACGGGCTGTCGTTCGACCTGCTGTAGCCGTCCGGTCCGGTGTTGACCCTGCGCGGATCGGCTGGGGATCTACTCGGCCGGCGGCTCCCTGCCGATACCGGCTGCGGTCGGCACAGTGACCGGGTGCACCCGGCGAACCGCCACCCGTGCTTCCACCCAAGACGCGCCGCGTCCAGCGGACTTGCCGGGGAGATGGGTGCACACGCGACTGACCCGGGCTCAAGTCCAGTTGGTGGCTAGCCCTGTAGCCGAGGGGTCGCCGGCCGACGTCGACCTCGGCGAGGACGCCTCGCCAGCTCGCCACGTCCAGCGCGGCCATCTCCAGGTCGGACACCGCCTCCCACAGCGGGCTGCGGCGTCCGACCCGGGGCGGGACACGCCGGCGAGGTCGTCGCCGACCGGGCTGACTGGGGCGATGCCGTGCTCGAGCCGTCGCGGGCGTCGAACAAGACCGCCTGCGCCTCGCTGCCCAACGTCTTGGCCGCGGCCGCCGCCTGGGTCAGCGCCTGCCGGTAACGGTCCCGGGCGAGCGCGATCAACGTCGGGCCGTCCGGCAGATCGCCCTGGTTGACCAGGTAGTACAGGCCCCGCTTCTCCTGGGTGGCCATGGCATGTTCGGCCCAGAGCAGCCCAAGCAGATCGGCCGACACCCCGATCGTCTTGCCGCCTTCGGGTGGGCGCCGCCCGAGGGTGCTTTCGCGGCATGGGACTACCGCGGACCGTCGGATGGCATTTTCGTGCCGCGGCGCACGCACGGCTTCGCGGTCGGCGGGGCCATGCGGCCTAATCGTGCGGGGGCGACCGTCAGCTCGGCCCTGACGGCCTCGGCCGGCCGACCGTCAACTCCGCGAGCAGGTCAGGAATGGCGAGCCGCAGACGCTCTATTGCGCGCCCGACCGCCGAGTCGGGCTCGATGTCCGCTTCGACCAGGCGCACGAGGTCGTCGATGATCTGCACCCGGTCGATCCTTGGCGTGGCGCTCTTGGGGGCAGATTCGCCCAGAGCGCCCGAAGGGTCAGGCACGGTCATGACGTCGGCCGCGCAGCGTCGGCTCCGACCGCGGGCACTGCCTTGCTTTGCTGGGGCGTGGGCAGACCTTCCGGTTCTGCCGCATTCACCCGTGGACCGAACACGTACGCAGTGTCGTTCTACTGCGACACCGAGTCAAGTCGGATCTACGTCAAGGCGGAAGCGGCTGGTCGTAGAGCATGGGCAGTGCCGCCAGCGGCGACTCCACCCAATCGGCTAGGGCCCTAGCCATAGAGCCGCTCAAGGCCGAGATCAAGAGCTTGCAGGTTGTTGTCGCATCCGCCGAACCGGACGCCCCGAGGCCGGCTCACACCCGGCTAGAGGGCTAGCCACCCGGGCATGCGACATCGCGCCTCGGCACCGGAGCGATGGTTGGGCATGGAGAAGCGCGGCGGGACGTGCGCGGGGCGCGCGAGTGGGTGCCGAAGTCGCTAGCGGACCCGGTGAAGCGCAACCCCATCTTGGCGTAGCGAGTCGTCGGTGAACCTGCCATCTGGCTGAGTTGCAGCCACAGGGGCAAATCCCGGATCGCCGTCGTAAGCTCGCGGACGAGAAGATCGTTTGGGTGGGGGGATCATGCACGTCGAATCGCTGGCACTGACCAGCTTCCGATGCTTCGGCAGTACGCGGACTGTCATCGACCTCAACCCTGGACTGACGGCGTTCATCGGCACGAACGGCTCCGGCAAGACCGCGGCATGCCACGCGTTGCGGCGCATGTTCGGCATCACCAACGTCGACCGCACCATCGAGCTAAGCGACTTCCACGTCGCCCCCGGCGAAGGCGACAACGTCGCCAGTCGCAGCCTGCGTATCGAGGCGATAGTCGCCTTTCCCGAGTTGGCCGACCCCGACGCGGACGCGACCGCCACCGTGCCGGAGTTCTTCCACCGCATGGCAGCAGATGACGCCGGCACCCTCAAATGCCGACTCGTGCTGGAGGCGACGTGGCAGGCCGACGGCACTGTCGACGGCACGATCGATACCCGCTACATCGCCGTGCACACGTTCGACAAAACCTACGCCGACGCGGACTGCGTCCCCCTGCGAGCAGCAGACCGCGCCCGCATCCAGATGATCTATGTGCCACCGTCGCGCGACGGGGCCCGGCAGGTCACCGCGTTCATACGCGGCCGGCTTTGGCGCGCCGCACGTTGGTCGGAAGACCTCCACGATCTCGTCGAGACCAGCGCCCAGAAGATCAGCACCCAGTTTCACTCCGAGACCCCCACCTCAGTCGTCGAGGACATCCTGCGCGCCCAGTGGCAGGCCCTTCACGGCGCCGGAACTCATGCCAACCCCGCGTTCCAGCCGCTAGAACCCGACGTGACCACAATGCTCCGCGACACCGAACTGGTGTTCCAGCCCGACCATTCGTCGCCTGCACGAGCGGCTGACGAGCTCAGCGACGGGCAACGTTCACTACTGCACCTGGCGCTGACCGCCGCCACCGTCGAAGTGGAAGCCGCGCTCGCCACCGGCGATCATGTCGGTGCATTCGACGTCGTCGGAGCACATCTGCCCGTTCTGACGTTGTTCGTGGTTGAGGAACCGGAGAACAGCCTGTCTCCGTTCTACCTCTCGCGGATCGTCAGCCAGATCCAGAAGTTGTGCACGTCGGCTCGGGCGCAAGCGCTACTGGCTAGTCACTCGTCAAGCGTGCTGAGCCGCATAGATCCAACGCACGTTCGGTACTTCCGCCTCGATGCTCCGACCGCTGCCTCGACCGTGCGCGCCATCGAACTACCCGAAAACGATGATGAAGCCGCGAAGTTCGTTCGCGAAGCGGTACTGGCGCACCCCGAGCTCTACTTCTCCAGGTTCGTCGTTCTCGGCGAAGGCGACACCGAGGAACTCGTCATTCCTCGACTGGCCCGTGCTCGTGGCGTCGAGCTTGACCCGTCGTTCGTCGCGATCGTGCCGCTCGGAGGAAGGCACACCAACCACTTCTGGCGCTTGCTGCGTGGGCTCGACATCCCGCACGCGACCCTGATCGACCTCGACTACGGGCGCGCCGGCGGCGGTGCCGGCCGGCTCAAAGACGCATGCCAGCGTCTAATCGCCGAGAACCTGGACCCATTCGAAGGCCTCGAAGGTTTCGACAGCGCCGGTGACCTCACCGATGACATGGAACATCGCGAGCTCCGGCGCGTGATGCGGCACCTTCGTGCCTTCGGAGTCTTCTTTTCCAGCCCGCTCGACGTCGACATGTCCATGCTGTGCCAGTACCCCGACGCCTACAAGACGCTCGAAGGCAACGAGACAGGCCCGACCAGTGCCGATGCGTTCGACACGGTCCTCGGTACCGGCGGACACGCGAGCGCCAGGAAGTTCTGGGCGCCGGATGATGAGAAAATCAAGGCCGAGCGCAGCGAGCTGCTTCGCTGGTACCGCTACCTCTTCTTGACGAGATCGAAGCCTTCGACACACCTGCGCGCGCTCAGCAAGCTGACCGACGAGCAACTCAAGGCCACGCCTCCCAAGTACCTCACCGCGCTGATCGACTTCATCGCACAACACCTGAGCGCATGAGCACGGCCGAACAGCACCCGGGGTCTGCCGGCGAAGCGGCGAACGACTCGCAGGCGCCGAGAGCGCGCGCACACTGCGGGCTGGTGGCCGAAGACGATTGGCACCCGTTCGGCATTGACGACCTCGAACCGGCGGCCTGGGACGCACTCAAAGACACAGGCTCCACCGCCGTCATCGCCGGTCCCGGCGCCGGCAAGACCGAGTTCCTGGCCCAACGCGCCGCCTTTCTTCTGCAAACCGGCCGCTGCCGCCCGCCCCAGAAGATCCTCGCGATCTCTTACAAGCGATCGTCCGCGATCAACCTCGGTGACCGGGTCGCCGAGCGGCTCCCGGACCTTGAAGAACGGCTCACCTCACTCACGTTCGACAGCTTCACCAAAGGACTCCTCGACCGATTTGCCGCGGCCTTACCTTCAGTCTGGGCGCTGCACGGCCCGTACGAGATCGTCTTCTTCGGGGAACGAGAGATCCAAGACTTCCTTCACGCTACGGCCGGCGGCGCCCCCCCGGCACTCCAGTGGGGAATCCGCGCCATACCCCCGAAGCGTTTCCTGGCCGACATAGTTGGTCAGTGGGAGCTGCCCGACGACCCCAGCGCTGTGCCGTCAAGCCCGGAGGAATACGCGGCCTGGGCATGGTGGTCTGAGCGCTACCTACGTGACGGGCCGCAGTATCTTGACTTCAACATGATCAACAGGTTGGCCGAACTCGTCACTCGGGCCACCCCGCAACTACAACGTGCCCTCCGAGTTACGTACCCATTCGTGTTTGTTGATGAGTTTCAGGACACTAACGGCGCACAACTCTCGCTACTGAGGTCCCTGTTTCTCGATAGCGCCGTGGTCACCGCCGTCGGCGACCGAAAGCAACGCATCATGGGCTTTGCAGGAGCACTCGAGTACGCCATCGACTTGTTTCGCGACGATTTCGCCGCAACGCTGCATCAGCTCGCCTGGAACTTACGTTCCTCGACCGACTTGGTCGCACTCCAGCATGTGGTCGCCCAAGCCCTCGATCCGAGGGTCGTCCAGCCCGTGTCGAAGGCGAGAGTCGAGCCGGGGCATGTCGCCGCAAGTCTGTGGACGTTCTCGTCTCGCCTAGCCGAGTCGACCTACGTCGCGAACTGGATCGCAGACGACATCGCCTCCTCGGGCCGGCGCGCGTCTGACTTCGTCCTGGTCGCCAAGCAAAAAGTTGCCGAGCTCGAGCCAGCCCTCGCCCACGCGCTCAACGAACGAGGAATCGCGCTACGCAACGACGACGCCCGGTACGGCACAACAAGCCTGCAAGACCTCACCGCGCACGAACTCACAAAGCTGGTCGTCGGCGTTCTGCGCCTCGCCGCTCAACCAGCGGGGCTCGGCCAAGTCTGGCTCGCGACGTCGAACATCCTCGCAAAGGTGCGCGGAGAAGGCGATGACGAGACCAGCCAGCAACAGCTCGATGAAGATCTGTCGACGTTCACCGCCGCTCTGCGGCGCTGGCTAGGCGACAACGACATCTCCAACACCGATCCCAATGACGTCGTCCAAAGAGCGGCAGCCATCGCCACCGAAGCCCAGCTAAGGGCTTTCGTCGCCGCCCGGCACCGGGGCGAGGACGCCGACGAGCTGCTCGCATCGCTGGCCGAACGCCTTGCCAGGGTCCTGCCGCATGCCAACTCGTGGATCCAGGCGTTCCTCGACATCGACGCCGAAGACGCGGTTTCGCTCATGACCGTTCACCGCAGCAAAGGCCTCGAATACCATACGGTGTTCTTCGTAGGCCTAGACGACGAGCAATGGTGGGCACACGATCGGGACCGAGAAGGATCGACCGCGGCGTTCTTCGTCGGGCTGTCCCGCGCTGCATACCGACTCGTGTTCACCTGCACGGCCATCGACGCTGCGAGAAACGGAAAGATCTCCGAGTTGTACGACCTGCTCGACGCCGCAGGCGTCCAGGAAACCCGCTTCCAATAGGTCCGCTCCGCGTCGGGCCACAGCGCCCTGGCCAACCGCAAAGAGGCGCCAACACACGGCCCCGCACCCTCGCGCCTCCCCGAAATCGTCGTTGCAGGCTGTGGGCGAAGTGGTGGTCAACTGAAGTTGTGACGTCCGGCGCTGCTCATGCCACACGGTGATTGCCGCTACGAACTGGCTCACATTTGCTACACCATGAGAGGTCGGCCCGGTGGGCGTCCGAGTTCGAGTTCGTCTGCGCTCATCGTCGTTGATGCAGCGCCCAGGATTGCTGTCGACGACGCTTGAAAACGAGGCCATAGCGACGGTCGAAAACGAGGCCACCCAGACAGATTGGATGGGTGATCTCGGTGGAGGACTGGGCGTTGATCAGACGGCTTGTCGCGGACGGGGTGTCGAGGCGTCGGGTCGCGCGACAGCTGGGGATCGGACGGGCGACGGTCGACAGGGCGTTGGCGTCGGACAGGCCGCCGAAGTACGAACGGCCGCCCGTCGCGACGTCGTTCGCGCCGTTCGAGGCCAGGGTGCGCGCGCTGCTGGCAGACACGCCGGACATGCCGGCGACGGTGCTGGCCGAGCGGGTCGACTGGCCGGGATCGATCACCTGGTTCCGCGACAATGTCAGGCTGTTGCGGCCTGACTACCGTCGCGTCGATCCGGCCGACCGGCTGGTCTGGGAGCCCGGCGACGCCGGGCAGTGCGATCTGTGGTTCCCGCCGCGCAAGATCCCGCTTGAGGACGGCTCCGCGAGGCTGCTGCCGGTGCTGGTGATCACCGCTGCCCACTCGCGGTTCATCACCGGTCAGATGATCCCGACCCGCAAGACCGAGGACTTGCTGCTTGGCTCGTGGGAGCTGTTGCGGCAGCTCGGCCGGGTGCCGCGGCGCTTGATCTGGGACAACGAGCCGGGCATGGGGCGTGGGCAGCGCCGCGCCGACGGGGTCGCGGCGTTCATGGGCGCTTTGGCGAGCAAGCTGGTTCTGCTGCCGCCGAACGACCCGGAGTCCAAGGGGCTGGTCGAGCGCCGCAACGGGTTCTTCGAGACCTCGTTCATGCCGGGCCGGACGTTCGCCTCGCCAGCGGACTTCAACAGCCAGTTCGCCGAGTGGCTGGTGCGGGCGAACGCGCGTGTGGTCCGCACGATCAAGGCCCGTCCGATCGACCTTCTCGACGCCGACCGGGCGAAGATGCTGCCGTTGCCGCCGGTCCCGCTGCACCTGGGCTGGCGC
>Ga0068856_100001118_pt1 | contig 28334 bp, 23 predicted proteins | sample KBSCornC62_FD_66595 | JGI IMG/M metagenome (GOLD analysis project Ga0068856, IMG submission 66595) | Corn rhizosphere microbial communities from Kellogg Biological Station, Michigan, USA - KBS Corn C6-2 | ecosystem: Host-associated > Plants > Roots > Rhizosphere > Soil ... | reverse complement strand
GCCTTACCGCTCGACTTGCATGTATTAGGCACGCCGCCAGCGTTCATCCTGAGCCAGGATCAAACTCTCCAAAAAAGATGAGTAGCTCGTGGCGGATAGTCGGAGTAAACTCCTTTGCACCGTTCGATACCAAACATCGAAAGAATTTGTCTTAACTTCAGTCGAAACTGACTTAGTTATCTATCACTAGATTACTGCACCTCTGTCCGTGGAAGGACAAAGGATTTTAAAACAATCCACTATTGTCTAAAGACATTCGTGAACTGACGTTGATTTGCACTATTCAATTTTTAACGTCCGGGCTTATGGGGGGTTCTCATCACATAAGGACACTCGAACAACACCTCTAAGCACTAGGCAGTTATTGTAGCGATTCGCACCCCTGAAGTCAAGGATATAATTGTACTCTCATGTAGTTTTTCCTACATCGCCAATAACAGAGGTAGAAAATGTACATTCAAGCCTACCGGCGCTGCAATGCACCTATTGTAAATAACCTGCTTTGTTATAATACTGCCTTATGACGAACGTAGAATTCGGCACTGATGGAGCTCGTGGACCATACGGTTCGGAAATAACCGCACACACTGCATACCGAATTGGCGCTGCCGCTGCGCGAGTAATTGGTGCAAGTGATTTTGTATTGGTTCAGGATACCCGACCTTTTAACGACGAGTTGGCCGAAGCGGTAACGGCGGGCCTGGCCTCCGAGGGTGTGTACGCGCATAACGGCGGCGTGCTTACGACCCCTGCCGGTGCGGTGCTCGCAGATGAGCTTACGCGTGAAAGCGGCAAGTTCTTTGCCGCAATATCACTCAGTGCCTCGCACAATCCTCAAGAAGACGCTGGCATAAAAGTCTTTGGCGTTGGCGGCGTAAAGCTCGACGACGCAGAAACGCGCCAGCTTGAAGCAGCAGCCAACGACACCAGATCCCGCGTTCGCGTAACCGGCGCGCCAACAAAGGTCGTCCCGATGGAAGCGCTCTATCAAAGATACATAGGCTACCTTTTAGGTACGGTCGAACCAGACCTCCGCGAGCATAGGTTCCTTTCGGGCAGATCTATCGTAGTAGATGCGGCTAACGGCGCCGCTTACCGGTCAGCACCGCATGTGCTCGAATTGCTGGGAGCAACTGTAGAGACAATGCATGTTGACCCCAATGCAGAGATAAACAAGGATTCTGGGGCAACACATATCGACCCGATGCTGGCCAGAGCTCGCCAGGTTGCGGCCTACTACGCCGTTGCGCTGGATGGTGATGCCGACCGGCATATTGGCTACGACGTAAAATCTGACCGAGTTATCGATGGGGACGATGCACTGGCTATCGCAGCCTTACTGATGATGCGGAACGGTCAACGCCCAAAGGGTGTGGTGTTCACCGGATATTCGAATCTTGGATTACAGTATCTGATGGAGGGACTGGGCTTACCCTACCACGAGACCGCCAATGGTGACCGGTACGTTCTGGAGGCCATGCGTACCCACGATCTGCCTCTGGGAGGCGAATATACCGGCCATACCCTGTACGGAAACGTCGCGAAACGAAATGGTACCGTCTTGACCGGCGATGGCACCGTAACAGCCCTGCAGAACTTGCAGGCGGCAGCCAAGCTCGAAAGGTCGCCCGGCCAGATATCCAGTTGGCCAAAGCTGCCGCACGTACTTATCAGTATAGACCTTCCGAAAGGTGTCAACGCTAAAGAAATCATGGGCCGCGAACACGTCGTAACCAGGCTCGGAGAACTGGCCTCCGGCTACAAAAGCGAAGGTATACTGCTGATCCGCGCTTCCGGCACCCAGCCGGTAATCCGCATACTTGCCAGGGGCAAAAATCAGAATAGCCAAGACAGCACCGACAACGTCGTGGGCGAGGTTGCCGCCCTCCTCAGCGAAACGGCCGCCTGATACGCACCGCAACGGTTAGCGAGTGATTATAAAAACACGGCCTGAATGGCCGTGTTTTTACTGTGCGGGCATACTTTTATGCTTCCACCGGTGGTTCGAGTACTACCTCGTCTTCGTCTTCGGGCTCTTCGCTCTTGTCTACGAGCGCCAGCGAGACAACTTCGTCGCCGTCGTTCAGGCGCATGATACGCACGCCCTGGGTAGCGCGGCCGAGTGCCGGAATATCTTTGATGCCCAAGCGAATGGTCTGTCCACTCTTGCTAATGATGATCACCTCCTGATCGTCGGTGTCGCCAAGCGTTTTTACTCCCACCAGCTCACCTGTTTTAGTGTTCACAACTGCCGAGCGGATACCCACGCCGCCGCGTGCATGCGGCGTAAATTGTGCAACTTTGGTCTGCTTGCCATAGCCATATTTGCTGATGACAAAGATGCTGCTCCCCGCCTCTACAATGTCCATGCCGATAACGTGGTCGTCGGTACGCAGGCGTATGCCACGCACGCCACGGCTCACACGACCCATCGGCCGAGCGTCCTTTTCGTGGAAGCGGATGGCCTGCCCCTGCCTCGTCGAAATTACGACTTCGTTGTCACCGCTGGTCATGCGGATCCACTTCAGCTCATCACCCTCATCGAGATTTATGGCTATCAGGCCGCTGCTGCGCACGTTCTGATACTGTTCAAACGGCGTCTTCTTAACTACACCGTGTACGGTACACATAATGAGGTTAGCGGCTTTGTCAGTCTTATTTATATTAATGACCGCACTGACCGTTTCCTCTGGCTGCAACTGCAGCAGGTTCACGATAGCCACGCCCTTGGCACTCAAAGATGCTGCGGGTACTTCGTACGTCTTCAGGCGGAACACACGCCCGTGGTTCGTAAAGAAGAGTAAGAAGTCATGTGTAGATGCATTTACAACGTGTTCAATCACATCTTCTTCACGTGTAGCCATGCCACGGCGGCCTTTGCCGCCACGCCCCTGCCTCTTGTAATCGGCAATCTGGCTGCGCTTGATGTAATTAGCTGATGTAAGCGTTACAACAACCTGCTCGTCCGGGACGAGGTCCTCGTCGCTCAAACGATTGAGCTCATTCGCCACTACCCGCGTGCGTCGTTCGTCGCCATATTGCTTTTTCAGTTCCTGCATTTCATCTTTGATGATGTTCAAAATCAGCTGCTCGTCTGCCAGTATACCTTCCAAATCGGCGATGAGCTTCCTCAATGAAGCCAGCTCATCCTCGATCTTCTGGCGCTCCAAGCCGGCCAGCGTACGAAGCTGCATGGCCAGGATAGCCCGCGCTTGTATATCGCTAAGGTTGAACTTCTTGATGAGGTTCGCCTGCGCTTCTTCGGTAGTCTGGCTGGCGCGGATGGTGGCGATAACTTCGTCGATGTTATCGAGCGCAATCTTCAAACCTTCCAAGATATGTGCGCGCTCTTTGGCCTTGCGCAGCTCGTATTCGGTACGTCGGCGCACTACTATCTGGCGGTGTTTTATATGCTCACCCAGGATGTCTTCCAGCCCCAGCACGCGCGGCTGAATACCGTCGATAAGCGCCATCATGTTGAAGTGGAAGCTGGTCTGAAGCGGCGTCAATTTGTACAGCTGATTCAGTAGCTTCTTGGGGTAGGCATCTTTTTTGAGGTCGATGACGATGCGCACGTTGCCGCGGGCCGATTCGTCTCGAACGTCACTCACCCCGGTGATTATTTTGTTATTTACCAGGTCGGCGATTTTAATCACCAGACTCTCTTTGTTAAGTGCATATGGGATTTCCGTGATAACAATCTGGTGACGGCCTTTGTTGCCCTCGACAATTTCGGCAATGCCGCGCGTGATTACCCCACCACGACCGGTAGCGTAAGCTGTGCGCAAACTATCGGCGCCGTACACAATGCCGCCCGTTGGAAAATCAGGTCCTTTTACAAACTTCAGCAGGTCGTCCAGCTGCGCATCGGGGTGGTCAATTTTGTACACGGTTGCGTCAACTATTTCGCTCAAATTGTGCGGAGGAATGTTTGTGGCCATTCCAACAGCGATACCAAGTTGTCCATTTAACAACAAGTTTGGCAACTTAGCCGGCAGGACGGTCGGCTCTTGGTTTTCACCGTCATACGTATCGCGGTAGTCAACAGTTTCTTTGTCGATATCCTGCAACAGCTCATCTGCCAGTCGGTGCAGCTTGGCTTCGGTATAACGCATAGCTGCCGGCGGGTCGCCGTCCATGCTGCCGAAGTTCCCCTGCCCATTAACTAGCAGATAACGGGTTGCCCACGGTTGCGCTAAGCGCACCATACTGTCGTAGATGGAAGAGTCGCCATGCGGGTGGTATTTACCCATTACCGCACCGACCACGTTCGCGCTCTTACGGTGGCGGCTGCTGCTACGCAAGCCGTCTTCGTTCATACTGTAGAGAATGCGTCGGTGCACCGGCTTGAGGCCGTCGCGTACATCTGGTAGCGCACGGTCGATGATGACGCTCATGGAATAGCGAAGATAGCTGTCTTCCATGACGTTTTCGACCGTACGGCGCTCTACGAGCCGCGAATGGTCAAAGCCGGTCAAAACCTCTACTTCAGGCGTAGAGGCCGACTGAGCGTCTCCAGAGGTGTCAGGAGCGTCGTTTTCGAGTGGTGTGTTATCTGTTACGTCTGCCATGGCTTAAATATCCAAATCTTTCACGAATTTAGCGTTGGCTTGAATGAAGTTCTTGCGAAGCTCCACCTCTGTGCCCATCAGCTTGTTAAAGATAGCGTCTGCCTTTTCCATATCCTCTACCTTAATCTGCACCAGCACGCGCTTTTCGGGGTTCATAGTAGTTTCGAACAGCTGCTCGGCATCCATTTCGCCCAGGCCCTTGTAGCGCTTCTGCTCGATGAAGCCGGCCTGGCGGAACCGCTCGGCAGCTTCGTCTACCTTCACACCTTCCTTTTTGCGTAAGGCGATTTTTTCGTCGAGCACTTTTTCGAGCTCCGATTCGTCGTATATGAAGACGCTGCTCTTTCGCCCCGGCTTTACCAGCTCAAACAGTGGCGGCTTAGCCAGGTAAACATGCCCGCGGTCCACGACTTCTTTCATGTAGCGGAAGAAAAACGTCATGAGCAATGTGGCGATATGGCTGCCGTCGACGTCGGCATCGGTCATGATGATGATGCGGTGGTAGCGCAGCGTGTCGACGTTGAAGCTGTCTTCTATACCTACGCCCAAGGCTTTGATGAGGCTTAAGATTTCGTTGTTAGCCAGCATCTTATCCAGTCGGGCACGCTCCACATTCAGCACCTTGCCACGCAGCGGCAAGATAGCCTGGGTTTTGCTATCGCGTCCGGTCTTGGCGGAGCCGCCGGCGCTGTCGCCCTCTACCAGGTAGATTTCAGAAGCGGAGGGGTCTTTACTGCTGCAATCCGCTAATTTGCCGGGCATGCTTGCGCCGTCCAGCACACCTTTACGGATAATGTTTTCGCGCGCCGCGCGGGCTGCCTTGCGGGCACGGGCGGCCAACAACGCTTTGCCGACGATCTTTTTGGCCACCTGCGGGTGCTCTTCGAGATAGTAGCTAAAGTACTCGCCCATCACCTGCTCTACATATCCACGGACCTCGGGATTCCCTAATTTTCCCTTGGTCTGACCCTCAAACTGCGGGTCAGGTAGCTTTACTAGAATAATAGCCGTCAGACCTTCGCGTGTGTCCTCTCCGCTCAAAGCCTCCTCTTTCTCTTTCAGGAGACCATTCTTGCGAGCGTAATCATTGATGATGCGCGTTAGTGCAGCCCGAAAGCCAGTCAGATGTGAGCCGCCCTCAGGGTTCACCACATTATTAGCAAACTGCTTGATAGTCTCGGTAAAGCTATCGGTGTATTGCATAGCTATCTCTACCTGGCTGTCTTTTACCTGCTTGTCGACATAGAAGATGTCGTCGTCTACCGGCTCTTTGCCGATGTTTAAGTGCTTAACGTAGCTCTGTATACCACCTTCGAAATAGAAACTGTATTTCTGGCCAGACTTTTCGTTAATTAGTGTGGTACGTACGCCTTTTGTGAGGTACGCGGCGTGGCGCAAGCGGTCGAGAATGGTGTCGTAGTTAAACGCCTGAGTTTCGGTAAAGATAGTGTCGTCCGGGTAGAAAGTGATCTCGGTACCATGCGGCCGTTCCTTCGGGGCCTTGCCTATCACGGAGAGATCGCCATCTGGCACGCCTCTTGTATATTCCTGGTGATGAATCTTGCCGTCGCGGTAGATGTTTACGATAAGACGTGTCGAGAGTGCGTTCACCACGCTGGAACCCACACCATGCAGACCGCCAGACACCTTATATCCACCGCCGCCGAACTTACCACCGGCGTGCAGCACCGTCAGCACTGTCTCTACCGTGCTCTTGCCTGTCTTGGGGTGAATGTCGGTAGGAATGCCGCGACCGTCGTCGTACACCATTATGCCGCCATCTGCCAGCATCGTGACATCGACATGTGTCGCATGCCCGGCTAGTGCTTCGTCAATGCCGTTATCTACGATTTCCCACACCATGTGGTGCAAGCCCTCTACACCAGTACTACCGATGTACATACCGGGCCGCTTGCGGACCGGATCCAAGCCTTCGAGCACTTGAATCTGGTCAGCCGAATATCCCTTGTTATCAGCCACTATAAAACCCTCTCCTCGTAAGTAGACTTCTGGTTAACACCTTTAATATCTACACATAGTATAGCTTGTTTTACACCTTACCACAAGGGTTGAGCAACGGCGTCACGCTACTCTTTAGGTATGGCGTCATTGCTGGGATGGCGCAGCTGCAGCCTACCCTCATTGTCGATCGCTATCGTGTCATCCGGAGACTGCGGCCTGGGGTCTCGGGGTTGCAGATGTAACACGCTCTCACCGTGGCTCTGGGAGTTGCCGTCGATAGTCTTTGGCCCAACATTCAGGTCTTTCTTAAGCTCTTGCGCGATACCGTTTATCTCCTGCTGGTCAAGCCGGTCGCTCGATATATTACCGTCTCCCTGTGGTGCACCAAATGGATTTTTATTAGAGAAGTCTGGCATCGTGGGCGGTTGCGCTGGAGCCTGACGCGTCGGCGGCAAGCCCGGAGACGACGACAGCACCGGAGACGGAGACGTTGCGCGCTGCTTGGCGAGCCATTCATCCAGGAATGAACCCGAAGGTGGCATGGCCGGACCGGCAGCAGGCGGCGCTGCGCCCAAGGCTGGCCTTGGTGTAGTCGGCCTCGCACTGCCAAACGAGCCTTGCGGAGGTTTGGGAGGCGTCTTGGTTGCCATGCGCTCAAAGATGGACTTTTCGACCACCGCACGTGGCTTGCCGTGTTTGGCGGCAGAAAGCTGCTTAAGTGCATCTGCAAGCCCGGGGTTCGGGTTACCCAGGGGCGGCAAGGTCGCCATGCTAAATGGCTGCGTCGGTACGCCACTAACCAGCGTACGGACTATGGAGTTGAAGTTCGGTACCCGCAATAAGTCATCACCGTCAAAGGCCGGCTGAAAATAACGACTGAGCGAGTCGACGTCATTTTGACCAATACGGAAGCTCACAATAGTACCGATGTTACCAAACACCGCGTCGCGAATTTCATCCGTCAGCTGAGTCGTAAACTGGTTGGCCACGATAAGGTTCAGGTGGAACTTTCGCGCTTCGCTCATTATCGTCGCGAAACTGTCAGTACTAAAGTTCTGGAACTCATCCACGTACAGGCAGAAGTCCTGCCGCTGATCTTCAGGAACATTACTTCGACTCATGGCAGCCGCCTGAAACTTCATGACGAAAATCATACCCAGCAGCTTGCTGTTCAAGTCGCCGGTGCGGCCTTTGCTCAGGTTTACGAGCAGGATTTTCTTGTTATCCATAATATCGCGCAGGTCGAATGCGCTCTTTGTCTGCCCGATAATGTTGCGCATCATCTCGTTACTCAGGAACGCGCCGAACTTACTTACGAACCAGCTGGTTACTTCACCGGCCTCGTTTGAGCGTTGGCTGGCGGGATATTCTTTTTGCCAATAATCCAACACGTTTGGGTCTTTAACGTATTGTAATTTTTGCTTCAAGAATTCCGGATCGCGAAAAAGTTTCGGAATATCTACAAACGTACCCCCGTTGGGGTCCGCCATAATAGCCAATGCTGCATTGCGGAATATGCTTTCATAGCGTGGTCCCATGATTCCCTGATGTTGTGGATCGTACAATTTATAGAGCATGTTCAGGGCCTCCTGAATCAAAAAGTCCTTCTGATCTGGGTCGTTGAATTCGAACAAATTAAGTCCCATTGGGTAGTCCATCTCGGCAGGGCAGAAATATATAACATCCTCTGTCCGCTCCTTTGGAACCATCGCCAGTAGCTTCTCTGCCGTGTCACCATGCGGGTCTACAAACGCAAATCCGTCGCCATTCAGCATGTCCTGCAGCGCCAAGTTCTCTAGGAAAGTCGACTTACCGGTACCAGTCTGTCCCACTGCGTACATGTGCCGCTGGCGGTCTTTGATATCCAGTCGAATCGGCTTCTTGACTCCACGGAACACATTAAAGCCCAGCAACATTCCGTCTTCAGGCATATTACGTGGGCCATCCACCTGCTTTGACTCCTGTCGGCTAAGTTGAGAAGTGGGTATACTGCGCTGATCCGGGAAATGAAACAGCGTAGCGAGCTCTACCGAGTTCATCACATTACGCTTGCCCCGCAACGGGAACGCCCGAAGCAGGTAGTCAGAAGCAAGTTGAGTACCGTCTTTGGCTGGCTCGTATTTAAAACCGTTCTTTCCGGGACTATCGAACAGCGAAAAGCTGGCCACTATATTATTAATAACCGCCTGGGAACGCTGCGTAATATTAGAACTCGCGATCGCACGGATAGTGACCTCAAAACCGGCGTATCGCGTTTTGTCGTCAATCGAGTCGACTATGGACTGCTCGAGCGAAGAAAGCTCTTTCTTGGGAGGGCCGCCATCTTCTTTGCTCGGTTCAGGTGGTTTTACCAGCGCGGTTACCATTTGTTTGGCAAGCAGTGAGGCGTTCATGTCTTTGCTGCCCTGACGTTTCTTGGAGGCATGAGCGTTAGCCTGCTTCCGCCAGTTGCTGTCCGCCGGCCGAAACAGTATCTGGATGGCCGCACCATCGGTTGTCTCAAGGGCTGACAAGGCGTTGAGTATAGACTGGAATGCATCACGCTTTAGTTCCTGATAGGTTGCAATCGGGTACGCAAACGACTCCTTCAGGTTGAACTCTCCGCCCACAACAGCCGTTGCACCACCCATCTGATTAAAGATATTGTGTTCAGTCGTTATCTCCAGCCGGGTACTCGGGTATGCGCTTGTAACTGCCTGTCGTAAAACGTCGAGCATGTCTGCAGGCACGGCGGCATACAAATGTACAAAGCCCTTGGTGCCTACGATCTCAAAGCTAAAGTGCCGCTGGCCGAACCAACGGTTCTTGAAGTTCTTCTGTGTAGTGCTCGCGATAATGTTGTAGATAAGCTGGGCTTTTGAGATATTTTCGTCAACAATATCACGAATATCTCGACCGTTCGCCTCTGTATCCTCACTCATTGGCGGCAGGTGTATGAGAACGGGCACCATTTCGATACCGCGCTCATACTCAATGTCTTCTTGCTTCGTATTGCGTAGCTTTGTATATAAAACAGGGCCCAGCACCGCGGCGGCAGCAAGCAAAATTACGAATAGTATGCCCACGCCGGCCATCAGTTTCCCGCTTGTTTAGAGGTTATATGGTATTGCTCTGAAAGATAGGCAGCCTTCAGCTGGCCTAGTGCTTCACTAAGCCTAAATGGATCATTGGCATATTGTGTGGCGAGCTGCCTGGCCTGCGAGGCATAGTGCGCCGCTGTCCGGTCCGGAGCTATCGGAGTATTATGTGGCCCCAATGGCACAGCAGAGCCCGCAGGCGATGCCTGCGACTGTGGCTGGCCCATGGACATTGGCGGCAGGCTTGACTGCTGCCCCGGCTGACCTGGAGGACTCTGAGGGGTGTCAGGTTGCATAACTGTCTAATAGTATATAACGCTCTCACCGTTCATCATAGGTGTTAGCCTATTGTCTGTTAACACTCAGGCTGGTACGCCCGAGGTACAGGTAGCCTACGACGACTATCGCCATAACCGTAACCACATCCCTGACGCTGAGTTGACCAAGCGACTGCAGTACCAGCAGCAACACGGCACTTATACATACCGTCATCCTCAACCGCCTGCCAATCCGTCCCCTGCCAAAATATCGCACTCCCGCTTGCTGCAACAGACCCCATAGACTATACAGCGCACTGAACAACAGCAGGAATGGGACAATAAGCATCACTACGGGCAGCTTGCTTGGCTCCGACAGCCCCAGAAATGCGAGGAGCAAAAGCCATACCGATGCCGTGTAAAGAAGTTGGTGCTTAAGATTCATCCCTGCCTTACCTACACTAAACGCCCCGAGAACACCGAGCAGTGCTCGAGGGGCGTATTTATATTATTTATGATAAATGGTGCCACCGGCGAGAAATCCGCCCTATTATATAGAATGATTAGCGTTTCTCGCCTGCGTGGCTATGACTGACCGCTCTCGCTGCCGATAAGGCAACTTGAGCGATAAATTTGAGTTAGCTGAGTTTCGAACCGTGTTTTTGTTTTTGCTGACTCTGCATTACATGCTACTACACATGTCGCGTTTTGTCAATACGCTTTTGCTTTTTACATGCCGGCCCGGCCTAGTTCGACGGCCGGCCAACGCGCCCAAACCAGCCGCAGCGGCGAATGCTTACGCCAGTTGCAAGAGCGGCCCAGAGCTTGGCCTACGCGGCCGCATCCGGCGGCCAGAAGTCGACATTTTGGACTGCTGCGATTGAACGCGATTACGCGCCAAAACTGCGTTCAAAAGTTATACACAGCCACCTGTCAAAAAGCTTGTATTTTACAGTTGACACCAAGTCCGTAACGCACTACTATATCTGTAGCACTGAATAAAAAAAGTGCTCAAAAACAAAAAGACAAAAGGTAAACAACGGCTTCTCGCAAGCCGTTGTTTCGTAGAAAACCAACAAACAAACCGCAAAATTACGATTCGAAACAACCCAATTTTAGCTGAATAATTGGGTTGTTTTCTTTTATTTTTGTTCTACAATTGCGTTACTATGCAGAGCAATCGGAGTGTCTTAAGCTTGGTGGAGAGCGGCCAAAACGGGCTGGTTATAACCATCGAGTGCAGCCTGAGCAACAACCTGCCAAACATTGTTATAGTCGGTTATGCCAATAAAGCCGTGGACGAAGCGCGCGAACGAATTCGTAGCGCGTTTGCCGGCAGTAACCTCACTCTGCCCCGCAAACGAATTACCATCAACCTAGCCCCGGCAGATGTTCCCAAAGACAGCAGCGGCTTCGACCTGGGTGTGGCCGTAGCCATCCTGGCCGCAACTAACCAAATCCGTGACCCACTCGAAAAAACAGCTATTATGGGGGAACTCGGCCTGGATGGCGATGTGCGGCCCATCCGTGGCATTATCGGCAAAGTAATGGCCGGCAAGCGGCACGGTATACACAGATTCATCATTCCCGCCGGTAACCTGAATCAGGCTGTTCTGGTACCCGGCGTATCCCTTATACCAGTAGCCTCGCTGACCGAGCTCTACCAGTTCCTGAACGATGCAGCCGCAGTTCGACAGGTAAACACCGACGAGGCACCTGTACAGCAGGGAGAGGCAGCCGGACCCGAGGAAGAATTAGGCCTGGAAGACGTCATCGGCCAGGAACTCGGCAAACGTGCCGTAGAAATCAGCGCTGCCGGCGGCCATAACCTGCTGCTTGGCGGGCCGCCCGGCACTGGCAAGAGCATGCTGGCTAAAACACTTCCTGGGCTTTTACCTGCCTTGAGTCGTGAGGAAATGCTTGAAGTCACCCACCTACACTCCCTAGCCAGCCATGATTTCAACCGTATCGTACGTTCGCGGCCGTTTCGGTCGCCGCATCATAGTGCCAGCAATGTGGCGATCGTAGGAGGCGGCAACAGCATACGGCCGGGAGAAATGAGCTTAAGCCACCGTGGCGTCCTGCTTTTCGATGAGCTGCCGGAGTTCGCCCGTGTAACCGTAGAGGCACTACGGCAACCACTAGAGACCCGCAGCATTACCATCGCCCGCGCCAAAGACACTGCCGAATACCCAGCTAACTTTATCTTTGTCGCCACGGCAAACCCCTGCCCTTGCGGCAACTATGGCACATCCAAGCCGTGCCGTTGCCTGCCGCACCAGATTACACACTACCGTCGAAAGCTCTCCGGACCAATACTTGACCGAATAGACCTATACGTAGATGTCCACGAAATAGACAACAGCAAACTCCTTGCAAAACAAACCCCAACCGTTACCAGCAAGCAGATACGTAGCCGTATTGCTGCCGCCAGACAGTTACAATCAAGGCGTTTCGGCTCCAACGCCAGGCTCAACTCCAGCATGACAAACCGCGACATTCAAGCGTACGCCAATCTGGAGCCGGCCGCCAAGGCCATTCTGGACCAGGCTGCCAGCAAGTTCGAGCTGAGCGCTAGAGCCTACATGCGCAGCGTCAAGGTTGCACGCACCATCGCCGACCTTGACAATTCCGCCCCTGTCACCCCAAAGCACATCGCCGAGGCGCTTCAGTACCGCCCTCACGCCTACCACGATATATGAGACCCACGCAAGCGAGCTTCCTATCACGCGAGCAAAAAATGCGACTTTCGCTTCGGCTGCCCTTCCCAGCCCGTAGCCAACCACGCAGACCCGTGAAGTGTTTGACCTCTGTTGTCTACTCTGGTACAATAGGCAAACGTAAAACCAAGTACAAGGAGATCCTATATCAGCACTAGCACTCGCCTGAACGGGGCAATTCGGGCACCACAGCTCAGAGTTATCGACAGCGATGGCAAACAGCTCGGCATCATGAGCCGTGGCGAGGCATTGCAGCTTGCCGAAGAGCAGGAGCTGGATCTGGTGGAGATTTCACCAAATGCCAATCCACCGGTAGTCAAGATTATCGATTGGGGTAAGTACAACTACCAAAAGACCAAGCAGCAACAGGCAAACAAGCGAAACGCCAAAAGTCTGGACATGAAACAGATGCGCTTCGGTCTCAAGATTGGCGACCACGACCTCGAGGTCAAGATGAAGAAGGTTACCGGCTTCCTGGAAGCAGGTCACAAGGTCAAGATCACCCTCGTCTTCCGTGGCCGGGAGCTAGCCCACAAGGACATAGGATTTAAACTGGCTGAACGCGTCATTAACGACTTCGGAGATGGTATAGCCGTCGATCAGCAGCCCCAGCTGAACGGCAAGCAACTGTCATTCGTAATACGCGGCACGGGCAAACCTGCAGCCACACCAAGTAACACCGAGGAGCATTAGGAGATAACCATGCCCAAGCTAAAAACCCACAGCGGCACTAAAGACCGCGTCAAAGTCAGCAAAAACGGCGTGGTTCGTGCCCGCAAGTCGCACGCCAGCCACTTCTTACAGAAAAAGAGCGGTGCCCGCAAGCGCAAGCTCGCCGGTCTAGTGACCATGAACGCCAGCAACAGCAAGAAGATTAAGCAGAACCTAGGAGTCTAACAGAGATGCGAGTCAAACGAGGCGTCACCGCGCACGCCAAGCACAACAAGATCCGCCGTGCTACCAAAGGCATGAGCCACCCTAACCGTGTCAGCATCAAGCGTGGCAAACAGGCCGTAACCAAGAGCCTACAGTACGCATACCGCGACCGTCGGAACCGCAAGCGCAGCTTCCGCCAGCTCTGGAATGCGCGCATTAACGCGGCCGCGCGCCTAAACGGCACCACCTACAGCAAACTCATTGCAGGCCTCAAGGCTGCTAAAATCGATCTAGACCGCAAAGTTCTTGCTGAACTGGCCGTAAACGAGCCAAAAGCCTTTGAGGCAGTTATAAAAGCCGCCAAATAATCCGCTCTGGAGACAAAGAAAACACCCTGGATGGTTCCAGGGTGTTTTCATATCTAGTATCAGAGAGCCTATAAGCCGGGTTCTGTCCGGGATCAGTAACGACCCCTGACTGGTCATCTATCTAGGCCTACCGTTGCCGATAGGCTCAAGCGGTATATATTCGGGCTGGCGGGATACCAATGGATTACCCAGGGGCATTCCAACTAGGCCCATTCCTTGCAGCAGACAGGGTTTACCTCTGGTGCACGTCACCGTACGCCATTGTGGGCTCTTACCCCACTCGTTTCATCCTTGCCTCTGTAAGAGGCGGTTTCGTTTCTGTGGCACTTTCCCTAGGGTCACCCCCGGTCGCCGTTAGCGACTGTCACTCCCTGTGCTGCCCGGACTTTCCTCGTACCGAAGTACGCGACCAGTTAGCATTCTGACATGAGCAGTATACCACCCCTGTTAAAAAAATGGAAGCCGGCAGAAAGTGCGCCTATGACGCCTTATTCTGTTCCTTCTTGTGCGCCAACTCATCGTCCAAGGCTCTGTTTACCTCGGTGTCTGCCAGCTTGTTCAGTTCACGGGGTACGTGGTCAAACGACACTTTGTGGAACTTCTTAACCAGTTCTACGCACGCATTATGAATCGGCCACAAGTCTCGGTTCTTGATTTTGAAGATATTCTTCATTTGGTTTACTACCAGCATGCTGTCCATATAGACATGCACATCACGTGCCTGGAAGTTGTGCAAGGCCCGCTCCAGACCAAGCTTCAAAGCCTGGTATTCCGCCTGGTTGTTCGTTGTTACGCCCAAATATTCACCCTCCGAATACACTACTTGGTCGTCCATATTAAGCAGCACATAGCCGCTGGCGCTTGGACCGGGATTGCCGCGTGAGCCGCCATCAGCATAGAGTTGTACCTCTGTTAAGATTGTAGTCTTTTTGTCATCGTTTTCAGTCACATTGCCAACTGAGCCTACCTCAACGAGCGAATCAATAGTTTGCGCAAAGCTGCGATCACGGTCAGTTATCTGCATGCCGTGGTCATGCGTATTCAGCCAGATATCTACAATATTCCACTCGTTCTGCCAGCGAGGATGATGACTGGCCTGCTCCGCAGCATCAGCGACCCGCTGCATAAAAGCCCAAGCCTCTGTGAAGTTCGCAAATACGAATTGTTTATATAAGCCATGTTTTGTTTCTTGCCACATGCATTAATGGTAGCATGGCTTCTGTCAGAAGCACTTAGTCTGAGCATAAAACGCCCTAAAACAAACAAAAGCCCAGTAATACTGAGCTTTCCTATCTGGTCGGGGTGACAGGACTCGAACCTGCGACCTCACGGCCCCCAGCCGTACGCGCTAGCCAACTGCGCCACACCCCGAAAGGTTAGAGACACCCGCAAGCGGGCTTCTCATCGCTCGGGGCAAAAATGCGATTTTCGCTCCGGCTTCTCTTCCCGGCCAGTGATAGTGTAACGTTCCTTTGGCAATATTCTAGCATAGAACACCAGTGTTCGGTATGGATGGTAAACGCCCGCATTCCATCGCGAGCCGGGGAGAGCAGCTAGAGACTTTGGCTTTACCAGAGCTCCGCACAAATGGGAAACCCAAAATGGGTGCCTCATGCCAGCTTAGTGCTGGGCGCCGACGTGACTAACCTGAATTGCTCCAGGTGGGCGCCCACCACCGCATACCACGGCATACGGTTTCAGGGCTCCCTAATGATTAGTATTCAGTTAATCATTTGTCGGCAGAGTGTCTGTTATAGAAACAGACACCCGTGACCCAGCGAGTACTAGTATACCCGAAGCGTCCGTTTCACCGAAGCGAGTCAACTCGATTGGACCAATCTGTAGACTTTGTGACAACTACTTATATCTGTTAGGGGAGCCAGCTGAGTACGAGGCTATTCAAATACGAAAGCACGTTGGAGGCACCACCCCACAGCACCAAAGCGATAATTATAAAGAACCCGTAGGGCTCTATCTGCTCCATAAACTCCTGTACGGCTTCGGGCGCAGATGCGTACAATACGCGCGAGCCATCAAGTGGTGGTATGGGGATCATATTAAAGATTGCCAGCGCCACATTCAGCTCAACAAAGAACACTACCGCCTGATCTGCAAATGAGCCAAGGTCAACCAATCTGAGCAAAAGCGCGGCAAGAAACGCCATCACCAAGTTACTTGCCGGCCCGGCAAAAGCTAATAATGCAGCACCATACTCGTCAAACTTGAGACGCCCGGGATTAAATGGCACGGGCTTTGCAGCAATAATCGGTACATGGAACAGTAACAACGTTATAGCAGGCAGAACTAACGTCATCACCGGGTCTATGTGATGCAATGGATTAAAACTTACCCGGCCCTTCTCCATAGCCGTTGTATCGCCCAGCTTAAAGCCCACGTACGCATGCATAAACTCGTGCACTGTCATACTCACCAACAAGCAGATGAGCATCACTACAACATTTCCGAATGTCAGGCTGGCGAACATATGTATGTAGCAGTATACCATCTCGGTTATGCGGTAGTTGACTGCAATCTGTTAATCAGGTAAAATAAACATCTGAATTAAGGAATCAACTATGCAGAAGTGTGAACTCACCGGCAAAGGCAAACAGTTCGGCAACAATGTCAGTTTTAGCCAGCGCCACACCAAGAAAGTCTGGAAGCCCAACCTCCAGACTAAGACCGTCACCGTAGACGGTAAGAAGGTACGCCTGCGCGTTAGCACCCAGGCAATCCGCACCCTCAAGAAGAAGGGCCTGTTGGCTTAACCCGGCACCACCCCAATAAAAAAGACCTCGCATATATCGCGAGGTCTTTTTTATTAAGCCCGTGCCGCCAAATATCGCTGCCGTTACTTCGAAAGCTCCAACACCACCAGCTGTGTAGTATCAGTAACCTCTGCCGGCTTAAATTGTAGCTTTGAAACTGTTTCCTTGGCTTCCATCCCTAACGCATGTAGCGCATCGGCAAGGGTCACCTGCGGCACCTCATAGCTTAGACCCTTCTCGTCATAATGAGTCGGCACTACCAGTTTGGGTTCTACCGCCTTGATCATCTGGAGAGCTCCGGTCGCGTCCAGCGTATAGCCATTGCCGCCTACAGGAACAAACATTACATCAACGATGCCAATAGCCTCCAGCTGGTCGTCACTGAGCTTCGGGAATATATGGCCCGTAACCAAAACACGCGTCTCGCCCCAAGTGATCTTATACACCACGGCAGACTTCCTGCCTTCCTCATCCATATGTGAGCGCGTCTGCAAGCCAAAAATAGAAATATTGCTAACCTCATATTCGCCCGGCGTATCAACGACCAGCTTCGGCTTGCCGACAGCTGCTGGATGCTCGCCGGTGAAGAGGCAGATGTCACCGTCCTTCGTAATGCTTTTGGCACCTAGTGTTGCTAAATTGTCATCAATAACTACTCTGTTTTGTTTGTTATAAAGCACTATACAGTTAGCACCATAAAATTGCATTTCCATTCTTCTATCCTCCTTAGCTCAGCAGTCCCGGCTTGTCTAAAAGCACCTGCTTTTTAGCTCGCAGGACATTGGACGTAAACTTGTCTTTGATTTGTAAACGATAGGTGAAATCGTCAAGTGAGAAGACGGTGTATCGCAGGTCTTTGCCCTCCTGCTTCTCTAGCTCACTTACGTATTTGTTGAGGGCGTTTTGGTTAACGTTTCCCACAATAAGCACATCAACCCCGGGTGAATCGTCGCGAGTAAATTGGCCCATGAGCGCGGCTATCTCAACGTTTCCGAGTGCTTTCAGATCGGAAGTTTCGTCACGAAGCGGTAGCTCGATAGCCTTGGTAGTTTTAGCACCCCTACGTACCGCCGTTCTGGTGCCACCACCAAAAATTTCCTGCAGCGGCACATAGAACTCGTACTTCTGGTTAACCTCGTAGTACACCTTGTTATTGCTCGTGTCACTGGTAATGAGCCCAACGTTTAGGAGGTTGGCCAGTTCGCGGCGAACAGAATTGATCTGTTCGTCGATCTTGCGCGTAATCTCACGAACGTAAAAGGAGCGATTTGGGTTCGAGTAAAAAAGCTGTAGCAGCTTTACCCTCGTCTTGCTCCCGAACAGTTGCTCAATCATGAGTACATTGTAACAGGTTTTGCTCGCTAGGCTAATTAGTTTTGTTCAGGAATGTTGTCAAAATGTCCTCTGCATAACTTCGGTCAGATGCCCATTGAATACTAGGGTTGCGCCTGAACCAGGTGCGTTGTTTCTTTGCCAATTGCAGGTCGTTTTGCCTAAAGCGTTCCTTGGCAGCTTCGAGCGATACAGTGCCGCGCACATAGTCTGCAAATGCACGGTAACCCGGTGCACGCATTGGCTCACAGTCCCAACCATACATCTCGCCCAGCTCGCGGACTTCGTTGGCAAAACCGTGCTCCACCATTGCATCAACTCGTGCCACAATCCGCGCGTGCAATTCCTCGATCGGACGCTGAACGCCTAGCACCAATGTGTTCTCGCGCATAGGTTGCTTCGTTGGGCGCGCACCGTCGTTTTCAATCAGTCGGATGATCCGGCGCTTATTACGCAGATCAATGCCGGTTGTATCGAGCTCCATATAATCCGCATATTTAGCAAGCTCTTCCAAACTCATAGCATTTAGTCGGGCGCGGACCTCTGGGTCAGATTTCGGCAAAAAGCCATAGTCGTACAATATACTATCTATATATAGCCCCGTGCCACCAACCATAATCGGCAGGTTGCCCCGCTCGGCAGTCTCGGTTATGGCCTGTTTCGCCATCCGCTGAAAGACTGCCGCGCTAAACCCTTCAGTTGGATCGGCCACATCCAGCAAATGGTGTGGTACCAGCGCCTGGTCTTCTGCAGTCGGTTTTGCGGTGCCGATATCGAAACCTCTGTACACCGTCCAGCTATCGGCGCAGATAATTTCACCGCTGAACTTCTGCGCTAGATCCATCGCAAGGGCCGATTTGCCACTCGCTGTTTCGCCAACAATGGCCAACAATGGCGACACTAGAAGAGCCCCTGTTGCTTTGGTTCCATATTCGGTGGCCACCAAAGTAACTCACCAATGTCTACCCGAAAATCTTCAGACACAGTCACACCTTCATCTCGCAGGTGCGCAGCGTGCGCCTGCCGACCGCCCGGATACCCTGCTGCCAATCCGCCACTCTTGTTCACGACGCGCTGCCATGGCAGCCCCGAGTCGCCAAAGTGTGCAATCCCACCCACAATTCGTGCAGCGCGCGCATTCCCACAGAGCGCCGCTAGTTGTCCATATGACATCACTCTACCCTTTGGTATCTGAGAGACGATTGTCTCGACTCGAATCCGGAAGCTAGGATCAACGTTGTCGTTCATACTACATAGAAGTCTTCGATACGCGGCTTTTGGCCTCGTTCGCAACTGTCTTCAGAAACTCATCGAGCGTAAGTGGCTTGTGCTCGGCCTGCACTTCCATGTCACCCCGAACGCGAGGCATGACGTCTCCGCCAGCGATCTCTTTTTCACCAATCACGAGCGTGTAGGGCACCTTCCAAATCTCGGCCGACCGAATCTTCTTGCCCACGGATTCGTTAGTGTTATCTACGCCTACGCGTAGCCCAAGATTTTTTGCTTGTGCAGCTACCCTCTCGACAAACTCAATAGTTTCCTTTTCTTGATTTACGCTTATGAGACGGATTTGCTCGGGGGCGTTCCAAACCGGGAATCGTCCTGCCGTGTGCTCGATATACACCGAAAGAAATCGCTCATGAGAGCCCATGACCGCGCAGTGCAGCATAACTACCCGCTCGTCTTCACCGCCCTCGTTTGTACACGTCAGGTCAAAGCCTTCGGGCTGATTGAAGTCGAGCTGGATAGTGGCGACCTGGTGCTCGCGCCCAAGCGCGTCTTTAGCCATGAAGTCAATTTTCGGACCGTAAAAAGCTGCCTCGCCAACGCCAACAAAGTACTTGTCGCCCACTTTGGCCCTTAGGATATTTTCCAGCTGCCGAACGCTTGACTGCCACTTTTCGGCAGTACCTGCATAGCCCGCCATGTTCTCTGGGTCGTGTGTTGAGAGACGGTATTTTAGTTCTGAAAATCCAGTCCCATGATAGAAGGTTTCTATAATATCCCACAACTTGAAGGCTTCCTCCTCTATCTGGCTGGTGCGGCAAAAGATATGCGCATCGTCCTGCGTAATACCACGGACCCGGCTTAAACCACCGAGTTCCCCGCTCTGCTCATCCCGATATACCATAGTGGATTCGCGATAGCGTATAGGCAGGTCGCGGTAACTCCGTGGACGCGACGCGTAAATCTGTGTATGGTGCGGGCAGTTCATGGGCTTCATAGCAAATTCATGCCCTTCGCGCGTATTAATACGGAACAGTTCATCTTTGAACTTAGCCCAGTGACCACTCTTTTCGTACAGGTCTTTCTTCGTGATGTGCGGTATGGTCACCTGTTCGAACCCTGCTTCGTCACGAAGCTCCTGCACGAACCGGTCCAGCTCATTCTTGAGCACCGTGCCGCGCGGTGTCCAGAGCGGCAGCCCCTGGCCAACCAGGTCGCTGAAAATGAAGAGGTCGAGCTCCTGTCCCAGCTTGCGGTGATCACGCTTCTTTGCCTCCTCAAGCATGTCGAGGTACTGACGCAGTTCTTTTGGTGTCGCGAATGCCACACCGTATACCCGCTGCATCTGGGGATTTGATTCTTTGCCACGCCAGTACGCACCGGCAACGCGCATCAATTTGAACGCACCGACCATGTTCGTTGACTCTACATGTGGACCACGGCACAGATCCGTAAAATCGCCATTACGGTAGAATGATACTTTGTCTACCTTGCCGCTGCCGTCGGCCGGTAGACCCAGTTCGGCCGCATCCAAATCTTTTGCGACAGTGGTTCCGGCACGCTGAAGGTCATTCAGTAGCTCTTCTTTGTACGGCTGCTCGTTCTGACGCGCCCAGTCAATGGCATCCAGAATGGGCATTTCCAGCCGCTCGAACGGTTCAGTCGCCTTAATAATCTTTTGCATTTCGGCTTCTATACGCGGAAAATCGTCAACCGAAAGCTGGCCATCGCCCAGGTCTACATCGTAGTAAAAGCCATTTTCTACCACCGGCCCCACGCCAAGTTTCACATTCGGCCACAGATGTTGGATGGCGCTCGCCATTATGTGCGCCAGCGAATGCCGCATGGCATACAGCTTTTCTGCTTTTTCGTTATCAGACATACTCGTCCTCCTATATATTAATTAGTATTAAAAAAAGACGTGGGAGATACGCACCGGAATGCATATGTCTCACGTCTCGGACCCCTGTCATCGGGGCGGTTCCACCGGACTTCTCTCCTGGGCAGGGGAGCGCTCGTAAGGAGTTATTTGCGTCTGTTCCCTACAGACTTGAGCTCCGCGGTTGGTGAGTCCGCCTCATCGCTCATCTGTTATTTTATCACAGACATTATTTCTTTCGCAAAATGGTGCGATGTGGAGTGGAAAGTGAATAGTGGAACGTAGCCGTATTAGAATACGGCGCAGAGAGCAACGGAAGTTTTTTTTGCCCGCAGCGTGCCGTTTTGCGAAAGAAATAAAAAGAGTCGGGTGATCTCGCAAATTCATCCGACTCTTCTGCTTGGTTTAAAACCTCTCGGCAAAACCTCGCCTCACATTCAGTAGTATACGGCCTATAGCCGTATTTGGCTAGTACTTTTTTGCATTGCAGTTATCCTCACCTGTGGATAATGTGGATAACTAATTTTTTGATTTTTTATACCACGCATGATGTCCTACCAAATGAGTAGCCGTTTCGTACCACCTCATTCGTGCACCGGTACAGCTCGTAATGAGGCATCGCATTTTGCGCGGGCGTGTGTTTTGTCGGCAAACAGGGCCGCCACCATGCTTAGACTCGCACTATCGAGGCAAAGGAAATGCCCTTCCTATGTCGTGGGTAGTTAATGCTTACCCACTATTACTCACTCCTGGCATGTAACCAGAAGGCTCGAAATAGTGAACACCAGAGTGTTCGAAAATGACGCACTACATGCCTCTCCGACATAACCATACTCGAGACAATCGATGCCTGGGCGGCCAATAGAGGATGCGCTTCACTTCTCCCTTGTGTCGTGGCCAGAGTAAACTCCTGCTCACGCTCTCACTCCACCACACCCAGCTTGCTGCGCTAGCCCGGGCTTGAATCCTGCAGTACGTCTAAAAATAAAAATGACCCCTTCTTGTAAGAGGTCATTTTTATGGTGGGCGATAGAGGATTCGAACCTCTCACCTCTTCCACGTCAAGGAAGCGCTCTAGCCAAATGAGCTAATCGCCCATAATGAGACAAAACTTGCGATTTTCTCTCATTGCGCCGGGCTTTGGCAAAGCCAAGGTCTCGGGCTACTCTTTTTCCCTCACTCGGGAAATATTGCTATTTCATACATGCAATATTTGACCTTATCAATATACTTTATTACCCCTGTTTTTGCAATATAAGATGCGCTACCCACGAGTACATACTGTGGGTAGGATTCTTGACACGAATCGCCGTGGGTAGTAACATAATGCCGTTAAACGAGGTGTTTTGGTTGAGTGCCAAACAACAAGTGGACTCGCTTGCGAGTTTTCAACTGTTTTACGAGGAGCTCCCAGATGTCAAACGCGTACCGCGCGTTCGGCGCGCGAGGGCAAGTTCGTAGAACACGACCGAAGTTAGATACCCGAAACCGAAGGATACATGTATCCTTCGGTTTTTTAGTGTCTTCTGGGCGGATCCGCACCGGCACTGAGCATTCAGACCTATGAAATAACAGATCATACATCACCTTTCCCACAGTTCCCGAAAGTTTTCCACTAGCGCAATGAACAGCGTTATGACAATATGTAGACATGGTTAGTGGAGTATAGTCCCACAAATACCACAGCACAAAGGAAGCGTATGGTCTGCATATACTGCGGTGGGTCCACCAAAGTAACAAACTCGAGACCCCAGAAGCGTCTACGCCAGACGTGGCGCCGTCGTGCCTGCACCAGATGCGGCGCAGTGTTCACAACCAACGAAGCGGTAGACCTAGCTACTAGCCTGATCGTTCGCCGGCTAGACGGCAAAATGAGCCATTTCAGCCGGGACAAGCTGTTTATCAGCGTATTTCGTGCCGTAGGCCACCGAAATCAGCCCACAGCCGACGCGAGTGCACTTACGGCCACAATCATCGCCAAACTGCTCCACGGTACACAAACAGCCTCTGTAAGCACCGTAGACATCATCGATACCGCTCTACAAGTTCTGAAACGCTTCGACAGTGCCGCCGCGGTCCAATATGCCGCCTACCATCAGGCTCGATAGTTAAACGAAGAGATCCGCGCTTGGATGCAGTTCGGATGGAGAGCGGAGCCCATAAGCGAGCCGCACTAGAAGTATGATGAGCGCGGACTGGAGCTTTACGCCAGGAATTCGCCGGGCACGAATCTCTTACTTCTTGGTGACGGATTCACCATGCTTACCTTCAACCACCACAGCCTTCTCGGTAAAGTCGAATTTGGTCAGGTACCACCGGAACATGAGCCGGGTCTGCGAGTTGAACGCCGCCAGTGAGTTATAAAACAGTGTCGTCAGCGGCAGATACACCCACTGCAAAATCATAAAAAGCGTCCGATGGTGCTTGTAGCGAGCTGGCTTTGGAGGCAACGTGCGCAAACACATAAATACAGTGATCAAAATTGCCACAATGCCCACCGTCTGCACCCGACTGACAATCAAAGGTAATTCATTTGCCGCAAAGTTCTTGGGGTTAAAAAATGCGGGTATAAAACCGCTAACCAGGACCAGGACCGGCCCGACCGCCCAAGTCACATGCCCCTCCAGCAAACGCCAGAACTTGGTCCACAGATCCCACTTCGGGATCTTGTTTTTGTGGAAGAAGCCATAGTACGCCAGATACGCCACATCCGACGCACCGTATGTCCAGCGTCGCACCTGATAAAACTGCGCCTTGAGCGTCTTGCGGTAGCTTTCGGACAGCACCGCATCTTGCGAGATCGGCAGATGCAACGGGTATACCCTATACCTGCCCTCGAACGTAATGTACGAACGCCAGAACTGATGACCGTCTTCCACTACGGTACGCGCGCTCCAGAAATCGGTCTGGATGAGTGCCGCCATCGGCTGGGCATGCGAGGAGAAGTTCCGGAGCGCATGAGTGCGCAGCGAAATAACCAGATTGAATAGCGAGTTACCAGTCGCCAGCACACGCATTGGTGCTGGCACATCCCAGATGTTGTTCGTGTAGAGTGCAACCGGCTGATACGAGGCATGGATCGGGTCCGGAGCTGCGGTGTAGGCGTAGCTCAGTGCGTTCAGGTAGTTTTTATCGGGGCGATTATCGGCGTCCAGCGTCGTAACCACAACGCGCGCCGGGTCAATCTTACGCTCTTCCAGATACTTCTGTAGCGCACGTCCGGCAAAATTAATGTTGCCACCTTTGCCAATGTCTTCGTCGGGCATGTCTTTGGGGTGTTTGATTGCCAGCGCATCTTTGAAATGTTTCTTGTACGTCTGTATGAGATCGAGCGCTTGTTCTTCGGTTCGTTCGCCGCCCCGCTCTTCGTACGCCAGAACCAGAATAACCTTTTTCATATCATAGTCCATGTCAATAACCGACTGAATGGTCGGCTCCAGTACCTCGCGCGTTTCTTTGTATGTGGCGATGATAATCGTGTGGATGACCTCGCTCGGCGGCATCAGTAACGGACGCTCGTTTAAACGGGCCAGTTCGTCGATATGCCACTTGGGCCGCTTGGCGTGCGGGCTTACCTCGCCGGCCTCCAGCTCGACGAGCATTTGCGGCCACGGGTATTTCTGGTGTACGCGCATAATGTGAAAGCCATGCAGGCCACGGATGGCTCCCGCGATACCCCGCGTAAAGTTAATCAGCAGATAAATAAGTACGAATACTGCAGCGAGTGTCACGTTGATCAGACTCAGCACAACCGGCAGTACCAGCATGCAGTACGACAACGCACCGGGCAGAATTTCGAAGATACGGTAGGTGCGGCTACGCTCACCCGGAAACGGAATTTCTATCTTAGACATTTCAGTACCTATATTACCACCATTAACGCTCCTACACCTTAAGTGTAGCCCCGTATAGAAACAGGTGCTCGCGGCGCTATCTGAGCACCAGGAGTGCGTTACTTACCACAATCAAGAACAGCTGCAGCGGCACCGTGAGTACCAGGATCACAAGCGCCAGTTCACGCCTGACCGGGTACGTTCGGTAGCCAAGCACAATGCCTACAGTGCAGATAAGAAGTGCCGCCACAATAAAGCTGAGTATGTCCTTAAGCGTACCGGTTGCATAACGTTCAATGCCAAGTGAGGCACGATACGAAATGATATAGTTGCTGGTCCCCTGTCCGCTATCGAGCTTCAGCAATATGAGCACAACTGCGGCGAGCGTTAAAAACGCTATGCCGCTAACCAGCAAGAGCGCCGTCCGGTCCTGGAGAAAATGTCTTTGCGCCGCCATATTTTATTCAAAAACTATTGTAACAGAAGTTACATAAGGCCGTCGAACACAGAAGCTGATACGACGTACATTTGGCCCGGTAGCAAGGCTACCTACTCACACGAGAAAAGAAAGCAAACTTAGGATAGACCGCGTCACTATTGCCGTTGAGAATCGCCTTGCGGCACCAGGAAACGAAATCACAGAAAGCCCCTGACTGGAACGTGAAACCATAGGCTGTCCCGAACTCGTCAGTTACAACCGTAAGTCTTCCGGGAGTACCTTGCTTGTCTACGACGGCCAGCATATAGCAGCCGAGCATCTCGGCGTAGCCCAGGTAGCCGGTCTCTGTTTCTTCGGTCATATCTTTACTCAGCTCTATATATTCCTTATGAAGAGCGGCAAGTACTGTGTCGACGGCTTTGAGTGAGTCGATCGTATAGTCCAGTCTAATATGATACTTTGCCGAGTCAGCCACAATCTCAGGAGCGAGTTTCTTATAGAGTTCTCGAATTTTCTGCTCGTCAGATCCTTTTCTAACCATACTGGCAGTTTACCAAAACAAAAAAGACTTCCGAAGAAGTCTAGAAAGCTTATGTCCTGGTGCGGGTAAGGAGAGTCGAACTCCTGTCTCAACCTTGGGAAGGTCACATAATAGCCGTTATACGATACCCGCATACATGAGACAAACCTGCGGTTTTTCTCACCTAAGCCGGGCGAAAAATGCGATTTTCGCTCGCGCTGCTCTTTTCCCTGTCCACGACCGATAATCAGATGTCGCGGAATGCCAGTGTCACCGCAAAATCGCTAGATTTTGCCCTGAATCGTAAACGCTTGGCGTTTGCGATTCGTAAGGAAGAACCATGGAGGCCAATCTCCGAAAGCCGTAATCAAGTGGCGGCTTTCGGAGGTTGGTTGGCATGGATTCTGACGTGGAGCCACCTGCCGGGATCGAACCGGCGACCTACGCGTTACGAATGCGTCGCTCTACCAACTGAGCTAAGGTGGCAACATAGCCATACTATTTAAAGGTTCTCTCCGGCCACCTGCCGGGATATCGCTTCGCGATATATCTGCGTCGCATGCTCGGTGCAAGCACCTGCGCGCGCTCCTTGCTATCGAACCGGCGACCTACGCGCCCACGAATGCGTCGCGTTTGCGAACTGAGCTAAGGTGGCTCCCCCAGGGGGAATCCCCGCCGACCGCATCATTATACAAGGTCGGCGAGCTTTCTTACAAACACCGTAGCCACGGTGTACAATACTGGCAAAGAGGAGAAATTGCATGCTTCGCGAGTTCAGGAAATTCATTCTACGCGGCAACGTCGTAGACCTGGCGGTGGCCGTCGTTATCGGCGCCGCCTTTAACTCGGTTATTCAATCGTTCGTAAAGGATGTGATACAGCCGATGATTACCGGGATTACCAAGGGTAACGCCGGCACCGTACAAGGAGTCGCCCATTTTCATCTTCGCAGTCACCAGTTTATCTTCCCCTGGGGCGATTTTGTCAGCAGTGCTATATCGTTCCTCATCATCGCATCGGTGGTGTTCTTCTTTGTTGTGCAGCCCATCAATAAGCTGCAGGCCTTTGCCAACCGCAGCAAGAAAGCAACCGAACCAAACGACCGCAAATGCCCCGAGTGTCTTAGCACCGTACCCAAGGCAGCCAAGCGCTGCGCCTTCTGCACTGCCAAGATTACGCCACTGGTAAAATCCTAGCTTCGATACGCGCGGCTACACTACTTTGGTGGCGGGCTTTTGGTGGTTCACAATACCAATGGCTGAGATGACGCCTCCGGCCATCATCAGCACAGCAGCTGCCGCCAGCGCACGATGAAAACCGTGGAGATCAAGCTGCGGACCGGCAATAACTCCCACCACGGCAACGGTGATAAGCCCAGCGATACGGGCGAGCGCATTGTTTACCGCCGAAGCAACTCCGGCGTGCCCACTTTCGATGTCGCCAAGTATAGCCGCCGTGAGCGGGGCCACAGTAATCGACAGACCGAGCGCAAACACAAGTATGCCGGGCAGCAGCTGCGTCCAGTAGTTTACCCGGCCTTCTGTGCGCAGCATCAGCAAAAAGCCGAAGCCCGCTACGATGGGCCCCATGCCCATGAAAACGCGCGGCCCGAACTTACTAGCCAGAGCTCCGACGCGAGGAGACAGCATGAACATGATGACGGTGGTTGGCAGCAATGCCAATCCGGCCCGGAATGCCGAAAACCCGGCCACCTGCTGCAGGAAAATAACGATGAGGAATGTCGCGATAGATAGGGCTCCATATATAGCCAGCGTTGCGACATTGCCCACCGAAAAGTTGCGCACCCTAAAGAGCGACAGCGGGAGCATGGGTTGCGTATTGCGCGCCTCGTAATACACAAATGCTACAAGTAAAATCACGCCCAGTGCAAACGGCAGAAAAATCAATGGATCACTCCAGCCATAGTTCGGCTGCTCTATGAGCGCAAATACTAACGTTCCCAGTCCAGCCGCACACAGACCAGCGCCAAGCGTATCGATAGTCGTATCCTTTGCTGCGTGGTCATCGTGCTTCAGCTTCTTAAGCAAGGAGAGCGTAATGGCGATAGGTAGCAGATTGATGGCGAATATCCACCGCCACGATATCGTATCCACCAAAAAACCGCCGACCAGCGGCCCAATGATGAACGAGACCCCCGTCCACGCCGTCCAGCTGCCGATGGCTTTGCCCTGCCCCTCTTTTGGAAAGGTGGAAATAATCAGTGCCAGAGAGCTTGGCACCAGTAATGCACCCGCGATGCCCTGCAATCCCCTGGAAACGGTCAGAAAAGCATCAGTGGGCGCAACGGCACACAGCAATGAAGTAACGGCAAAGCCAACCAGGCCAGCTACGAGAATGCGCACCCTCCCGAACAGGTCGGACAACGAGCCGGCTACAAGTATAAGCGAGCCCAGTGTAAGCAGATACGCGTCCACCACCCATTGCTGGGTAGCCAAGCCACCGCCCAGGTCATGCATAATGGCTGGCAACGCCACATTTACCACT
>Ga0068856_100001115_pt1 | contig 28378 bp, 34 predicted proteins | sample KBSCornC62_FD_66595 | JGI IMG/M metagenome (GOLD analysis project Ga0068856, IMG submission 66595) | Corn rhizosphere microbial communities from Kellogg Biological Station, Michigan, USA - KBS Corn C6-2 | ecosystem: Host-associated > Plants > Roots > Rhizosphere > Soil ... | reverse complement strand
CAACGAGCGTACCGTTCCATGGGGCGGCAGCCCCCGCCATTACCTGCGCCATCAGTAGGCAGGCGAGGACCGGCAGCCATCGTATCAATTTTCTGAGCATGCGTACCTCCAAAAGAAAAGCCGCCCCGGATGATAGTGATCGGATTTTGATCACCCGGGAGCGGCTTTAGATTTTCCACGTGAAAAATTGTGCGGTCTAATAGACCCTGGACATTAATAGATCTATTGGTTAATAGATCTGCGGGCGAGGTCTTAGGCGCGGGGCAGTAGGTGGTCCGAGCGCGTTGCCTGCAACCTCAAAGCGTAGGTCCGTCAGCGTCCAGGGGGTCGAACTGTACGCATAGACGAACTGAAAATACAGATACGCGCCTAATGATCCAGCCCATGAGCCGGAGTTACTTCCACTAATAGCCCCCGCGGTTGTCCACATAATTCCGTCGTTACTGCCATACAGAAACACGGATGCTGTTCCGGAATATACTGAACCGGTCCAGTCAACACGGGTCAGCGTGTCCGCGCTCGCGAGTGTCACGATAATATGCATCGTGCCGCCCGCGGAAGGGGCGTAGCCCGTCGTTGTGTCCCCTGGCGAGTTATCATAGAGAAGTGGCGCAGGAGATCCGCCCAGACCGCCAGGTACAGGCGAGGCTGCGCGAAAGTCATACGTGTAACTGAGTGCGTTCATGGTTGCCCCTGCGCTCTGTTATGCCGTGTTCACGGTCGCCTCAAATTCGATCTCACACCAGCAGTTGAGTATGCTGAGATCGTTCGACCACTGCGCCATAATCCATTCGCCTGAGCTTATGGACGGCGATCCGGAAAACGTCACGGTGTAGATGGACCATGACGCATGACTGCTCGTGGCCGTGAGCGTCAGTGTTCCGGTAAGAGCCGCGGGAGAGCCGGAGAGGCTGGGTTCCGTGTTAGAGAAAATCTGCACAGTCGCGCTATGCGGTGGACTGGACACTCCGGAGCAATACAGCGTTAACCGTGACGGGACCCATGTCAGCGAAGTGTTTCCCTCACCCAGCGGCATGATCCAGATCTGGGCATCGTCAATCGATCCTGAGAACGATGTGGAAGGGCACTGGAACATGAACGCAACGCGCCGCTTGACATTGGGCGTGCCCGCAGGCAGATCTGCGTTTGTGAGCGCTCCGAATGCAGGAACTCCCCCGCTGTTGCCGGATCTTAAAACCGTGTTCGCCGCCTGCGAGGCAAAACCGATTTGCAGTGTTTCGTTCGAGCCTGGGTTGACGATTGTCCAGGTCCAGTAACCCGAGACCGCCAATTTTGCCGACAGATAGTCGGGCGTCGTATCCGCTGCGCTGCAGAGCAGTTGCCCGTTTCCTCCCGCCGCGAGAAGCTGCCACACGAGCGGATGCGTTGCCGGGTCCGTGCCGCTGTTCGCGCTGATCGCAACGTATGAGCTGCCCCCCGATGACACCGTGTCGAGCGGGTTGTACGAGGTTCCGATGTTCCAAATACCGGTCGGGCTAAGGCTCGCGCCGGCCGGTCCGATCAGGTTGACAACAAGCGACCATGCCCCGGTTGCCTTGGCGTACATATCGCCCGTCGCCGTGTCTATGTAGAGGTCACCGTTCGCGCCAAGACCGGACGCCGGCGCGCCCGATCCCCACCGATAGACCGACGTCCCTCCCGTGCCCACCAGCGTCAGCCATGTCGTGGACGTTGTGTCGTAGTATTTGGGAATCCCTGTTCCGGACTGCGTATCCAGCCACAGATAGCGGACGTCAGTCGGCGGAATGCCCGTCGATGTGACCACGAACGGACCGCCGAACACGACGCCTGCCGTAGCGCGGCTATCCGCGCTCCAGAGCAAGACGGGCAGGTCCGCCGGCAGTGGCGGCGCGGACGATCCGCCCCCGCCTCCTCCGCCGCCAGGCCCCGGGATTCCCTGTCCGGCTGTCAGGTCCGGCGCTCCAGTAAGCCCAGGCATGCCGCCCTCCTATCCCGCTTACGCTTCGGTTGCCCATGTCGCGCCGGCCGACGCGCTATGCACCGTCCGGCGGAACCAGAGGCCGCCGTTGTCCGACTTGTAGACCTGGATCGTCTCACCGTCCGCGACGGCGTAGACGTAGTTTCCGTTCCAGCACCAGAGCGACTGCGAGTATTGCCCACCCGAGAGGATGGGCCTCAGGTTCAATCCGTCGTTCGTCTCGCTGTAAGCGCCCGCAATGAAGATGTGAGCCGGAAGATACGCGTTGAAGTCGCCGCCGAGTCCACCCTGCAGACTGCGGCGCGTTTCGGCGATGATGAGCTGAGAGCGAGCCGGCGGAACCAAACCCGGCAGCCACGATCCGATGAAGCTACCCCCCGCGAGAGCGCCATTGTAGACGATCCAGGATACGCGCTCCGTGTCCGCGCTGTAGGCGTGGATCGTTCCCCCGGACGGATGCGTGATATCCCTGGCATCCCAGCCCAGAGACGACCAGCCCCACGTATTGGGCTCATAGCCGGGCAGCCAGGGATGCTGTTCGATGCGCTGCATTCCGGCGAAGTCGCCGACACTTGCCCCGTTGCCGGCGATTGCGAGTCCCCATACCGCCTGCGGCTGTTGATTGGGATACCAGCACGCGTAACCGGTCAGGGAGAGAGCGCCGGCCGTGATGGCCTGGCTGTTGCTCAGATCCGTCGCAGGCCCCCACGTGTCGCCGCCGTCAAGCGACCGCCCCCACGCCTGCGCGGAGCCGTCATAGGTTGGCCAGTTCGGGAAGTAGATCGCCGGCGTCAGGATCACATAGCCGCCGTGAGCACGCCCTCCGCCACCTTTGGCCGCTTCGTTGCCGCCTGTCGTTGTCCAGCACAGGGAGAGATCGTAGAGGTAGCCGGAGGCGTCCGGCGAAGCAACGTATCCCTGCGTAGCGTTTCGCCATCCTGTGCGCCCGGTGCTGTCGTCGGTGAGTCGCGGCGCTTTGATCTTGTGGCTCTGGTACGTGCCCGTGCTGTTATCGATCACGATGCCGGTGAACCACAAGCGCCCGCCCGGGAACGTCGTCAGGTAGCATCCTGCGGTGGGGAATCCGTCCCACTGGGTGCCGTCATGAATCGGCGTGCCGGCGCTGTCCTGCGCCCCGACATCGATACCGGGCTTGAACGTCTCTCCGAAGTCGGTGGAGACGCTGAGACGGTACGCCGTCACTCTGGTTGTTCCCGGCGTGCCCGTCGTTGGCGTGTAGGCCTGCCGCTGACTGACGAGGTACAACCGCGGCGCTCCCCCGCCCGTAACGGAGATCGCGCCAGTCATATTCCAGTAGGTAAAAGGCAGCACTACGGAGTCCTCTCCGCCGTCGTTACGACATCGAGAGCGCCAGCCGTCGCCGGTCCCGACACAGTGATTGCGGTCGGGGCTCCGTTTATGCGATCGCCGGGATTGGCCGGCGTGAGGTTGATCACCGTGCCCGCAATGGCATTGTCGATCGTTGCCGTCCAGGTCTTCGAAACACCCATCTGATTTGGAGCCGTCACCGTCACCGATGCGGCATTGTTGATGGTCGTCGTGATTTTCACCGCCGGCGTTTTGCAAGCGGCGAAGGCCTGCGCCATCGGCATCGATCCAAGGTAGAGGTTGTTTCCGAAGGTGCAAGGCGTCCACTTCGTTGGGTCCGTGCCCGGCGTGACGTTCGTACTGCCAGCCACGGCCACATACCACGCGCCATTGTAGAGCACAACGGGAATCGGCGGTCCCATCGTGTAGGCCGTGGCGCTGTTCCATATTCCCGCGTCCGTCGTTCCCGATCCACCCGTGTTTGACGGCGCGGGCACAGTGTAGCCGTTGGCGGCCGGCCAGTTGGTGGCCGCGTTGTTCGAGAGTGTGCCGGTTCCGCTGCCCGTAATGGCGAAGTGAGCCATCACGATCCCGGCCGGCGCGAACACGGTCGAAGGATCGAGCTGCTTACCATAGGCATACCACCAGGCCGACGCGAAATCCGGACTGAAGAGGCATGCGAAAGGATTGACGGCCGTTCCTCCGGACGTGTACGCGCCATTGCCCACAGAGCCGGAGAGCGAGAAATGATCGGCGTCGACAACGGTTATCGACCATGCCCCGTTAGCGGCCGTGTTGCCCACAACGCCGGCAATCGTGATCTGCTGCCCCGTGGTGAATCCGTGGGCCGCAGACGCTATGACGATCGGTGTGGCGTTCGTGGCGCCGGTGATCGTCCTGGACTTCGTGTTGTAATAGCTGGCGAAGCTGCCGGCGTCGGCGATGCCTGATATTCCATCCTGCGCCGCATGCGTGACGAGCCGCCCCCGGATACCCTCCAGCCAAGTGAAGAAGTTGGAAAACACCGCGCTGCGGCTGAATCCCCCACTGCCCGCGCCGAACGACCCACCCGACACGCCGCCTCCGCCAAAAATCGCATTGGCCGGCGCTCCGGTGGCTAACACTTGCAGTCCCACAGCCTGATAGAGTCCGCGCGCATAGGGATACCACTCATAAGCCTGATCGGGATCGCCGGCAAATGTCGTGTTGACCTGTGCGGCAATCATGCGGGCATGAAGGTTGGCAACGTCGGTTTGCAGCGTTAGGTCCGGGACCATTTTCCCGCTAATGTCCGTCAGAGCGAGCAATCCGGCAATGGTGATTAACGACATGGCGATTCCTTTTCAAACATTGGACATCCATCGTCCGCGAATCTGCGATCCGAACACTTCCGGATGACGCTGATCCCAGACCTGAGTGATATCCTCACCGCTCACATAGGTCGTTCCGAGAAGATCCGAACCCGTGTCGTTTATGGCGTACCGGTCCAGCGCGAATAAACCCGGCAGGAATGCTCCGCCGTTGAACTCCCAGACCGTAGGAAGTGCGACCTTCTGCATCGCCGCGCGGGCTGCTTTGCGCGTAAACTCAGGATCGATCAGGTATTTCGAGACCTTGGTCATCGGTTTGCGATAGCCCTGAATATTGGCCGTGAACCCCGGAATAAAGTCGTCAATGTTGTAGTGCGTACCCTGAAGCCGCGATGAGTTCGGATCAGGTCCGAAGAAGCTCACGGACGTGCGCCTGTCAGCGGTATTGACCTGCACCTTGCGGGAACGCCACATTGATGTCAGGAAATCCGGCGAGCTCGGATTGCCGGTTTCGCCATAGTTGAAGTAACCACGGAACGGCGTTTGATAGACGCCGGGATTGTACGGCATGATGTCGGCGATCCCTTGCGGGTCGTTGAACAGGACGCTATGATCCATCTCGTTTAGCTCGGCGAGCGCGTCAAGGAACTTGCTCTCAGGAGATGGGCACACCCGCGCGGCCGTCGCCACTCCCATCGGAAGCTGCAGATGCGGGCAGCCGGCTGGGCGCGGTCCGAAATCGCAGGTTTTGAGATTGGGTGAGATGAACGAATCGGAGCGGCCGCGCATGTTCATGAGGAATCGCCGCCAAGCGTGGATACACCAGCCATCCCCATACGTTAGGCGTCCGCAGTCAACATCTTGCTCACACCAGAAGTTGTCCTCTACGATGCAATGGAAGGTCCTCCGAGGATCGGCTTTCCAAACCGTTCCCTCCATACCTGTCCAGCCGGTGAGGAACAGAATTGGCGCCGTATAAGGCTGCATAATGCCGCCAGCGCCCTCGATCGTCAGCCATCGCAGGTACTGAACCGCCCTATGGATACCGGCGAACGCCGAGAAGTCGCCATAGGTGTTATCGAACATGATCCCGAGCTGCGTGCGGACCATACCCGTTTTGTAGTCGTACCACTGATGTTCCTCGATCGACGCTATGTAAGGCGCGAGGTTGACCGCATAGCCAACCGTCGCGGTATAGTCGAACGTCGGAGGGATGTCCATCCGCATCGTAGGAATGACGGGAGACGTCGCGCTGAATCCGTCCGCGTCCACACTTGCGCCGGTAACCTCAACGTAATATTGGACGCGGTTTCCCGTGTCGTCGGTCTGGTAGACCTGTCCGGTCCATCCTGACCCGTCCGCTAGTTCGACACCGGGAAGGTAAACCGATCCGTTGCCCTGGTAGGAGAACTCCAGATCGATCGGCTCGCTGAGTATCTGCCCGCTACCTGAGAACTGCATCGGTAGGTATGAGAGCCCCGCCGTTCCGTTCTTGCCCCACATGCGAAATGAGCCCTGTGGGACCGAGACGTTATCCGTGTACCGATAGCTGAGCCCATCGCCTGGAATAGGCTCCGTGTTCTCGCCGCGATACACAAGCGTCTCTTTGCCGTTGGCAAGCTTAACGACCAGAGCGTTTCGTGTCGGCAGAGGCAGCCATTCGATTTGCAGGATACGGTTTTGCTCCTCGAACAAGGTGGCGCAGTCTTTGACCTTCAGCCCTTCGACGCCGTTCACGCGCGCTGTGGGCCACGTCCAGCCCCCCGAGCCGTCAGGGATTCCCGCCTGCAGGAACGCCGGGTATCCGGACTGCAAGACCAGCCGGAACGCCCGCGCTCCGGAGTCGTCCGACGCCGCATCGCCGCCAACCTCGATTACGGTATAGTAGCTGCCGGCGCTCGCGTCCGTGTTCTGTGTGATCTGTCCGCGCTCCACGCGCAGATAGAAGCAAGAGTTCTTATAGAGCTGCGCAGCGCTCTGAATGTCGAACGTGTGACCAGCGGTCGAGTTCTTCATTTTTAAGGCTTGCTTGCCGATGGTCGACTCGTCCGTCTCGATCCAATCGTCAGCGCCGGCGCTCGGAAAGGTGTAATCCCCTTTCGCGGTATCCACGAGCTTGGGCGATGGCTCCAGAATAATGACACCGGCCTCCGGGATGATCCGGAGGCCGGCGATCTGGTAGCCAGGACGCGTGACTGCCGTACTGTCCGAGAGCAGTGAGGGAGCAAGGTTGCCAGCCTGATCGACACGCAGGAAAGGCGGCGTCTTCTGGATTCCGAAGGCGCGCGCCGGCGTATCTACCCAGAACTCGAAATCAAGGCCGATACCAGGCATGGTAAACCCTTCTCATTTTTCACGTGGAAAATGCTAACGCGTTAATCAGCGCCGGGCATGATGCGCCCCATGCCGCTCGTTTGGCTCGTGATCGGGACTGAGAACGTACGTTCCACGCCGCCACGATTGAGGGCTGTCGTATCGAGCTTGATCGTTACGTTCACATTGCCCGATAGCGCCTGCGCTGATTGATTGCCTGGCTGAGACCTGGCGGGGTCGCTGCCCGCCGTCGTCATGCCCCCGAACACGTTCATGTAGGCGTCGTAGGTAGACTGGCGTTTGTAGCCGAAGTTTCTTGCGCCCACGAGTTGGAGTTGCTGACGGATCGCAGGGTTTGTCGCGTGCGCCGCCGAGTTTTCAAACTCGGCGGCATAGTCGGCATCACTGGGCATGAAACGTTCTTCGAATGAAGCCGAGCCGATCGCTACCGTAGGAAGCTGATAGGCGAACCTGTTGACGATATTGCTTCCGGCGTCCACGATCTCATTTTGCAGGCCGTTTCGCCGTGCGTCCCACCGTGCCCGGACATCGGGCGTCAGCTTGCTCGGATCTCCTTCGTCGGCTGTGAGTTGCGAGAGTTCCGATCGTAGATCCTGGAAGTAGCTTAGCTGCCCGGCGTTCATGTCACCGGGAAGCCCAAACGTCCTGCCCATGCGATAGAGCGACCCTTTGTCGTTGATCAGCCTGTCGACAAGCTCCGGAGGCGGAGCCCAGTTATCGGCTACCGATTCCCTGCGCTGGATGTTGGCGAGATCGATCTGAGCTGACTTAGCCTGCGCCTTCTGGCGAGTGATCGGATCGAACGACATGTCATCGGCGATCGCATCGAGCGATATCTTTGCCGCCGTGGAATCGGCGATCACCTGCGACGTCATGCGCATCGACTCGCCGCCGGTCCCATGCAGTAGCCTGGCTGTCTCCGCGTACGTATCGGAGAGCCCCGCGCCGCCGATGGCGTAATCCGCTTTGGAGGTCAGCCGATCGAGTTCGGATGTGTGTTCCAGGCCGAGCAATTGCGCTTGAACGGCGTTCGCCTGGCCTTGCAACTGGTAGCGCTGATCGACGTTCGAAGTTGAGCGGATCTTCTCCGTCAAAAACTCGAACTCGGCAGTCAAGGCCTTCACGGCTTTCTGAGCCGCTTCGTACACGCCCTCCGGACCTTCCGAGTAGCCGGCGCGCTGGACGCCGATCATGGCCGATTGCACATTCAGCCCGAGCCCGGTGACACCTTGCTCGATGCCGGCAAATCGGAACTGACTTGCCTGGACGGCGCTTTCGGCAAGCTCCGCCGCGGCTGCGGATTTGCGCTGCAGCCGCTCTTGCGGCGTCATCGGGCTATCTGGATCGTCGGCGGTCTCGATCTCGTATTGCGCCCGCTCGTGCTGCGTTGCCTGGATCTGCCTTTGCCTGCCGGCGTTGCTCGCGTACGTCCCGCCAGTGAGCAGGGAACGGGTGAGCGCTAGCTGATCCTGAGAGAGCGTGTAGCCGTACTCGCCGAGCTGAGTGTCTACGCCGGCGTTGAATAGATCCCGTTTCGTGCTGGCAGACTGGATGTAGATCGGACTCAGCGCCGCTTCCACATCCGCGAGGCGCTTCGCCGCGGCTTCCCGGTCCGTGTCGTTTGTAGCGCTTGCGACCTGCCCGCGCAGGATGTCCGCCTTAGCTTCGAGCGGCACTTCCGCCGCGCCGATCTTCTCAAGATAACTCTGTCCCGCCTGCTGGATACCGCCAAGGGTGCTGCCGTTCATCCCGGCGATGGCGAACGCGCCGCGCGCGCCGGTCAGTTCCGTGCCGCTGCCAAGGATCTCGGTATTGAGTACCGCCATGGTATTGGCGATATCGTTGGAAACCGGAGCCATCGAGTCCGCAGGCAGGTTGTGCTCCATCTCCTGAGAGATTCGGTTACCCGTATAGTAACGGAAGATCGCTCCCGGAATCCCGCCCAGCCGCCAAGGCTGATACCCGGACCGCATTTCAGCCTGCGCATCCTGGTAAGTGGCATTGTCCTTTAGCTGGCTCTTCTGCGCGCCTTGCTGAAGGGTGTGCAGTGTGCCGAAATCGGCGTCATCGGCTGCCTGGATTTCAAGTGACTGAATGTCTCCCGTACTGATGTTGCCGGACGCCAGGCGCTGGCCGTATGCGGCCAGCATAGGGTTTGAACGTATGATGCCGGAGATTGCGCCAAGGTCCGCGCCGGCAGTGTCGCCGAACGCGTTGACGAGCCGCCCGAGTCCTGCCTGCGTGTTCGGCCCGAAGGAGCCAACGCCGCTGGCCATCTGCAGCCCGGCTTGAAACTCCTTCGTAGCAACACCGCTGGCCTGAATGGCTTCGGTGAACTCTTTGGCTTTGGAAGATGCCTCGCCGAGGGATGCCGCAAGGTACTCGCTTGCCTGCCGCGCCGCCTGTTCGCGCTCCAGTCCAGCCCCGCCGATCTGCTGAATCCCTGAACCGATGCCGCCACCGACAAGCGCGCCGACTACCGGATTGCCAACAAGCGCCCCTGCAATGGCACCACCCATACCACCTAAGCCAGGCAGGACGCCTAAGCCGGATTCGTCAATCTCCTCACGCGTGCGGTACTCGCCATTGTTCGCGCTGGCATAGGCGCTTCCTGCTGCTGAGAGAGCGTGCATTCCGGCATAGGCCGCAGCCATCCCGAACTGAGAATTGGTAAACTTACTCGCGTTGCGTTGCCACCAGTTCGGCGGTTTTGGTCCAACATTACCATCGTTCGTGATGTCCCATACACTGTAGCCGGTCACGTCAATGTCCGGCATACCACCAACGGAGTATGAATAGGAGTGCGGATATCCAACCTCTTCAGTACCAGACAGAACCATATCGGCCATCTGTGGCCCACCGCCACCGCGTGAATCCCATCCACTCGCTGTACTTGATCCTGAATTAGGCGGTATACCTCCGCCTCCTGACCCTCCAACGCCATAGAACGGCATACCGCTATCGATCACGGACAGATCACGCACGTTCGCGCGTTGCCATGCCTGCTGCGCCTGTTGGTATGCTGCACGCTGCTGCATCATCGCCGCTTCAAGGTCGGAAGAGAAAGCCTCAGCGCCCTTCGGCGTGCGTAGGTCTCCCATGCGTCCCGCCTTGACGTAGTCCTTTAAGACCTGCTGCTCTATCGCGGCTTCGTCAAAGCTTGGAAACGTGCCGGTGGCATCCGCCGCGGCATGAAGTTCACTGATCCGAGATTCGAGAGACGCGCGCGCCTGGCTTGTGTCGATCCTGACCGTCGAACCTAAAAGCGACTCATCGTTTATTGGCATAATGTAACCTGCGTGCTAGAATAGTGTCAGAACATACGGAGACGCTATGAGTAACGATACCGGATTGCACGCTTGCCCGAAATGCGCCAAGGCGACATCAGACTTTGCGCGCTTTTGCCAACACTGCGGAAGCCCTCAGACCGGAGCAACCTTGCGGAATTGCGTACAGTGTGGCTCTCTGCTCATAGACGACGGCCCCTGCCTAAAGTGTCAAGAGCAGGTCAAAACCACGTACCAACAGGCTACCATGGATCTCGCATCAGGGGTTTGCTCATCATGCGGAGCAAACCTAGTTGCTGGCAAAAGATTTTGCGGGCAGTGCGGGAAACAACAAGATGCCAATTTGATACCGCCTCACTTGCTTCTCAAGAAGGTCAAGCGCCCCTTTTGCCCGCGATGTGGCACAAACCCCGACGAGGGGGCGATGTTCTGCCCTGGTTGCGGAGGTAAATTCCGTAAACCTATCGGCCCACCAATTTTTGAATATGAAACACAGGCGGAATACCAGCAAAGGATGGACGCTCATCGTCAGTCCTCACAGACTACAATGTGGGTGATCATCGTAATCTGCGCGGTTATATGCAGCGTGGTTGGTATGATCTGGCTCATGACTTACCGCTAGCGTCTCAGCAAAGCAATCAAGTAATCCTCGATTCGCTGCAACTGCCTCTCCCGCCTCGACCCCACTGCCTGACAGAGCGCAAGGAATTCGCCGCCGATGTCCGGAGGGAGATCGAACAGTCGATCTCCCAGAAACCCGAACTGATCGGCCATCCAGAAAAGCGCCTGCGCCCGGTTGCTCCCCGCCGGCAACGGTTCCGCCCTGACGGTTGCGCCTCCGCTGCAGTCGTACTCGACTTGAAGATAGTCTTCAAGCCATGAATACGGCCTTACTCCGTCGCCGCCGATTCCCCCGCCGGAGCTTCCGGGTTCGGCTTCCGCTTTAAACTCGCGTACTCGCTCTCCGTTGTAGCCGCGGTCGGATCGGTCCGTGTGACGAACGCGTTCAGAACCTGGAACGGGATCTGATCGAGCTTTTCTTTCGTCATCTCGCCGCTGATCGAGACATCCGGACCGGATACGCTCGTGATGTGCTGAGCGCCGTAGGAAAGCTGATAGGCCAGCGGAGCGGCTTCTGGATTCATGTAGGCGCCGGTGTTCGCATTGCGCTTGACGCCAAAGTTTGTGACGTTGCTGTTCGTGTCGACCAGCGTTCCGGTAGTCGGCGGCTTGAAATCGATCATCCACGTCGTGAGCGAATCAACGTCGATGTCCTTCAGGTCCGCGCCTTCCCGGAACACCATCCAGCGAGTAGCCCCGAGCTTCGCGGCTGTGATAACGATTTGCATATGTTTCTCCCGAAAACAGGAAAAGCTCTCGCGAGTGGCGAGAGCCTTCGGTCAGTTGTTCCACTTTTCACGTGGAAAATTACGCGTAGCTTGCGATCATGTTCCAACCCGCCGTAGTCGTTGCGCCAGCCGCTGTCCCGAACACGTTGTAGGATATTGCATCCGGGCTGAAGTCATTCGCGGCCACGCTCTGACCGTCGCTGTCGTAAGAGAGCGAGAGGTCGATTGTTAGTGTGTGTGTGCCGTCGCCCGTTGGAATGTTGATCTGGAACGGATAAATTCCGGCTGTCCGCGGGATCGCCTGGGTTGCGCCCTTGTTTTGAATCACGGAGAGAGTGCCTTTGAGCGTACCAGGCGTGAACCCGTTGCCGATGCGGGCCGTCCGATTCTTACTAGCCGGTTGTGGCAACAATCCGTTGTTTAGCGTCAGCTTGAACGCACGAATGTTGTCGTACGTAACAGGGGACACCTGACCGTCCGTAAAGCTGCATTGAATGAACGAGGCAGCCCCGGCACCATTGCTTCCCGCCACGGACGGAATGGTCAGATCCGTGACAGCGGAAGCGTTTTTGGGGTCCGCGCAAACACCTGCGAGCCCATAGCTCAAGCGCTGAGCCGCCCCGCGCTTCGCATAGGCGGATGCGATCACGATCTGATTCCACCAAATACCTGCCGACTTAACCTGAGCAGCGCCTCCGTAAGGGATGAATGACTGCACCCAAGGCACAAGCTGCCCCCCGGTTCGCACTCCGAAAGCACTGTTCAGGAAGGTGTGAAACGCCCGGTCTGGGTGGATGCATCCGCTTGCACTGATAACCGCGTCGATCATACCGGGAATGGAAATATGCGTCAGCCCACTATTATCCACTGCATCAGGATAGTCACGGTTATCATCCGTAATGATGCCTGCAGTGTCGTTGGCGAATGCGTAAGCGACGCCTGAGCCGCTGGACGGATCAGTCTGCCAGACCACTTCGCCGTCAAATCCCCGCCGCGCTAGTCCGGGGGCGAAAAACTGTGTCATATCGTTTCTCCTATCGGCAGTCGGGCGATTGCACCCTTGTTGCCATCTATGGCCCCACGTAGGCGGAGCGGCGTAACGAATATTGGATCTCGGCTTTGTGCGTGATGAGGATGCCTCTGTATCTCACGACGCCTTCGGCCGATGTTTGCGGCCAGCCCATAGGGCTCTCCCCGATCGTCTTGCACTCGGTGAATCCCCACGGTCCACCGTCGAGCTTTGGAGGCAGCGCGTAGCCGCCCGTAACTGCGTTCTTGGGCACGATCGAGCGCGTCTTATCGTTGTTCAGCAGGTCCCGCATGGTGTCGGTGACGACGCCGAAAAAGTAGTCAAATGCTTCCGGACTGCTGTCGAGAACCCACGGCGTTTTGACCCGGATCTCGGTCTGTAGCGTGAGCAGGTATTGCCCACCGGATGCCATCTCCTCATTACGCGACGGTCCGGCGACGATGCAGATCTGAGGCTGAGAAACGGCCGGTAGATCGCCGAGCGGGACATCCTTCGCGGTAAGCTGAACTGAGGCGGCGTCAACGCTCGGAAGCTCCGCAGTAAACGTCGCGTTGATGGCTGGAACGCCGTAGGTCAGAATCAGATCCGAGAGCGCATAGGACAGCGCCCGCCGAAACGGCATCTTAGATGGCTCTGTTCCCATAGTCACCTTCCACTCATCGTAAAGCCGTTCGTGACGATCTCGATCCCCTGCGGCAGCTTCCCTGTTCGCCCGCTGATCCAGTCCACGAGTCTCTGCTGCAAGTCCTGAACCTCCTGCGGAACGAGCGCCACGAGTATCCGCTGAGGAACGTGTGAGCCCGGCCCGGGATCGTCGTGAAAAGCGGCTTCGGGCGCGAAGTCGAGGTTGATACCCGTCGTCACCGAATCGGATGTCAGAAGCATCGTTTCCCCGATCTCGGAGGCGATCCGGCCATAGCGAACAAGCGTTTCGTCAGGGAAACCGAGTCGCCGTTTCTCCTTCAGTGTCGCCGGCGCAAGTTCCGGCCACGGCTGGCCGAACGTCTCGCCTTTGTCCTCAAAGTTGCGTTGCTGCCACTGCGCCATGTCCGTACCCATCAGATCGAGCACGGGAGAGAGATCGTCAAGCAACTCCAGCAGCGGGACAAGGCTGCCATCCGGGATCAGGTCCGGCGTGACGATGATCGAGAAAACAACGCTCTCGGATGGCATGTCACGCCTCGGTTACCGCGTCCGGCTCGTTCACGCTGCCGGGAAGGGCGATCGCCGCTTGATCTTCTTGTGCCGGCGCTTCGAAGCCCGTCGCACCAGGTGTGAGCGGAATTCCCGCTTCATTCTCTGTCCTGGCAAGTTCGTCGGCAGTCAGACTGCCGGGCGTCGGCGGGCGCGGCGTATCTGGCGGCTCCGGGGTGTCTGCTGCTTCCTTCTCAGCCTGCAGGCGCGCGGCTTCGTCCTGCTCCGCATGCATCTGCTCTTCCGTCTTCAGATCCTCGATCGGGATCGCAGTCAGGTTGCCGTCCGCGTCCGCGACGGTGAGCGCCTGGCGCGGGTAGCCGACTGGGAAGCCGCATCGCGGGCAGCGCTCCAGCGTGGGATGCCCTTCGGCTCCGCTATAGTGGTTGTGCCCGCAATTGGCGCACTGTTTCGCTAGGTCCATGTTGAATGTCCTTATGTCTGGGGAACGTCCGGAGGCCGGAACGACGGGCGCACGCCGCCGGGAGCCGTGGCGGAGTTTGGAGGCGGAACGCGGAAGATCACCATCGTCACGCTATGGGTTCCGAGTTCCACCGACTGGCGGTTCACCGTGGCGACCTGGTAGAGCGTCGATCCCTCTTCAGAGATTGTCAGTTGATCCTCTTCGCTCGGCATTCCGCTGGGGAAGTCCGCCGGCGAGAGCGTCACCTTGTGCAGATCGGGATTGGCAACGTTGAGCGATGCGACTAGCGCCACCGACGCAGGACCGCCTTGCATTGGCAGCGACACCGCCGGGTAACGCTTGCCCTTCCAGACGATGAACCCTTTGTTGCCGTCAACCATTTCACGGACGGCCGATGACTGGAACTGCGCTTCGGTAATCTGTCTCACGTCCGTTACTCCACAATCGGCGGGTCATAGATACTGCGCCATGTCGGCCGGTAGCTGTCGAGGTATTCGCCCGAGCTGCCCGCGTTGATATCAGCGGTTGTCAGCGTGTACAGATTCGCGTTTCGAAGCTGGTTTGCCAGTGCGAGAAACTCCGCTGTCGCGTGCTTTTCCGTCCGGAAGCTGTTCTGGCTGATCACCTTCGCCAGCTTCGCCCGTGAGCGCGCTAGCGTCTCGTATGCCGTTGCCGCCGCCAGAAACGCCGAACCCTGAGCCATCGTCAGGAACGCCGATATCTCCGCATCCTCGAACAGGTACACCGAGTAATCCGTGTCCGCTATCAGTAGCCGTACCTGGCCGTTCGGTGTGGCGGGATCGTATGTGAATGCCATGGCCAAGCCCTTCAGCCAGCACGTTCACGCCAACCGCTGGGACGGAAAGCGTGTCGAGGATGGCCGCGAGAAGACGCGCTTCCAGGCTGAGCCGCGTAACGCCGGTCTCAGCCTGGAAGGCGTCAATGATCTGCTGAGAGAGCCTCACTTGTGATCCGATTTTGATCACTAGTTGGTAAGGCGGAAGGTCGGAGCCGTGTAGCTTGTGGAAGCCACGAGCTGACGACAGGTGCCGGCGCCCAGATGCCGGACGCCGAATCCGTAGCGATTGAGGAACTGCTGATTCGCGAGCGGGAAGTTCTCGTTGAACGACTGAGCGTACATCTGCAGCCCGCGGTAAGCGGGGTTGAGGTGGACGCGCTTGGCGACTGGCTGAATGCCCACGTCCATCATGCACATGTAGCCCGCCGGTGTATTGTCGTTGACGACAAACCGGATGCCGGAGAACTTGATCTCCTGCCCATAAGCGCCATCCTCCTGCGCCGCCAGCCGGCTCGGAGTATTGAGCGAGCTCGACACACTGATGTTGAGCAGGTTCTCAAGCACCATGCCTTCCTGGTTGTTCAAGAAACACACGAGAGAACCAGGCACCAGGCCGTAACCGTGTTCCTGAATATCCCGCTTCATCGTCTGGAAGTGCGCCAAGCTCAGCGTGACGGTATTGAGGCCGGCGAAGTGGTAATGAGCCGTCCCGAAGAACGTGTTGTTCTTCCAGTTGGGAACATCGGTCTCTCCGTTCCACCATCCCGCCTGGTACGCGGTGCCCACTGCGCCGGCCGTTTGCGGCGTGAAGATCGTCCGGAAGAACTCCGCCTCCATACGCTCCGCATCGCCAGCCATGACCGCGTTCGCGGTCGCCTGGACATCACTCGGAAGCGCGTCCTGAAGACCGATCACGGTGAACGGCGTACCCGCCTCGAAGTCCTGAAGCGGAATGTTGAGTAAGCGGTAACTCTGCCGCTGAGCTTCCGCCGTGCCGCCGTCCGCATGGCGGTTGAACTGGATCGGAGCCTGAGAGACGCGAAGTTCCTGCTTCTGCACCTCGACGGTGAAGTCCGCAATGATCGGATCAGCGCTCTGATTGTAAACCCCCAGACCGTCCGTGACAATCTGGAGTAGTTCTGTCTGGTCAGCTACATAGCCCTGGCCTGCGCCGACGAATCCCTGTGGCATGGGTAAATCCTCCTAATGCCAGAATTGTGATAAACGGCGATTAGCCGAGAGTGGTGGTAGCTGCCGCCTGAGCGAGCGCGAAGTACGGAGTGTGAACGAAGGCGATCTTCGTTGCGGAAATCGCCTGTCCGATCGGCTGAATAGCCGTGGTTGCCACGGTCGGCCGAGTCTGCGTGACACCACCCGCAGTGCCGCCAAGATAGACAGTTCCGCCGATGGTGAGACCCGTATAGCCGCCAACCTCAGCGACGGGCGCAACGGCGATGTAATCGTTATTGGAGCCCTTGCCGCCTTTGACGGCGTTGCCGAGCGCCTGGATTACCGCGCCTCCCGTGTTGACCGCCAGGACTGCGTTCCCGGACGAATCAACGCCAACTTCCTGACCCTCCAAGATCGTGGCCGCCGCGGCTACCTTGAGGGTAACCGTCATATTCTTTTCGTACTTAAGTACGGCGTTTGCCATTTCGTATCCCCTTGCGGCCACGAAGGCCGGTTAGTCTATTCGGCGGCGGCGCAGTGCCGGGAAAGCGGCGATCGCCGCATCCTTCTTGATTGCGCCTTCCGAACCTGCTGCCCCGCCGGCGGGGTTTCGTCCGCCAGCCGCGGGCAATTGTTGCTGCTGTTGCTGACCTGCAGGAGCGAGCTTTGCGGCCGCCCCCGATGCCTTGCGTATCCAGTCGAGTTGCTGATCCGGAGTGCCTGCCGGGAGGAGATCCCGGAGCGCTTCGGGCAGCTCGGATTTGCGCGCATCGACCTCGGCGGTCAAAACGGTCTGGAACCGCTTGTTGTCCGCTTCAAGCTGATCGGCTTTTGCTGCGCGCTCCTGGAGCTTCTGAAGCTCCGTCTTGCTTGCGTTCTCGATCTCGGCAAGTCTGGCTTCGGCGGTTTCCCGCGCCTTCTTCTCTTGCCCCGCCTGGTTGCGCAGGCGATCGAGTTCGCGGGTATGTTCGTCTGCAGCGGGTTGCTGCTGTCCGCCCGTCGCAGGCGCCGGGTTCGCAGGTGACTGTTGCTGCTGCTGTTCCGTTCCTCCGCCGTTCGGTGTGGGTAAAGGGTCTGGCATGGTCGGTCCTTTCCGTTGCGCTGTCCGTTCGTCACCGCCCGGTAGCGCCCCGAATGCGAAAAGACGACCCCGAAGGATCGCCTTTTCGCGATTGATGAATGCGGCAACCTAGCCGCGTGTGATAATGGATGGCTGCCCGGCGTTCGATCGGGCTTTTTCGAATTTTGCGACCTGAGCCATATCGACGGGCGCGCCTGGCAGCAAGTACAAATGCAACTCGACACTGCCCACGAAGACCGAATCGACATACTCATAGTGTTCGAGCGGCAGAGTTCCGCCGGTCGGTATCCATGCGAATGTCGTGTACTCGATCATCTTGCTCGTGTCCGCCTCCATCCAGACGAACACAGAGATAAGCGGCGTTCCGTCCGGCGCCTGCCCGACGCAAGCCGTCTGCGTCTTGATGATCTTTGAACCGCGGTAGATCCGTGAAACTACGCGGTCCTGGACATTGATCTGCCCTTTGATGATCGTCTTCATGCTCGCCGCCCTCCGGAAGCCAGTTTCGTGTTCCGGATCGACGGCGACGGTCCCGGCTCCTTCATTTTTGCCGGCGCGCCATTCATACTCGCTTGAAGAACGAGATCATGGCCGCGCTCGCACCGTCCAGCCCATGACCGGCAAGCCTCACGGGTTCCGTTGGGCTCCAGTGTCATCGTTACTTTGCCGGAGCACACAGGGCATCTGCCTCTGAATTGCATGATTGCCGCCCTCCCGAGGCGGCTCCCGAAATAGAAAAGCCCCGCTTGGTCTCGGGAGAACCAAACAGGGCTATCGGAAACAATGGTAGAATCGAGCTATGAGCGAAACTTTAACTCTATTTCAAATCCAAACAGCCGTGAGCAGCATGAAGAAGATGGGGCGCGTGCCAACGCTAATCAAACTGCACCCCATTGATACTGCCACACTTGCTGAAATCATTACTGAGGGAGTAATGATCAAATCAACATCAGTTCCGCTGCAAAGCAACGATATCGCAAATAGTGCCATGTTTGGCCTGCCAGTCGATCTAACGTCTGATCAATCGCATATCGTGTATGCGGATGGTTCGAAGCTATACCTATAGGACACACGTAACTTTTCACGTGGAAAGTTACGTGCTTTGAGTTTCGCCTTGTGGGACAACTGCAATCGTGTTGCCCACGATGTCCGAAGCGCTATTAATGGGCACACCGCCTGAGCTCTGCAGATTGCCGGCGATCGTTTCCGCAGTGAGCGACTCCGGTTCCTCGACGGGCGAATACTTGCGCTCGAAGACTTCCTTGGGGTTGATGTACTGGTATCCATCTTCCTGGATAACAAAGTAATCACCAGCAACCGGCGTGTAGCGCGCCAGCATGTCGCCGCTCACTTGGGCGTTTTCGCCGTCGCTGAGCGCTACCGGTATCGATCCATCTTCCCCACGTGGCCCAACGCTCACGATCACATGCGCATCGACAATCACAGGGTTTGCAGTGTATTTCATGACAAACGGCCTCCCGCGCCGTTAAGGATTTGGAGTAAAGGACACCTCACCGTCATCGCGGCGAAGGTGACACTTGCAGTTGAAGAGGCACGGCGTTTCGTTCGCGCCTGGGACGGTTGGAAGCGTGTCCGCCGTGTATGGACCTCCTGCGGCGAGTTCAGGACACATCGAGCAATGATCCTCGTTCGCCCCGAGTATCCATTCGAACGTGCTGCCCTCAGGAGAGGCTAGAACCCACGCTTCGTTAGCTGCTCCGACTACCCGGCCCATGTACATCCCTGCGCGCCGGCGAATCTCATCGGCGTCAACACCATCGGGCGCGAAGTCCTCGAAGTGGGCTTCATCCTCGCTCGTGTGATCGGCCTGGCCAACGTCGCCATACTTGCCGCTGGCGATGTCCTCGACAAAGCCTGTCAGGTATTTGCGCTCCGTGGCCATAATGCCAGCCGCAAGCTCTCTGTCGTAATCATCGACCGGGGAGGGATCGCCAGCGGCCGCGCGCCCCGTGGCAGCCGCCGTGGCGTAGGCATCGGTAAGGATCTGTTCGGCATGTGCGCCGAACTGTGCGGGCGTCACCTCTCCGGAGAGCAATAGCCAGATCAAGTAAAGCAGGATGTGATGAGACGGATCAATATCCATTACGTCACCCTTGTCCGCCTGGCGGCAATCACCTGAGCGTACCGCGTCTTGATGTCTGCAAGCGGAGCGGGTCTGCCGCCCGTGTCCGACTGCTTCTCTTCGGTCGCAACGATGGCGTCAAAGTCGCTGAGCATCTGTTCAACGCTCGCAACGTTATCCACTGGCGTCGGCGCCGCGCCCGCTCCCTGCGCAGGCTGTTGCCCTGGCTGTCCAGGTTGCGGCCCCTGCCCGCCGGCAGCCTGGTCGGTCGGATCGGATGCGCCGGCGAGTGCAAGCAGCTTCTTTTCAACCAGGATCTTGCGCAGCTCGCCGTTCGGATCCTCGACGCCGATGTTTGCCATCGCCGTCCGGATTGCGTTCAGATCGCCTGCAACCTTCGTGGTTGCGTCCGTGACTTCCGCCGATCCGTCAACAGGAAGCGTTGACGGCCACTTTACGTTAACGCTGCCAAGAGGCACGTTGTAGCCAGACGCAGTGAGAGCCACCCACATAGCGTATTCGAGGCCGGGCGTCCAACTAGCTTGCTTGATCTGCGTTTTGTTGATGAGCGGGCCATAGAGAATCTGTAGAGCAATCCCGCTGATCGACGTTAGTCCGCTGTCCGATTGCCCGAATGCGACGGCGGGGACCTGGCTGACCTCGGCGATCGCATTGCGTACGCGCGTCAATTGGTTCTCAACGTCGGGCTGTTCGCCCTTGCGCTCCAAAAAGAACGCGTCCCCATCGGTCGGGAGGAAGTACGACGTCTGCAGGCTCTTGTCTATTCCTTTGGCAGGCGCTTGAATACCCTTGAACACAGGGACCGGCGCGGCGTAGTAATCGACAATGCGCGTCTGCTTGCTGGCAAGGTGATCGTATTCCTCAACGAGATCAACCACGCCGTCAATATCGCTCAGGCCGTACGTGCGCCCCTTGACGCAGATGTTTCGTATCCAGACGGCCGGCATCGCGTTATACGTCTGTGAGCTGATCCGCGTGTCGCCCTGGTAGACCTCCATATGATCATCAGTGTAGAACTCCCGCATGATCGTCCGCTGGCCGTTGCTGTCGAGAGTCTCATAGGCGATATCGAGCGCTACGAGCTTGCTGTAATCCGAGCGCGCGAACTGAGGGAAGGCAATTCCCGCATCAACGAACTCGATCTTAGGCAAGCCGTCTTCGTCCTGCGCCACAACGGCAACGATATCGCCATGGATACCGCAAGCTATCGCGGCTTCGAGGAACGCGCCATCGGAGCCGGATCGGTCCCAGATCGTATGGGCCATCTCCGTGGCGTCCGGGTTGTCTTCAACCTCCCATTGCAGAGGCTTGCCGGCCAAAAAACCGGCGCCTAGATTGACAATCGGCTTGTTGAAGTTGAACTTCAGGCGCTTGTAGTCACTGACGACGGCTGTTCCGGGTGGACCCTTGACACTGTATCCCTCGTACGACCGCATGAATCGGCCATAGTTGTTGAGCCGGAAGGCGTCAGCCTCGAACAGATCGCCTGTGACACCACGGTTTGCCTTGCGTGTTTGGAGGAAGCTAAAGAGGCTCATAGGTTATCCATCCCAGAATGACGACTGTTCCTGCGAAATCTCACCGCCCCAGAATCCTTCGAAGGTTTCATCGTCGGTCTGTAGCTCTCGCATTCCGAATATGTGATCAGGTGCAGCGGCCAAAACAAAGCCGTCCCCGTCGTCAGGCGACCGCGTCTTTCGCTTCTTGAAGAGCTTCTTTGCTTCAAGCTGCTTGACTTCGATACCCTTGACATTCACCCACGCAAAGACGCGCTCACACAGATCGGCTTCTAGAGATTCCGGCGGATCGATCAGGCGAATACCTCTGAGCGTCTCGGAAGCCTCAGCGTACATCTCCGTGCCCAGATCGTGATATGCGGCCCGGTCGTAAGGCGTCCCGTTGTTATGGACCTCAAGGACTTTGAAGTCGGGGAATCTCACAATGAGATCGTCATCGACCTTGAGTTTGTCGATAACACCGCCACCAAAGCCGCCGCCGCCGTCCACGCGAATATGGAGTGACTGAACGGAAGCCGGAAGCTCCAACGCATGCCGCTTGATCTCTCGGGCGTAAACGTTGGTGTCTTTCTTCCAGAACTGTGCCGCTCGCCAGGCTTGCATGCCCATCCGAATGTACAGCGTGCCGGCGTCCTTGCCCCATCGACTGACGTCAACGCCCATCCTCGCGGAAGTGCATTCGGCAGGCTGGTTAACGGCTCGTTTCTTCGCCGCCTCGTACCGTCCGACGCTGATCAGCGTGTCATCCGCCATGTTCGTGGGAGGGATTCCCAGAACTCGCCACAGGAACTCGGGAAACGGGCGGAAGATCGTTCCTTCAGGCAGCAACTTCCCTTTGACCGTAACATCAAAGGGAAGTGTGAAGGTCTGCTCGTCTTCATTGTGCTGATCAACGACTTCGGTGTGAAGCTCGACCATCTGACGAACGTAATCGCGCTTCACGGCGCCCGGAACGATCTCGCGCCCTGCCAGAACGTTAACGTGCCCAACGCAACTGATCCGAAATGACTTAGTGTCGGATCGGTCTTTCGCCTTGTGAAACAGAGAGAGGCGTGTCTTCGGGTTGGCCAGCATAATGACGATGCTGATACCGCCCGATGTCATCGAGTCAATGGCCTGGAACACGAAATCGGCAACGCCCTCCGCTTCGTCCAAAACGAACATCAGGTATTTGCCGTGCTGCCCTTGAACGCGCTCCGTTCCGGTCCCCCCAGCGTTGTTTGTCGCACGCCCTTTGGCGAAGTGGTTTTTTCGGTATTTGATCTCGCACGTTTCGAGCACGCGGCCCGGGAGCCCCTTACCCTCGCGATCAGTACCGATTTCCTTCCATAGCAGGTCTTTGATCTGATCCCAACTCGGCGCGTATGTGTAGATGATCGCCGGCGGAAAGCAATCGAAGAAGTGATTGACTAGCCCGGATGCAAGCTTGGTCTTCCCAACGGTGTGGCCAGCGGCGATCCTTATCCGGTTTTGGATGACTTCGCCAGGTTTCCAATACTTGAGATCGGCAAGGTCGACGCGCCCGGCTTCAAAATCGTCTCTCTCGTGCTGCTGCCTGAGCGCGTGAGTGTACGCTTCGATTACCTCGACCTGGCCAGGGAACTCGGCGCTGGAGCCTGACCACGGTGACCATTCGAGCCAGTCTTCTATATAAGCCTGAGCATCATAGCGGTATTCGCTAAGAGATCTCTTGCTCTCCTGCAGATGCTTTAGCTCGGCGCGCTCTCGCTCTGTCAAGAATGGCCACAATTCGGTCAGCTCTGATATCGTCAGGGAGTCCAGCATCACTGACCTCGATCGGGTTGCCACCAGGACCGGAATGCTCAACCCTTTCGACGTATCCCGCCTTTACCTTGTTGGCTTCGTCCTCGTGGGCGATCATCATCCGGAGCAGGTTCGTGTCCGTTGCCCATTCGATGACGCGCCCGGCCTTGGTGTACGTCACCGTCTCGATGATCTCGCCCGTCACGGCTTCCGGCGGGATCTCACCGGGATCGATTTTCTCGATTGCCGAAATGACCTTGTTGATATCGCCAAGTTCTGTTTCTAGTTCGGCGACACGCGCTTCCGCCTGTTCGTCAACACGTTTGAGCTTCTTGTCTTTGGCGATCGTCTCCCGAAGTGCGTCGATCTCCTGCCTGAGACCTTCTCTCTGAGGGATCAACTCGCCGAGCTTCTCAACGCATTCGTCATGGATAGCCTTACGCTCGACCATTGCGGACCGGCGGAGGTTGCGAACCTCCTGCAGCAACTCCCAGTCCTCGTTAATGCGTGCCATGACCTTATGTGCCTTGGCAACCGGGAATCGTAGGATGGTCTTACGAAGCTCGGCGAGGTGTTCGGTTACTCGTGCCTGGAACTCCTCATCGACCTTCCACCTTGCGAGTGTGGCGCGAGTGGTGCCACACGCCTTGGCGATCGCCTCATCAGTCTGCTCGTCCTCGGCGATCATGACCGCCGCGCGCTCTTTGGCAGCAGTCCACTTCCACGCGGGAGAGGGCTTTTCTGTCTCATTTTGTCTCATCGCCCTCCGCACTTTCCACGTGAAAAATTATCGCGGGCCTCTCACATACAACGGCTCGCCCGGGATCAGGTAGCCGCGCTCGATGCGTGCCGGGTTGATCCGGGGAACATTGTCGCTGAGAAGCTGGATGCGACGGCGCGTGTCCGGCTGGAGGTTGCATGGCGGCTCAGGTTCCCGCTTGGCGGGTTTATCGATCGTGTTGCGCCGGCGCGCCTTTTCGTGCTCTGCTGCGCTGTACCACCGGATGTGCATATCATGCCTCCAGCGCCTGCCAGCGCTTCTGGTAACGGCCTACGGCGTCCAGATCGTACTGAGCCCTGGACACGCCATCCGTTGGCGTGATCTCCGCGTAGGGCATGCCCGCCGCGAGCACGTTGCGTTGGTGGTTGAACTCGCCGTCTTCATCGTTGACGACGATCTCAGCGAGCTCCAGGCAATCGACAGGGTAAGACGTTCGGTCTGTGCTCGGTCGTGTCGCCTCATATGTGACTTGGCCGATGGATCGATCCTCTCGCTTCTCGCGCTGATAAAGGCGTTCGGAGGAATCTGCAAGCCGCTTCGCTGCAGTTCGCTTTGAACAATTCATTGCAGCAGACGCGCTCTTGGCGTCGAAGCCGTTCAAAAACAGGTGATCCCAAATGCGGACCATGGGGTACTCCACAAATGCAAAAAGACACACCTTGGGTATCGGCCCTCTCGGTGTGTCAGTGGTGAAGCTCTTGGTTAGCTCAGCTTCTAGAAGCTATGGAAGGTTTTCGGACTGTGCAGAGGTTGCGGTCTGCAGGAGCATTCAGGCTGCAGACCGCGTGTCCCGAAGAAGGTCGCCGTTAGAGAAGTCGGCCGCGCTGGTTTAATTCGCGGTTCGACATACCTATTTTACGACGTCGAACAGATGTTGTGTAGCGGTTAGGCAAAGAAACCGTACCATTTGGTACGTTATTTTTACGATTGCAAGTCAGGCGATTCCCTGAGCCTGTTTCAGCGCCCGTTGCGCGGTCCCGTGTCCGCATTCGGCGATACGGGCGAGCTGACGCACTGACGGCCACTCGCCATTTTCCTGTTGGAACTGGATGGCTTGCCGCCGGGCCCATTCCTGTTTGCTCAGGTCGGTGAGGGTTACCGCGTCAATCGGAGCATATGCCGGTTGCAGGATCGTGTCCGGTGGAATGTTCGTCATCGTGCTACTCCTCGCATGAGGTTTCCGCTATGCCTGCGCCTTCCATGAGGTTGCGCAATCGCTCGATCTCCGCGTCACGATCGTCTATCACGGATTGCAGCCGCTCGATGGTCTCCAGCGCCGTGGCGGTTTCCGCGTTCGCCTGGTCAAGCGCTCCGATTAGCCAGCGAACCTGCGTTTCGAGTTCCGCCGCCGTGCTCGGATTTTCCACGTGAAAAGCGTCTGTCATCGTATTGCCTTCGGTTCCTCTGGATCTGGCATCCAGTGAGTAGGCTGAACTTCAAGTGTGCCATCTGTCCATGTTGGGAATCGGCGTGCGAAAATGTAGAACTTCACCGCAACGACGCCGCGCCCGCGAACCCACGCGAGGTATTGCCTAATGGGTGGGTAGGTCAGTCCAGGGACTGGCATCCGCTCCCTAACAGATATCCAATCGCCGTGCATGTCAGCCACCAAACACCCCTTCGTCGGCCATGCTCTGGTATGTCTCGTTCATACGCTGTTGCTCGGCAGTATCGAACGTCTTCATGCATTTGCCGATCCAGGCGCAGTCAAACATTCCGCACGGCAACCCGGCTTCATTCGGGCAATCACCACTCGCAGACACGACAAGGGATGATGCGGCAGTCTCGATCCAGTCAGCGACTTAGGTTACCTCATCGGGTTCCGTTGCCTCGTTCATTCGTGTTGCTCCAGGTTCTTTCTCTCTTCGGGATGGCCGGAAGTACGTCTCAGCAGGTCCAGTTTCGCAGCTTCAACCCTTGCCCGCTCGAATTGTGTGACTTGCTCCAGGTGCACCGCTTTCGCGGCTTCCATCTCGGCGGCGCGTTCTTCCGTGATCTCGCCGGAGCCCTCGCAGCCGGGGCATGGGTTCCTCTCGACAATCGAAACTGGCCGGCCACGTTGCCGCGCGCAGCCGAACGTAGCGACGGTTTTCTGTCCGTGGCATGTAGGGCAAATCACTTGGTCACTCCTTTGAGTTGCTGGACGGCAAGCTTCATATCCGCCCGTGCCAGTACAAGAGCGTGTTCGGTCACTTCGGTCCGCTCTTGCCCCTCCAGATCAAGGAACGCCTCAACGATCACGATCAACCCGTGAACCAACGATCGGCGCTCGGTAAGGCCGTCCCGTTCTTCCTCAGTAGGGACATGCGGCGTGTATCCGCTCAGCACGTCAGGAGTGAGGTGTTCGCCCCATTCCTGAGCCATTTCCGGCGTGATATCGCCGATGACATCGCTGATCTGGAGCGCTTCGGCGAACGTCATTTGACGCCCCCACATCTGGAGATCGAATTCGATCCGGAGCGCTCCGCGCAGTCTGGCGTTCTCCGCCTTCAGTGGATCTGTGTCAGTGTCTTGTGTGCTCATTTCTTGCTGCCTTTCCCCTTGCAATCGGCATGCGTCCTTCTGAACTCGATGTATCCCGGGCGCTGCTTCTCGCCGTTGACGACGATCTGCTTGCACTCCTCGACCGCGCCGCAGGTCTCGCAGGTCAGGCGGATGGTTTTGCCCTTGCTGTCGAGCCGTTCCTCTCGGATCACTACACGCCTCCAGTCGTCGCCGGAAAGCGCGCTTCTCGCTGCCGCTGAACCTCAATCGGATACTCAAACACGCTTGCTTTGGCGCGTCGCCACGTGTTAATTTCGGCCCGGGACATGCTGCAGATCGTCCGCACGGCATGACAAGCATGCAGGCATCAGCCGCTTGCATCGCGTTCCAGTCGTTGTCAAAGCCGTGTTGCGCAACCGGATGCTGCAGGCAGTCGCGGAACTTGCGGGCGTCCCAACCCTGCCACTCCGGATCAACGTCGGTCCACTGAAACCCGTCGTCACCGATGGACGGATGCCTGAAGTCATAGACCTCGTGTCCGGCATTGCGGAGCGCTTCAACGACTGCGGGCTGTTTGCCATTGCGCCATGATGAGGCAACGTAAATGTTCAAATCGGTCTCCTTGCTGGCTGATGTCGCCAGCGTCGATATCAGGCATCGAGTATCGATGCCTCGATGTGGTAGCGATGTGCGGCGATCTTGCGCCGTGTCGTGGCCAGTACAGCGGCCCGGGCTACGCCTTGCGGTGGGCGCTGAAGGCTATTGATCTTGCCTAGCGCCTCCTGCTCGATCTGAGCCCGGTCTTCCGGGCTCAGATCGTTGATCAGCTCGTCAAGCTGAGCCTTCAACGCTTCCTTTTCGGCCTGTTGGGATCGGAAAACCGCGTCGGCTTCATCGCGCTCCGCCTGTTTCTGCGCTCCTGGAGGCGCTTTGTATCGGCCTTTGATGGCGGCGATCAGCGCGCCGGCTGGGTTATCCGCCTTGGGGCGCAACTGCTGCCAGGCGATCTGATCACGGATCTCCTGCTCGGTGTGTTCCACGCAGAGCGCCGCCGCCTTGTCCGGAGCAACACCAAGCGAAGCGAGAAGAGCAACAACATCGGCAACGGTGTCCGGAGCCGCCCTGGCTCTCGCGGGCGCGTTGTTGTTCTTAGCTTCGCTTAGCTTCTCTTTGTCTTGCTCTGTTCTGTTTTGTTTAGGGTGGACATTTGCGGACATCCGGGGGACGTCCGCGCCATTGGTCTGGACATCCTCAGGACGTCCGGTTTTGTCCGGTAGACGTCCGTGGACATTTGCGGACACTTCAGGTATGTCCGGGTGGTTTGGCTGGACATCCGGTGGACGTCCAGGACTGTTATCCGGTTGTCCGAGCGCTGCCAGTCTGGCCGATTCCCGTTGTGCCGCGCGCTCATCGGCTTTGCGTTTTGCCTCCTTCGCCTTCGCCATGTGCAGTTTCCCGCCGTAATCTGACCAGTCATGGATGATCAAACCGCCGTCGCCGTCATCCTCCAGGAAGCCGTGTCCGTTACGCTTGTGGGCGCATTGCGTTAGAGCGTTGACGAACGTTTCCGGATCGCCCTTCCAGCGTGCTGCCTTGGCGATCCATGCTGGCGTGAAGGCGCTCAAATCGCCGTCCTTGGCGTGCTGGAGCGCCCAGAGCCAGAGGCACACGAGATGCCCCACAACAGCCGCGGGAGGCACGCCTAGAAGCTCGGCGGCTAGCTCTGTTTTTGGATGGTCCGGCAACGTCTCACAAATCTCGTCGTACATCGCTCAGACCTCTCTCACTTCGATGTTATGGATTGCCTTCATCAGCTTCTTCTTGAGTCTGTACGCCGGCGTCTTGACGCCCTTGGCGTCCTCAACGATCAGCTTGCCCGCGCGTGTCGTGTAGCGGAAATCGGCAACGTAGCGGCAGACCAGCACGGCATTGACGATCAGGTCATAGGACGGCTGGAGTTCCAGACCCGTGATCTCGTCAGCCTGAGCCAACATGCGAAGCGACACGTAACGCGCCGCCTCTAACTTGCTGTCGAAGCGTATGCCGTCCACTTCCGTCTTGACGGCTCCGTACTTGCTCCGTCCGGTCGCTGACTCCGTCATCAGCCCTTGAAGCTTTGTCGTGTTCTGTTTTCCGTAGCTCGTCGGTTTCAAAATTACTCCGCCGTCCGCTCTATGCGGTCTATCATCCAATCAATGTCATCGTCGCTCTCGTCAGAAACCGGAGGTTCGCAGACGAAATGTACTTCAGGCCCTTGAAGAATGTAGCGTTTGCCTCCGTGAACCGCGCCGAAGCCAGAATAGAACTGCCCAGAGGCGCGGATTTCGTCGTTAACACGCTTACTGAGATCCAAGTAGGTCAATGCAGTAGCGCCTTCATCGGCATCAACCATCGCGTATGCCCGCTGTTCACTACAGAATGAGCCGCCAACAACACACCAGAGACAGTCGCCGCTGTCCGT
>Ga0068856_100001102_pt1 | contig 28542 bp, 25 predicted proteins | sample KBSCornC62_FD_66595 | JGI IMG/M metagenome (GOLD analysis project Ga0068856, IMG submission 66595) | Corn rhizosphere microbial communities from Kellogg Biological Station, Michigan, USA - KBS Corn C6-2 | ecosystem: Host-associated > Plants > Roots > Rhizosphere > Soil ... | reverse complement strand
CTCCGGAAAAAGCGTCGTCTGATATCGCGATTGTCCCGTCACGTGCGCCATCATCACCTCGAATCACGCCATATCCAAAACACCATAACTCACTGGGTTTTCACACAGCCTGGAACGCAGCGACACATAACTCCGGACGGTGCAGAAGGCGGGCGGTGTTTACCGCATTGCGTAGAGGCTTTGTTGGAAAGCTACTCCACCGCCTCCAGCCATTCCGCGGCACCCCGCCACAGCGTGTCGCGGTGCTCGGGACGGAAGAAACCGAGATGGCCGATTTTTGCGACGCCGGCATCGGACGGCGTGATACTGACGATGTCGGGCTTGATCGCCGTAAAGCCGGAGCACAGGAGCTCGACCGCCGGGCGCGTGGCCCAGGGATCGTCGGTCAGGCACAGCGCGCGCATCGCGCCCTTGTAGTTTCCGAAATTGCCAAGTGCGGTGCCGAGCGTGCCGTCGTCGAACAGATAACGCGGGCTCATCACCCATTTGGTCCATTGCTCGAACACGCCCTTCGGCAGATCCATGCCGAGGCCGGCCCAGCCCGGCGCATAGCCGAGCAGGCGGCTCAGCGGCAGGCCTGCCACGTTCATCACAGCGTAGACGCGGTAACGCTCCGGCGTCGCGATCAGCTTCCAGTAGCCGGCCTGCGCCGCGATCAACAGCGCGCGCGACACCTCGGTATTGTTGCCGAGCAATCCCAGCGCCTGGCCGCCAAAGGAATGCCCGACATAGGCGAGCGGCATCGCCTTGTAGCGCTCGCGCATCCAGGCCACCGCCGCGGTCATGTCGAGCGCGGCCCAGTCCGCCATCGAGGCCTTGAAGCCTTTGAGCGACTTGAACTGGTTGTAGCCGACCAGCGATTTCTGCCTGGAATCGCCGATGCCGCGATAGTCGTAGGTCAACACCGCGCAGCCGCGCCGCGCCAGATAGCCGGCAAAGCCGCGATAGACCTTGCGCGGCACGGCGGTCGCCGAATTGATCAGCACGGCATGGCGCTTAGCGCCGCGGGGCAGGAACAGCGAGGCCCCCAGCAGGTAGCCATCAGCCGCGGGCAGAGCGATGTCGTCGATGAAAACGTCGTCCTGCGCAGCCTCGGTCACCGCGATTTTCCCCTCACTTCGCGGCATCCAGCAAATGCGAATTCGGCTTTTGCCGCAAGGGTTTGGTTGTCGCCCAGAAATCCGATGGCGGTCCGCGTGTTGCCTGTGTATAACCCGGCCCTCCGCTAAGTAGCGGTTTTTGCTCAGGAGTTAACGTCATGTCCGAGCGGTGGACACCAGATAGCTGGCGCGCCAGGCCGGTGCTGCAAGTACCCGAATATCCCAACGCCAAGGCCTTGGCCGACGTTGAGGCGCAGCTTGCGACGTTTCCTCCGCTGGTGTTCGCGGGCGAGGCGCGCAATCTGAAAAAGGCGCTCGGCCGCGTCGCGGCCGGCGAGGCGTTCCTGTTGCAGGGCGGCGACTGCGCCGAGAGCTTTGCCGAGCACGGCGCCAACAACATCCGCGATTTCTTCCGCGTGCTGCTGCAGATGGCGGTGGTCCTGACCTATGCCGGCGCGCTGCCGGTGGTAAAAGTCGGCCGCATCGCCGGGCAATTCGCAAAGCCGCGCTCGTCGCCGACCGAAAAGATCAATGGCGTCGAGCTGCCGAGCTACCGCGGCGACATCGTCAACGACATCGGATTTACCGCGGAATCGCGCACCCCCGATCCGCAGCGCCAGTTGATGGCCTACCGGCAGTCGGCGGCGACGCTCAACCTGCTGCGCGCGTTTGCCACCGGCGGCTTTGCCAATCTCGGCAGCGTGCATCAGTGGATGCTGGGTTTCCTCAAGGACTCGCCGCAGTCACGGCGCTACCGTGAACTCGCCGACCGCATTTCCGACGCGCTGAATTTCATGCGCGCCTGCGGCCTTGATCTGGAGAGCCATCCCGAGCTGCGCGCGACTGACTTCTACACCAGCCACGAGGCGCTGCTGCTCGGCTACGAGCAGGCCTTTACCCGGGTCGATTCCACCACCGGCGACTGGTACGCGACCTCGGGCCACATGATCTGGATCGGCGACCGCACCCGCCAGCTCGACCACGGCCATGTCGAGTATTTCCGCGGCATCAAGAACCCGATCGGCCTGAAATGCGGCCCGTCGCTCAAGCCCGATGAACTGATGAGACTGATCGACGTGCTCAATCCCGACAACGAGCCGGGACGGCTGACGCTGATCAACCGTTTTGGCGCCGACAAGGTCGGCGATCATCTGCCGGGCCTGATCCGCGCGGTGCAGCGCGAGGGACGCGTCGTGGTGTGGTCGTGCGATCCGATGCACGGCAACACCATCACCTCGAATTCCGGTTATAAAACCCGGCCGTTCGACCGCATCCTGTCCGAGGTGAAATCGTTCTTCACCATCAACGCCGCCGAGGGCACCCATGCCGGCGGCGTGCATCTGGAAATGACCGGGCAGGACGTCACCGAATGCATCGGCGGCGCGCGCGCCATCAGCCATGAGAATCTCAGCGACCGCTATCACACGGTGTGCGATCCCCGGCTCAACGCCGAGCAGTCGATCGACATGGCGTTCCTGATCGCCGAACTGCTCAAGCAGGATCGCGGCAGCAAGGTGAAACCGATACCGGCCGTGGCGGGATTCTGACTTGCTGAGGTTCTGGCGGGCCACGCTGAATTCGCGCAACGGCCTCGTTTTCGCGATGAGATCGGAGCAGGCCATTCGGGAGGAGCTGGTGGCGCTGGCATTGGCGCTGCCGGCGTCATGGCTGGTGGGCGTTACCACGATGCGCCGGGTCGAGCTGGTTTCGGCCGTGGTGCTGGTCCTGATCGTCGAGCTTCTCAACACCGCGATCGAAAAACTCGCCGACCGCCTCACCACCGATCACGACCCACAGATCGGGCGCGTCAAGGACATGGGCTCGGCCGCGGTCGGCGTCACGCTGGTCATGGCCGGGCTGTTCTGGTTGTTTGCCATCGCCGAACGCATGGGCGCGATCTGAAGCAACTGGCTAAGTCCGAAGGGGCGTGCTATATTTGATTTGCTCATTATGAGAATAAGTGCCGCTCCATGACCGAACCCGCAGCCCAGTTCACCATCACGCTCGCCCAGCTCAACCCGACGGTCGGCGATGTCACCGGCAACGCCGCGAAAGCGCGCGCGGCACGGGTGCAGGCCAAAGCCGATGGTGCCGATCTGGTGGTGTTGTCCGAATTGTTCATCGCCGGCTATCCGCCGGAAGATCTGGTGCTGAAGCCGGCGTTCCAGTCGGCCTGCCGCACGGCGATCGAGGAACTCGCGCGCGCCACGTCAGACGGCGGCCCGGCGATGCTGATCGGCACGCCCTGGGTTGAGGACGGCAAGCTCTACAACGCCTGTGCGCTGCTCGACGAAGGCAAGGTCGCGGCAATCCGCTTCAAGGCCAACCTGCCGAACTACGGCGTGTTCGACGAAAAGCGTCTGTTCGCGCGCGGACCGGCGGCGGGCCCGGTGACGGTGCGCGGCATCCGGGTCGGCGTACCCATCTGCGAGGACATCTGGCTGGAGGAATCCAGCGAATACGAAAACGTAGTCGAATGCCTCGCCGAGACCGGCGCGGAAATCCTGGTGGTGCCGAACGGCTCGCCTTACGCGCGCGACAAGAACGATTTGCGGCTGTCCATCGCGGTGGCGCGCGTCACCGAAAGCGGACTGCCGCTGATCTATCTCAACGAAGTCGGCGGCCAGGACGAACTGGTGTTCGACGGCGCCTCGTTCGCGCTCAACGCCGACCTCTCGGTCGCGGCGCAACTGCCGGCGTTCGAGGAGAGCATCACGACCTTGCGCTGGAGCAGGACGGCGGACGGCTGGCGCTGTTCGGGTCCGGTGGCAAAACTGCCCGAGGGCGACAAGGGCGATTACGCCGCCTGCGTGCTCGGCCTGCGCGACTATGTCGGCAAGAACGGTTTTCCCGGCGTGCTGCTCGGCATTTCCGGCGGCATCGATTCGGCGCTGTGCGCGGCGATCGCGGTCGATGCGCTCGGCACCGAGCGCGTCCGCGGCGTGATGCTGCCGTTTCGCTTCACCGCGCAGGTCTCGCTCGACGATGCCGCGAAACTCGCTGATGCCCTAGGCTTCCGTTACGAGGTGCTGCCGATCGCGCAGGCCGTCAACGGATTTGAAGCGATCCTGTCCGACACCTTCAAAGGTCTAGCGCGCGACATCACCGAGGAAAACCTGCAGGCGCGCACCCGCGGCACGCTGCTGATGGCGATTTCCAACAAGACCGGCGCGATGGTGGTCACGACCGGCAACAAGTCGGAAATGTCGGTCGGCTACGCCACGCTCTATGGCGACATGAACGGCGGCTTCAACCCGATCAAGGACATCTACAAGACCGAAGTGTTTCGTCTCTCCAGCTTGCGCAACGAATGGAAGCCGGACGGCGCGCTCGGGCCATCGGGCGAGGTGATCCCGGTCAACATCATCACGAGGCCGCCGACGGCGGAGCTGCGCGAAAACCAGACCGACCAGGATTCGCTGCCGCCCTACGACATGCTGGATGCGATACTGGAGCGTCTGGTGGAGCGCGAGGAGCCGCTGGCCTCGATCGTCGCCGCAGGCTTCGATCGCGAAGTGGTGGCGCGGATCGACCGCTTGCTCAACATCGCCGAGTACAAGCGCCGCCAGGCCGCGCCCGGCGTCAAGGTGACGCGCCGCAACTTTGGGCGCGACCGCCGCTATCCCATCACCAACCGTTTTCGCGATGCCGGCAAGCCATTGCCCGAGCCGGACCCCACGCTCGTCTCGCGCGCCAGCCGCGGCTCGGGCGAAGCGTTCGAAGGGTAGGAGATAGTCCCGTCATTGCGAGGAGCGAAGCGACGAAGCAATCCAGTCTCCGCCTGCGGATATGGATTGCTTCGCTTCGCTCGCAATGACGGATCAACGCGACGCCACTCTGCATTCCCCGGATGCAGCGCAGCGCGTCGCACTTGCGACGTGGTGCGCTGCTGGTCCGGGGTCCATCCGCGTGGTTGGGTCCCGGCTCTGCGAAGCGGCACTTCGCGCCGCATCGCGTCCGGGACACGCAGGCAGGGACAGCAACTACCTCGCCGGGATGAATGTCGGTCCCACCGTGCGGATCGATTTGTCGCCGGGAGGCGGCGTGACCCCGGTGGTGCCGGCTTCCTCGGGCGCCGGTGCGGCGGCGGGCGGCGTCGCGCCTTTCCTGGCGGACTTCGACGCGGGCGTCTGTTGCGGCCGCGCCATTTTCTTCGCGCTCTCCTCGGTGACGATGATGTCGCCCTGCTGTTCGGACAGCGCCTTGTCGTCGACATTCTTCAGCGCGTCGGACCAGGTCTGTCCCGGCAATTTGCAGGCGCAGGTCGGCGTGAATTCCTGACGGTAGCGAAACGCGTTGGGCAAGGCCGTGTAGGGCGCGCCGCTGGTCGACACCGCCTGGTTGATGTCCTCGCCGGGATTGCGATAGGCGTACAGCGCGGCGTCGGTCGCCGGACACTCGGCCTTGCAGGTCCGTTCGTCGTCGGCAAAACGCTGCGGCACGGTGGCGAACGAGATCGGGAAATAGGAGCCGTCGCAGGTGCGGACGCAGACCGTGCGATAGGTGCCGGACTGCGGCCCGACATCGGCATTCGGCATGTTTGGATTAGTGTTGTTGTTGTTGCCGAACAAATTGTTCAGGAAGCCGCCCGGACCCGGCTGCTGCTGCAACATGCCGGCATATTGCGGACCGCAACTGTTTTGCGCCAGCGCCATCAGCACCGAGCGGCGCTGGTTTTCGCGATCGGCGCCGCTGTTGCCGCGCAACTGCGCGAGGCTACCGTTGATCTGGTCGAGGTTGGCGCGCATCTGCTGGATCTGGGTGTTGACCGGACCGCATTGCGCCGACTGGCCGGAGAACAGCGAGAAGAAGCCGGAGGAATCGCAGCCCATCCGCTTGGCCTGCATGGTGACGCGGTCGAGCTCGCTCTGCTGCCTGGTCGCGGCGTCCTGGTAGCGCCGGATCTGGTCGTCGCGGGCGGGGTCGCCGGTCGAGCCGCCGCGATCGATGCTCGCGAGCTGGGCTTCGAGGCGCGGGCACATCGGATTGCCGGGCGCACCCTGCGAAGGCGGCGGCTGCGGCGGATTCGGATTCATGTTCGGCTGCACCTGGGCGAACACACTGGTCGAGGGCGCGGCGATAGCGAGCGCCGCGACGCCGACAAAAAACCATTTCGCGAAGGAAGCTTTGAGCGTTACCTGCATATCCGGCCAATGAGGACGATGCCGCGCGGGCTGGAAACCACGGCGCGGCCGATGCGGCATCCCATAGCCGCTTCTCGGGGCAGCGTCACGTCGTTTCCGGGGCGACGGTATGGCGGGTCACAAGTCCTTGATGTCGCAGGCAGGTCGCGCTCAGCGCTGGCAGGTGATGGCGACATATTCGCCGCAGCCGGCGTGGCCGCAATTGGCGCCCGCGGATCTGGGAACCGCGCCCGTCACTTCCTCGGGATCGACGCGCCGGTAGGACGAGGCCTCCGCGAAATTGCGCGACTGGCAATAAGACAGCGCGGCATGCGCGCCGCATTTCTCGCCCTTGGCGAGGCACTGGTCGACGCCGTAACCGTCGGCCTGGTTCTCGATGATGAACACGCGGCTGTCCGCCTGCGCCGCGGATGCGGCAAGGAGGAACGCGCAGGCCAATAGCGCCGAGGGAATTCGCATGCTGCACCGGGGGAATGAGGAACGCCCTCAAGCGATTACGCCCAAAACCGTTAAGAAGGATTAACCCTGGTCCTGTTGGCCGGGCTTGATGGCCGAAATCGGGCCTTTTGAGCAGGCTCTTGACGGGTTCCCCCGATGGCCCCATGGTAGCGGCCATGAACGGTCTCCTCGCCATTTGTGGCATTTGCCGCGAGATTATGAGCTAGCGATTCGCTGGCTGAGGCCGTCTTTTCTCACGTGAGATCACTGGACGCCCGGCCGCTAGGGACGGGATATCCATGGAACTACGCCTGTACGATACGTTGACGAGAGAGAAGCGGCTGTTCAAGCTGATCGATCCGAAAAACGTGCGCATGTATGTCTGCGGACCGACGGTCTACGATTTTGCCCACATCGGCAACGCTCGCCCGGTGATCGTGTTCGACGTGCTGTTCCGGCTGCTGCGGCACATCTACGGCGCCGAGCATGTGACGTACGTTCGCAACATCACCGACGTCGACGACAAGATCAACGACCGCGCGGTGCGGGATTTTCCCGATCTTCCGCTCAACGAGGCGATCCGCAAGGTCACCGAGAAAACCGCCGCGCAATTCGAAGCCGATGTGACCGCATTGGGTTCGCTGCCGCCGAGCTACGAGCCGCGCGCGACTGATTTTGTGTTGCCGCGCCCCGACGGCAAGGCCGACATGGTGACGTTGATAAAACAGTTGATCGCGCGCGGCCACGCCTATGAGGCGGCTGGCGAAGTCTTGTTCGCGGTCGATTCGATGCCGGATTACGGCGCGCTGTCGGGCCGCAAGCTCGAGGAGCAGAAGGCCGGCGCGCGCGTCGCGGTCGATGCGCACAAGAAGAACCCCGCCGATTTCGTGCTGTGGAAGCAGTCCTCTCCCGGCCAGCCGGGCTGGGAAAGTCCGTGGGGCAGGGGACGTCCGGGCTGGCACATCGAATGCTCGGCGATGGCGGCCGCCTATCTCGGCGACGTCTTCGACATCCATGGCGGCGGCATCGACCTGATCTTCCCGCACCATGAAAACGAAATCGCCCAGTCGCGTTGCGCGCATGGCACGCACACGATGGCGAATTACTGGATGCACAACGAGTTCGTCAATGTCGAGCGTGAGAAGATGTCGAAGAGCCTCGGCAACTTCGTCACCATCAGGGAATTGCTGGCGGATTGGCCGGGCGAAGTGCTGCGCCTCAACATGTTGAAGGCGCATTATCGTTCGCCGATCGACTGGACGCTGAAAGGCATGGAGGACAGCGCGAAGACACTGGACGACTGGTATTGGGTCGCCGCGGATTTAACCGGCGGACGGCCAGCGGACGCCGTGATCGAAGCGCTTGCCGACGATCTCAATACGCCGCAGATGATCGCGTCGCTGCACAGCCTGCGCAACAGCGCGGCCGGCGGCAATGAACGCGACCGCAGTGAATTCGCGGCGTCGCTGCGGCTGCTCGGCTTCCTGTCCGAGAGCGCGGCGGCCTGGAAAGACCGCAAGCAGCAGGCCAGCGGCGTCGACGCCAACGCGATCGACGGCCTGATCTCCGAGCGCACCGCCGCGCGCGCGCGCAAGGACTTTGCCGAAAGCGACCGCATTCGCGACCAGCTCGCCGCGATGGGCGTCGTCATCAAAGACTCCAAGGAAGGCACCACCTGGGAGATCGCGCGATGAATGCGCAACGCGCAGACTCCTTTCCCTCTCCCCTTGCGGGAGAGAGAAAGAATTGACGGCGCCATCATGCAGAACATCGCCTTGAGGCGTTGGACTGAGCTTCTGGTCTAACCCACTATTTATGTCGGACTTGACTAAACCGGCTAACCAACGTGCGACTGTGTCGGCTATGGGCATCTCGACCTCGTTGAAGTTCGCGTCTAGATTAGAACAAATTGCATGACAGGAATCCGATGCACTCAGAATCTCCAGTACCAAGAGATTTTCGCTGGCTCAAAACTCTGCTTGGCGTAGCAATCGGTTTTGCTATCGCTTGTTTTATCGCGACTATCGTTTTCGGATCTAACGGCATTCTTTATACAATCGTCGGAACTATCGCGTACTGTTCGGGGCAGATCTTTCTCAAGATATTTAGAACCTAGAGCAACAAAGTGAGAGCGCTTAATGGCACAAGCGATGCCGAAACCTGCTTTGCGGCCGTTTTTGCCGGCGGATGTGCCGGTGCTGGCGGCGATCTTTGTTGCCGCGATCGAGGAATTGACCGGCGAGGACTACACCGAGGCGCAGCAGCAAGCCTGGGCCGGCGCGGCCGATGACGAGGAAGCCTTCGGCAAGCGCCTGGCCGGCGAACTGACGCTGGTCGCGACGCTGCAGAATTCTCCTGTTGGATTTGCCTCGCTTAGGGGTAAGGACCATGTCGATATGCTCTACGTCCATCCCGGCGCGGCCGGGCATGGCGTGGCGTCGGCGCTGTGCGAGGCGCTGGAAAAACTGGCGGGCGCGCGTGGCGCGACCAGCCTGACCGTCGATGCCAGCGACAACGCGCAGGGCTTTTTTGCCAAGCGCGGCTATGTCGCCAACCAGCGCAACAGCGTCACCATCAATGGCGAGTGGCTGGCCAATACCACGATGAAGAAGAGTTTGAGCGAGAGCGCAGCGCCCGGAGTTCAGCCATGAGCCGCGAACGCCTCTATCTGTTCGACACCACGCTGCGCGACGGCGCGCAGACCAACGGCGTCGATTTCACGCTGCACGACAAGCAGTTGATCGCGCATATGCTCGATGATCTCGGCATCGACTATGTCGAGGGCGGCTATCCCGGCGCCAATCCGACCGACACCGAATTCTTCGCCGAGCGCCCAAAACTCGATCATGCGCGCTTCACGGCGTTCGGCATGACCCGGCGCGCCGGCCGTTCGGCCTCCAACGATCCAGGCCTTGCGGCGCTGCTGGAAGCCAAAGCGGATGCGATCTGTTTTGTCGCGAAATCCTCGGCCTATCAGGTGCGGGTCGCGCTCGAGACCACCAATGAGGAAAACCTCGCCTCGATCCGTGACAGCGTGAAAGCCGCAAAAGCCGCCGGGCGCGAAGTGATGCTCGACTGCGAGCATTTTTTCGACGGCTACAAGGAAGATGCCGAGTTCGCGCTCGCCTGCGCCAAGGCGGCTTACGATTCCGGCGCGCGCTGGGTGGTGCTGTGCGACACCAATGGCGGCACCATGCCGCATGAAATCGAGACGATCGTCAGCGAAGTGACAAAACGGATTCCCGGCGATCATGTGGGTATCCACGCCCATAACGACACCGAACAGGCCGTGGCCAATTCGCTCGCCGCGGTACGCGCCGGCGCGCGGCAGATCCAGGGCACGCTGAACGGGCTTGGCGAGCGCTGCGGCAACGCCAATCTGTGCTCGCTGATTCCGACGCTGCGGCTGAAGCGCGAATTTTCCGACGCATTCGAGATCGGCGTCTCCGAGGACAAGATGGCGACGCTGACAAAAGTGTCGCGGACGCTTGACGACATGCTCAACCGCGCGCCGAACCGCCATGCGCCCTATGTCGGCGAGAGCGCCTTCGTCACCAAGACCGGTATCCATGCTTCCGCGGTGCTGAAGGATCCGCAGACCTATGAGCATGTGTCGCCCGAATCCGTCGGCAACCACCGCAAGGTGCTGGTGTCCGACCAGGCCGGCCGCTCCAACGTCATCGCCGAGCTCGACCGCGCCGGCATCGCCTATGCCAAGGACGACCCAAAACTGGCGCGGCTGGTGGAGGAGTTGAAGGAGCGCGAGGCCGCGGGTTACGCCTATGAATCCGCCAACGCCTCGTTCGACCTTTTGGCGCGGCGCACGCTCGGCCGGGTGCCGGAATATTTTCAGGTCGAGCAGTTCGACGTCAATGTCGAGCAGCGCTACAACGCCAACGGCCAGCGCGTCACGGTGGCGATGGCGGTGGTGAAGGTCGACGTCGCCGGCGAAAAACTGATCTCGGCGGCGGAAGGCAATGGTCCGGTCAACGCGCTCGACGTCGCGCTGCGCAAGGATCTCGGAAAGTACCAGAAATACATCGAGAAGCTGAAGCTGATCGACTACCGCGTCCGTATCCTCAATGGCGGCACCGAGGCGGTGACGCGGGTGCTGATCGAGAGCGAGGACGAGGCGGGCGAGCGCTGGACCACGATCGGGGTGTCGCCCAACATCATCGACGCCTCGTTCCAGGCGCTGATGGATTCGGTGATCTACAAGCTGGTGAAGTCAGGCGCTCCGGCGTGATGCAATGATGGAGTCCAAGAGCCGCGCATGATCGACCACGTCTCCATCGGCGTTCGCGATCTCGAACGCGCCGCGCGTTTCTACCAGGCGGCGCTGGCCGCGCTCGGCCTGTCGCGGCTGGTGTCGCGGCCGGCGACAGTCGGTTTCGGCAAGAGCTATCCCGAGTTCTGGATCAATCTGCGTACGGGCATGAATGCTGTGCAGCACGAGAGCGGCAGCCACGTCTGCCTTCGCGCGAAAACGACCGCCGAGGTCGATGCCTTCCATGCCGCGGCGCTCGGTGCCGGAGGCGCTTCCGACGGCGCGCCCGGACTGCGGCCGCATGACCGCGTGCGCTATTACGCGGCGTTCGTCATCGATCCCGACGGCAATCGCATCGAGGCGGTGACGTTTCCGAATGAATAATTCAGGTCTTCGCCGGTTCGGCGGCGGCCGCCGCCATCTTGCGACGGATCAGCGGCAGGATGCCGGCGACATCGTTGGCGATCACGTCGTCGAGAATACCGGAATTATAGACAAAACCGGCGTCCTTCATCCGGGCAAAGGTTTCGAGCAGCGGATTCCAGAACGAGTCGATGCTGCACAACACGATCGGCTTTTTGTGATGCGCGAGCTGCGCCCAGGTGAGCTGCTCGACCAGTTCCTCCAGCGTGCCGATGCCGCCGGGCAGCGCGACGAAGGCATCCGAGCGTTCGAACATCAGCCGCTTGCGTTCGTGCATGTCGCGGGTCACGACCATCTCCTGGACCCGCTTCAGGGCGCGCTCCCGCGCCACCAGCGATTCCGGGATGATGCCGGTGACGGTGCCGCCATGGTCGAGCACGGAGGTCGCCAATGCACCCATCAATCCGAATGAACCGCCGCCATAGACCAGATTGATCCTGTTTTCGGCAAGGATCTTGCCGAAATCGGTGGCGGCTTCGACGAAGCGGGGATTGGTACCGGGGCTGGAGCCGCAGTAGACGCAGACATTGCTGATTGTGGTCATGGTCGCGATGTGGCACCGCAACGCAACATCGTCAAGACACCGCGTGGCCCGCCATCGCACCCCCGAGTGGAAAAGATTTGTTCCGCCGGGGTGCGAAGCGAGCCGAAAAACCTATATGAAGGCCGCATGACGAAACCAGATCAAAGGGTTCGCCCGGCCGGGCAGGCTAGCGAGGATTTGCGAACCCATACTCCGCGCCGGGCACGATAGATGGCTCATCCACATTCGCCCCCGCCCAGCGTTCCCATGCAAGCGGCTCCCGACGCATCCGTCGAACGCGCCACCCTGATCGGGACGCTGGTGCATCTGTGGCCCTATATCTGGCCGGGCGATCGCGCCGATCTCAGGATGCGCGTGGTCTGGTCGGTGGTGCTGCTCTTGATCGCCAAGGTCGCGACGCTGACGGTGCCGTTCACCTTCAAATGGGCGATCGATGCACTGACCGGAGCCGACAGCGCGCCGGTGCAGGCGTCGAACTGGAAGCTGTGGCTGCTGGCGTCGCCCTTCATCATGACCGCGAGCTATGGCGGCCTGCGCGTGCTGATGGCGGTGTTGACCCAGTGGCGCGACGGCATTTTCGCCCGCGTCGCCATGCATGCGGTGCGCAAGCTCGCGTTTTTGACCTTCGTGCACATGCACGAGCTGTCATTGCGGTTTCATCTGGAGCGCAAGACCGGCGGCCTGACGCGGGTGCTCGAGCGCGGCCGGCTCGGCATCGAGCAGATCGTGCGGATGGTGATCCTGCAGCTGGTCCCGACCATCGTCGAGGTCACGCTCATGATGGGCGTATTGCTGTGGAAGTTCGACTGGCGCTATCTGGTCGCGACCCTGATCACCGTCGTGCTGTTCATGTATTATACCTACAAGGCGACGGAATGGCGGATCGGGATCCGCCGCGTCATGAACGAGTCCGATACCGACGCCAACACCAAGGCGATCGACTCGCTCTTGAACTACGAGACCGTGAAATATTTCGGCGCCGAGGCGCGCGAGGCCGCGCGTTACGATCGCTCGATGGAAGGCTACGAGCGCGCCAGCGTCAAGACCTACACGTCGCTCGCGGTGCTCAACACCGGGCAGGCGATCATCTTCACCGCGGGCCTGACCGCGACCATGCTGATGTCGGCGGTCGGCGTGCGCGCCGGCCACAACACGGTCGGCGATTTCGTCATGATCAACGCCATGATGATCCAGCTTTACACGCCCTTGAATTTCATGGGCATGGTCTATCGCGAGATCAAGCAGGCGATCATCGATATCGAGAAGATGTTTCTGGTGCTGGCCAAAAACCCCGAAGTGAAGGATCTTCCGGGCGCGAAGCCGCTGATCGTGACTTCGGGTAATGTGCGCTTCGACGACGTGCGTTTTTCCTACGATCCCGAGCGCGCGATCCTCAAAGGTTTGAGTTTCGAGGTGCCGGCCGGCAAGACGGTTGCGATCGTCGGGCCGAGCGGGGCCGGCAAGTCGACGATTTCGCGGCTGCTGTTCCGGCTTTATGACGTCTCCGGCGGGAAAATCCTGATCGACGGCCAGGACATCCGCAACGTGACGCAGGATTCGCTGCGGGCTTCGATCGGCATGGTGCCGCAGGATACCGTGCTGTTCAACGACACCATCCGCTACAACATCCGCTACGGGCGCTGGGACGCCAGCGATGCCGAGGTCGAGCAGGCGGCGAAACTGGCGCAGATCGACAGCTTCATCAAGATGTCGCCGAGGGGATATGAAACCCAGGTCGGCGAACGCGGCTTAAAGCTGTCCGGCGGCGAGAAACAACGGGTAGCGATCGCGCGCACCGTGCTCAAGGCGCCGCCGATCCTGGTGCTGGACGAAGCGACCTCGGCGCTCGACAGTCACACCGAGCATGAGATCCAGGGCGCGCTGGAACGGGTGTCGCGCAATCGCACCTCGCTTGTCATCGCGCACCGGCTGTCGACCATTGTCGGCGCCGACGAGATCATCGTGCTGGACCAGGGCCGGATCGCCGAGCGTGGCACGCACGCCCAGCTTTTGGCAACCGGCGGGCTTTATGCCAGTATGTGGAACCGGCAGCGCGAAGCCGAGGAAGCGCGCGAGCGACTGGCACGAATCGCTGACGAGAACGAAGCGCCGAACCGCGAACCGCCGCCCATCGACGACGCACTGGTGACCCCGGCCGCGGCGGAGTGATGAAAATCGGACTTGCCGCGCGGGAAAGCGGAATCCCCTCTCCCCTTGTGGGAGAGGGTGGCTCGACGCAGTCGAGCCGGGAGAGGCGAGCCGCATCGGGAGCGGGGAATGGCATTACGTCGTCAGGCCAAAGCTCTTCGCACCAATATGACCGACGCCGAGCGCAGGCTCTGGTATTTGCTGCGCGCGCATCGGTTCAACGGCGTCAAGATCAAGCGACAGGCACCGATCGGACCGTACATCGTTGATTTTGTATCCTTCGAAAGGCGTCTCATTTTCGAAGTTGACGGTGGTCAACACGCCGACAGCGAAGCCGACCGGCGTCGCACACGATGGCTGGAAGGTGAGGGGTTTCGTGTCCTCAGGTTCTGGAATAATGAAGTGCTGAAGAATACCAACGGCGTTCTTGAAACCATTTTGTCTGCCATTGCAGACCCCTCTCCCGTCTCGCCGCCGCTTCGCGGCGTCGATCCACCCTCTCCCACAAGGGGAGAGGGGAAAGGAACCTGATGTCGATTGCCAATTCCATCCGCGCGCAGATTCCGCCGGTTCATCCCGAGGGCTATCCGTTCATCGGCGGCTTTGCGCTGGCGAGCCTGATCCTGTTCTGGATCTGGTCGCCGCTGGGCTGGATCGGCACGGTGCTGACGATCTGGTGCGCGCTGTTCTTTCGCGATCCGGTCCGGGTGACGCCGGTGCGCGAAGGCATCGTGGTGTCGCCGGCCGACGGGCGCGTCTCGATGATCACGCAGGTGCTGCCGCCGGCCGAACTCGGCCTCGGCGACCGGCCGCTGCCGCGGGTCTCGATCTTCATGAGCGTGTTCAACTGCCATGTGAACCGCAGCCCGGTGGCGGGACGGATCGATCGCATCGCGTACCGGCCCGGCACCTTCATCAATGCCGAACTCGACAAGGCCAGCGAGGACAATGAGCGCAACTCGCTGGTGATCTCGACGCCGAACGGCCGCATCGGCGTGATCCAGATCGCGGGGCTGGTGGCGCGCCGGATCGTGTCGTTCGTGCGCGAAGGGCAGACGATCAATGCCGGCGAGCGGTTCGGCTTGATCCGGTTCGGATCGCGGCTCGACGTCTATCTGCCGGAAGGCACCAAGGCGCTGGTGTCGGAAGGCCAGACCGCGGTGGCCGGCGAGACCATTCTGGCCGATTTCAGACTGGGCGATCCCGGCAGAACGTATCGATCCGATTAACCATTGAGATCAATGGCTTATCCGCATTCCTTGCGACAAAGGCGAAACTGGCCGCGGTTTGCTATATATAAGTCATGATGCAGATGCCCTTCGATCCCAAAAACGCTGAACTGCGCCGGCGCCGGTTTCGCCCGATCCCGGTGCGGATGCTGGTGCCCAACGTCATCACGCTGCTGGCGATCTGCGCGGGACTGACCGCGATCCGGCTGTCCACCGAAGGGCGCATGGAGCTGGCGGTGGCCGCGATCGTGTTCGCGGCGGTGCTGGACGGTCTCGACGGCCGGGTCGCGCGCATGATCAAGGGCCAATCGAAGTTCGGCGCCGAACTCGATAGCTTGGCAGATTTCGTCAATTTCGGCGTGGCGCCGGGATTGATCCTGTATTTCTGGCAATTGCACGAACTCGGCAATGGCGGCTGGATCGCGGCGATGGTGTTTGCAATCAGCGGCGGGCTGAGATTGGCGCGCTTCAACGCCACCATGGACGATCCGAACAAGCCGCCATTTGCCGCCAATTACTTTACGGGCGTTCCGGCGCCGGCCGGCGCGATCACGGTGTTGCTGCCGATCTATCTTGCCTTCCTCGGAACGCCGCGGCTGCCGGTCGCCCTGACCGCGCTCTATACGCTGGTCATCGCGTTCCTCATGGTGTCGCGGCTGCCGGTGTTCTCCGGCAAGACGGTGAAGATGCGGGTGCCGCCGGAAATGGTGCTGCCGGTTTTCGTGTCGGTGGTTTTCTTCATTGCGCTGCTGATCGGCTATCCCTGGTACATCCTGTCGGCCTGCACGATCGTGTATCTGCTGAGCCTGCCGGCTGGATGGAAATCCTACCGCGACCACGAGCGCAGGACCGCGGCTGCTTCGGCCGTGGCGTCGGCCGCGGCCGCGCCGACCAGCCCGACCGCGCCGTTTGCGCCGCCCGCGCCTGAATCGGATGATGACGATCGGCCGGCCCGGCTCAACTGAGCCGACGCCAACGCAGAGCTGTCCTGCTTTTGCCGATCGCGGGTTTGTCGGATATACGGCTTCTCATCCGCGGCCTTGAAGATAATCGGCCGGCCTTGAAAATCAGGAGAGAACGCCGTGACGACATCCGCACCTCTGCCCGCATCGCTGCTCGAAACGCTCGGGAAATACGATACTCCGACGATCTGCAATGCGATGGAGGTCGTGGCGCCGGAGCGGCGGCTGATCGGCTACACCACAAAGCCTTTGGTGTGCCCGTTCCCGGATTTGCCGCCGATGGTCGGCTATGCCCGCACGGTGACGATCCGCTCGGTGTTGAAGTCCGATCTGCCGGCCGCCGAGGCGGCCAAGCGACGGATCGAATATTACGAATATATGGGCATCGGCCACGGCCCGCGCATTACCGTGATCCAGGATGTCGACGGCCCCGACGTCGGCTACGGCGCGTTCTGGGGCGAGGTGCAGAGCAATGTGCACAAGGCTCTGGGCTGCCTCGGCGTCATCACCGACGGATCGATCCGCGACATCCCGCAATGGGCGCCGGGCTTTCAGGCGCTGGCCGGTTCGGTCGGACCGTCGCACGCCTGGGTCCATGCCGAACATTTCGGCGGCGAGGTTCGCGTCTGCGGCATGACCGTGCGCAACGACGATCTGATCCATGCCGACCGTCACGGCGCGATCGTCATTCCGCACGATATCGCAGCAAAGCTTCCGGATGCCGCCGAACTCTGCGGCCGCCGCGAAACGCCGATCCTCGAGATCGCGCGCAGCCCCGACTTCACGCTGGAAAAATTGAAGGCCGCGCTGAAAAAATCAGCCGAGATCCACTGAAGCGGAAGACGCGCGATGAAGATGGACGGCAAGACGGCACTGATCACGGGCTCGACCGACGGCGTCGGCCGCTATGTCGCCGCCAAACTGGCGGCGGCAGGCGCAAAAGTCCTGATCCATGGCCGCGATAGGGAACGGGCGAAGACGCTGATCGACGAGATCGTCGGGCAGGGGCATGCCGCGCCGACCTTTTATCAAGCCGATCTGTCGTCGATATCAGGGACGCGTGAACTCGCGAAGGCCGTGATCGCCGACCACAAGCGGCTCGATCTGTTCATCAGCAATGCCGGGATCGGCTCGCGCACGCAAGGAGCGGAACGCCGGACCAGCGCCGACGGGCATGAGCTGCGCTTCGCGGTGAATTACCTCTCGGGATTTCTGCTCGCGCATCTCCTGCTGCCGCTGATCAAGGCGAGCGCGCCGTCGCGCATCGTCAACGTGGCCTCGCTCGGCCAGCACCCGATCGATTTCGACGACGTGATGATTACCAAAGGATACAACGGCGGGCGCGCTTATGCGCAAAGCAAGCTGTCGCAGATCATGTTTACCATCGATCTCGCCAACGAGCTGAAAGGCTCGGGCGTCACGGTCAACTCGTTGCACCCCGCCACCTACATGAACACCACGATGGTGCGCGAGGGCGGCATCGCCCCGATCTCGACGGTAGAGCAGGGCGGCGAGGCAATCCTGCATCTCGCCGTCGGCGACGACATGGCCGGCAGGTCCGGCCTGTTCTTCGACGGCATGCGCGAGGCCAAGGCCAACGCGCAGGCTTATGACGCGGCGGCCCGCGAAAAACTGCGCAAGCTGAGTCGGGAGCTGACCGGGCTGTCGTGACCTCGCCCCGCAAGAGCGGGGCGAGGGAGGAGGAGCAGGCTTTCGCGGCGTCAGGCTTACTTCACCAGGTGAAAGCCGCCGCCCTTGACCTCGATCACGAAGGCCGAGCGCTCGTCATAGCCGTTGTGATTGTCGCCCGTCATGCTGGACAGGCCGTTGTTGAGCGCGATGTCCTTGCCCTTTTCGATCTCGCTGCGCAGCGCGGTGCGGAATTCCCCGGTGCCGGGCTTTGCGACCTTCAGCGCCGCCGGAATCGCGTGCTCCACCAGCGTCATCGAATCCCAGAGATGGGCGCCGAAGATCGAGGGCGTGACGCCGCCATTGGCGGCCTTGTAGGCGTCGACGAACGCCGCGGTGGTCTTGCGGAACGGGCTGTCGGCCGGCAGGTCGTTGACGACCGTAAAGGCTTCACCGGTGAAGATCGCGCCGTCGACATCCTTGCCGCCGAGTTTGATGAACTCCTCGGTGGCAACGCCATGGGTCTGGAAGATCGGCCCTTTGTAGCCGCGCTCGCGCAGCGCCTTCTGCGGCAGCACCGCGGGAGTGCCGGCGGACGCGACGAACACCGCGTCGGGCTTGCTCGCGATGATCTTCAGCACCTGACCGGTGACGCTGGCGTCGCTGCGTGCATAGACCTCGTGGCCGGTCAGGGAGATGCCGAGTTTCGGCGCGGCCTCGCTCAGCACCTTGTAATAGCCTTCGCCATAGGCGTCGGAGACGCCGATATAGCCGAGCGTCTTGACGCCGCTCTTGGCGATGTATTTCAGGATCGCGTTCGCCATGATGTCGTCGTTCGGCACCACCTTGAACACCCATTTTTTCTTGTCATCCATCGGCGTGACCAGCACCGCGGCGGCCGCCATCGTCATCAGCGGCGTCTTGGCTTCGGCGGCGATATCGATCAGCGGCAGGCTGACCGGGGTCAGCGACGAGCCGATCAGCACGTCGACTTTCTCCTCGGCCAATAGCTTGCGGACGTTCTGGGCGCCCTTGGTCGGGTCCGACTCGTCGTCGAGCGCGAAATACTCGATCTTCTGTCCGGCGATTTCCTTCGGCAGCGCCGCGACGGTCTTGCTCTGCGGCTGGCCGAGCGCCGCGCCCGGTCCGGACGCGCTCATGGTGATGCCGACCTTGATCTGCGCCTGCGCGCTGCCCGCGCTCAGCACGACGGCCGCCAGCGCGACCATCCAGCCCTTGTTACCCAGCATGAAACTATTCCTCCGGTTTGTTGTCGTCTTGTTGGTCTTCAATTCTAATACTCGTTGCCGCCGAGGCCGAGATAGCTTTCGACCAGACGGGGATCCCTGGCGATCTCGGCCGGCGAGCCCTGCTTGGTAATGGCGCCGAGTTCCATCACATAGGCATGGTCGGCGACTTCGAGCGCGGCACGGGCGTTCTGCTCGACCAGCAGAATGGAAACGCCGGACTTGCGCAAGTCGGTCAGGATGTGAAAAACGTCGCGGACGATGCGCGGCGCCAGTCCGAGGCTCGGTTCATCGAGCATCAGAAGCACCGGCCGCGACATTAGCGCGCGGCCCATTGCCAGCATCTGCCGCTCGCCGCCGGAGAGGGTGCCGGCCAGTTGCTGCCGCCGCTCCTTCAGCCGGGGCAGCCGCGCAAAAATTTCCTCGAGCGTCTGCTTGCGTTCGGCGCGCGAGCGGCGGAAACCGCCGAGCAGCAGATTGTCCTCGACCGGCATGTCGGCGAACAGTTCACGCCGTTCCGGCACCAGGCAGAGCCCGGCCTGCACCCGGCTTTCCAGCGGCACCGCGCCGATCTCGGCGTCGCGGAAACCGATGTGCCCCTTGGCCTTCAACAGCCCCATGATGGCGTTGAGCAGCGTGGTCTTGCCGGCGCCGTTGGAGCCGATCACGGTGACCAGCGCGCCCGCTATCACCTTGAGCGAGACATCGTGCACCACCTGCGCGCGCCCATAGGACACGCAGAGATCGCGGACATCGAGCAGCGGCGCGCTCATGACACGCCTCCGAGGTAGGCTTCCAGCACCACCGGATCCCGCCTGATCGCGGCGGGCACGCCTTCGGCGATCTTGGTGCCGAAATCGAGCACCACCAGCGCATCGGCCAGGCTCATCACAAAATCCATGTCGTGCTCGACCAGCAGCACGCCGATGCCCTCGCCGCGGACTTCGCGCAGCAGGCGGGCCAGCGCCTTCTTTTCGCCGACCCGCAGGCCCGCCGCCGGCTCGTCGAGCAGCAGCAGCACCGGATTGAGACAGAGCGCGCGCGCGACCTCGACCAGCCGCAATTGCCCCAGCGCCAGCGTGCCGGCCGGTTTCAAGGCGACATCGGCCAGTCCAACGCGCGCAAGCTGGCGCTCTGCATTGGCGAACAGTAGCGCTTCCTCCGATCGATCGAGGTTGAAGATCGCGCGCAGCGCTCCGGCGCGGCCCAGCAGATGCGCGCCGAGCGCGACATTTTCGATCACGCTCATGTCGGCGACGATCTCGACATGCTGGAAGGTGCGGCCCAGTCCGAGCGCCGCGGCGCGTTGCGGCGTCTGCGCGCGCAAGGCGTGACCCTCGAACCGGATTTGACCCGAACTCAAGGGGAGAACGCCGGTGATCAGATTGAAGGTCGTGCTCTTGCCGGCGCCATTCGGGCCGATCAGTCCAATGATGCGGCCGCTCTGGACCTCGAAGTCGACGTCGTTGACCGCAACGAGGCCGCCGAATGTCTTGCGCGCCCGCTGCACGCTTAGCAGCGACGTTCCCGGCGCGGGCAGCGCGCGTCCGGGCGGTTTCTTGTCGTCGCGCGGTTTTGGCGGCGCCGGTGCCGGCGGCGGTCCGAACAGGATCGGCCACAGACCGGTCGATGCGGTCTGCAGGATCAGCACCAGCACGGCGCCGAACGCGATGGCTTCGTAATTGCCGGTGTTGCCGATCAGCCATGGCAGGAAATTTTGCAGCTCGTCGCGCAGGAAGGTGATGCCGGCTGCGCCCAGGATCGCGCCATAGACCCGGCCGGCGCCGCCGAGCACCGCCATCAGCAGATATTCGGTGCCGGTGCCGATGCCGAACGGGCCGGGCGAGACCGACCGCTGGAAATGCGCGTAAAGCCATCCGGCCAGACCCGCGAGCATCGCGGCATAGACGAACACCATCAGTTTCGCCGCGGCGGTATTGACCCCAAAGGCTTCACCGGCGCGGGTGCTGCGCCGGAGCGCGCGGATGGCGCGGCCGACACGGCCGCCGAGCAGGTTTTGAGTCGCGATGACCGCCGATACCACCGCGATCCAGACCACGACGAAATAGTCGCGCGGATCGGTCAAGGCATAGCTGCCGACCCGTAAGGGAGGAATGCCGGCGAGGCCATCGTGCGCGCCGAGCCAGTTGAGATTGCCGAACAGATAAAAAAACGCGATGCCCCAGGCGATGGTGCCGAGCGGCAGATAATGACCCGACAGCCTGACCGTGATCGCGCCGATCAGGCCGGCGACCAGCATGGTCACGACGAGCGAAGCGGGCAGGGTGAGCCACGGCGAGATGCCGAACTGCAGGGTCAGTACCGCGCTGGTGTAGGCCCCAAAACCGACAAAGGCGGCCTGGCCGAACGAGGTCATGCCGCCGACGCCGGTCAAGAGCACGAGCCCGATCGCGACCAGAGAGGAGATGCCGATATAGTTGAACAGCGTGACCCAATAGTCCGGCAATAGCCCGGCGAACGGCGCGGCCAGAATCGCGAGCGCGCAAACGCCCGGGATCATTGCGCGGGACAACGTCATTCAGTTTCCTCGGCATGCGGCGCATAGACCGAGCGCCAGGCGAGCACCGGAATGATCAGGGTGAATACCAGCACTTCCTTGAAATTGCTGGCCCAGAACGAAAACAGCGCTTCGGCAAAGCCGACGCCGAGCGCGGCGAGCACGGTCATGGGATAACTGACGAGGCCGCCGAGGATCGCGGCAACAAACGCCTTCAGCCCGATCAGGAATCCGGAATCATAAAACACCGTCATCAGCGGGCCGACCAGCACGCCGGAGATCGCGCCGAGGAATGCGGCCAGTGCGAACGCGATCTGGCCCGCGGCCGAGGTCGGAATTCCAACCAGCCGCGCGCCGATGCGGTTCGATGAACAGGCGCGCAGCGCCTTGCCGAGCAAAGTGCGTCCGAAGAACAGCGCGAACAGCACCAGCAGCACGGCGGTGACGATCAGGACCGCGACACTTTGTCCCGAGATCACGAGATCGCCGAGCGAGAAGGAGGCCTGCGACAGCGGCGCGGTGCCGGTGCCTTCGGGCCCGAAGAACAGCAGGCCGAGGCCGATCAGCGAAAAGTGCACGCCGAACGCCGCCATCAGCAGCACCAACACGCTGGAATGGGCAATCGGCTCGAACGCGATGCGATACATCATCGGTCCCATCGGCGTGATCAGCGCGATCGCGAGCAGGATATTTGTCACCTGGCCGAGTTTTAGCGGCGCGAGTGTGCGCGTCAGCATCAGTAGCCCGACCGGCAGCGCCAGATCGAACAGCACGATTCGCGCCACGCGCCGCAAATTCAGTTCGCGAAAATGCCGGATGATTTCGGAGCTGGCTGCAAGCACGCCGAGCGCCAGCAGCAGCCACGGCGTCGACGGCATCTTGCCGTTTTCGAGCGCGGCGATCGTCAGCGCGGTAAAGGCGACGAACTCGCCCTGCGGCACCAGGATCACGCGCGTCACCGCGAACACCAGCACGGTCGCGATCGCCACCAGCGCGTAGACCGCGCCGTTGATGATGCCGTCCTGCAGCAGGAACAGAAAGATGGTGCTATCCACGCGCGCCCGACCCCCGGCAAGCGCTTACCTCCGGCCGATCAGCCGGCGCGCTGGCGTTTTGGTTTCGACAAATTCACCAACCCCCGGCTTAATACAAGTGGATAGTTCGACCGATACTCGACCTGTGATACCGCAAATGGCTCTGATATTGGGTTGAGCGGCTGGGAACGCCGGCGGAGAATTTACAATGCGTATCGCGATCATCGGTTCGGGCGGCGTCGGCGGGTATTTTGGTGCGAGGCTCGCCCGCGGCGGCGCCGATGTCACCTTCCTGGCGCGCGGCGCGCACCTCGCGGCGATGCGAGCACAGGGCATCGCGATCGAGGGGCCCGAGTCGTTCCATGTCCAGCCGGTGCGAGCGACCGACGATCCCGCCGAAATCGGCATCGCCGATCTCGTGCTGTTCGCGGTCAAGCTGTGGGACACCGAAGCCGTGCTTGAGCAGATACGGCCGGTGATGGGTCCGGACACCGCGATCATCTCGTTCCAGAACGGCGTGCTCAAGGACGACGATCTGCGGAAGCGTTACGATGCAAAGCAGATCATGGGCGGCGTCGGCTACGTTGCAACCACGATCGGCCGCCCCGGCGTGATCAGCCAGACCGGCCCGATGCAACGCCTGATCTTCGGCGAGTTCGATGGCCACCGTTCGGCGCGCGGCGAGGCGTTTTTGCAGGCCTGCCTGAAAGGCGGCATCAATGCCGAGCTCTCGCCCGACATCCGGCGCGAGATCTGGCAGAAATTCGTATTTTTGGTGGGCCTGTCCGGCACCACGACGACGATGGGCGTGCCGATCGGGCCGATCCGCTCCAACCCGCAAACCCGCCAATTCCTGCTCGACATCATGCGCGAGGTGGTCGCGGTCGGCCGCGCCCATGGCGTCGACCTGCCGGCGGACTATGCCGAACGCCGTCTCGCTCTGGCCGACGACGTCGCGCCCGACATGACATCCTCGATGCATCATGATCTGCAGCGCGGCAACCGGCTCGAAGTGCGCTGGCTGGCCGGCGGCGTGGTCGAACTCGGCAAGCAGGTCGCCGTGGTGACGCCGCTGAACCGTGCTGTCGCCGACATCCTGGCGCTTCGCGAAGCCGGGCAGGCGGCTTCGCCGCGGGTTTCCCGCGCAACCAATGCAGCCTGAGAGATGCGATCCATGGATAGCGAACGCTCATCTGCACAAAAAACTTCGCTCACGATCCGCGGCGTCAGCACGGCCGTGATCGAGGCGCCGATGCGGTTTCCGCTCGGCACCAGCGCCGCGACCGTTCGCGCCGCGCCGTTGCTGCTGGTCGATCTCGCGACCGAGCAGGGCATCGTCGGCCGCACCTATTTGTTCTGCTACCGCACCAGCGCCGCCAGGGGCGTCGCCGCGTTGCTAGAGGACGCCGTCGAACTCGTGCGCGGCCAACGCGTTGCCCCGGTGGAAATCGGACAATTGCTCGGACGCCGTTTTGCGCTGCTGAGCGTGACCGGCATCGCGCGCATGGCGCTGGCGGCGCTCGATGGCGCGTTGTGGGATGCGCTGGCGCAAGCCGCCGGCATGCCGCTGGCGACGATGCTGGGCGGAAGCGTGCGCAAAATTCCCGCGTACAATTCCAGCGGGCTTGGATTGATGGCGCCGGAAGCCGCCGCCGATGAAGCCGAGCTGCTGCTGGAACGCGGGTTCAAGGCGGTCAAACTGCGTCTCGGCCATCCCTCGCTGCAACAGGACATGGCCGTGACCCGTGCGGTGCGCGCCCGTGTCCCTGAGGCGATCGAGATCTTCGTCGACTACAATCAGGCGCTCGATGTTCCCGAAGCGCTCAAGCGCGGCCTTGCGCTGGAAGGCGAGGGCGTGGCCTGGCTCGAGGAACCGATCCGCCATGACGATCTCGCCGGCTGCGCCGCGCTGGCGCGCGACCTGAAACTGCCGGTTCAACTCGGCGAGAATTTTGATGGGCCGAACCAGATGGTCGCGGCGCTGCGCCGTGGCGCATGCGACCTGGTGATGCCGGACTATGCGCGGATCGGCGGCGTCACCGGCTGGACCCAGGCCGCCGGGATCGCGGCTGCCGAGGGTATTCCGATGTCGTCGCATCTGCTGCCCGAGGTCAGCGCGCATCTACTGGCGGCGACGCCGACCGCGCATTGGCTGGAATATGTCGATTGGGGCGATTCGTTTCTCGAACAGCCGATCGAGATCAGCGACGGCTACGCCATCATTCCGGATCGGCCCGGCGCCGGGTTGTCCTGGGATGCTGCCGCCGTCAAGCGCCTGCGCGTCGGCTGAGGCGGGCACATTCGGCGGCCGCGCTTCGGCCAGCCATCGCTTCAGGAATTGCGGCCTCAGGAATTGTGGAACGTCTCCAGCATCCGGGTCAGGGTGGGCCCGATCGCGCGCAATTCTCTGAGATTGGTTTGCGACAATTTCTGCAGCCGCCGTTCGCCCTCTTTGGTCAGTTTGATCAGGACGCGACGGCCGTCGGCGCCGTCGGTGACGCGGGCGAACAGCTCGAGCCTGGTCATGCGGTTGACCAGTTCGACGGCGGTGTGGGGCCGGATCAGCAGAAACTCCGCGAGATCGCCCACGGAAACGGGACCCTGGTCGGAAAAGCCCCTGACGACGAGAAGCGCCTGGTGCTGTTGTGGCGTCAGGCCGGCCGACTTGGCCGCCGCCTTGCTGAAAGCCTGAAATTTTCGCAGTTCGTAGCGAAATCGCGCCAGCGCGGCGTAGTTGACGGCCTCGGGTGGTTCGCGATCGCTTGACGCTTCGCTCTCACGCGCACCGGCTGGACGCCGCCGTGCCCTGTTCGAGGCGACCATTCGCACCCCCCGTGCGGTTGTTGCCCACCTATCCGTATCATCTGGGAGGGGACACGTCATCCGACGCCCGGTAGCCCTCCGGCCTTTTGGGGGGCGGCTTCAGGACCGGGACTGTTTGCCCGCATTGTTCAGGAACTGCAGAAGGATCTTCTGGATCGCGACCGGAACCGTCGTGCTTTTGCGGCGAATCGATTTTTCCAGCGCCTCGGCCATTTCCGCATGCGGCAGTTCTCCTGCCGCGAACCGCATGCCGAGCTCTTTCCACGACGCCGAGAGCGATTTGCCGGCAAGCGAGGGCGGCCGGATCGTCGCCCCCCGTGAAGCCGCCCATTCGATGATTTCGTGGATGGTTTGCGGACCGCAATTCCGGGCGGTCGAAAGGTGTTTGAACGTCACCCGCCGAAGCAACGCACCGGACGGCGTCCAGCCTTCCCGCGGTGGGCATTCTCCCATGAGCTCGGCGGAGAGCATTTTCAGCACGTTCAGGGCGCGATTGCTCAGTCCGCCCGGATGCGCCTGTGGGAACGCTGTTACATTGCCCAACGGCCGGCGCGCCGCCACGCCCGGGCGGGCGTCGGTCGGCGACGCGGGAACGGCCTTTGCCCGCGGTTCGTCCGTCTTGCGTCGATCGGGCGCGGCCGCGTTCTTCCTCGCGTTCATGCTGACCTCCTGTCCTAGCCGGTTGGGCCAGGCGTTCGGTGCCTCCGAAGTGGGCAGCTATTCCGGTCGTCGACCGCAGTGCACCATCCGAAACCGGGATATATCGTAAGACGATACATCCTTCCGGGCAATTGCGTCGGCTTGCGACGAAAGTGACATTGACGGGCGATATATCGTGACGCGATATGTCGGACGATCGGGCACGAGGCGTGCGCCTTCGGCGTCAGCGCCCGCTCGGCATGTCTGGGCGGCCGGCCAGGTCGGGCGCGCCATAATATCAATTGGGAGGACCGGTAATGAAGAACGCAGTTGTCGGACGAAATTCCGGCCTCGTGGTGTCGCGCCGCAGGCTGTTGCAGACCGCGGCAGGGTTGGCCGGCGGAACGATGCTTCCCGCTGGCTTCGTGATGCCGGCTTTCGCCGACGACAAGCCGGCGATCGGAACCTATCCGGCCGGTTCGTCCGGCTCCTCGGTGTTCATCGGTATTTCCGTGCCGCGCACCGGCACCTACGCGGTGCAGGGCGAAGACGAACTCAAGGGCTACGAACTCGCGATTGAGCACATCAACAGCGGCCATGAGCTGATCAAGAAGATCTCGCCCAAGACCACCAAGGGTGTGCTCGGCAAGGAAGTGAAATACGGCGTCGCCGACTCCGCGGCCAAGCCGAACGAAGCGGTGCAGGCGCAGCAGCGCTTCATCAGCGAGAACAAGGCGATCGTGATCACTGGCGGCACCTCGAGCGCGGTCGCGGTGGCGCTGAACAAGCTGGCGCAGCGCGAGAAGGTGCTGTTCGTGTGCGGCATCTCCGGTTCCAACGACACCACCGGCAAGGATTGCGTGCGCTACGGCTTCCGCCAGAATTTCTACGGCCAAACCGCCGCGGCGGCGATCACTCCGACGCTGGTCAAGGCCTTCGGCAAGGGCAAGAAGGCGGCCTATCTGACGCCGGACTACACCTACGGCCACACCGTCACCAAGTCGATGCAGGACAACCTGGCAAAGGACGGTTGGACCACCGTCACCAACCAAGTCTCGCCGCTCGGCGCTCCCGACTTCTCGTCCTATTTGCTCAACGTTGCCAATTCGGGCGCCGACGTGCTGATCAACGTCAACTGGGGTCACGACGCCGTGCTGTCGATCCAGCAGGCCAAGCAGTTCGGCGTGCTCGACAAGATGAAGCTGGTGGTGCCCTACCAGGTGCCGTTCCTGGCCCGCGAAACCGGCGGCCTGATGCAGGGCGTCTATTCGGCGACCGACTACTGGTGGTCGATCGAGGACAAGTATCCGCTCGCCAAGATGTTCAACGAGGCGTTCGAGAAGAAGTACGGCTACAAGCCCGAGTGGGGCGCGGCCAATTCCTACATCAGCTTCGCGCACTGGGCCCGCATGGTCGAAGAGACCGGCAGCTTCTATCCGCCCGACATCATCAAGACCTATGAGAAGGAAGAAGTGATTCCTTCGCTGGTCGGCGACGTGCATTACCGCAAGGAAGATCATCAGTGCGTCCGGCCCGTCATCATCGTGAGGGGCAAGGAGCAAAAGGACATGAAGGGCAAGGAGGACTATTACGACGTGCTCGAAATCGTCCCCGGCGCCGGATTGATGCAGAAGCCGGACGCGTTCGGCTGCAACCTCGGCGACTATACCTGAGCCTTTCCTGAACCTCGGCGTCGCGGGACAATATTTCCTGCGACGCCATTTTTTGTGCCAGTATGCAACGAGCACGGATGGGGCTCAGAATCAGGTTTTACGATTGTCTTTAGATGATTAATTGGCCGAATTTCGTTTCGCAGGTTTTCAACGGTCTGGCGCTGGGAGCTCTGCTTGCGCTCATCAGTTCCGGGCTGACCATCATCTATGGTACGCTCGGGGTGCTCAATCTCGCGCATGGCGCGATGTTCATGCTCGGCGGCTACGCCGGCTATGTCGCGTTCCAGTACACCGGCTCGTTCGTCGTCGCGGTGATCGCGGGCTCGCTGTTCGTCATGATCGTCGGCGTCTTGATGGAGCGGATCATCATCCGCCATTTCTATCACCGCCCGCACGAGGATCAGTTGCTGGTCACCTTCGGCCTCGGCATCTGTTTCGTCGAACTGGTCCGCCTGGTTTTTTCCTCGGAGTCGAAGCTGGTGCCGCCGCCGCCGCTGTTCCAGGGCATCACCTCGCTCGGCTTCATGTTCTATCCGACCTATCGCCTCGCGGTGGTCGGCATCGTCGCGGTCGCGCTCGGCGCGCTGTTCGTGGTGCTGTACCGCACCCGGCTCGGCATGATCGTGCGCGCCGGCATCGAGGATTCGGTGATGGTCGATTCGCTCGGCATCAACGTCTACCGCGTCTTCATGATCGTGTTCGGCATCGGCGCGATGGCGGCCGG
>Ga0068856_100001100_pt1 | contig 28548 bp, 17 predicted proteins | sample KBSCornC62_FD_66595 | JGI IMG/M metagenome (GOLD analysis project Ga0068856, IMG submission 66595) | Corn rhizosphere microbial communities from Kellogg Biological Station, Michigan, USA - KBS Corn C6-2 | ecosystem: Host-associated > Plants > Roots > Rhizosphere > Soil ... | reverse complement strand
CCCTTCTCCACACGCATGTATTGTATAGACCTAGTATTGATCTTGGTAGCTGTCAATGACTTCGCCCCTACCTCAGTGAACGTCTGTGCCGTGGGTACATTGTCGATATTCATCGCATTGCTATAGGAGATGATCGGTGAATCTGCCTCTGGTATGTCTGATACCAACGGGTTAGACACAACCGGATCAACTTCAGGTAGTACAGTGCTAGGCTGTGGTACCGGCTCCTGGGTCTGCTGTTGACGCTCCTCCCACCACTCCCGCATCTTCTCCGTGATCTCATTTACACGATCCTGTGATAGTCGCTGTTCAGCTACAGGTATCTTGAAAGCATTGTATGCCATATCCCTGCTGAACGTTTCCGGCATGATCATCTCCAGGTTGTCCAGGATATTCAGCATATCAGGGGGTAATGATTCACGTAAAGCTGCATAGTCTTCTTCTGCTGGCCACTCTTGCGGTTCAGGCGTTGCTGATATGCCATCATTAGGTGTAGGTTCCGTCTTTGTTGGCTCTGTGACATTCTGTTGGCTGTGAAGATCATTTTCCACGTCTTCCCGGGTGGCGTTGCGTGCTGCCTCTTCACGTATGGCTGCATCCTGTACGTCAGCGGCCTTGCTATCCAGGTTAGCCTGGTGTTGATTATTCTCATGTCTTAGCCGCATGTGCTCAGTTATGTTGGCAACAAGTTGCTTCCTTAGCCTGTTGACCTTAGGTAGGACAGCAGCATTGCGGAAGAACCCCTTCTTGTTCGATAGCTTCTGCAGACTGAACTCATCGTTCTGTATTTGCGTGGCCAGCGCGTTCATTTTATCAACGTTTGCCCGCATACTGCCCCGTATGGCTGCCTCATCCTGCAGATGCTGCTCTTTATCGAGCCGGGCAGCCTGCTCTTTATCCTGCTGCTTCATGAACAGGTTCTCTGTATCTTTCTGGGCTTTCTCGTCGAGCTTATTCTTCCACTCTTCCTTCTGTCGATGCAGGCTATCCAGGAACTCTTTACGTCCGTCCTCCGTATGTAGATCACGTATATACTGCTTCTGTATACCATGCTCGACGCGGGCCTTCTCCAATGCCAGCTGCCTACGTGCGATATCCACGTCTACTGGCGCATCTGTCGGTACCATCAGCTGCATGATCCTGTCCTGCTCAGCCTGGAGGCGTTTGGTTAATACATCAGCGGTCTTTTTTACATTCCTCTCATCATACACGTTCACACCATATCTACTCAGTACAGGTAACGGGTCTTTCTCCAGGGCCTTTATGTCCTTAGCCAATGAGATAGCTACCTGGTTGTATACCTCCGGATGCACACCTTCCGTGCTTTCCTTCACCAGGCGTCCCTCCTCTTGTGTTATGGCTCTACCCAGCAGGTAGTTGTTGGCCTCCTGATGGAATACATGATCCTGTAGCTGTGTCATATCTGGGTCACCCTGGTAGGCAGCGAACCGGTTGGCTACCTTGTCATATACACCTTGTAATCCTTTTAACTGGGCGATGGCTTCCTGCGCTTCGGTCTTCATGGCACCATTGTTCTGCTCTCCTAACTGGCGGTAGGCTTCCTGCCAGTTCTCCGTCATGCCCATGGACACAGCGTTGAGGTCACCTACCTGCATGAGCTGTGCCTTTATACGTGCAGCACCTAGTTCATCACTCTTTGCTGTGGCAGCCGCTAGATCATCCTGTAGCTTGCGTACGCGAGATATATCCTTTAGTACTGCGTCTTTGATGTTGGCAAAGTACTGCCGGTTGTTCATGATATCCCGTGTACGAGCGCTCACCAGCTGTGTCTGGTACCGGGGCTTATCGCCTGGTTGTATGTTGGGATCATCTTTGAGAATGGGCTTATTGGTAGCGGGGTCTATCTTTACAATCCTGTGTAGCGGTACCCGGTCCATGAGGATGTTCTGTGTAAGACCACCCAATAGGCCGGAGAGCATATTGAGGGCGCCTTCCTGGTCCGTCACTTTATCGAAGTAGTCAGAGATGAGGTCCAGCTGCTTCTTCTGCTGCCCGGTACCGACCTCCGTGCCTGTCTTCTCGGCGTACTCGGTATTCAAACCCTGTAGTCCTACCTGGAATGCCTGGAACCCATGGCTGGCAAATCCTGCCCGGTACTTGGGTGCGTACTCTTCTGGTGTCATCTTACCTAAACGCTCTTGCCACTGGGCCAAGCCCTCACCTTCTCCTAGCGCTCCTTCTTCTCCGCGGAACAGGCGATTGATGGCCTGATCGGGGGTACCGCGAAACAGCGGTATCATCGCTGACATATTCAGCGCACCATTGAGGATGGTACCGATCTGTACAGTACGTGCAGCACCTTCTGCTGCCATGTGCTTGGCATTCTCGTCTGCATATCCAGGGTCGTATCCTTGCCGTATGAACCGGTCATAGTTGGTCTTATAGGTCTCGTCAAATACCTTCTTACCTGCAGAAGCGCTCATGAGGTAACCCATGGAGAAAGAGGAGGCTACATGCCCCAGAACATTGGTAGCTTCCACACCCAACTTGCCCAGGTTGAGACCCTCCGTAGCGAGCTTGCCCAGCTTGGAGAACAAGGCTGCTTCTCCTTCCCCTGGTAGCACGAAGCTGGCTGCCCCCTGTACAAAGCCAGCTATATTCTGCAGCCACCAGGCAGAATCGGCCAGGTCGAAGGTCTTATCTGGGTGCTCCCGGTATACTTCGCCGAAAGGATCGCGTATCTTCTGAGCAATGTCTCCGAGCCCCCCAGCGTTGTAATCACTGCTACCCTGTACGGTACCAGCGATATGCGGCAGCTCGCCCACCATATCCAACATATCAGCAGCTACATTGGGTATAAGATTGCCGGCCGTCTTGCCTAGCTGAGCCATAAAGCCCTGATCCTGTGCACGTAGTAGATAGTTGTCCTGTCCTGGCTTGGGCTGGAAAGGGAGGTCCCGGGGGATATCTTGCTTGATACCGGAGGTGCCTTCGGTAATACCTGATGTGAGACGGGAGATGGCATCGGGTGACAATCCCTGGGAGGACTGTGGTCTAGGTTCGGTACCAGCGATGGGTACCACCTTGGCAGTGACGGGAGACTTCTTGGGAGGATCGCCGGGACCTTCCGGCGCAAACTGTTGTTCCTGGTCCTGGATATTCTCTATATCCTGCTGTTGTTGCTCATTGAGGGGCATGAGGAGGTAGTTTTACCCCTCTAAGCTACACAATTATTTGTGGTACTCTGCCTGAATGTTGTCTATCAGCCGGGTGACACCTTCGTAGGTGCTTACCGGCACTTGTACAGGACGCCCGTCAGCCCCTGGTACCGTAACCACGAAAGCATTATCACCGCTGTTGGAAGCACGATTGCGTCGTATACTGATAGGTACCGTACGGCCCTGTTTATCAGTTACGTTCTCCCACCGCATAGTACCAGTGGCGTTTGATAGGCCAGATTTGAGGGCTTGGTCCATATAGAATTCGTGTTGGTCCTGGGGAGCCATCCGCTTCTTCACGTACTCATCCACCCAGCCTGCATCTGGTACCGATAGGATCATGTTCTCACCCCGGGTCTTCTTGCCTCTAATCTCCTCATTGGCACGGAAGACCACTTGCGTAGAGCCATCCTTCGCGCTGTGGGTGATACCAATGGGCTCCATCTTGCCCATGATCTCGTCGTAGTCGTCGGCACTGATCTGCTTACCGCGATCCGGGCCGGCAGCAATGGTGAAAGAGAGTGCACCCTTCTCCAGACCCATCTTAGACGCCAGTCCTGTAACCATTTGCCCTAACTCCTGCTTCATCTGGTCGTTGGGCATACCCCATATCTTGCTCTGCTCATCTCCGAAGTTGAGACGCTTTGCCAGCTCATCCTGGTATTCCTTGTAGCGTGGCGCGTGTGTAGTCAAGTAATCACTTTTGGCCATGGCTGCCTGCTTGCGGGCATTAGCCTCTACCTGCGCCATATTGAGATGGCCTGCGCCAGGTCCCATCTGGCCTGCAAGCGATTGGTTATATACATGGTCGTACTCCTTTTCAGCAGCCAGCTGTACGCTTTTAGGCGCCTTGGTGGGATCATACCCAGCAGAAGTGGCTGCAGCATGCTGGATATTCTTCATCTGATCCATCTCCTTCAACTTATCCTGCAGGCGCTGGTACATCTGGTTGGCTTGCGGCGTGGCGTCTTCCCACTTCCCATCTACCATTTGCAATACCTGGCCTGTCTTGGGATCGAATTTGCGGCTGGGATCACTGCGGAACCGCTCATATTGTGCGCCAAGCTCATCTGCTTCCTGCTTATTCTTCTTCATTAGCTCATTGAAGTCCCCTTCTGTCTTGATATCAGCTCCAGCATTCTGGGCTACATAATTCATAGGGATCATCTTGTTGTCCATCTCCTTCTTCCGGCGTTCAGCCTCCACAGGGTCCATCTCTTCCTCATATTTGGTCTTGCGTTCATCGATGACACCTTTGCTGGCGTAGTCACGTATGTCCTGTAGCAGCTTACCTTGACGTTCGCTGCCTAGTAGGTTATGTAATGCCTGGGCAGCACCTACCTTACTACCAGCCATCTCTTGTTGTATAGCCTTCAGCTTTGCAGGTGACTTCTCATAGTACTTCATAATGGCTGCATCAGGTACCGATGTAGGTATACCCGCCTTGTATCCAGCGAGCTTACCTTCCTGCCGTACCCACGGCATAACCTCTGGGTCTGCATCTACGCCTGCGTTGACGATCTTCATTACCTCCTGCATCGGTAGCCGCTTGGTTTCGGTACCATTGGTGATGTACCACCCGTTGACATCCTTCTTTACTTCCCCACCTCGTACCTCTGGATGAGAGTTAGCTAACCACTCATTGATCTTCTTGGGTATATCTACATCACGCATGGCAGCAGGCCCACTGAACTGGTTACCGTACTGTCCATGAGCATCCCGTTGCAGGCCCTTGTACCCATCCAGGCCGGCGGCAACGAATGCCTTGGCCGTCTCCGGGTTCAGGTGCCCGTCCTCTACCATCTTATCGATCTTGCCTTTCCAATCCTGTATGCGCTTGATGTTGTCACCGAAGTACTTCGACCGGTTGGCATAGTCTCTGGCTTCCATCATTGTCTCCCGCCATACGTTCTCCAGGTCACCACGCTTGGCGAACTCTCCCAGCTTAGCCTGCTTCTCTGCATTGAGCCTGTCCAGCTCACCTTGATCGAAAGGAGACGCCTGGGTCTGAGCCATGGCCTGTTGTGTGACATCCATGTAATTCTGCGCAGTATCGTACTTCTGCTGTTGATAGTCAGCAACCTTTTCCAGCTCGGGTATAGCTGAGCCCTGATAGCGTGGTATCTCACGCGAGTTACTCAGCTGGTATGCATCGTATAAGCCAGGCATTAGATGATTGGTTTTAATGCTCCACCCATGCAGTGGAAGCCGTGATGTTTCTTCATGGTCATGGCAAATGCCTTACGGCGTGGCGTACACGTCTTCTTCGTCATAGGCGTGCAGTAGCCTTTATGTGCTGGATTTACCGCCTTGCTGATCCATCCACCCTTGGCGTAGATGTCGGTACCGGGGTCCTTCTCATCCATCCACTGCTTGCGGTTCCACATGCTCATGTCCCTGGCGGTAGTCTCGCCTGAGTAATCGCTGCCCATGTTGCCACCAGTAGCATACAGGTTGGGATCATTATTAGTGAGTGCCCATTCCTTGTATGGCTCTTTCCACATACTGTGGTCCACTACCTTATTACCAAGCCCACCCATTGCATATACATCAGGTGTAGCGTCACCATAGTTGGTGAAGTGATAGTCATCTCCCGATCCATCAGCTTTGGGGCTTCCGCCAAAGGCCAGCATGTTATGTGGTACATGCGATATGTGTTTGGGATTGAACTTGCTCTTCATGATACCAGGTCCCATGCCGATACTACGTGTGTTACCAAAAGGGCTGAGGTATCCTTTGGCTAATGAAGATCGGTACCCTCCGAAGGCCATGCCTGCTACATTTTGTGTCACAGCACTAGGTTGAGCACCTTGGCGCATTTGTAGATTCTGGTTAGGTGTGGTGCGGTAGTTATACACAGGGTCATAGTTGATGTTGCGCAGCTTACCACGCAACATGTCGTCGGCATTGTTCACGTCTAACGGACGCGCGTACCAGCCGCTGATCCGTGCTTCCGGGCCAGCGGATGGATTCTGTTTACTCCACAGGTAGGCGCTGGTAGCTAAGCCACGATATTGCGGGTCCAGTCCGGTAGGCATGTTGCCCGATACAAGTATGCCATTGATAGTATCAGCTAACTGTGCATCCTGCAGGCCACTACTTGCAGAAGCAGCCATAGTGGTACCGGTGAACTTGCCTTTACCAGGTCCTTCTCCGCCAAAAGCCATCACCTTATGATCGCCTATGCTACTACGATGTAGCCTGCTTGCATGCGTAGGGTGCTTTCCCTTCAATGGGGAGACAGGACCACCAAAGGCGTGCTTTTGTGTGGGCTCCTCGTCCATATAATCTCCTAGCCAGCTCATCTGCCCCATTACACCAGTCGGGTCTTTCTTCCCTTCCTCCCTCATCCTATTGCGTAGCCGGTTGTATACACCGCTATCCTTCCACATCTCCGATAATGTATTCAGCTTCTGCAAATCCAGCTTGGCTTTGTTACGTTCATTCTGTATGCCGATGACTTTATCACTGGCATTGGCCAGATTCTGTGACTGCTCCCGTTGGATAGCCAGGCCGCGCTCCACCTGCTGGTCCCGCTGCCGGTTGATAGCTGCCGTATTCATGGAGTCTACATTCAGGTTCATGCCGGCAGCCTCTGCCCGCTGGCGTGCATTAAGGAAGCCTTCCTGCTCGTTGATCTGTCCTTCCTGATTGAGCGTCTTGGCCAGGTTAGAAGAACGTACAGCAGCAGCAGACTGCTCATCCAGGGTCTTGTCGGCGTTGATGTCCTGTGCCCGTGCGGCATTACGTACCTGGTTGCGGCTGGCATCCAGGCGTATCTTGGATAATGTCACTGGTCGTATCAGCTCCGGCGTAGCGGGCATAGGTGGACGCCTGAAGCCATTGACGATATTAGACGCAAAAGGCAGTATGGCGTTGGATATATTATTGATATCAATGCCCTGGTGACTAGGAGATGGTGCGGTACCGGATACAGCAGGTATCTCTGGGTTTGCCCAGTTGTACTTGGATACGCCGGGTCCTACAGTAAATCCTGCGTCTTCGGGTGGTTCCCCACCATCTGCCATCAGTTTCCTGCGACGCATCAGGCCCTTGCCTGTCACATCTCCGCCAAAGGCCATGGGTATGATCGGTAATAGTTTACCTCTTTTCATGATTCTAATGGTTGACCAAAATGAGCCATCGTATGTTTCAGATATTCCTGGCTTAGCGCCAGCTTCTGCTCCCGGCCCTTCAACCGCTCGACGGCATTGCGGCGTTCAGGTGTCATGGGTCCTTTATCCTCTATCTTGCCGATAGCCCTGGCTATACGCTTATGTTCCTGCGCAAAGCCCAGGCGTTCTGAGAACACGAAATTACCTTGCATGGTCTCTCCACCTTCCACCTCTGCATCTGCTCCCGGCAACCCTACGCCACCTTCTTCATGAGAGGGGCCATTAACCTCAACAGCCTCACTATTCATAGGCGTGAGGCTTCCTCCTTCAGCCTCCATGGTGCGTGTCATGTAGTTCTTAGAAAGGAATCCGCCCCGGGCGTAATATCCAGCACCTGACACACCCGTAGCAAGTTCAGGGTCATTGGCCAACACTGCCTGAGACTGTGATCGTATGTTGGCCTGTCGCACCATCTCTGCATTCTGAGCAGCTAGTTGTGCCTTCTTTTTGCTCGCTGTGCTGGTCAAAAAGCCTATCCCTGCCCCTACTGCAGCACCAATACCTGCCCCCAGCGGTCCAGCTACCGATCCAAGCTGCGCTCCTTTTAATCCACTGGATACAGTGCTTACGCCCACTGGACGGTTGCCGTATTCATCTGGCTGAAAGGCAGCATCGATGGCTGTGCTTGCCAGGCGACTGATACCCAGTAGCGGACTGGACGTGGGATCACGACTACCCTGCAACTGGGAGGTACCGAGGTCATATCGCTTATAATTCTTTGACAGGTACATTATCTGTATGATTTGTTAGCATCGATCTGTGTGTCTTCCAGGTATATCTTCTTTCCGCTGGTGTTGTCAAACTCGAACCGCACGATGACATAGTTGTCTTCTATCAACTGCTCCTCAAACCACGGCAACACGTCTGCTACAACTTCAGTGTTTACAGCGAAGTTATTGAATATATCGTCCAGAAACGATACCCCCTGCTGAATTACATTGTCCCGGAAGTTGTTAAAGTTCCAGTAGCCCTGCGTATTGCGCATGTCATCATAAGACAGGTCCTTGAATATCTGATCCAGTGCGATGCGTCCTGTGCATTGTGTTGAGTTCCATATAGTTATGTGCGTCAGTGTATCGAAAGCCGCTTCAGAGCCGTCTGCATTCAGCACAGTACTCAACCAGAGTACTGCATTCAGCGTGAGCTGGGCGATTCTTTTCTTCTCATCAATCTCCCTGAATACCACGTCAATAAAGAAGGACTGAGGTGTATTGTCGTAATAGACACCGTTGAGTCCCTGGTTGTTCTTGTAGATACGATTACCACGAAGGTTGTAGAGCTTTTCGCGTATCTGTAGGTAGTAGTCAGGTGTGTATCCATGGAAGAATACCCAATTATCGCTTTCTACTCCCCAGCTAAGCGTGAAGCTCTTATCCTCTATCTCGTTAGGGGGCACGTCCTGGAAGGCATAGCACACACCTCCTACTTTATTCAGATAGAGACAGGAGCCATCATCTGTAGTAGCCTGTGGGTTGTAATTGACCGCAGCTGGATTTGTGCATTGTACTGCTGGCATATTATGGTGTTGAGCAGGTACCGTGCGTATTGGCATAGCCCTGCGTGTTAGTATCTACGTCTGTCTGCGCCTGCGTGTCTGCATCCCCCTGGTCCACTGTGCTCATATATCTGCCAGCCTGTACGTAATAGGTTACTATAGAGCCTATTAATCCTACGTCACAATTATTCCTGTTGAGCGCGCCTGACTTCTGTACATTCAGGAAGGTCTGTACGGTACCGCCACAAGCGGTTGAGTCTGCTACGTCCGGATAATGCGGTACCGGTATCCCCTGGAAGGTCTGCCCTATAACATTATTCAATAATGCCACTTGGGTACCCAACCGCGTTGACGTAACTGACACTTTATCCCAGTGCTGCGTATTAGGGACAGCAGGTATGCTGTTGATGATCACACATTGTGGTGGTGTCTGTGTAGGGTCTAGTCCTCCGCCCATGGGACAGCTGTAAGCATTATTCACTCCGCTGGTGAAGTACAAGCCGCGCATAGCTCGCGTGGAGAAGATCAGATTCAGGTTGCTGTAGTGGTTGCTGGTGTTGGGGAAAGTACCCGGATTGGCAACATAGGCCGGCTGTAGCTGCGCTGCTACCAAGTCTGCTATCGTGTTATCATATATCTCCGCACCGAAGCCAAACACGCCGCTGAAATTGGTGCCCTCCAGACCAATGTAGTTGTTCCCTGCAGGCAATGCCACGGGGTATACATGCCAGAACTTGAATGCTACCGAGATACCTTGCCCGGCATAAACAGGCAGCTGGGAAGCGATAGATGTCCCCATAGCTGTTGGGTCCTGGTCTACGACCGTGGTACCATTGACTGTGATACGGACTTTGTTATCTCCAGCGATAGCCACCAGGTAAGTCTTCGCTGTAGGCAGAAACACAGGCACAGAGAACCCGATAGGCTGATTAAATGGCACTGCTGTGGCGCCTTGTATACCACATCGATTGAGTGCGCCATTGATAAGATTCAATGTTGGATTATTCCAGGGCGTAGTATTGATCTGCTGCTGTATGGTTCCTGTACCATTGGTGCTATAACCAGGCTGATACACAAGTATTCCGAAGTCGGAATAGGCTGTATCTACCGCGGCGATAGCCTGTATTTGAGGACCACTAGGGGCTGTCGCAGTATACTGGCTTGTCTGTACGCAGTTGACTCCGTCAGGTGATAGGCTGTAACCTATGGGACAAGTCCCACCTGTGCAAGATGATTGCGCAGGCGCGAAGGCTATGGTACCGGGATCATATGTGACGTTGATAATCAGCCGGAAGTTGCTACCCATTGGTGGATTGCCATTATCCTGAGCCCGGAGGTTAATAATGTACTGTGGAGTTGTAGATGCGTTGAGTGACCCGTTATTTACCAGCACCACCTTACCGGTACCATCTATGGTGAATACACCGGGCACTGATTCTGTCAATACAGTGAAAGCGAGCGTCTCCAGGCCCAACGTGACGCCTGTATCCTCTACGTCATCGCTCAAGTCTGTTATCTGTGTGCCTGAAGGTGTTGTGTCAGGTATAGTGATCACGATATCAGCTGCTGAAGGTGGTGTGTTCACATATACAATATTGACCGTGATGTTAGCATTCACTGTGTTCACGCCATCGGATACAGCCACTATCAGGTTGAATCCCGGCCTGACAGACAGGTCAATGGCAGACTGCGTAAGCACAGTGATGTTACCGCTACCATCTATGGTGAAGGCATTGTCATCATTGCCAGACACAATAGTATAGGTCAGTGGCTGCCCTTCGGGGTCCGTAGCCATTACCTGTGTAAGCTGTGTGCCGGCAGGGCTACCATCGTTGATCGTCACTGTTTGGTCTCCTGTTACCGGTGGCTTGTTAGCAGGTATGATATGTACAGTTATTGTAAAGTTGGAACTCTGGCCTTCATTGTTCGTAGCCAGGCAATTGAGGACATACAAGTTCTGCATGTAGTAGTCCAGGTAGCCATTGACATATAGCTTGCCATCCGTGGTAAGCGAGAAGGCATTACCCGTATTGCCTCCTAGTATATATACGTCGTCCACGTTTACTCCACCTGTCTGATAGACCTGTGTGCCTACAAGCGTATTATCGTTTACGCTGAGGACATAGTTCGGTACCGACGGAACGGTATCAGATGGACAACTATATACGGGATTGGTGTTTACTCCCAGGAAGCGCTGTACTCTACCATCCTTGTAGACAAGACTCACTCCTGGGATCAGTGTAGCGATGAACTCTGGTGTGGCCACATAATTACGTACTACCTGCCCGGTACCGGATATGATACGGTTCTTTGCAGTAAGCAGCACCCGGCGGTAGTCCGGGTCGTAACCGATAGTGAAACCGTTACCTGTGAATACGTTCTTGTCTGGTATTTTGGCCCATTCCCGGAGGAAAGTATTGATCAACTCATTCATCAGCCGGAGCTTCCCCTTGAGTAGGAATACCTGACCCAAGGCAGCATCGACAAACAGGTACCCCAAGGGCGTCCGTACACAGGCCAGATCGTGTTGGGTACCGGCGTAGCCTAGCAAAGAGCTTTGGCCCTCCTGCGGCTCATATTGAAAGATATCACCTGCTGATAATGTGATACTTATAGGGTCTGCAGCCGTGATTTTGGTCTTGTCCTGGGTCAAGAAAAGGGCCTTTTCCATGTGGATGAGGAGCCGGTCGTCCTGCCCATCCAGGTTGATGATTGCCCCCCGGTTCTTCTGCATCTCGTAGAAATCCAGTGGATCGAACGTTCGCCAGGACCGGCGCTTGTCCAGCCGGCCGAGTTTGCCTGACCGATGTATCCGGTAAGGAAACGTCGTCACCGTATCTATAAGCGGCGTGAAGATCGCTGAGCTTACCAGCTCGTTGAGAGCGTTCAGGTCCTTGCTATACCCGAACTGGTTGGGGTCATTGTTCCTATCGTACAGGGTGAGGTAATTAGTCGCTGAGTTCTTAACCAGGGGCTGTTTGGGATACCATTCACTATACTGATTACCTGGCATCTCGAATCGCAGGTTGATATTGCTTGCTGCCTCACAAGCGAAGCGGCGAGCAACGCGGATACCACCAGTGAGCGGCTGATTAAAGTGGGTGTATCCGTCGTTAAGGGCATCCATCCATCCATATGTGTGGAATGTGTAGTCGTTAATAAAGGTGTCTCCACCGAAGACAGTTACGGTACCAGCTCCTGCCACGCGGTCGCCGGCGATGACGAGCGTCTGTGATGTGTATGACACATACAGGTTATCCCGTAGGTACATGAGGTTCATCAGGAAGGTCTTCTCCCATTTGGGGAGATATCCCGGGTGCTGTCCATCGCTATGTAGCAGTAGCTTGTTGTAGCCGTAATCCGTGGTAGGGTCCAGCGCTGGGTCAGTGCTGCCTGAGCCGATGTGCAATACTTCAGGACCACCTACCACCATGCCAAAGGCCGTCTCCTGCATCACATTATTCCACTTGCCGTTGATGACATTGTTGGGAACATACGTGCTCTCCAGAACCTTCCGTATCATCTGTTGATCCGTAGACGGCGTTGGTGTCACTCCCTTGGCAATGAAGTCTGCCAGGAAGGTGAGCGGGCCGTTTTCGGTACCAGGTGGAATGCTGCCATTGTTAATCATGAACCCATTGGTGTCTGGGTTCTGGAAGTTGGTCAGCCACAACAGCAGCTCATTACACAGGTAACTAGGTGTGATAGCTGGCTTGTTGAACAGCAAGTCAAAGGCATGGAAACGTACGATGCGGTAGTCCACGTAGAGTGGGCGTGGGCCTTGTGTGTGGTCCTCTGATCTCCAGTTACCTCCTGTGGAGATGAAGTTGTCAAAAGGACCGCTCATGGCTTGTATTGCTGGCTGGTACTGCGTGTTGTGTGATGCACGGGAGCCGTTGAGGTACTGCGCTTGTGCAATGACGGTGGAATTACCCAGGTTGCGTTGTGCATATAGGATACGGTACCCGGTGATCACACCGCTGTACTTTGCCGGTATCAGCACATTGGAGACATTAAGTCCCAGTATGTCCAGTTTGGATTTACCGTATTCTGCCTCTGTCTGATACAGATGCTGCTTACACCAACGCAGTGAAGGCATCCGGTGATGCCGTACTTTCTGCCCACGCAGGTTCTCTCCACCGATAGACGTGCTATCATAGTCCTCCGTATCCGGGTAGGTCTCTCCCTGGTTGATCCAGCAGCCGGTATCTCCTGTCTTGCTGACGGGATCGAAGTTGAGGATCGTGTCCTCTACCTGGTAGACAGGCGCTGTGATCCCGCCTATGCCAGCGATAGTAGAGTTGATCAGATCACCCGCTACCGGCGCCCGTCCTGGTATATGAAAGGCCCTCGACCAACCTCCGGTATTGAGAGAATATTGCGCGTAGAGTGCATACCCTTCCCGGTGCATGTGACCTTTCTTTCTGCCAGAGGTGATGTCGGGGTCCGCGGGGAACACGGTGTGCAGCTCGCTGGCCCACTTTATCTTGATCACATTGGCGTACTGCTGCATGTTGATCTCCGGTACCCCCTCCAAGTTGCCTATGAAGAGGTAGTCATTAAGCTGGCCCATGGTACCGACCTTCTGGTACACGATGGGGTTGCGAAGTACCTCATCCAGGGTGATGCTGGTGGTCGGATTGGACCCGGTATACACAACAGTAGTGGGTTCAGCCAGCTGCACGGCATCCAGCAAATAGGCTGAGAATACACCATTGACCTTTTGTATAATAGCGATCTCGGCCAAGTCATAGTTCTTATCCACGCTCGTCAGCGTCACAATGAGGGATATATTCTGCTGCACACCTTCCTGCCCAGACACGATAGTGGGTATACTGGTAGTGAGGAAGGCCGTCTGCGTACCGTCATTCTTCAGGTACCGTACAGCAGCGAAGTAGGAGCCTGGCAGTAAGGCACCACCTACATCCTGTGTGATGGCGACAGCTGGCGCATTGGCCAGCGGGAAAAGCAGAATGTCCTCTGGCGCATTCGCCACTGGGTTATCACAGTTGAGGTACTTTGGTGTTGTGTTCTTATCCGTCCACGTAACAACCACCTCTCCTTTGTAATTCCGTTGGGCCTCTCCGGTGATGTAGTGATCCGTGCTGAAGCCCAGCTTGAATGACATGCTGGCATCATTGATGATAGGCACATATATGTCATTGACCTCATCGTAGTAACCGATAGCTGAGTTGACATTGTTGGTCGTGAAGATGATAGGATGCTTATCGGAGACGACGACTCCTATATAGGGATAGGGCAGTAACGCTGGCGATAGCACAAAGCCAGGCTCATTCTCCACACTCTCCTTGAAATTACTCTGGATGCCGTTTTTGCCGAAAGCATAGGTGCTCTCCGGTTGATTCACCGGACGTGTATCAATTGCCAGCCCTTTTGTGTTCTTTCCCATCAGATATAGTATGTATCAAAGGGACCCATCGGATCGTAAAACGGCTCCGGCCCGGATACCCTGAAGAATCCTTCGTAATAATGATCCGGCGGAATGAACCGCGCGAACGTGTTGACCCTATGCTCCATTTGATCCGGAGAAGGGAAGTCGATTTGTGCTGAAGCCACTTCCAGGTACCGCTCGAAGCGGGCATAGCATTCACCCGGCTTGAAGTACTTCTCCTCATATCCGGTACCCCCCATCTTGTCCCGCACGTAGTAGTAGATACACTCCTTCAACGCCTGGTTGTCTGGTATCAATGGTAGGCCACGCTCATCATGCGGCGCACATTTGTAGTGTACACGTACCTTACCGCTTTCGAAAGAGGTCAGCACATACCCCATCTCCAGCTGATAGTATGCCTTATCGTTGAACGGAGAAGCCATCACCTTGGTGAGTGTCGGCAGCCATATCCCATTGCCATCCGGCGTGGGTGTCTTGGTCACGCCTGATGTCCAGGTCTCCGGCTTGGGTTGTGATGGATCGGTGATCTTACTGGTACGTATGTTCTTGACTGAGTTGCCTTCACGCAGACGCCGTCCGCAATGCTCGATGGCATCTATATAGATCAGGCCGCAGGGGAGCTTTCCTTTGTGGAAGAATATCTCCACGTCTTTGTATTCCTGTAGCAGTGGTGCTTCGTACCGCAGTAACGACAATACCTCCGGTATCCACTCATGCATATCGATGAGGTAGGAGGTATCCTGCACCCGGGTATCCCGAATGACCTTACCGATGACGCTGTCTATGCTGACACTGTTATATACCATCAGGATGCTTCTTTACGTGGTTGCAAATAGGGATAGAATGGGTACTTCAGCTTCAGGGCAGGATTAGCTTTATGGGCAGCAGAGAAGATATCTGAGAACCCTGGCGTAGCCATGTGTGAGGTATAGGAGGGCACAAACTCGTATATCGTCTCGTTGGTCAGCTTGCTGAACTTCACCCAGCCAATGCGTACCCAAGTGTCATCGGTGAAATACACCTTCCGCAAGTAGCTTTTGGTACCATCCGGGTTGTCTACTAATGGCTGCTTCTTCGTCTCCTGCCAATTAATTTGCGGGTTACTATGGTTACGTTCCACATGCATGCCTTGTATACAACCAATACCATTTCCCATATTGAGTGCGTACCCATCGATGATATATTCCCGGGCCTTGCTAAACCAGGCGTCCAGGATGGCCATGAACCGTGCGTAGCTGATTACCTCCTCTACCCGGTGCCGGCCCCCTACCACCTTCTTGGTGTACACCCAGTAATGGGAGGTGTTAGTCCTTTTGTTGAAGCGCGTCCAATAGCCCCTGTTATACACTTTACGGGTCACCCACCCCCTACGCTTCTTATCCCGGGGCCGCTCCTTGATCTCATCCTCCACCAGGGGATGCTGTTCCAGGAGCATCTTCACATACTCTTGGTATATCTCCCCTGGTATCCACTGCTTTAGCTGTTCAATAGGTATCATTGCTGTTCGTTGTTAACCTGTACCTGGTGATCGTCTGTCTTATCCTTCTCCCGGGAGGCTTTACCGTAGTCTGTCGTCAGTATACACTGTATCACCCGCTGCTCTACGTCGCCACTCATAGGTATATCTGTATCCCACCAGTTGTAATTCGGTTGCGGGGGTATGGATTCGTACACCATGGCCTCTTCAGGTGAGTTGAAGATACCGCCTATCCGGATATATTCCAAATCAGGCCATTCGTAGACAGCAAACTTCCGGTTGACGTAATTCTGCCAGTTAAAGAGCTTTGCGTATTGACCAGACCGTAGATAATCCAACGTGCCGGCATCAGCGAATCCCCAGGGACTCTTCCCATCCACCCCACCTACGTAGTGGAAGATGGAGGTGGCAGAAGCCCGTATGGGTAGCGGTACCTCAATAGCTGTCACGGCAGCAAAGTCAGATAGCCGTGGGTCTACTACTTGTAGCGTATTGGTGCGGACCAGTGGGATGTAGATAGTCTGCAGGAAATAGCGTGCTTCGTTGGGATGTGCTTGTAATGTCTGCCGTATGAGCGTTGCCCGCCAGTACTTCACCCGCTCATACATGGCCTTCTTGAAGGGAACATCCAGCTCCTTTCCCAGGTCCATCGCCAGTAGTGTAGTGATCTCATTTGGGGTCATCAGGTAGTGTTTTAACAACAAGAGAGGCCGGAGCCTCTCTGTTGGTCGTAACGATTGCGTACCATGAAAACGTTTATACCGCGAATATATTCCTTAGCTGGGCATCCGGCGTGGTACCGGTGCTTGGTACTCCTACTACGATGGTGCGGGCGAACGACTGTTTGTGGGCAGGCGTCTTGGCGATGTCATCCTTGAATCCGAAGAACGTGTACAGATTGTAACCTACCGTGGTCAGCACCATGTCGCTGGGCTTGCCATAATCCTGAGGATTACTACCCTGCAAGGGATAGTTGGTGGTCACGCCCTTGTAGATATCGAAGGCATCCTGGTACAATTGCATTTGCTGCGTAAAGCCAGAACCCAGGTGCATCGGTGTGGTGTAGATGACAAAGGCGATGGGCGCCAGGTCATACTTCACTAACAGCCTGAAGCTGGTACCGAAGTCGATGGCTGTGATGGTGATCGTATCCGTAGCCGCGGCGTAGGATGCCGTGACGATGAGATCACGATTCTGGTTGGCATAATTCAGATTGCTATTGATCATGTTGACCAACTTAGCGGCCACGCTGTCTACCGTATCCCCCTGCACGGCTACATACTGGTAATCATACGTCGGGAAAGGCTGGTTGCCGGGTGTAGTCTCCAGGATGCCGATCTCGAATATCTGACCAGGCGTAGGTGCTGGCGTAGCAGCCCCGCCCGCGAGGTTGGTAGCAGCGACTGCAGCCTGTACCGTGTTGGTATTACCGGTGACCTTGGGAGTTACCAAAGCAGACGCAGGACCGGAAGCAGCAACAGCGGCAGCAACGGCAGCGGCTGTACTGGTTGCAGCACCTGCACCATTGGTAGCCAGATTGACCGTGATGGCATTACCCGCTACGGCTACCGAGAGTGCCGTGTTATTACCAGCCACGACATTGGTTACCGTGATGGCGTTGCCTCCGGTACCAGGTGTAACGGCTGTATAGGTGATGTCCTGCAGAATCAATGATGCCAGGTATCCTAGCTGTATGGTGCTCACCTGTTTGACAGGAGCACTATAGGCAGTACGGCTGATCTTTACCTGACCAATCTGGAAAGAAACCGTGCGTTCAGGAAGGGTATCCCTCATGACGGCAATGAAGAGGTTGGCAGTAGTGGAGGCAGCACCGGCACCAGAGATCAGGGCAAGGCTATCGGCATCGAAGACACCCAGCTCACCTTGAGCGGCGCCAGCCTGGAAGGCGGCAAAAGTCGCCTGTGCCGTGTAGGCAACGGCCCCGGAGATGGCGCCGATGAGGTTCTCACCGACCAGCATCTTGAAAAACTTGTTCTTGTAAGGCATAATGAGGGATTTTTTAAAGTGGTGTTCGAGTCATGTTGTCCTTTAGTTTCACTTCCCAGTTCGGGTCTGCGGTCATCGCTTTGAAATACTCAGTTGCCAGATCGCATACTTCCTGATGAAACTCCGGGGCCAATTCACAATCAGTACCCAATGATAGAGAGATTCTTTGGGGTTTCCTAACATAGGATATACGGCTGTTGATTACTATGAAGCTCTTGTTGGTATAGGTGTACAGCACCCTGCCTGCCAGCTCGCTGATAGGCGACTCAGGTTGGGTCTTGTAGAAGGCAACCTCACGTAGGTTCTGCACTAGGTTGGATGCTGTCAATCGGTTAGATTGGTCTTCTACAGGCTGCTGGTAATGATCCAGCGCATTGACGTAATAGGTATCAGTAACAGCATTGGTAGTGGTGCCATCTATAATGATAGAAGCGGTACCGACCAGCGGTCCCAGGTCGATCACCAGGCTACGTGGGTAAAAGCGTTCAGCATATCGTTCCCAGTATACATTCCAACCTTTGTCACACAACTCCCTGCTAAGTACGCTACTGATGAAGAACACCTCATCCTTGCTGGAATAGCCGGTGAACGCACTGCCACGTGCGTTGGCATATTGCTGTATATCGAATACCAGTCCGGTATTTATGTATACCTGTACAGAGCTGTAATACGGTGCCGCACTTAGCGCTGATGCCGGTACCGGTAGTATCAACAGGTTGCGCACCTGTGTCACTTTCGTCGGTACCACCAGCTGGCCGCTGGTGTCCACCTGTGCCCGCTTGATGCTGGATTCATCGGAGATGAGATAGGCATAGTCTCCTGGGAGGATGGCTTTCTGGCGGCGGGGATCGGCCAGGTAGCTGGGTAGCTCCTTACCAGTCACCATGAGCGCCCGGATGGCGTCGATACCAAACTGCACCACTTCATAGCCTCCCGAGCCATCTCTTTTAGGTGTCACCCGGGACTCAATGAATCGCTGCATGTTCTTGTTGAGCAACCAGTCCACTTCCGGATCGCGTAGCTTACGTGTAGTGTTAGCTGCGATCTTTTGTGTGGCCTGGTTGACCTCTATATGCATCTCTTTGACATACATGTCAGTAAGTTTTAACGTGTAGTCGTCTTCATCTGCGTAGGCTTCCTGGCTGGCATCTTCTTTTTCATAGCCTCCTGCAGCTTGGCTTTCAGGAAGGATACCTTGTCGGAGTTCTCCTTATCCTGCAACCAGAAGATAGCTTCCTCCTCTGTGTGTCCCAGGATGGCGCCTGTCTCACGGTCTACCAACTGCGCGCCTATGCGGCGGATAACCTCAGTTGCCAGCATACGGCGAATGAGCACCCGGATGTCAAAGTGGTCTACCTTGACAATTTTGAGGAACTCATCAGGCGCAGCTGATACATAGCTATATAGCTTGTTGGTAAGCGCATCCTCACGGCCAACACCCTGGAACTCCGCTGCACGTATATCGGTACCCAGCAGTGTAAGCATGGCACCTACCTTATCGATGTCTATCTTCATGGTCATGTATTCCTTGATGGCTTCATCCCGTACGCGGCCGGCTTGTGCATTCTCCACCTTGGTGGCTTCAGGGTCGAATACATAGAACTGCTTGAGCATGTTTCCGCGGGCCTCGGCTATGTCAGCGGCTACCTGCGGGTGTTTGATCGCGTGCCGGTACCGGATATAATCCTGCAGATGAATGGGTAGGTTACGCTTTCCTTCCGTATTCGTGTAGGTCACCGGCTTTTCATTATCCAGCTCCAGTCCTACTTCCAGCTCCTTGCCGGTACCGTATGGTACCGTAGTACAGAGCTTGGTGTAGAAGTCAGTTACTTTTTCCCGGAAGATACGGTCGTCCTTGGGTACGTCTATGAGTAACGGGAGTAGTACGTCTACCTCATCAAAGCTGAGTCCGGTACCCACTGCGGGACCAAGGTTGCCGGCGAAGTAGGAGCCGATAGACTTCTTACTCATGCTCATGAAGTCCTGTGCTTCCTTCTGCGCATTCTCCAGGAAGCTGCCCGCCCGGAAGATGGTGATACGTTTGCTGTTAGGGTGTCGTTGTTCTGCCATATAGTTGTTGTTTGATCAAATGTACAGGGAATTATTGGAATAAGGAAGCCCCGCTCGTCACGGGGCTCCTTTCAGGTGAAGAACCAACAGCTAACAGCTTGGTCCCACATATAAGAGGTGATGCACTGGTTTTTCATAACTACTGACCGGCAATACAGACCATATCAAAGCACCTGTTGGCCCTGAGAATCTGCACACCGCAGCTTTTGAAGCGTGTATAGCTGGACTCATCCAGGTCTGTCGTCAGCATAGAGACAGAGCTTTCGGAGTCGATGTTCCAGTTCTTATTCATGACCTGTAATGACTTGGGCATCGGCGTCAGGCCCGGTACCACACCATGCAGGAAGGAGCGACCCTTCTGTGCAACGTGCTGGATGTTAGGCTGACCGTCATAGTCCGCGTCATCGATGAATACCATGCGGTAGCTCTCCAGGGGCCATCCCGTCTCAGGATGCACGTAACCACCGGCCTGCTGACCCATGGCAACTTCACCCATGTCGAAGATCGGGTTATGCTTGACCTTGATATAGTAGCCATCAATGTGGTAGAACTGGTCAAAGTAGCCGCCGAGCGCCAGATGGTATCCGGTACCGGTGATGAACTTGTCGCCGATAGCGCCGGCACCTCCCAGGTTGGTCAGGATGGTACCACCTGCCTTGATGATCGCCTTGTGGAACTCACGCATACCACCACGTCCTGTATGGAGCGTAATCGACATGTTGGCCGTATCGGACATACCGAAGAGCGCATCGCCGATCTGGTTGGTAAGGAACTCGTAGGTCAGGATGGAGTAGCTGGACTTGTTCTGTATCTGCTCCAGCATGCCGGAACCACGCATGATGACCTTGCCAGTGATGAGGTCCTTGGTGAGTATCTCGCCGTTGATCTGCCGGTTGTAGCGGCTATACCAGTAAGCGTTTTCGCATTGGGAAAGCCAGTTCATCTCGAACTGCCACATGAAATAGTCCATCCAGACATCGGTCTCGCCTTTGTCCGTCATGACTTTGATCTTCATGACCTTGTTGGCAGAGTTACCTGCCCAGCTCATACCGGCACGCAGGAAGCCCATTTGGTTCTTATAGAGACCCGGCATGGCCATGTTGGTCTCCGTAGAACGCGAACGGCTTTCCGATACAGCGGTATTAAGTGCGATCCAGGAAGCACCTTCGGCTACTTCTGTCAGTGGGCAGAAGTCGGAAGGCAGAGCAGGATCGAGTACACAGGTGTACTTCCAGTAGCCTGCCTGCAGCTCAGGGTCCTTGGCTACCCATGCCTGGATACCACGGGCCGATTGAATGACGAAGTACCGCTTGATCCAGTTGTCGGCAAAGTAGAGGTAGAACTCACTGTTGCCGATGCCGGGCTTGTCGGTAGCCGTGTACTGGTTGTTGACGATAATAGATGCCTTGGTGATACGTCCCATGACGGGGTACGTGAATTGGGGATCATCCAGCTCCACAGCAGCACGCTTGAGCGCATTGCCTTCATATCCAATACCACCCATCGTCATCAGCGATATGGGATAGTTCTTGTTATAATCACCCAGGATGTAGGTGAGCTTGCGGGTAAGCTCCGATGGGTGTCCCTGACGCTGGTTATAAAAGTTGTCCTCGTCAAGGCACGACTTGGGGTCGTAGATCGCCGCTTCGACCTGGTATTTTATGCCAGGAAAGGGATTTGCCATAGTATGTGTGTTTTAATTCGTTCAAAGTTCACTGAGCGTCTTCTTACCTGGGCGATTATCGCTTTGTGTACTGTGCTGCTGTCTGGACTTATCGATAGTCTTCCTCAGCCGGCGCACATTGTCTGTCTGCGCCGTACGTCTCACCAGGTCATCGAGCTTGCCACCGTTAAACTGCAGCCACATGGCCTCCAGCTGACGGGGCAGCTTCTTGGGATCAATTACCTGAGCGATCACGAATGCCCCTGACTGCTGGTCGTACTGCACATGCTGGTACACGAATTGTAAGAACTCATTGCGTTTTGCTTCCGGTACAATAACACCCATGTTTGCGGACGACACCTCTTCCACTAACGCCTTCTGCAAACCCTTCACACTCCGGTCATAAGTCTTGCGGTCTTCTTCCAATTGCTTGTTCAGATCGGCAATAGACCGCTCTTCCTCCTGTTGCGTCCTCTTGTAGGCAGCATCCGCCAAGTCAAATATCTCTTTGTCCTTCACCGCAGCATCTACCAACTGCTTGATTTGCTTATCCGGCAGACCGGTATTCTTCAACGCCTGGGTGTAGACGCTCGTTTGTAAATCTACAGATTCTTTGAAACGGTCATAGTCCGGTAGGGTAATTGTTTTCCGTGCAAAGAACTCCTCATCGGTACCACCGGCTCTCCTATGCAGCAGGTATTCGTAACCTCTCGGGTCCTCCTGCATGATAGACTGTTCAAACTGTGTTACCGCCCTGGCCTCTAATGCACGCTCCCGGGCAAGGATACCACGTGGGGTGTCCCGCTCTTCTTCAGGAATATCGCCTTGTTCATCCTTCCAGGTGACATCCAGCTTCTCACCCCGTAGGGTATCTACTTCGTCCCAGATGGAGGTATCGTCATCTACGTTGCTGTCGTCCTTACCTTCATCGGTACCATCTCCTTTGGTATCGTCCGCGTCTGTTTTGGTTGGATCGGTACCGGGTGATTGCTGATTCTGTTGCTGGGCCGCAGCTGCAGCCGCTGCTAAATCGTCCGGCTTTTTAACGCCGTCGCCACCCTGTATATCAGGGTTGGCAGGTTGCTGTTGTTGCTGCTGGTTATTATCCAGGTCAGCGAGTGATAGGTTCATACTGTTGCTGTTTTATTTCTTGGTAGTTGGTTTCTTCTTAGCTGATATATGTGCTTTCCTGATCTCTGTTGCATGCTTTTTGTCGGCTATACGCTCCCGGGAAGCGATCTCCTCCCGCTTACCTTGCAATTGTAAGGCGTCCCGTTGTCGTTCGGTCATCATCTTCTCCCGCTTGAGCTGTGCCTCCGTCATGGTAGCGTACCGATCATTAGCCAGCTTCTCTACTTCGACCGCATCAGGCTCCCCGTTGGCATCGGCATCCATGGTTCCCTTGAAGGATAGCTCGTTCCATTCGCCCTTGATCATCTCGTTCTGGTCCCTACGGTCCCATTCCTTGTCGATCAGTACGGCTTCCAGGTCGTTCTCAAACTGGGCGAAGTCCTTCTTGCGCTCGTCAGCTGCCTTCTGTGCCTCCTGTTCGGAAAGCTGCATCTGCTGCTCCATCTGTGCTTCCAGGTCCTCGATCTTACGCAGCTTCATCTTCAGCTCAGCTACGTTCTGCGCCTGGAATATCTCCATGATGGTGGAACTTTTCACACCAGCCTGTATCATGGCTTGTATATTCTGGGCACCCTTCATTTGATTGAGCGTGGCTAACTCATCGGAGGACCTGCTAAGCAGGATGCCTAGCTCCGCATAGGCATACGTGTTGGGATCAATATCTAGCAGCTCCGTATCGAAGTCCTCATTGCTATAGATGGACTTCACGCCATCGATATTGACGAATTTCGAGTAGTCCAGCAGCCCCTGTAGTTCCCGCTCGGTGAATTCTTCGAAGTAGTTGAAGATCATGTCTGTGATCACGCTCGACTGCATGAGGCCCATCTCGGAAACGGCCTTGCCATCGCTGGCGTAGGTCTCTCCTTTACGGGGCCGGTTGATACCGATGATGTCGTCCCACTGTTGCTTGTAGTGCTCCTGCAGCTCGATCAACTGCTTGATCTGATCGAAGAGTGACATATCGAGTACCTGGTACTGGTTCCAGGTGTGGTCCACACCCGGCTGGGAACGGTTCATCAATGCATACCCCAGGGCTTCTGCATAGTAGAAGAACTTTTCATCGTTCCAGCCATCACCCTTTGGTATAGCATTTTTGTCCACGAGCAATACCTTGCCCTTGCTCTTGGCAATGGTACGCTCCAGCACATAGTTGATGATGATGTACATGATCTGGAAGGGCAGCCCGATCTCCAACACGGATATATTCTCCGTGTGCAAGTCTGAGTAGTTCCTTCCATTATAAGGCAGCTTGCAGGCAGAGACGTTGTTCATCTCATTACGCTGCACCGGTACCTCACCCTTGGTACAGTAGATGTTGTCGCCCACGCGATAGGTCTCATACACTACATTCACCCACTTCCATTCCACCTTCTCGCCAGCTTCCTTATTTACCGGGTAGTCCTCATCTACTGTCTTCTCCTGTATCTCGCCCGTCATCGGGTCGGGATAGCTAAGGAAGCCCATCTGCTTCTTTCCCTTCCATACAACATGGTAAACCGGTATCTTCCCGGTATAGGTGTCACGATCATAAGTCTCCTGCAGGTACTGGTAGAAAGCGATGGGACTCTTGTACTGGCTTCTATTCTCCAGGTCATGCAGGTTGTCGTTGGTGAGCTGCTCATAGAACTTGTCCACCACATCAGAGATAGTATACAAGCGGCGGCATACAGCCCACTCACCGTCTTCAATATATTCAAGGTCAGGTGATTTGTCGTAATCCAGGTTGAGCGGAGAGATACGCTCATAGAGCAGGGTACCGTGCTCAATACCCTTATAGGAGCAAGTACGGCCGGCGATGAGCCAGTCTTTGAACATCCGTAGGAACTTCTCCCGTATCTTATACTCTTTCAAGGCCCGCTTCATCCAGCGCTGCCCTTTCACCGCAATGGCGTCCTTATACGTACTGGCGAACCGTTCCTTCAATGCTTCCGGCAGTTCAATTTCGTCCAGCCCAGGTATCTTGTTCACCGGTACCCCCTGCAGCTGTTGCTGACGTTGAACCTCCGCGGCGAAATGCTTGGTGAGATTATCACGTACGGCATTGCGTAGGGAATCCGTGTAGCTATTGTAGCCATCTTCTCCCAGGTTACACACCTGGTACACGAAAGGCCGCTTGGGATACTCACCCATGAGTAGGTCCAGGTTAGTACGCAGGATCGTGACGGGCCGTACTTTGGCAGGGAACTTTCGGTGCTGCGGCTTCTCAGCAGATAATGGGTCTGTTACATGGGAGAACCACCGGCTGGGGAACTGACTGTTGTACACCTGATATAACAGCCGCAGGTCCTTGCGTGTAGGTCCGGTACCGTCGAAATTGAAGTTGGAGAGGGATATGTAGTACTCCGCGTTGTTCTTGAACCATTGGGCGTCATCGGCCATCTTCTCTGCCCAGGGCAGGCGTTGCAGCGGCTTGCCAGTGGCTACCGTCGTGGACTGTTTGAATACCTGCTTTGGTTCCTGCGGCATAAGTGGTTTTTAATACAGCTCAAGCATCTCCGGCTCATCTCTCGGTCCTACGTTGGTACCGAATAGCTCGCGATTATAGAATCCTTCCCGATTCTCTTCTTCCTTGATCAGCTGCTCAATCTTCTCACGCCGCTGGAATTGCCACACGATCCTGGCAGAGAGCCGGTCTGCATTCTTCTTACCGTCAAACTTACGCAATTCCCGCAGATAACCAATATCGTACTCCTTGTGTATCTGGAAGATAGCATGACCATTCTCATCTATACCGCGTTGATCCATATGATCTTTCACTACATAGGTGAGTCCCATGCGTTTACGCTCGGTCGTCATATTCATGAGGTAGCTTCGGTTCTTCTTGGCCGTCACCTCCCGGTTCATGAGGCTTTCCGGCTCGAACTGCAGCTTGTGCAGCTTCTTGTTGCGTTTGTACCAGTCGTATACCCCCTGGCCACCGCCAGCTATTTCCCCCTGAATCTTGCAGTTGTACCACTCATCCAGGGCAGACATCACCTCATAGCAGCGGTTGATGTCTCGCGGACGTGCCACGAACCAGGCTACCGCCGTATTCTCATTGATGGGATCAATGTTATTGTAATGCTTCATTACGTAGCAGGCAAACAGCGAAGTCAGGTCCTCACTCTCCTCCTTGTAGAAGGGGTCGAACACGATCTCGTACATGCCCTCCGGCGTCTTGAGGTTCTGATCCAGGTAAGGCCGTTCTACCACCGTGATACAGCCTTCCAGGTCACCCTTCTGGTTGTGGGGATATTCTTCCACAGGTTGGGCTTCCGCCTTGGTCTTGATGATGAACTCCCAGCCACCTCCCTCCTCACTGGTCTTGCTCACTAGCTCACCATACCGCAGGATGGCCTGTATGGCCCGGTTGGTCTCGATCCTACGTATCTGCTTGTCGATCTCCACTGTGTTAAAGGGGTTGCGTGCCATCCGCTGGAACACCTCACTGGGAAAGATGGGATACTCAGCCTTCCTACGGTCCAGCTCCTTGGTATCCTTCGCCTGGCTGGCAAGCTCCCGCATATTCAGCTCATAGTCCAGTGCCGCCTGGTGATCCACGTTGCCATCCTCGTCCATGCACAGCGGATTGGTCACCGTCGCGGGTACGAAATAGCCACATTCGGTACCATCCTGGCCCTCTTCCCACATATTGGGGAATGCCAGCATGTTATATTGCTTGGGTTGGGTGAAGATATCTTCCAGGCCCTCGATAGACGGTCCCTCCTCTCCGCCGGTACCGAAGAGGCTGATCTGGCCCACGGTGATACCGCCATCGGAGATAGAACCGATGGACACAGCGAGCGCCTCCTTCAGCTTCTTGAATGAACCAGCCTCTTCAAACACGATCTTACGTCCACGCTTACCGCGGGTCTTGTTGGGATCATCTACCACTACACCGATGATCTCCGACTTGTTACCATGCACGGCACCGGCATCATCTACATAGGAAGCTATCTGGTGTAATAGCGTGGACTTCTTCATCCGGTTCTGCTTCCACTGGTGGCTGTTGTCATTGATGAAGTCCAGCATGCCAGCCACCTTGTTCAGGATGCCATCGGTATCCAGGTATTGCTTGACACCGGCGAAGTAGTAGCTCTTGCTATCGGGAATGAATGTGTAATTGTAGACGCCATCAGCCGCCTCCTTGTAGGAGAAGCCGGCACCACGGGCTTTCGCACAGCAGATGTGCTGGGCACCGGGGGATTGTACGAGGCGGAACTTACCCCCATGCCAGGCAACGTGCTTGTAGCGGAACCATTCGTAATCGATCTCGTAGAAACGCGGGAACTCCAGTATCTTCTCCGATACCACAGCACCTAGCTTGCCGCGTTTGTCCCTGCTTTCTTTGATGATCTTGAGCAAGTGGGCATCAGGTACCTTCAATATAGGTGTGAAGTTCAGGTACCAGTAGTGCCGGCCGGGTATCCACAGGTCACCGACCTTGTACCCATTGCGGCACCTGTCCTCCTGCAGGTCCCAGTATTCCATATACTCACGGGAACCAACGGGAGCACGGGTGTAGAAACCCCCATTGCGTTTCCAGTCGGTTGCAGCTTCGGAGAACAGACGGGTATTGACCAGTTTCCTGAACATGTTACACCTCCTCTGTTTCAACATTCACTGCATCTAGGTCATCCTGTGGTGGTCCACCTTCCGACCAGGCTTCCGCCGTACGCCGCTTGCCTTCCTTACCTCCCAGGGTAGCCTTACCGCGCACGGTAGTATTCTGCTTCAGCTCCGCCATCACCTGCTTCTCGTACTCGCGGATGGCATCATCCATCTGCTTCATACGGGTGATGTTCTCAATGTACTCCTTGGCAGTGTACTTCACACGGCCTTGCCTATCCGTGCTTTCGAAGTCCACATCCTCGAAATACTTATTGAGCTTCTGCCGGCCTTTGCGGATGGACTCCAGGGTCTTGAGCGATGGTGCTGATATATACTGCAGGTGCTGGTAATGCTTGTAGGCAGCTTCCACTAGCTCTGTCTCCACATCTTCCTGTTGCAGGCCCACATAGCGTAGGGCCTCCTCCTCCCGTTCACCATCCTCCATTTGTATGATGGGAGACATGAAGTCCAGGCAGAAGTAGATGTAGGCCAGCTGCTTTCGGCTCTTGAGCTTCTTATCACCCCGGTAATCACCGTCCATACCCTTATCCTTGCGTACAACGACGCCGAACTCCGGTACCAGCATGACCCAGGGCTCCAGCTCTACTTCGTAAGTGCCTTCCGCCAACTTAAAGAGTCTCATACGACTGGTCCCTCCTTGGACCCCGGGCGGGAGCGCCATAATTACGCAGGGTATACGTGGCCTTGGTACCATAGCCTTTGGCAACCAGCTTCTTCATCTTGGGCGTGAAGTTGCCAAAACGACCAATACGCACAGACTCGAAGCCACCTGCTTTGATCTTACCTGCTATGAATCGGCTGTGGAAATCAATGATCTCCTTTATCAGCTTGGGTGTCTCACCAGTTACTGCTATAACGTGCTCTAGCACCTTATCATTGCAATAGGGAGACTTTTGTAGACGAGTGGATTTAGCCATTGGTTGTGATGTATTCTGCCATGGAAATTACATCACTTTTGCGATATGGCATAATGTGTATCACCGGAGGAGGTGGAGGCGCTCCGGGAGGCGCCATGGAAAGTATGTGTGGGAAATGGATCACCCGCCGCTGCCGGGCTACGAAACCCTGCTCTTCCAGCATGAGGTGGTAGCCCGATAGCTGCAACTCATAGTGAATGCGAGAGCAGTCTTCCAGGTGCTCGATAGGCGGCTTCATCATCTGCCGGGTACCGTCTGGATTGCGGAAACCTCTGCTCTTGATGACGCGGTTGGATTTGTAATCATCGATGTCAGCGTAGCGTACGCCTTGTATAGTCTCGATGATGAGCTTGTCACAGCGGCCCGCGAGCCGGTACCGGTGACTCCAGAGCAATACCTCTGTGTATATG
>Ga0068856_100001097_pt1 | contig 28577 bp, 21 predicted proteins | sample KBSCornC62_FD_66595 | JGI IMG/M metagenome (GOLD analysis project Ga0068856, IMG submission 66595) | Corn rhizosphere microbial communities from Kellogg Biological Station, Michigan, USA - KBS Corn C6-2 | ecosystem: Host-associated > Plants > Roots > Rhizosphere > Soil ... | reverse complement strand
ACGGGCCCGCAGCTCTACCGCTGCATCAGAGGCCGGACAGATGGCAGCATCCGACAACACGCCAACCCCCAAAATACCGCTTGCACCTTTAGGGGCGTCCACAGATGGAAAGCCGCCGGGCAGGTTCCGAGATCAAAAGGCGCGATAGCTGCCGTGGTGGGACGCCGATGGAGCTATCCGATTTAAATCATTTCGCCCCTCGGTGTCTTTGTGACGATCGGTGCGTTCAGATCAGGAAGAGCCCGGATTAGGGCAAATTACCTCGATAATATCTATCCGGTAGGGCTTTCGCTCCGCGAGCTTCGGATCATTCGGAAAGGCCAACTATGGCCGACACTGACCCATCTGCACCCAACATCGCGGACAGCCTCATGCTGGCGATGGTGATGTCTTCGGATGCGCCGCTTCTTTTGCTCGACGGCGAACTGGTGGTGATAGCTGCCAGTAGGTCATTTGGCCGCGCGTTCGGAATTGATGCGAGCGCGGCCTCGGGCTGTCCTGTATTCGAACTCGGAGAGGGGGAATGGCGCTCGAAAAAGCTCCGTTCGCTATTGACGGCAACCGCATCCGGGCTCGCCTCAATCGATGCTTATGAGATGGATCTCGAAAGAGCGGGCGAGCAGGATCGCAGGTTGGTGATCAAGGCGCAGAAACTCAATTATGCGGACGCCAATGCGCCGCGTTTGCTCATGACGGTATCCGACGTAACCGAGGCACGCATCGCGGAAAGATTGAAAGACGACCTGCTACGCGACAAGGAAATGTTGCTTCAGGAGGTTCAACATCGGGTTGCGAACAGTCTTCAGATCATCGCCAGCGTGCTGATGCAGAGCGCGCGCGGTGTGTTGTCCGAGGAGGCTCGGACCCATTTGACCAATGCCCATAACCGGGTGATGTCTATCGCCACCGTGCAGAAGCATCTTGCGCGAAGCCACAAGGGCGACGTCGAACTTCGCCCTTATTTTACGCAACTGTGCCAAAGTTTGGGTGCCTCGATGATCCGCGACCACGATAAGCAGGCGATCGAGGTGCAGGGGGACGCAAGCATTGTCGGGGCTGACGTTTCCATCAGCTTAGGCCTAATTGTCACCGAGTTGGTGATCAACGCGCTCAAGCATGCCTTTCCCGGTGGGGCCCCCGGTAAGATCACCGTTGACTACCGCTCGCATGGCCCAAATTGGAAGCTCTCGGTGGACGACGACGGCCGCGGTATGCCCGAAGTAATCGCCGACGCCACTCCCGGTCTCGGCACTACGATTGTGGAGGCACTGGCCCGCCAGCTCGAGGCGCGAGTGAGCGTTACGGCACGTAATCCGGGAACCTCAGTCTCGGTGGCCCACGTCAAAAGTACGCCAAATGAAGGTTCCGGAGACTGGCCAATGCAACGCGCGGTGTGATGCGCTTTTGCGAGGCAGGCGGCTTAGAAAGCGCTGGTAGCGGCACGACCGCCCGCAGGAGCCGCTTCGCTCAAGGCGGTTTGCAGCGCCTTCAGTCCATACGGCTTGGCCAGGAAAACGCTGCTCGACGGCAGCGCTGAGGCTGGAGCCTCGCCCAGCCCTGAAGTCACTATGATGCGGACCGAGGGTGAGCGACCGCGAACATATTGGGCCAGACGAATGCCATCCATCGATCCGGGCATTGTGATGTCGCTTATGAGAAGGGCGATCTCGGGATGCGTATCGAGCATCTCGATCGCCTCGTCAGCGTCGCTGGCGACCAGAACTTGATAGCCCATTGCTACCAACTGATCGTCGAGCTCGAGGCGGATTATCGCCTCATTTTCGGCAATGAGGATGGTGCAAGATTTAGGAAGAGCGGACTGGGCCATTGATCGTTAACGTCGGTTCGAGAGCTTCGGGCCCCGGATAATTCGATTGGCCCGCAAACCGCCACTGGCAATCTACTATGTCGCCTTCACTAAGGCGTGGCCTGACAGGACCGGCTCATCATCGATGCTCCGGCTGAACCTACGGCAGTTTCCCAGGTCGCGCGTAACCAGTTTGAATGACTGAGATTGGGTCGGAACCGGCGGTTCGATTTTGCTCGTCTGGAGCGGCAGCTATCGCCGGGAACCTCCCGAAAGCTGCCTGACCGTAGTCGGCCCAGTTCCTGCCGTTCTAGATGTCGATGTTCGCGATGTCCGATTGTGGGCCGACAGCGGAATGGCGGCTTTTGAGTTCACGTCCGGTGCAAGCTGCCGATCGCTAGCAGACTGGATCCTTGGCTGCCTCGTCCACGGCTCGATTTAAGTCACTCGAAATGCGCCACAGACTACCTTCAACCGAGCTTAAGTTTGCGCGCCCGTACTGGCGTCCGGCGAAAACCGACGCCGGCTCATATGTATCGCTCAAGGCGAACGGATTCCGGCACTAGCGTCAGATGCCCGTCGGCGACCGCCGCACCCCGCTCAAGTAGAAGCCGGATAAGATCGACCATGCTAGCCGCGGTTGATTCGCTCTCGAAATAACTCGAAAGCTTCGGCTTCAGGACCTCGAGCGAGGGCACGGCGCAGCCCGTGTAGGCGGCGTACATGATCCGCGGCAAAGCGCCGTTGAGGATCTGCCCCATGAGCTGGACCGAGGGCGAACCGTAGCTGTCCAAGTCCTTTACAGTGGACCTGTAAGGGCTACCCTCTGGGTAGAGAATTTGGTAGTCGGCGTAATCAAAATGCAGCCCGTCCTTGTACTCGACGAGCAGGACTGCACTTTGGATCTCGCCGCGCCAAGCTTCGCCAGAGAGTCGCTCGAAGTGGACGTCGACTCGCTTTCCGAGGGAGGCCTCCAGCTGGGTCGCGAGGTACCTCCAGTTGAGGCGCGCGCCACGGTGAACCGCGTGGATCTGCCGATCGAGTCCAAGAGCTGCTACCGTCTGTGTCACCGCGCCAATGGTTTCGAGACTGGGGTTCCTGAGGGAGTACCATCCGACATTCGCCAATTGGAGCCACCTGCTCCCTGCTCCCACCAGCGGTTGAGTCGCGAGCGCGAGACAGTTAGCCAGCGCTTCGCTGTAAATCTCCATGGTGACGGCACCTGCTCCCCTCGCGAAACGCCACCAAGGGAGGGCGTCCTCGATGTAGATCGGTCCGGAACCCTTGGGTGCGACATCGAGACCCGATGCAAACGAGATGAGCGCGAGCAACTGCATCTGATGCGGGCTCAGGCCGAGCTCGTTCACGTTCTTGGTTGCCTCGACCGCAATCTGGAATGCGCTGCCGTACGGCCCCCGCGCAGCGCGGGCAGCGCGCGCCCGCAGTCCCTCCAGGTCGCCGATGGAGCGTAGGACGAACAGCTCCATAGCGATCGCGTGAACCTCCGCGATGTCGACCAGGTTGAAGTCCCGACCGGGCGGGAAAACCTTCGTGTCCGGCGGGAGCCTGGTGCGCCAGTCCTTCCGCAGCGTGGCGTCGCAGCGCATCTCTAGATAAGTGAAGGTGCGATTCAGGAGTCTGCGGAGATCACGGAACGTGAGTTCTGCGTGCCGCGCGGCCGCTCCGGGACCGAATAGAATGGATCGAAGCAGAAGGACATCTTCCAGCCCCTGAATCGTGAGGAGCAACTGGTGCTTCACACCTCGAGGGACATCATTCCGGCGCTTGACAGCCGCCTGCCAGACCTTAGTCGCGACAAGCTCCCGCGGCGTCGCACCCTCCGGAAAGGTGACCCCGAAGTCCCCGCATTTCAACAGGACCCATTGGACGTCGCGCGAGATCACCTGGTTCATCCGCCAGTTCAACACCCCGGCCGGAGTTGAGAACATTAACGCGTGGTGGGCGAACTCGTGGTGTTCCAGCAGGAACGCCTGCCTGTCCTCGTCGTCCATGGACATCCACTCATCGGCGAAGGCCGCGAGGCTCGGGCCGCTCAGCTGGCCGAAAACGTCTCGCGAACGACCGATGGTGTGCCTGATCGAGGCGGCAAAGAACGATACGTCATAGACGCCGTCACTGCCCGAGCACAGTACGTCACTTCTTGCTGCGGACGAGGATATCGCAGAGTTGCCTGATGTCATCGTCGCTCGCCTGGGCGGAAAGTTCTGCTATTTTGCCGTCGATCTCGATCCTTACCGCCGGTTTTCTGATTTTCTTGAGGATCGCTTGGCCGAGCTTCAGGAAACCTCCTACCGCACCCACCGCCTCGCCGGTGTGCTTGACGACAAGAAAGACGGTATCAGCGTCCATATTGAGTTTCGGCTCGAGGGTGGCCACGCGAACGTCTGGAATCTGGTCGTGGCTGGCGCCGAGCTCACGGGAGAAGGCAACCGCCGCCTCCGCGTCTGCGAAAGTGAGTTGAAGTCCGATGTCAGTCATGTGCGCCGCCTCCTCCTGACATCTAGCGCGGTACCGCCACGCCAACAATGTGCGCATGAACCCGCGCGCACCGCAGCCTGCGATCGCCCAAGAAACGCCTACACACCTACGATCGACGGACGAGACGCGTCTCCCGCTTCGCCCACGGATCGGGATGAAGTGCGCCGCCGAGGACTTTGACGATACCGATCAATCCGTTCTCGTCGTGAAGCTCCACCCTCCCCGGGTTCGCAACGATATGGCTTCTCCACATCGCGGCGGCGGCCGGCGACAGATCCAGGTCCGATGCCAGGGGAGCTCCGTGCTCCTTCATCACCGCTGCGATCAGGCCGCTGCCTATTCCCTGCTGTTGGTATGCGTCGAGAACCTCGATCTTCCCCACCGACCAGAACACCGTGGGACAGTCGTCCGCCGTCACTTCGGGCGAAGCGATCCGCACGAACGCGATCAGGTCATCGCCGTCAAAGAACCCGTAGTTCCGCAACTCGTCGTCCGCGTCTCCGGCTACGAGTGTCCATGCTCGCCCCTTCGCGTCGGTGGTGGTCTGCTTCAGTACGCGGCCGGAGGCGAAGTACGCCGCCTGCGTCGGTTTTGGGAAGACCGTTCCTAGGACGCTGCCGATCCGGGGCATGGCTTTCCTCTCTCCGTCCTGCAGGATCGCCGTACCCTGACAATCCGACGACGGCGAGCGATTCCCGGATGTAGAGTCATGAAGGCGCGCGCTCGGCCCGGACCATATTGAAACGGGTCTCGCATCGTCCGATATCTTTCCGGCGGGCGGGACGGATGCGCGAATACGACAAAGAGATCCGGATGGGCGAAAGCAACCGCGACGCGATCCAGCTCGTGTCGAACTACTGCGCGCATGCACGCGTCGAGACGTTCGCCCAGGGAATGCTGGCGGAAATATACGGCCTCCCGATCGGCTCCTACGCCATGAAGTGCGACCACGCATCCGATGCAGGGATCACAAGCCACGACCTTCGACATTCCGTCGTCGACTTCTACGATCGCAACTGTTCGGCGTGCCCCCACAGGCAAGCCGTCCGTCTCCCCAACATCACTCAGATCATCGGAGAACGGGATAGAGCCAAAGCGGAACGGGAAGCCGCCGAGGAGCAGGCCCGGAAGGTCGCAGAGGACGAACTGTCGGCACGATCCGGTGTCCGAGGCAGGCTCGCGCCCGAACTCGGGCCAGTCTCCCGGGCGATCCTGGAAGACCTGCAGCTTTATGACGAGGACAGGTCGGACACGAACTTCCGGCGACTGACCGAAAGCGCACGCCTCGCGCCTCAGCACTTTCCGCCCACACTCGTCGAATATCTGTTCGAGCTGGCCGACACGCAGTCCTGGTTCATGGACGCAGCGATCCTGATGCTCGACGCCGTCGGCGCCGATCCGTCCCGCATCGTCGAGCTCGCCGTGAGACGCCTTGGCCTCGAATATCGTCCGGACATCGCCGCCGAAGCCCTGCTGAAGCGGGTCGAGCACATCGACGAGAACGGCGTCGCGATCGTCCTCCCCGCCGCCATCGATCTCGCAGTGCCCGATCCCGATCCGATCTTCCGCGGCGACGACGAGGCTTGGCCCGAAGAGAGGCCGGCGCTGCTGGTCGCACTGTTCGATCAGCGGCCGGAGGAGCTCGCGAAAGCGCTGGAGCAGCTGCTGCTCTCCGGACGACGATATCATGTCGAGATGGCAGGCCGGGCCATCATGAGCCTGCAGCGGATGCGGCCCGACATGGCCGGAAGCCTGCTGCGCACGATGCTGTCCGTTTACGTTCGGGCACCGCTCCTCGTGAAAGATCTCAAACGCGACGGCGACCGGCTCCGGCATCTCGCGGACGCGATCTGCATCGCCTTCGCTCGTTTTCCCCTGGACGTGGACGCGGTCCTCGAAGAGCTCAAGTCGGGTGCGCCGGGAAATCAGCGCGCGCGCATCTACATGATCCATGCGTCCGCCATGGAGGTACGCCACGATGCCGATCCCGTGCCGGCCGGCACTCAACCGCACACGGTCGCTCTCAGACGCCTGGTCAACGCGACGACCATAGAGCGCGACCGGGAATGTGTGAGGGAGCTGCACTCGGCATTTCGGCGCGGACCCGGGGGAATGACGAACGTCATCCGCGCCGATCTCGACATCCTTCTCGGCGCGATCGTCATGCATGCCGACATCCTCGCGGAGTTCGACACGCCGCGCGAACGGCAGGAAACCGTGCTCGACGCCATGGAGCGAGGCGGCGACCGAATGACTTCCCGCGCGCTGGTCGAGCACCTTGTGGAATGGGCGGCAGCTGGCGCGGTCGGCGATTCTGCCTCCCTGTCCAGGTTCGTCGAGCTGTTCGATATCCTTCCCGAAGAGCGGGAGGAGCTTCGGGGCATCCTGCTGAGCTCCGCCAAGAAGATGTCCGACAGCATCGACGGGCTGAAGGCGCTTCTACCGCACATTTACCGGATGATGGTCGGGGCTTCGGTCATCGGACGGGCGGAGGCCGCGAAGGCCATAGGCGACCTTTCCTGGCGCGCGGCGGAGAACCTGCCCGACCTGCTCTTCGAAGCGTTCGTGGCGCTTCTGTCCGACCCGTGGGTCGCCGTCCATAAGCGCGCCGTGGACGCTCTCAGGTTCGGCTCTCTGCCGGAACGTCTCGAGCGCCGCGCAGCCGATGCTCTCATCGATCTCGTCCTCCATTATCGCTCAAAGTCCGGCGAGGACAGTTTCGTCGCCGACTGCATCGCGCTCCTGGCCGGGCAGGTGCATCTGTTCGGCAAGAAGACCGGGGCGCTGCGGCGCTTCCTGATCCAAGAGGCCGTCAAGGTCGACCCGGTCTTCATGCGTCGATCGCTCTCGGGGCTGGGCCACTCACTGAGGAGCGAGCCATCCTTCGCGATACTGGCAGCCCGGCTGCTTCCCGAGCTTGCGGACGCATTCAACCGTAGCGACGAGGGGCCCCGCGTCCTGCGCCAAATCTCACGCGAGGGGCTTGCGGCACACTCCAAGGAGTTGCACGACGCGGCGCTCAAGGTCCTCGAGCTGGACGACATCTTCCTGGCCGTAGGCGTGATTGAGGCCTTCCTGCGCGCCGGAATGATGCAGGAGGCGCTTGAGCTTTCGCGGGACATAATGGCCAAGCTGGGAGACAGCGTCCGCATGCGGTCGAGACGCGTACTTGTCGAAATGACCGAAATCGCGAACCGGTACGAGGCCGCTGTCGCCGCAGGGGACGCCGGGACGATCTCCCAGATCGCGGACGAATGGCAGGCGGCAGCAGACCTTGCAGAGAGCGAACGAAAGGACGAGCGTGAACGTAGTTCTCGGTCAAGCCTTCCCCGCTAGGATCGCCACCATCGAAGCCCTGCGCGCCGCTCGGCCGGCGGGCGACGGGCTGCGCGCCATCGCGACGCAGCTCGCGAAGGCAGCCGACGGCTTCGGGCGCGCGCCCGCTGCGGCCGACTGGGGCGCGCTTTCAAAGGCGGTCGAGATCGCGGCCCAGCTCGCGGACTGGCGCGATGCGGTGGACAGCGCCGAGATGGACGCAGACCGCCATCTCCGGGCCGCGCACCAGCGCGCGAAGGCGTTCGCTGCCGAGGAGGCTTCCGAATTCGGCGCTAAGCTCACCGCAGTCTTGGAGCCCCTCGCCGCCGACACGTCCGTCGATGAGGTAGCCGACATTCTGCGCGCGATCGCAGGCGTTCCGATGCCCGTCGCCGTCTTCGGCGAACCTGAGACCGACCGCTACGCGCGCTTCCGGCCGCAGCAGAAACCTCGGCCCAAGCCGGAAGACGTCTCGGTCGCCTTCCTCGAGTTCAAGATAGACGGCATTCCGGCTCAATCGATCCATAGCCTGACGCCGGGCGAGCTCCACGACCTCGAACTCATCGTGAGCGTCTCGAGGTGGCCGGTCGGGGCCGAGAAGCTCCGCTTCGGACCGGTCTCGGTCGAACCGACCAGCACGTGGGACTTTCCCGAATTCGAGGTGAGCCGCCCGGAGGGAGACCCGCCCTACACATTCACGCGCAGCAGCCGAATGCTCATCAAGGTTCCGCAGCACTTCACCGCCAGACCTCTTCAGTTCCAGTATGCGGCGGAATTCCAGCCGCGCCCTTCGCCCGACGAGAACGTGGTCGTGGCGGGACAGCGAACGCTCCTGCTGGACGGGACGGACGCGTCGAAGCAGGCACTGACGGGCTATCCGGCCGTCGACGCGAAGGTGATCGGTATCCGGAACGAGCTCCGCAACGCCGGCATCCCCGAAAGAGAGATCCACGATCTGCTGCTCGTGCTCCGACCTCTCTGCAACCTCATGGGCCAGGCGGCGACCAGCAAGCGCTATCCCGATGCGATAGACGAGAAAACCTTTCAGTCGGACGTAGAGACCTTTCTTCGAGCCAACTACTCGATCGGCGCCGATCTCGAGATCCAGGCGGAGGTCGCCGGCGGCAGGACGGACCTTTCGTTCAAAGGTCTGCGCATCGAGCTCAAGTCGGAACGCAAGAAGAGGCTCGGTCCGCCCGACTGCGCGAAGTATGCGGAGCAAGGGGCTACTTACGCGGTTGGGAGCGGGAAGAGGCTCGCGACCCTATGCGTGCTGGACTGCAGCCCGAAGAAGTCGCCACCGTTCCCGATCGAAGACGGATTGACGTTGATCACGGTCAAGACGGCAGGATCGCCCGTTCTCGTCGTGAGCCTGCTGCTTCAAGGAAATTTCCCGAGGCCAAGCGACCACTCGCGCTGAAAGGGGACGCAGGACAGAAAAGCAACGAGGTGCCGATCCACTTGCTTGATCATTAGACGGCGCATGATCATTCGTAGAACAAATGGCAGCTTCCGGGGTAAGCCGAGTATGCCCGGAATGTCCGATAATGAGGCGCATTGCTGCCGTTTAGACTCGTGGCTGCAGCAATCTCTTCAGGCTTGAAATCGGAACGAGCGTGATCGCACCGACCTTCACAATCTCGATGTCTCCTGAAGTAATAAGCTCATAGAGCTTCGACCGTCCAATGCCAGTCAGCCTGCAGGCCTCCTTGATCCTGACCGAAAGTGGCTCCGCGACAATCTTGCTCATTGGGAATCTCCCGAGTTGGTTTGGCTTGTTATCAGGCGGGGCTTGCCCTGATTACTCGCAAGCCGCCGTCCCACCTGATCCATGAAGGCGCGGTAGCGCTTCACCCCAAGCTGCCCTGTCTCCTGATCGAAAGCCGGCTGGTGCGCGACGATCGTGAGCTGATGCTGCACGAACAGGTCGAGCACCTCGGTAGTGATGTTGAGCGTGGTTTCGAGCCTTTGAAGCAACCGCTGCTGGCGATCGAGCCGGGGCGCGAACCGCTCGTCGAGGTCGCTCACCGCTTTGCGATCGATCCAAGCACGCAGAGCATCGGTCAGGATGGTGGTCTTTGACGCACCAGGCTTGGCGGCGAGCGCTGCCAGCTTCTCCGACAAGTCGTTGGGCAGATAGAATTGGTGGCGGAGCTTACGCGTGTTCATAGTCGCGCATTTTGCGCTCGGGCTAGGTGCTGCGGAAGGGCGTGTATGGGGTCACAGGGGCGCTTTGCGGTGACATCAGAACCCGCCGATCTCCGGACCGGATCGTCCGCGCCCGATCGTCCAGCTGATACCGCTCTCGCGCATGATACCCGACACCTGCCTGCCGACCGCGCGCTCGAGCGTCGGCCGCCATGGCACCAGCGTGAACTCGCGCGATTTCTCGATCAGCGCATATTTTGAATCCCCGACCGTCACAGCGCGGCGGTAGATGCCCTCGACGGGTTCGCCGGCGACGGACGGCGCAAATTCGAGCCCCAGTTCCTGGCTCAGCTGGTCTGTCACCCGCCGGAGTTCACGCTGCCGCAGCGCGGCCAGCGCGTTGACGCGCAGCCGGACAGCTTCGCCATCACTGTCGGCGAGCTGTTGCTCGACCAGCCATTGCTGGCGCAAGCCAAGCGCCTTGCGCACCTCGGCGCCGAAGCCGCGGCCAAGCTCGATCGGCTCGGGCTGAGCGAGTGTGCTGTCGAGCCAGGTAAGGCCGTCATGGCGAGCCAGTTGATCTAGGCCGCGGGTAGCGAGCGGCTGGACTAGCACGGGAGCTCGCTGGGCGTGCAGTCGCTCATACGCTTCGGCCCGCGCGAGATGATCGGGCGCGATGATCCAGCTGCCATCCGGCTCGCGCTCGACGCCGCCAGTCGCACGACGGATCGCCTCAAGCCGGCGCACATGAGCCTCGGCAAACGTGTCTGTGGCATTGGGATCGTGCCGCAGGTGCAGGTCGACCGTGTAGCGCCCGCGATTGGCGGCGGCGACCTCGGCCACGGTGCGATCGACGTGGTGGGGTGCGATTGATGCGGGCGTGATCCGTACGATCGTGGCGCCGCTCGTATCGGCGGGGCTTACGCCCAGGTCGACATAATGGCTGAGCCCGTCGGTCGCATCGACGATCAGATAATGGCGGTCGGCAAATTCGTCGGACAGGCCGCGCTCAATGACTTTGCCGATGATGCTGCCGGCCTTTCCCTCGGCCGGATCATAGATCGCATAGTCGGCGGGTGAGCGCTCGGGAGTGTGCTCCAGCAGCGCGCGCTGCATCGTGCGGATGATGTCGCCGCGCTCGCCAATGCGGCGGAGTGTGGACTCAAGGGCATCGGCCAGGCGCCAGGCGCCACGCCGTTCCTCGGTCGCCAGGTTCATCCGCTCCAACGTGCGTAGCCGGCCGGCGCGGAGCGACTGCTCGACACCATCGCGGTGGCCGGCGCGGACCAGGCCATCGTCCCCCTCCGCGCGGATGAGCCGGCGGTCGATGCTGGTGAACCGTTCCTGCTCGATCTCCCTCACGCTCGCGCGCATCATTTCTTCGGGCGAGCGCGGGCCGAGATCGAGGTCGACCAACTCGGCAGCACGCGCACGCAAACCCTGGGTCATATAGTCGCGTGCGATGACCAAATCCCTGCCCCGGTCATCCTTGCCGCGGACGATGACATGGGAGTGCGGATGACCGGTGTTGAAGTGATCGACCGCGACCCAATCGAGCTTCGTTCCGAGATCGTGTTCAACCTGCTTCATCCAGCGCCGGATCAGGGGCTTCAGGTCCTCATATTCGGCGCCGTCCTCAGGCGCGACGATGAAGCGGAATTGATGGCGATCCCAAGCGCCGCGTTCGAGGAAAGCTTTGCCGTCAATCGACTGCCCGTCCTCGCGCCCGTAAAGCGTGCCGCGCTCGCCCTCGCGCGTGGTCCCGTCGCGCTGCAAATAGCGAAGGTGTGCGGTGGCACCGGCGAGGCCTTTCGGACCAAGCCGCACGATCCGTGCCTTGACGACGGCACGGCGCTGGCCGCCCAAGCGTGAGCCAAGCAATGCGCCCCGCCCCGACCCGCGCCCCATCCGCGCGCCAGTGAAGCGGCTGCGGCCGCGCGTCCGTTTGCCACCCGCGCGATTGATCGCGGCGCGCATACGATGCTGCAGCGGGCGGTCCCGACCGACACGCCCAAGCCAGAGTTCAAAATCATCGTCGGCCATGTCGCGGCCCTCGTAAGCTCGTGTTTTCCGAGCAATGAGGGCGGTACAAGGCCGGGCTTCAAGGGCCTCCATAAGTTAACGCGGAAATCCGCCAGTTCTGTTGGGCATGGAGGCAAAGCCTTTATGGTGGCTCCATAAAAAACGATGTGCAGACAAACACTTGCAGACCGCAGGGAGGCAGAGCTTTCTATCTTGCCTTACATCTCACCACTCCTCGCCTTCCTCATGTTCACGAAATGTTCTATCTGCTGGAGCTCCCCGAGTCGCAAAGGAACGTGGCAAAATGAGCGTGCGGATCGAGCCCCAGGCCGGCTTCCAGCTGAAGCTGTCAGGCGACATCGAGACGGCGATTTCACTGTCTGCCCGCGCCGTCTCTGACGACTTCGTGGTCGCCTTTTCGGACGGCACATTGCTCCGAGGTAGCTATGATTTTGCGCTTGAAGAGTGCCGCTTCGCGGTGGCGATCGAGGGTGCGGGAACCACCAAAATCCGCCGCGATAGCGACGGAGATCAGGTCGAATTGGACTGGCGGATCGAGTGGGTCAGCGTTGTGCCCGGAAGTCAGGCGCTGCTACCCACGGCCAGCGAAATCGACGCCGAACAGCCGCAATTGTGGGACGTGAGAGAGGCGGCTTAGACCGCCTTTTCAAGCTCGGCGATGCGTTCGTTGCAGAGCCTCATGACGGTCTGACAAAGCTCTTCAACGCGCTCGCCGAGCCACGCCAATTCCTCGGCACTGATCCTGTAATGCGATGAGTAGCGCGCCTTCACATAGGCCTCTTTGAGCTTCTCGAACATGCTGCGCTCGCGCCGGTTATCGCGCGGCCAGGCGTCGACGAGTCGTCGATCGATCAGCTCTGCCTGGCTTCGCAGGAATGCAAGATTGTGCACGTGAGGAGTGTAGAACGTGCAGACGAGAAGTACGCAGTGATAGAGGCGCTCTGTTGCTTGGTGCAGGTCGAAAGCCGCTTTCTTTGGGTCGCCATCGTCAACCGCGTGGCGAAACCCACGGTAGAAGCTCTGGGCGCTTGGCAGCCATTCTTCAAAGTAGGCCTTCGCCATCTTTAGCGCCTGTTGAGGCGTCTTCGGCTTCGGCTCATGCAGTTCGGTGTCGTCAGCCTGATAGACGACAACGCCGTCACGCCTCACATCCATGAAGAAATAGCGGCCATGGGCCAGCCCGTCATTCACCTCCTGCAGCGTATGCAGGATGTAATTGACCGGCACGTGGATCGTCTTGGTGATCGCAAACTCGCGGATCAGCCGCTCGTCGAGTTTTGACCAATAAGCAGCGCGGTCGGTAAGCCGCTTGTCTTTCACGATGATCAGCAGATCGAAGTCCGACTGGAAGCCCTTGGCGGTGTGTGGCTCATCGACCCAGCCGCCGCGCGCATAGCTGCCGTAGAGAATGATCTTGTCGATCCGCCCCCGCTTCTTCCAGTCCGCAGTCGAGACCGAGAGCGCGTCTTCGAATTCCTCGAAGATGATCTGGACAACGCGCTCCAGGTCACGCTGCTTGGACGCGGGCAGATGGAAGAGGCTGGTCTTCATTCCGGGTAAGACTCGCCTGTCGCCCGCCGATTGCCAAGCGGAATATACGCCGGAAAGGTGGTTCATGGCCGTTCTGCACGGTCGAGATGCCGCCAGATTTGCAGCAGCGCTTCGGCGAAACGGCGCTCCACCCCCTCAATCGTGATGTCGAGTTCACCGGCGATTCGCGCGTAATCCTTCTCATCCAACCGGGCTCGCTCGAACACCGTGCGGGTTACCGGGTCCATCATATCGAGCGCCTCGCGCATGCGGTCGATCAGTTCGCTTTTCATGGGATCTCTCCCGATCAAGGAGAAGACCGGCGGCATGGTGGCCGCCGGTCAGTCAGACTCAGGCTGCGTGGCGCAGCGGCTCCTGCTCGGGCTCGACTTCGATGGTCGGACCATCCGCCTGCGGCGCCATCAAGGCCTCGACCGCAGCGGTGCGATCCACCGAGCCGACCCCGCCGCGCGTCGTGTAGGCGCCAGCCGGGAACCGCATCCAGCGCGGCACCCAGCCCTCGACCTTGGCCCTGCCGTTGGCACCTTCGAAGCTGTCGCGCAGGATCGCTTTGAGCGCCTTGCCCTTCTCGTTGGCATTGGCCGCCGCCACGCTCTCGCCCGCGACGTCGGCAACCATCGCCGTCAGCACCTCGCGGTCGCGGATCAGGTCGAGCAGCGTGTCATCGGGCTGCCAGACCGCGCTCATGTCCACACCGAGATGCAGCCCTAGGGCATCGACGATGGGGCTGCGGGCATGGAGCGTTTCGCCCATCACCACCGCCAGCGCGTCGAGAACTTGCCCCTCGTCGAGCGTGAGCAACTTCGCGAAAAGCTTCGGCAAGCCGCCGTCGGCCCCGCGCGTGACTGTCGGCGTCTCGGCATCGAAACCGAGCATCGCCAGCACCGCCCGACGCTTGGTATCGAACGCGGCCTCGGCGTCCGACCCTTCGACGCTTTCGGCAATCGCCTCGTTAGGCGTGCCCTGATGCTCGACCCGAACCGCCCACAATGGCGAACCGACGATCATGTGCGCGACCGCAATCCGCAGCGCCACGCCGGGGGCATTCGCGAGTTCGGCCCGCACCGCCGCATGCCGATGCAGATCGACATAGTCACCGATGGCGCTGGTGATCTCGGGCCGGACCGGCTTGGCGACCGCTTCGCCCTGATCAAGCTTGCGCGCTTCGCGATGGCTGACGAAGCCCTCGTGGAAGGTCACGTCGCCGCGATAACCGATCGCGATATAGACCTTGCCGCCTTGCTTCTTGGTGCGGTGTTCATGCTCCCACGACTGGAAATGCTCGCCGGGTTCGAGGATCACGACCTCGCTCCACCCAGCCTCGCGGTAGGCCACAGCCCGCGCCTCAATCTCAGCGCGTTGCGCGGTCCAGAAGCGATCCGCGTCGGCGAAGTAGCTGTCCTCGCCGAACAGGTCCGCGACGATCTGGGCGTCGTAGGTTGCGAGGTCGAACAGCGCGACCGAAGTCGGGATCGACGCCCCGCCGAACAGCCATGCCTTGAGTTGCTGACCGACCGGCGCGCGCGTGTCCTCCCCGTCCAGCAAGGCCAGCCAGTCACGCTGCTGTGCTTTGGACGCCAAGGTCAGATGCTTCACCGTCACCGCATCGATCTGCTCGTTGCGGTAGAGCGAGCGGATGCGCGGCAGCAGATTGCCGAGCGCGAGCGTGCGCTTCACCTGCACCTCGGTAAGCCCGAAGGTCACCGCGATGTCCTCAAGTGACCGGCCCTCGCGAACCAGCCGCGTGAACGTCTCCCACCGCGTCACCTCATCTGGGTCGAGCCGCGCGATATTCTCGATCAGCGAGGCTTCGAGCGCTGCGGCATCGTCGCCCGCCTCCATCACCGCGCAGGGCAGCGCGTCGATGGCGATGCCTTCCTCGGCTGCCGCCAAGGCCGCATGGTAGCGCCGCTTGCCCGCGACGATCTCATAAGTGTCGGGGCTGCCGTTCAGCCGCACGATCAGCGGCACCAAGACTCCCCGCGCCCGGACGGATGGCAGAATGTTGGTCAGGTTAGGCGCCTTCTTTACGCCCCGCATGTTGACGGAAGAGACGCTGAGTTTGGCGATGTCGATATGCTTAAGTTCCATATCCTTAATCCTTCTCAAAACCACACCGGCCCCGGCGAAGGGGGTGGGCGGCAAGGAGCGGACCGGCAGTCGCGCCGAGTGAGGCGGGCAGCACCCGAAGGGCCGCAACGGAGAGGAGGAGCTGCGCGAAGCGCAGCTTGCGGCCCGCCGCGGCGGGACTAGAGGGAAGCGACGCCCACCCCCTGGCCGCGGCCGGCCAACAACGCGATCGCGCGTGAGCGCGATCTCCACCAGCCGGATCGCCGATCCGGCAATGCGTTATCTGATCGTCACCGCGCGAGCGGCCGAGACCCGCCAGGGGCTCGGTGGAGCGAAGCGGAATAGAGCGGGGTCGCGCCTCAGGCGCGAAACGCCAAACCCGGATCAGGAGGATAATCGATCATGATCCGTCAGGCGGGCGCCATTTCCAGCCAATATTCTCGGTGCCAGTGCGTGAAGAAGAAGGGGATGATCTCGCCGTTCACCTTATCGACCGCGCTCGCGATGCCGCCGTCGAGCCAGACCGTGCCATCCGGCCGCAGGATCTGGTGCTGCGTCCAGCGGTTGCGGAGGGCTTCGGTGATGTCGGCTCGGGTCAGCCGCGTGCCGATACCCTCATGGTTGACTTTCGATAGGATCAACAGGTTCCCGGCATGGCGCGCACCGTTGGTCGAGGTTTTGTCGGGATGATGCGCCTGGATCATCCAGATGCGGTTCTCCGCATGCTCAGCATAGGAGCCGACCGGGGCCAGCACTTCGGGTGATTTGACCGCTAGCTCCATCTGGCAGTGCGACGCATAATGTTCGATTTTGAGTTGGCGCCGTTGGATCTCTTCGGTCACGACTTGCGGCCGTTTGGTGTTCGGGGCCCGTGTCACCATCTTGACCTCCCCACCCGTATATAGCTCGCCCGGGTTCGGATCGTTGCGCTCAGGTTTTGGGGGCGCCCCCGGATGTGGCTGAGCGGACTCGCCGACCTCGTCCTCGCCCGGCGTCTCCTCATACTCGTCCTGCTCGGCCTGGCGAAACACCGGCTCAAAATCTTGGGCGCTACGGCTGAGGGCGCCTTTTAGGACCATGCCGAGGTAGCGGGGACGAGGCTTCTTGAAGACGATGTCGGCAATGGCCTCCATCAACGTGTCGTCGAGATTGCCCGAACGATCGAGCCAGATCTCATCGGGGAGCACCGCCCATTGCCGCCGTGCCCGATAGGCCCGGCCGCGAACACGGTATTGGACCGTAAGATCTGTCGCGACCATGACGCGTCGGATCTCAAGCAGCCGATGCTGAAAACGCGGTTCGATGAGGTTCTGCGCAACATCTGCTTCCCCCAGCTGCTTCCGGAAACGCTTGCCGGCGGTTGTACTGGCGAGACCTCGCACCGTCTCGAAGAAATGCGGCGAGGCCAACTCGATCGACTCGCCGGCCGGGCTACCGGGCTCCTTCGCGATAGCGGAAAGCGCGGGAATGCCCCATTCCTTGAGGATATCGCCGATCGGTTCGTTGGGAACGCGGACGCTGTCTATCGCCAGCGTTAGCCTGGCGTTCGGCTCATCTGCCCGAATGGCGACGCCGAGTTCGCGGATATCGTCGACGACCGCGATCCGCTTGGCGTCGCTTAGGGTCAGCAAGCGCACACCACCATCCTGCTCGACCGGCACACATGGGATCTCGGGGGGAACAAACAGCCAGCCCCTGACGCCCTGCTTGTGGAGGATGTGCCGCATCACGCAGCTGATTTGCGTCGCCAATGTCGCGTCGGGTTGGCCGGCGAGCCATTCGAAATAGGCGCGCGACGTCTCGGCATCGGGGAAACTGCGGATCACGCCCGCCGCGCGGTACAAATCCTGAGCTACATCACTGAGGCTCTGGGCGCTGATGATCTGTTTCCAGCCGCCCCAATAGTCACCGAGGTTGCCCTTGAAGGCGAGCGCATCCGGCGCAACGAGTTCGCCATCATAGGGCAGGCAGGCCAGGGCCTTGAGCTCGCCCCCGATCGTCGGATCGCTCGACGCGGTAATGACCGCCAACCTCGGCAGCAACGCGCGGTCGTTACCGGGATCGTCACGCAGGGCGTCGAGCGCCATAACAGCGCTCGGTTTGCGTGCCGGCGGCAGGATCGCGTCGAGATCCTGATTGGGCCGGTCAAGCAGGTCTTTCGGCTGAAGGGCTAAGTGGCGAACGTCCGGGGTTTCGCGGACGAGGCTGGCGGCCAGCCGAACTACGCCGTCGCGGGCAACGGCGATGGCTTCGCCGCGCAACGCCCGAAGCAATGACGCCACGGGCTTGTGGCGTCCGAGTGTCACCAGCACGGCTTCAAATGCGTGAAAGTCACGGCGCTGATCGTCTGTGAGCGCCGCGCCGAGCCAGAACGGGTTAGTGCTGGCCTTGTAGAACTCGCGGATTTCATCGGCGACGGGTTCGGCCCGGAGGGTCAGCTTGGGCTTGCCCTTCCGGACCTTCGACACGAGCACCCTCACCTCGCGCGCGGGTCTGGCGATGGCGCCGCCAAGCGCCGACGCGACCTTGGCGTCCGGGAGGCAAAGTCCCTCGAACGGATGGAGCGACGTGTCGGTCGCAGGCCAGATCGGAAGCGCCCGGACCGCAGGCCAGTCGTCGCGTCCGAGTTCATCGGGATTGGCGGCAATCCAAGCAAACAGCCTCCGTCGAACGGCCGCCGGCTTGGCCTCGAGCCCCCCGTCGCGGAGCAGATCGCGGAGCGCAAACGGCTCGAGCTTCCAACCGTCGAGCTTGAACACCGCATGGCCGCGCAATGTCGGGTGGATCACGGGTGGCACGTCGAGCTCGAGCAATTCGGTCGGGATCGCGGCACCCTTTTTCAGCAGCGACAGCTCATGCAGCTGCCCCTCGCTGTCCGGTAGATGAACCGCCGCGCCACTCGGTCGATTGGTCGGTTTGCAGGCCGCCAGATAGGGTTGGAGGGCGTCGAGATGGGCCTTCGCAGTCCCCGAGTCGCCCAGCGTGCGCCGCCATTCAGCGTCGCTGCGCCAGGGAAAGTACTCGGCATCGATTCGCTCGAGCCGGTCGATAACGTCGCCGGCCTCGAACCGCAGGTGATTAATCTTCCAACCCTCACAGCTTCCGGAAGCAAGGAGGGCGACCAGGGATTGCGGCGTCTTGGGATCAAGGATGGGCAAATGGTCCGGGGCGATCTTGGCGAGCAGCGGCGACCAGGTTGCGCGATCTTCGTCGAACGTAGGGACGAGCAACAGGGTGCCCCGCTTGTGACGGGCGGCGCGGCCCTGCCTATCGACAGCGGGAAGTGCATGGCTCTTGAGCAATTGGTTGGCCAGCGCTTGCAGCCGCGCGCCGTCGAGCGCACCGATCAACATCAATGCCTTCGCTCCGTGGCGAGGGATCAAGACCTTGGCGAGCGCCTGCGCGAAGACCTCGTCGCAGGCGGCGACGATCGCATCATTGGCCTCGCCCGACTGGGCGGCGAGTTCGTGGCGTTCCGTGTCAGACACGAACGGGCCCGAATAATAGCAGCCTGTGCCCGACGCAGAGCCGGCGTCGGCGCCCGGATACGCAACCGGATAGCGGAGTCGCCCGGAGCCGGGGCGGGGCTTGCCCTTTATATCGACATCCCAGGCCACCTCGACCACCAGACCGTCCCGCGCGAAGACCTTCTTGTGCACCGTCCGATAGGCACTCGCCTGGAAGAAACGGGGCTTGGCGGACGACCGCTCGGCGGAGACGGCCAAGCAGGCCTGTTCTCGCTCGATTAGGCGATCATCACCGTCCGTTCCCTCACGGCATTCGCGAAAGAAGGTGAGCATTCCCGCTTCCCGCCTGAGCCGCCCTGCTGAGAAGTTGAAACGGTGCGTCCCGAGGCTGTGATGAGTGAGCGTCAGCTCATATCCGTCGAGCACCCCCGGCCGCATGATTCCGAGCAGCCGTTTCGGTAGCGTCGCTACAGCATCGGCAAAAACACCTGCGATATGCTCGTCGGTGACCGCGGAAAACGCGATCTGCTCGCCATAGGGGACGGAGAATCGCTGCCGGCGATAGGTGACCTCGATCTGCGTGCCTCTCTCAGGTGCGCCTGGGTCTGGAAGGGGCGGGATACGGACGCCCGGAAAGGGTGCCGCGCCCGGGCCATGCGCGAACAGAGTCTGCAGGATCTGCCGGCCGGCAGAGCGCAGCAAGATGTCATTGCCGAGCGTGAAGCAGGCTTTGAGCCCATGGTTCTTTACCCCGAACAGACCGACCTTGGCCTTTACGGCGTGACCGGCGCCCTTGATGAATTCGAGACGCTGCCATCCGCCCTCGTCGATCGGATCGCCATTGCCGACGCAGACCAATCGATCTGGATCGAAGCGGATTTCGGTATGAGTCGAACGCGCGTCGAGCTCGTTGACGATCAGTTCGACCAACAGGTCGTCGCCCCGCAGGCCGTTGAGGAACTGCCAAAACTCAGGGGCCTGATCGGTATTTAGGACGAATTCGACCCTCGGGCCGTTCGCGGCGTCAGCCTCAGCGGTCATCCTCGACCTCCGTCGGCGGGAGGGCGGCCTTCAGCTCTCGGTGCGTGACGCGGTGACAATTAGCGCACAGACATTGCAGGTCCTCGAGCTTGGTTCGATGGGACTGGCCCATCGCTGCGATGTGCGTGCCGTGATGGTGGACTTCGATACAAGCCTCGCCGGCTTCGCCATAGAGATCGACTGGATCCATCGCACACCGTTCGCAAAAGAGGCGGCCATGGAGCGCGCGAAACTGATCGCGCTTCGCTGAAGCCAGTCCAGAGCCGCGCTCGCGCCGAAGGTGCGCAACGAGCTTGAGTCGGCCTTCCGCCCAGCTGCGATCCTCGTCGCTGACTAACGCGGGGTCGACTTGGCCGGTGTCGTCTTTACCGACAATCGAATACCCATGCGCCCGCAGAATACGGAATGCAGTCGTGCTTTCGCCCCCGCTGAAATTCTCCGGTCCGACTGGGAAACCCAGCGCTTCGCTTGCCGCCACGCCAAACACCGCTTTGGGCGGCAGCCGATGCCCCTCGAACAGCAGGTCGAACTTGTTCGACGCACCGAAGCCATGGGCGGTAAAGCCATCCGCTAAGCGTTCCGCCGCCCGCAGCAGATGCTCGCCGGTGATCGAGCGGAATGCCTCGGCGAGGAAACGCTCGGCATGGCGGTGGCGGGGCCAGGCGTTCTGCTCGCGCAGAAAATCGAGCATGCGCCGCGCATTGTCGACCGTGTGAAGCCGGGTGCGGAATTCGCCTTTCTTGTTGGGCTCGGTGCCGCCGAACCGCCGCTCGGCGGCGGCAAAGAGGCCGGGGTGTTCGGCCAGGATCGGCACTCGCAGGTAGAAGTTGACGTGGCCGCGCGCGGCCTGCGCCGCAAAGGGATTGCGCTTCTTATCAGGGCGCTGAAACTCGACCGCCTTCACCGCGCCAGCGACACGACAAACCAGCTCGAAATCCGCCGCGCGGGCTTGGGCGAGAAGGTAGTCGAACGCGGCACAGGCGGGCGATCCGGCGAGCAAGACCGAGCGAACTTCAGCTATTTCCTCGTCCAACGTTAAATCGCCCCCCGTCGCCCCGGCCGACCCGATCCTCGTTCCCGGATCATTGTGGTCGATCTCTTTGCCACCGGCCACGTGGTTTCGACCAGAATTTCCCACAATTTGGGCCGAACTGAACGAAGCTTTCCGTCATCGCTCTGCTTGCTTACTTGCCCCTTGCGGCCTTGCCGTGACCTACGGCATGCGGTGACTGGCGGGGGAGAGTCATGAACATTGCAGCGAACTCGACCAATGCGGCCGGCGGGCTATGGCTCAATCCGACGGTCGTGTCGGCCCTGATCGCCTTTGGCGGCGTCGTCCTCGGTCTAGTCGCCCGCGATCTCTGGATGGCTGCCTTTCTCGCGCGGCGCAAACGCGCCGACGAGCTCGCCGATCGCAAAGAGAGCGAGCGCAAGGTGCATCGCGACCTGGTCCGCCTCTATGCCGACCCGCTGCGCGAAGCGGTGAGGACGCTCGGCTTTCGGCTCGTTGAGATCGTTGACAAGGGACAGGCGCGCTATCTGATGGCGGACGCGGCGCGCATTCCATTTTTCGAATATAAGCGGATCAGCACGCTTTACCGGATCGCCGCTGTGCTCGGCTGGATTCAGGCAATCAGGCGCGAGCGCAGCTATCTCGATCCCGATCAGACCAACGGATCTGTTGGCATGGTCGCGATCGACAAGCTCACCGAGACCCTCGCCGACGGAACTCACGTCGAGCTCCACCGGCTAACTGAATTGTGCGCATTGTGGCGTGTGACCGACTTCGAGGAGAAGAAGAAGGCGCCGATCGCCGCCCTCATCGACGGTGCTCGAGCAGAGTTCCTTGCTGCTAAAGAAAAGCTCGCCGCGCGCGATTTATCGGCCGAGGAGCAAGCCGAGCTCTCGTCGAAATGTGCTGACATCCTGAGGCGCGAAGCCGCGGTCGATATTCCCGCCGAGATCGTCGCCTCAACCGTCGTCGAATCCGCAGCCATCTTCGGGATTAAGGAGGCCTATATATATCGAGACTGGCAGTCGGCAATTGGCGACATGATGCTCATTGCGGACCCCGTCGGGGCGCGTCATTTTTCGGTCATGGGATTCGGCCGGTTCGAGGACCTCTACCTTGCAGCTCACCGCTCGTCGAAAAAGCGCTCGACGGAGCTGCGCTGGTTCGACCGGCTCGAGCGCATCATCCACGATGTCGACATGGCGCAATCAGACATGTTCGATGCACGCCGCGTGTTGCTTCAGACCCTCCTGGGGAGGTGCAAGGTGCTTGAGGCGGAGTTGGCACGGCTATCGGTCGGCGCCTCGACGCCCGTCGTCGACAATGTGGCGAACGGTTAGGTCGTCTTATACCCGGAGAGTTCTTCACTGTTTTTTCTTAGCCCGAAAAGCAGAACCTAAACACTTGCGCCAGCGGCTCGCGCTGGGGCTAGGTTTATAAAGGGCAACACGATTTTAGCTTTGATAGCTGCCTTAAGTGCATCCATCTCATGATACGACAAGCATGGCCGCTCCGGATAAAGCGCGCATAGCGTATCACGCCTCTCACGGACCCAATGCACAATTCGAGTGGACGCCATACTCTCAGCAAGGTTAGCGGACAGAGCATTAAATTGCGCCACATCGGACGGGAGCTTTTGCTGGCGCAAATATGACTGTTGGGCTGCTCTTATTTGTCCGCTTGCTCCGTCGCCGCATCTCGGGGTGCACTGCGCGTTGAGCTGCTGAAGCCGGCTTAGATCAGCACTATACATACTAAGTGCGTTTTGCACGGCGGAGTCAACAGGATCTTCTCCGGCTAGAACCGGCAAGTGTGATCTGAGCGCGTAAATATCGACTTTCGGGAAATTTAAGTGCGAACACTTCGCGGCGTCATTTATGCAGAGTTGGATCGCGACAGCTTGTTTCTGCAAGGCGGCGTTCGCTATATCCGAGTCGTCCTTTAAGTCTTGCAGGGCTACACCACTAAGTGGGCTGTAATTCGAAAAATTGTCGATAACTCCAGTCACGATACGTACATAATCTTCCGTGTCGAAATAGGCATCAGCCAAAGCGTCGGCATCACTATCTCCTGAGGGCGCCTGCGCTCTATAGCCAACTACGCCATCGTACGATCTGACAATTAGCTCAATCGCAGATGGGTTGTTTTTTGCTTGCAGCGGCAGATTTGAAATAAGCTGATCAATATCGGTTTCGCTGATGGGTGCCGGATCACCATTCCCGCCCATTTTCGCCACGTCGATCAGGAGGGTGGAAAGGGTGGCCTTGTCGTTTACGATCGAATTTAGGCTGGCGGAAAAAGATGCTCCCATGCCGCCGCCCTGGGCGCTTGTAGCTATTTGTTGGGATTCAGCGTCGGAATGGGTGTGTAAACTAAAAGAGCCAATAAGCCGTGCGCCCTTCGATACCGATTGAACATAGCCGTTCCCACAACGCTGCAGAAACTTGAGCCGGTCTGATGTCTTCCCGCTACTAAGAAGAGCGGCAGCCCACGGCTTTAAGGTGAATGCGCCGGACGCAAACGTAGCACGCACGTTGACATCTGGATCTCCGTTCGCGCCTTTTGGGACCACGAAGATAGGGCCGTTTCGGACTTCCTCATCGATGGAAATCGTCAGCCTAGAGTCGTCAATCTGTGACGTTTTGGCAAACTGTGCCTCTAGGCCTCCGCTCCCGACAGCAGATTTCATTTTCGCGCTGGTGGAAATCTGTAAAGATCTGAATAGCGAGTTCGTATCCGCCACCCGAGAAAAATGCTCGGTCAATACCTGCCCCGTCGCGGTTTGAGTGTCGTATATCAGGCATTCGGCAGTCGAGGGCGCGTCATAGGTGAGATTCCAACCGAAGCCGGGGGTGACGCCGCCGGCAGGATAATGGACGACCGTCTGCCGGATGGTCTGAGCGCTTAGGGGCATCAAGGCAGGCAAGATCGCAGAAACTGCGGTCAAGAGCGATCGCGCGACGCTCACTGCGGAGTGAAAGGTCATCTCGTGGCCTCCCGACCGCTCAATAGTTGAACGAATAGCCGTCGTAAGGGATGTCTTGATATACTGTTGGCCCGACTGAGCCAGACAGACTGATCCTGCCCTTACCTGATCCCCCATCCCAGCACTGCTGCGGAGAAGAGGTGGCTCCCGAGTTAATTGGCCCAACAGCATGGGGATTCGATGACGTGTCGATCATGTCATCGAAGGTAAATGCTTGAGATCCGTTGGTATTGGTGAAGGTGAATGAAAGCCACGGCATACGGACCCCCTGCGTTGCGGCAGCCAGATCGTGCCGATGATCAGGGCGGCATCTACGACCAAGGCTTCGTCGAATCGCGGGTAGTTTGAGCCCTACGAGGGGCAATAGTCAACGCGTAGACGTGAGCTGTCCAGCTCGGTGTGGCCAAGGTGAGTTTACATCTGACGATTGATTTGGCGCGCCAAATCCGGGCTGTGCAATCGAGGAGTTCCACTCGGCGAGTAATAGGACCTCCGGATGAAATGCATCACGCCCGCTCGCGTGGCTAACCCGAAATGACGACGCGGCAATCGAACAGGATCGAGACGGAACGGCGACCTGAACGTCGCCGGCAAAAGCTGCGTAAAGATCCTACGCTGCCTCCAGCAACGGGATCACTGCACGAGAGGCGATTTCCTCCAATCCATCTGCGATCCACCGCCCATAGTGGCGCTCGATCATTACGACGCTGGTATCGTGGAGCGCGGCCACCAGTCGGATTGGCAGCCCGTTCCGAATTGCGCGTACAATCGATGAGTGCCGCAGCGCGTATGGCACCGTCCCTTCAAGAGATATCGCAGCGCAGGCCTTGTGCCAGGGGCGCAGCATCTCGGAAGGGGTTTTCCAATGTTCCCTACTCACGCGCACCCAGTCGGTGACGCTTACCTGTGCGTATCGCCACCGCACGAGGAGCCGTTCTTCTCCATCCCGATCGGCGAGAACGGGAGCCAATGCGGTCAACACATCGATACCGACGGGTATGGGGGTGAAGCTGGCCGCACGCTCCCGACCTTTCCGGCTCGACGGCATTAGGATGCGCAACCGGTCTGGTTGCACGTCACGAACTTGGAGCCGCGCCACCTGAGAAAAGCGTGCGCCGGTTGCGGCAAGCACTATGACCAAGCGTGTGAAATCACCGTCACGGTCCAACTCGGCAACCGACGTCAAAATGCTGCGCACCTGCTGGTCCGTTAGGATCTGATTGTCACGAGCCAACGGCTGCGGGATTTCTCCGTTGGAGACGATCTTCAACCCAAACCGCACGATATCGGCAAAATCCGGAGGCAGCGCTTTGCGCATCCGGCGATGAATGCGATTCAAGGCGGCCTTGGTGTCGCTGGCTAGCCGCTGCCGAGAGGTCTGCTTGAGCTTGGGATCGACGCGCGAAAGCCATCGGGTCAGATCATCCTCGGTCAGCTTGCTCAGAGGTATCGAAGGCAGCTTGTCATCTTTGAGAAGATGGCGCGTCAGTTTCCGGCTCGCATCCGATCTGACTTTGCGGCCCTCCCAGGTAGTTATACGTCGATCACGTTCGGCGATGTACTCCTCGATCGCGGTACGAACGGTGAGGCCCGTATCCGCATACGAAGTAGCCTCGATCTTCCGAGCGGATTCCACCGCAGCCTTCGCTGCCTTGTGGGCTGCCTCGTAACTCAGCGTGCCTGCATCCAGCATGTCGTCTGCGACGCCGAGAGCCTCTTGACGGTACTTCTGACGGCCGGCGTACCAGCGCACGAGCCATCGGCCGCCCCGCTTTCCCTTCCGGTAGCCGAGGTGGATTTCCGGATCTATTGCACGCCAGTGAAGTCCCGCGCATAGTGCGGCTCGCGCGCTGCGGGTCGTCAATCGGGCCTCGGAAAGAACCTTTGCCAAGCCGCCAATCCATCAAATATTCGTCAAATATACCCGCCTGTACGCGGGTGGACGTTGATGGCCTCTGTAACGCAGTTCTGTAGTTTTTTCAATGTTTTGAGTGGACGAGGATGGACGCCTTTACGTCTATTTTGGATGACTTTCACGGCTGAAACACGGGTTCGATTCCCGTAGGGGTCACCATCCCTCCAAATCTGGGCAACGAACCCGTGTCCTTGTTGGCCCGGATCGGCAACAGCCGACCCGGGCGAGGTTCGATTCCCGTAGGGGTCACCATCCCTCCAAATCTGGGCAACGAACCCGTGTCCTTGTTGGCCCGGATCGGCAACAGCCGACCCGGGCGAGGGCGCCTTCAAGCGGCCTGACGCAGAACAGCCAACAACGTTTCCGCCGCCTCACCCGATGACGCGGGATTCTGACCCGTGATGAGCCCGCCGTCGGCTATCACATGCACGTTCCAGTCCTTCACCTTTGAAAAGACTGCGCCAAGGCCGACCAGCTCGTCCTCGACAAGGAACGGCACGACCTGCGTGAGACCCACCGCTGCTTCTTCGCTGTTGGTAAAGCCGGTGAGCCTACGCGCTTTGACGAACGGGGTGCCGTCGGGATTGGTCACCCGACGCAGCACGCCAGGGGCGTGGCAAACCAGGCCAATCGGCTTGCCGGCTGCAACGCAGGCTTCGATCAGCTTGATCGAATTCGGATCATCGGCCAGGTCCCACAACGGCCCGTGGCCACCGGGGTAGAAGACGGCATCGAATTCGCGCTCGTCGACGCTGTCCAGGCGCAAGGTCTGCGCGAGCTGCGTCGTGGCTGCCCGATCGGCGTTAAAGCGCTGCGTAAGGTCCGTCTGAAACATTGGCTCGTCGCTCTTGGGGTCGAGCGGCGGCTGACCGCCCTTCGGCGACGCAAGCGTGATATCAGCACCAGCGTCCTTGAAGACGTAATAGGGCGCCGCCAGCTCTTCGAGCCAGAAGCCCGTTTTCTTGCCCGTATCGCCAAGGGTGTCGTGGGAGGTGAGTACGATCAGGATTTTCACTGTCGGGTCCTTTCGTCCGTGACGGTTCGTTGACGCTCGATCGGCAACCAGCCTGTCGATGGGCCGCTCATCGCCCCGCTCCACATATTTCAGAAATTTACTTTTTGGATCTTTGATATTCACGTAAGATTATATCTGCGTGAGATACGATCTGAATCTGCTTCCGGTTTTCCTGGCCCTGATGGAGGAGCGGAGCGTCACGAGGGCAGCGATGCGATTGGGTATCACCCAACCCGCGCTGTCCAATTCGCTGAACAGGCTACGCACCACTCTGCGGGACCCGCTGTTCATTCGGGAACGGTACGGCATAAAGCCAACCCAACTGGCCGAGGAAATCGCCCCGGCGATCGAAGCGGCGCTGGCGCAACTGAACGACGTCGTTGCGAACCAGCAGGAGTTCAAGCCGGCCCAGGCCGAACGACTGTTCACGCTGGCGCCCAACAGTTACGTTGAGCTTGTGCTGATGCCCGCCCTCGTCGGGAGGGCGCGTGAGCTCGCGCCCGGAATCAAGTTTCGCATGACCCCCTTTGGCAACGATCTTGCCGAGACGGGCGTCATCTCCGGCACGACGGCGATGGTCCTTGGCCGCATCGTCGATCCCCCGGACAATCTTGTCGTCCAGCATCTTATGGACGACGGGCTCGCCTGTGTGGTGCGCAAGGACCATCCCGATGTGGGGGACCATATTAGCCGAGCGCAATATGAGAGGCTGAAGCACGTCAATGTGCTTCCCGCAGGTCATTTGCGCGCCGGCCTTTTCCAGGCATTGGATCAGCAAAACCTCAAGCGGGAGGTCGCCGTTTCAGTGACGCACTTCCTCGCCGTTCCGGAGATGCTTGCGGTAACGGACTATTGCACCACGCTGCCACGCTTGGTCTGCCGAAGGCTTGCGGGGGATCCCCGCCTGAAGATACTTCCCGCGCCGGTCGACCTCGGCACCTTTCCCGTGCAAATGGCCTGGCACGTGCGCTATCGTCACGACCCGGCCCACCGGTGGCTGCGGTCGATCGTCAGCGACCTGGCAAGGCAAATAGCGTCGAACGCCCCGTAAGGGACGCGATCCTATCCGCTGGGGGACCGTCCGCCCTACTCCCCACACCATGCTGCGACCACGCGGCCGGTGAGCGCTGCGCAATCCGCGCCTGCGAAGGGGAAGCTGCCGATCAGTGCTGACCGGAGCTCAGGAGCCAAGGCCTCCTGCAGCTTGCGGCGTGCCCTGAAGTGGCGCGTCTTCACGGTCGCGGGCGAGATATCGAGCGCGGCGGCGGCTTCCTCGATCGACAAGCCCTCGATCTCGCGCAGCACGAAGACCGTCCGGAAGATCTGCGGCAATTGCTCGATCGCGCGTTCGAGCAAGCCACGCATCTGGTCACGCGCCAGCGCCGCATCCGGGCTTTCAGACATGGATCCGCGCATCAGAGTATCCCGATAATCGGCAAGGTCAGCGACTCCCTCTGCCTCAAGCCGCGCCCGACGGCGGCGGCTCGCGCGTGCGCGACCCAGCGCCTCGTTGATGACGATGCGGGTGAGCCAGGTGGCGAGCGAAGAGCGTCCTTCAAACGACCCGATTGCGGCAAAGGCGTGCAGGTAGGCGCTCTGCACCACATCCTCGGCCTCGGCATGGTCGCGCAGGATGCTCCAGGCCGTACGGAACAGGCGCTGATTGCAGCGTTCGGTGACGACCCGCACCGCCTGCGGATCGCGCGCG
>Ga0068856_100001094_pt1 | contig 28592 bp, 24 predicted proteins | sample KBSCornC62_FD_66595 | JGI IMG/M metagenome (GOLD analysis project Ga0068856, IMG submission 66595) | Corn rhizosphere microbial communities from Kellogg Biological Station, Michigan, USA - KBS Corn C6-2 | ecosystem: Host-associated > Plants > Roots > Rhizosphere > Soil ... | reverse complement strand
GTGCTGAACACGAGTACGCCGTTTACCTTGCCGATATTCTGGAGCACTTTTATCGCAATCCGGACGACGCTGAGCAACTGACGTTCAACTACGTCAGTCCGGTGAATGAGCCTCAGTGGGATTGGTCCGGCCACTCGCAGGAAGGAAATCGCGCTTCGAACGACGATATAAAACGCATCCTCCGCGCGCTTGCCGCGGAACTGCAACGGCGCAGGCTGCCGACGCAAATTGCGGCTCTCGAGAGCGGATCGCTGCCCGATATGTGGCGTGCCGATGCGAAAGCGGCCGCCCGATGGGGCGGCGAATACGGGAACTACATCGATGCTTTCTTAAACGACCCATCCATCAACGGACTGCTCTCCGGGCGTATCGGCTACCACAGCTACGGCTCCGACTTAATCAGCGGATCCTTGGTAAATGACCGCGTTCAGCTTGGAACGAAAATGAAGCAGTATTCGAGCTGGAGATTGTGGCAGAGCGAGTATTGCGTATTAGTGGGCAGCGAAGGCAAAGGCGGCAACCATCGCGATTTGACGATGAAAACCGCTTTAGAAGTGGCGCGGATCATTCACCTGGACTTAACGCAGTGCGGTGTGTCCGCTTGGCAGTGGTGGACAGCCGTTTCACCGGTCGATTACAAAGATGGTCTCATCTATACGGACTGGCAGAAGCCTGGGGATCCGGAATCGATTTACTCCGCCCGGCTTTTATGGGCGTTGGGAAGTTACAGCCGTTTCGTGCGGCCGGGCATGCAGCGTGTGGAAGTGCGAGGTGCGAACCACGACATTCGCGGGCTTATGGCGTCCGCGTTCAAAGATGACCGGAGCCGACGCGTGATAGCGGTCTACATCAACATGGGTGACGCGCCACGGCCAGTCACTCTCACGTTCACAACAGCAAATGGGCAGAGGAGGCCGGCTTCAGTGACGCCGTACATTACGTCCGATCAAGCAGGCGATGAGCTAAAGCAGTATCCACCGCTAAGCGCGGGCGCCACTATCGGTATACCAGGCAAATCGGTTGTAACGTTGGATTCTGAGTTTGAGTGAAAAAGAGGCAGATATTGCGTCGAGACGAATCTCGGCGCGGCACGCACGAGTGCTTACGCCACAACCGGCCGCAGTCATGGGGTATGATTCTCAACACGCAACGTCATGTCTACTCCTACTCCCGAGCCCCATCACGGTCCGATTCTCCAGACTGCTTTTTCTTTCTGGTCGTCGAAAGTCTTGCTTACGGCTGTCGAAATGGACCTGTTTACTGAACTTCGTAAGCAGCCGATGACGGCCGAGGAGCTGGGCGCTGCGTTAGAGCTGCATTCGAGGGGCACTCGGGATTTTTTCGACGCGCTAGTCGCAATGAAGTTTCTGGAGCGGCAAGGCGATGGAGATTCCGCGCGCTATTCCAATACGCCGGTCGCAGCCCTCTATCTCGACCGTAGGAGCGCCCGGTATATAGGCGGCATTCTGATTATGCTCAATGACCGCTTGTTTAAGTTCTGGCATGACCTGCCCGAAGCCTTGCGCACCGGAAAGCCCCAGAATGAGGTCAAGCACGGCATGAAAGGGATATTCGAGGAGCTCTACGAAGACCTGCCGAAACTCGAGCAGTTTATAGGCGCGATGACCGGTCTTTCGCGCATTAACTTTGAGGCATTTGCAGAAAAATTCGATTTCTCCCGATTCCAGACGCTCTGTGATGTGGGCGGCGCCAGCGGCCTACTGTGTATCGAAGCAGCCGGGAAACATCCTCACCTACGGTGCATCTCCTTCGACTTGCCGCAAGTCGAAAGCATTGCGCAGCGGCATATTTTGGCTGCCGGGCTGAGCAGCCGCATTCAAACGGCCTGCGGCGATTTTTTCAAGGACCCGCTGCCGAAGGCCGACCTCATCACGATGGGGATGATTCTGCACGACTGGAATCTGGAGAAAAAGATGCACCTGATCCGGGCTGCTTATGATGCACTGCCGCCTGGCGGCGCTTTCGTGGCTATTGAGGCTCTGATCGATGACGCGCGCCGGGAGAATTTATTTGGGCTGCTTATGTCGTTGAACATGCTGATCGAGTTCGGGGACGCGTTCGACTATACGGGAGCGGATTTTCGAAAATGGTGCGGCGAGGTTGGGTTCCAGCGTTTTGAAGTGCTGCATCTGGACGGTCCGTCCAGTGCGGCGATTGCCTATAAGTAACGGGAGCAGCGCCGCTTGCTTACGCGCGCGGTTCTTTCATGAGCGCTTACGAGCGGGGGCCGGTATCGCTGGAGGTTCCGCCGGCGGCCGGGACGTAGCATTTCAGGGTGTAGTCCATCACCATGCGACCGGCATTGAAGCGCCAACCAAGAGTACGAATGGTGCGCTTCATGCGATTGATCCAGCCGCGTGGTAGCCCGTCGCTGTCGCGCTGGTAATACAACGGAATTACGACGTCATGGAGGACCTGATAGAGGTCTTCGCCATCGCGCGCGTCGTGAACTTCCACATTCGAGTGAGTGCGGCCCGTTCCGATGGCAAAACCATTCAGCCCGTCGTAGGCTTCCGCCCACCAACCATCGAGCACGGATAGATTCAACCCGCCGTTCAGGACGACTTTTTGGCCGCTGGTGCCGGAGGCTTCAAGCGGGCGGCGCGGATTATTCAGCCAAACGTCTACGCCCTGCACGAAATGGCGGCCTACGTTGATGTCATAGTCTTCGACGAAGACGAACTTATCGGCGAATTGGGGAGTACGCATCATTTCGGCGATTTGCTGGAGCATGCGTTTACCGGGCTCGTCGCGCGGATGCGCTTTGCCGGCGAAGACGAACTGGACCGGGGACTTCGGATCGTTGACCATGGAGGCGAGGCGCTCGAGGTCTTTGAGGATCAGATTGGCACGTTTATAGGTAGCAAAGCGGCGGGCAAAGCCGACAGTAAGCGCGTCCGGACTAAGCACTTGTCCGAGTGTGGCAATGGTTTCCGGAGATTCTCCCCGGCGAACGGCTTGCGAGGTGGCGCGGTCGCGCACGAACTGGATCAATTGCGATTTCAGGCTGAGGTGCGTTTCCCATAGCTCGCCATCATCGATGTTTTCGATACCTTGCCAGATCTTGGCGTCGGCGCTATGCTCCTGCCAGCCCGCTCCGAGGTGGCGATCATACAGCCGGAACATTTGCGGAGCGAGCCAAGAGGGGACATGAACGCCGTTAGTGATATGGCCGATGGGAACAGCGTCTTCCGGCTTGCCCGGATAAAGACCGGTCCACATACGGCGCGACACTTCGCCATGCAAGGCGGAGACGGCATTAGCCCTGCGCGACACTTTCAAACCGAGTACCGTCATGCAGAAGTCTTCGTGATTGTCGCCGGGGTTTTCGCGCCCGAGCTCCATCAACCGTGAATGAGAGAGGCCGAGCTGTTCGCGCAAAGGGCCGAGATGTTCTTCGACGAGATCGGCGCCGAAGCGATCGTGGCCGGCGGGCACGGGAGTATGGGTAGTGAACACGACTTCGCGGGCAGCGCGCGGAACCGCTTCATCGAAGCTCATGCCTTCTTCCTCCATGCGGCTGCGGATGGACTCGAGGATGGCAAAGGCGCTATGACCTTCATTGAGGTGAAGCACGCTGGGAGTGACGTTCATAGCACGGAGCGCGCGGACACCTCCAACCCCCAGTAAGAGCTCCTGGCGGATGCGGACGCGCTTGTCGCCGCCATAAAGCCGTGAGGTCAGCTCACGATCTTCAGGTACGTTTCCTTCGACATTGGAATCGAGCAGGAACAGGTCGCGCCGGCCGACACTGACACGCCAAACCTTCGCCTGGATGTAGCTGTTACGCGTATCGATACGCACCATGATGGGCTCGCCGTTTTTGCCAATGGCGGGCTCCATGGGAAGAACGCTCACATCGGCAGGCAGATACTCCTCCTGTTGCCAACCGCTTTTATCGAGATATTGGCGGAAATAGCTCTGGCCATAGAACAAGCCGATCCCAATGAGCGGGATGTCCAGATCGCTGGCGCTTTTGATGTGATCGCCGGCAAGCACGCCCAAGCCGCCCGAGTATATAGGCAGTGATTCGTGTATACCGAATTCAGCGGAGAAGTACGCAACGGGCCGGGGACGCAGAACGCCCGCTTGGTTGAAGCCCCAGGCACGCGAGGCTTGGAGATATTCCTGCTGGCGGCGGTATGCGTAATTGATGCGGCTGTGCAGTTGCAGTTCGGTGGCGCGGCGCTCGATGGTGGAGAGCGGCATTTCCGACAACAGAGCGACGGGATTCTGATTCAGCTCGGCCCAGCGTACCGGATCGAGATCGCGAAACAAGCTGGTGCAGTCGTGGTCCCAGCTCCACCACAGATTGCGGGCCAACGCCCAAAGACGTTCTTGTGAAGGCGCGATGAAGAGATCGAGTGTCCGGGCCTGGCTGACGATGGGAGCCACCTGGGCGGCGGCCTCAGTGAGCAGCCGGACCTCATCATCGCGGAAGGCGCGCGCTTCTACTGTCTGGACGACAAGGACGCCCTGGAGCACACCGCGGTCAATCAGAGGAACACCCAGGAAAGAGTGGTAGGCGTCTTCGCCCGCCTCCATAACGTATTTAAAGCGCGGATGATTACGCGCGTGGCTCACGGTGACGGGGCGTACCTGTTCGGCAACGAGGCCGGTGAGGCCTTCGTGGAGAGAGATACGCAATACGCCAACAGCCTGCTTACGCAACCCAAGTGTGGCAGCGAGCACGAGGCTGGAGCGATCGGGCTCGAGCAGATAGGCGGAGCAGACGTCGGTGTGAAAGCGGCGAGCGATTAACGCCACCATACGCGAGAGGGTCTCGACCGGTTTGCGGCCCTCTTCGGCCAGCTTGGCGATTTCTTCCAGTGCGAGCACTCGCGGAGAATTAGAGCTAGGGAAAGGAACGTTGGTCATTGAATTGGATCGCAGCGATACATTTCTGATAGAGCGACGTGGTTCGCGCGACGAGGCGGCCACTCGGCGAGGATGGCCGGAGCGATCCAGCGTGCCGGGTAAATGCTATTCACAGTGTCTATTCTACGGGTGCCGAAAACGGGCACATGGATTTTGCCAATATGCACACGTTTGCTTCGCTGGATTAGCCCCTGGGTTCGTGGCTGAGCAGAAAATAGGCCATGGCTAATATGGCAAAGCCTCCTTGCGATCAAGCCGTAATTCTGGCCGCATCAGCGGCTCATTCTTCCGCCAGCTGCGGCCCGTGGATTCTCGCTGCGACGATACTTGGCTCAAGCATGGCCTTTATCGACGGTACGGTCGTGAATGTCGCTCTGCCGGCGCTGCAATCCACCTTCGGAGCGACCGTATCGGAGGTTCAATGGGTAGTCGAATGCTATGCACTTTTTCTCGCCGCTCTTTTGCTGGTAGGCGGTTCGCTCGGTGATCTCTATGGCCGCCGCAGGATCTTCGTGGTTGGTGTAATTCTATTCGCCGGCGCCTCCTGCTGGTGCGGTCTTGCGGCCAACGCCGGCCAGCTCATCGCAGCTCGCGGATTACAAGGTATCGGCGGCGCACTTCTCGTACCGGGAAGCCTCGCCTTGATCAGCGCTTCGTTTCCCGCCGAAGAGCGAGGGCGCGCCATCGGAACCTGGTCCGGCTTCACGGCCATCACCGCCGCCATCGGTCCCGTTCTTGGGGGCTGGCTAGTACAACACGCATCGTGGCGCTGGGTGTTCTTCCTCAATCTGCCGATCGCCGCGGTGGTTCTCGCGCTCACGTTCCTTCGCGTTCCGGAAAGCCGTAATCCAGAGCAGGTTCACGAAAGTCTCGATTGGCCTGGCGCCCTGCTCGTGACGATAGGGCTTGGAGGCGTGGTGTTCGCACTCATCGAACCTTCCTATGCCGTGATCGCCGGCGCCATCGGTATTGTGTCGCTGATCGCTTTCTTTCTGGTGGAGGAGCGTTCTCGGGCGCCGATGCTTTCTCTGGATCTCTTCCGTTCGCGGGATTTCACCGGGGCTAACTTGCTTACTCTGTTTCTCTACACAGCCTTGAGTGGGGTGCTCTTTTTCTTTCCGTTGAACCTGATCCAGATTCAGGGATATTCAGCTACCGAAGCCGGCGCGGCGCTCCTACCGTTCATTTTGTTGATGTTTGTTCTCTCGCGCTGGTCCGGCGGGCTGGTAGCGCGCTATGGTGCAAGACCGCCGCTGGTGATAGGCCCGATGATAGCGGCTGCGGGATTCGCGCTCTTTGTCAGGCCAGCTATTGGCGGGAGCTACTGGACTACGTTCTTCCCCGCGGTAGTCGTGCTTGGGTTGGGAATGGCTGTAAGCGTCGCACCGCTCACTACGACGGTGATGGCTTCCGTTTCCCAAAAACGCGCCGGCGCCGCATCTGGAGTCAATAACGCCGTATCGCGCATCGCGGGTCTTTTGGCAGTCGCCGTGCTTGGGTTCGTGCTGATTAGTGTCTTTAATCGAGATCTCGACAGGCGTCTGGATCATCTTTCTGTCTCATCCGAACTCCGGCGGGAAATCGATTCGCAACGATCAAAACTTGCTGCCATTCAAACGACAGACTCCAATGCTCGCAGAGCCATTGGCGAATCTTTCGTTGCGGGATATCGATCGGTATTGTGGATCGCTGTGGCGCTTTCGATTGCAAGTTCTTTCAGCGCAGCAGTCTTTATTAGGCGGAAAAGTTAGCGCCACTCAGCTGAAAGCCCGCTCACGCGGGGACAGGACTCCTCGAAAAACTACTTCCAGCGGATACCGTGACGGAGCAATTTGTGCCCATCTATATCTGGCGTATGAATCTCTGTTTCCGTGTTGCCGCCGATACCTAAAGGCAGGCTATCACTGATCTGCCAATCTTCGAATGCCACGGAATGTTGTTCTTTAGCGGCCTTTTTCGCCTCCTCCACAGAGTTAAACGTCCCTACCGCTACAATTCCGCCGACATTCAACGATTCATTCACAACATCGCGCGGCACCCAGCTTAGGGTTGCCGGCGAACCGTGGATGATCAACATACCTTCCTCGGTACTTGCCGTAAGATATGGGCCGAGGTTGCTCTCGGGCGTCATACAGCGGCGTGAGACGGGTTTGACGGACGCTCTAAATTTGCACGATCCCAACCGCCTAACGTGGCGGCAGCCTCGTAGGAGCTTTGCAAGAACTCGAGTATGGCTTCGTCGGGCGAATTCGCCGCGCGCGCGTCATCGTATCTTAAGATGAATTCCTTCACCTCAGAGCTATAGAAAGCCGACGCCGGAAGGATTTTTTCCTTCTGAAGCCCGACGGGCTCCGGCGCCGCGTAACAGTAGAAGGCCGGGGTTCCGAAGCCGCCGTTGCCGGGCCAGAACCCGGCACTAATCACTTCGTGCGAATACGCTTCGCGTGTAATTGCGTCCGCGCCAGGACGCGGCGGGGCCGGCCGCCCGGAAAATCGGGTTACCGCCAAATCGAAGCTGCCCCAAAAGAAATGCACCGGGCTGGATTTCCCGAGAAAGCGCGCGCGAAAGCTTTTGAATAGAGTATCCGAGCGTCTTAGTATGCGCCAAAAACGATGCGCGAACTCCGCATCATAAGAGGCGTGTTGCCGGTCCTCGGTAAACGGAATCGGATCGCTTACCTCAACCGGCTTGGGATAAATTTGCACATCGATTGCAAGCGATCGAAGAAGAGCCAAATATTCATCGTAGAACGCGGCGACGGATTGCGGACGGAGCGCTATGAACTTGCTGTCACCAGAGCTTGCACGAACGTAAAGGCGATGGTCAAGAAAGTCGAACTCAATGTCGAATATGTCCTCGTGATAGGGGATCGACCAGGTGGAGAGGCCACGTGGAGTGACATACAGGGGCACATTCCACCAATGATTTTCTCGAGGCGTAAGCATGAGGCGTGTTTTGCCCACGATCTGCATCCACATGTGCAGGGTTGTTGCGGTCTCTTTCCATTCTTCCCAGGGCAGGGCCGGCCAGAGATCCAATTCAGAGCCAGGTACGTTCATCGAATGCCTATTTCTTTCTTGCCCTATTCTGACTCATTAGCGCCTTCCATGGTCGTTGCCCCACAAAAACTTACGCCTCCGCATGCGACTCTGAAATGTGAGGTCGATCGCGAATCCGGCGCATTTACTCTTCTTTCGTTCGATGCTACTCAACCCGAAGTCTATCGGGGCGGTGGCGCCCAGTTCGCCCAGGCTTTCGGAGCTTATGGCGTCGCGGGTGGATGCGGCGAGCGCACCGGTATTGGAAATCGGGGCCGGGACCGGAGCGATCACACAAGCACTTCTGAAAAGCTCCGTGAATCCCGAGCGCCTGTTCGTTATTGAGCGCGATCCGAAGCTTGCGGCATTCCTGAGCCACAGATTTCCACGCGTCCGTGTATGTTGCGGCGATGCTATTCACTCCCACCGCTTCTTATCCGATCACGCAGTCCCGTACGTCCGAACGGTGGTCTCGAGCTTGCCGCTTCGCAATCTCTCTTCCCTAGATATGGCCGAGAACGTGAACGCCATTCTCCACGCGCTAGCCGACGAGGGACAGTTCATTCAATACACGTATGGCTCCGGGTGCCCGATTCCGGCCCGGCGTTTCGGGTTACAAGTGGAGTATCTGGGCCGCGTCTGGCAGAACCTTCCGCCCGCCTCGGTGTGGCGATTTGTGAGACGGCCCTGAAGGCGAAAACCTATTCGCCATCGGCGAACGATTTCTCCAATAGATCCGCCTGCCTACGCCGACTTAGTCGTTTGTTCAGCGCCTGCCGCGATATACCAAGGATCCCGGCGGCAACGCCCTGATTTCCCGCAGCGCGATGCACAACGTAGTTCAACTGAAAAGGCTCGGTCGCCTTATCGCCAGGGCGCACAAAATCCTTCAAATCGGAGAGGATTCGCTTAATATGACGCGCGCTGTCCTCGAGTTCGGAAATCAATTGTCCAAAGATCCCGCGCGCCTCTTTGTATGGGAGCCCCGCCAGCGAAAAATCGCCGCGCTCTTGCCGATAACAATCCAGGATACTTATAGCCTCGTCCCACGCACGCGCTAACACCTCTGCATTTATCAGAACAACCTGATTGGGATTGTTGATTTCATGTGCTACGCCGGATGGAGAGTGCGAAGGGCAGTCATCTTGTTCGCCTGGATCAATTGGACTTCCTTCCAGCGCAGCTCTCTTGCCTTTATCCGGAGGCCTCTGTATTGGTGAAGTAAATAGAAGAGCAGAATAAGAGCCTCTGAATTGAGCAGCAGCCGGAAGCGGAGCGCACGTGCTTCTACCTTGCCGCCATATTCGAGTACGGCGCGCTGGAGTGTCTGCGCGTTCCCGGCGGCCGGCGACCTGACAATCGCGCCTAAGAGGCCGTCAACGCGAGGCAGTACGTCGACAATTAATCGCCTATACACCTTGAGCAGTTCGATATTGTTCGATGCGACGGGAGCGCCCGGAATGCTCGCGAGCGCAGCGTCAGCCTCCTTCTTGATAGCCTGCTCCGGGCCTGAACAAACCGCAACATGATGCGCAATAGAGAGGCGATTTCCATTGCCAATTTCTCCGCATTGCGATGTTCGCGGACGGTTCCGAGCGATTGAGTGAAACACGCCAATGAATTCCTCAGCAGAGCATTGTCCGATTTCAAATACTCAACCAGCCTTAGCCCATCGCTTTGCAGGCCTCCGAAACACTGCCGAGCATGTCGGCCAGGTTCAGCAGACCCACTTTGTTCTTGATAATTTTTTGATCGGTGTTCACTGACATCTCCTTCTTGCGCATTCCGCGCAGTTTATCAGAAAATGTCGGATCAAGTTGAGACTACTACATATAACCATTGGTTAGGCAGCCCCGCGGAAAACGCCGCCATGGGAACATTTTTCTAACGGAGCAATTGATTGATAGACTATGGCAGCTCATGCCGGTGTTTCTATTCGCGCTTTTAATAGCGGCGTTGCCAGCATGTGCGCTCGACGATTCGAAGCCGCTGACCACGTATAGCCGGCAGAGCTGGCAGACCGGCAATGGTTTGCCGCAGAATTCGGTTCACGCTATCTTGCAAGCGCACGATGGGTACATCTGGCTGGCGACGGAGGGCGGGCTGGTACGCTTCGATGGCCTGAAATTCCGCGTTTACGATACGCAAAATACGCCGGGGTTGCGAAGCAATACTGTACGGAGCCTTCTCGAAGACAGCGGCGGAGCGCTTTGGATCGGCACGGCGGATGGGCTGGCGCGCTACGATCAATCGAAGTTTCAGACGTTCGGGAGGACGGATGGGCTGCCGAGCAACAGTGTTTTGTCGCTATACGAGGATAGCGCAGGGAAACTTTCGGCCATCACTTCCGATGGGGTTGCGGCTTATGCGCATGGGCGTTTCCAGCCGTCACCCAGCGGCGAAGGGCCGGAAATACTTTTGCACGACCGGCTGGGACGCATCTGGACTCGCTCGGCGAATGCCGTCGTTGTGGATGATCACGGGCAAATCACAACGTATACGACAAAAGAAGGGCTGCCAAGCAGCCGGGTGACGATCGCGTACGAAGATCGGGAAGCGAGCATCTGGATTGGAACGGACGCGGGGCTGGCGCGGATAAGAAACGGCAAGATCGAACGATTTCCAGCGAACGATCCTCTATCGAGCGATATTGTTTTGTCGGCCTATGAGGATCGCGAGGGCAATCTCTGGCTGGGTACGGAAACGGACGGTCTGTACGTGCTGCGGGATCAAAAATTCGCAATGTACACCAGCAGGGAGGGGCTTGCCGGCGACCTGGCGCGTAGTATTTTTCAGGATCGGGCCGGCGTGGTTTGGGTCGGAACAAACGAAGGCCTCAACCGATTCCTCGACGGCCCTTTTTTGAGCATCACGGCCAAAGATGGGCTGTCGAGCAACACGATTCTCGGACTAGCGGAAGATGCCGAAGGCCATCTGCTCGCGGGAACGCCGGATGGGTTGAACATTATCGGGGCGAGGCAAATACGAGTCATTACCACGGCGGACGGTCTGGCGGACGATTTCGTACGTTCCGTCTATAAGGATTCGGATGGATCGATCTGGGTCGGGACGCGGCGCGGGCTTTCGCACCGTGTGCATGGAACATTCCAAACCTATTCACAGGCGGACGGATTGGGCAGCGATTTTGTGGGCGCACTGGCGGGCGGAAGCGAGAGAAGCCTGTGGATTGGAACCTTGGGCGGACTGACGCGTTTCGCTGGCAGAAAGTTCAAGAACTACACGACCGCCGATGGACTTGGCAGTAATGTGATTACCGCTCTGCACGAAGATGGCGACGGTTCAGTTTGGATCGGTACACAAGGCGGGGGACTGAACCGGTTTGCGAATGGGAAGATCTCACGTCACGCGCGGATAGGACTGCCGGATACGATCTACGGAATTCTCGAGGACGGAGAAAGGAATCTTTGGATTAGCTCGAAGACGGGGATCTTCCGAGCAAAACGAGAAGCCGGCGGTGGATTGCTGATCACACAATATGGCACCGCGGATGGCCTACGGGTCAGCGAATGCAGCGAAGGAGGACATCCGGCGGCCTGGCGAAATCGGGATGGCTCATTGTGGTTTTCGACGGTAAAAGGCGTGGCGGTGATCGATGCGCGAACCGCCGAACGGAAGACGCCGGCGCCGCCGGTGGTACTGGAATCGTTTTCCATTGACGACCAGACGTTCGATTCGGCGACCGGCGCGCCGCGGGATATCGCGCCGGGGCATTCCCGTTTTTCCTTCGAGTACGCTGGGCTGACATTTTATTCACCGCAACGGGCGCGGTTCCGATACCGGCTGGAAGGATTCGACCGCGGCTGGATCGATGCGGGAACGCGCCGTGTGGCGTATTACACGAATCTGCGTCCCGGCCAATACCGATTCCGAGTCTCGGCGCGCGCTTATGACGGGGAGTGGAGCGAACAGGAAGCGTCGCTGGCGTTCCGGCTGCGTCCGCATTTCTATCAGACTTATTGGTTTTATTTGCTACTGGCGCTGTTGTTTTCCGCCGCCGGGTACGAAGTGTATCGCTGGCGGCTACGGCAAGTAGAGGCGCAGTTCCAAGCCGTGCTGGCGGAACGCAATCGCATTGCTCGGGAAATTCACGATACCCTGGCGCAGGGCTTTGTAGCCGTTTCCGTGCAGCTAGAGTTATTGAACCGGCGATTGACGGAGGCGCCGAGCGCGGTCAAGGAATTGATCGAGCAAACGCGAGAGCTGGTGCGGAACGGCCTGGCGGAGGCGCGGCGCTCGATTTGGGATCTGCGGGCGCAGGCTTCGGAGAACCAGACCGACGGAACTGATGATTTCGCTTCCAAGCTTTCGAAGGTTGCGGCGCAAGTGACGGCCAGAACGGCGCTGAAAGTGCGATTCGATGTGGCCGGCGCCTACCGGGCGTTGCCGGACAAGGTCGAAAATGAAATGTTGAGGATCGCGCAGGAGGCTGTTACGAATGTAGTGCGCCATGCGGCCGCCCAGCACGTCGATATTCGACTGGAGTTCGATGAAAGGAAAGTGAAGATGACCATTGCCGACGATGGCAAAGGATTCGACGGCAGCGCGAGATTTTCCGCGGCGAACGGGCATTATGGACTGCAAGGGATGCGAGAAAGAGCGGAACAGATCGGCGCGGATTTGATGGTGGGGAATGCACCTGGCGGTGGAACGCGGGTGGTAGTGGAAGCGCCGATCCATTTATGAACAAAATCCGAATCATGGTGGTGGAGGATCATCACGTGGTGCGGCAGGGTTTGGTGGCCTTGCTCAATACTGTCTCGGATATGCTCGTGGTTGCCGAAGGAGCGGATGGCAAGCAGGCGGTCGATCTTTTCCGGCAGCACGAGCCGGACGTCACTTTGATGGATTTGCGGATGCCGACCATGAGTGGAGTGGATGCAGTGATCGAGATCCGGCGGAACTTTCCGGCAGCACGAATTATAGTGCTGACTACGTTCGACGGCGATGAAGACATTTACCGCGCGCTACAGGCAGGGGCGCGCGCTTACCTGCTGAAGGGCATGTTCGGGGACGAATTGATGGACGCTATACGAGCGGTGCATGCCGGGAAATCGCGCATTCCGCCGGTTGTGGCCGAGCGTCTGGCGACTCGCATGGGCAGCCCGGGGCTGACAGCGCGCGAGCTGGATGTGCTGAAGCTGATTGTGGCGGGTAAGAGCAATAAAGAAATCGGAGAAGAGCTGCGTATTTCGGAAGCCACGGTGAAGACGCACATCAACAATATTTTGAGCAAGCTTGGTGTTACAGACCGGACGCAGGCGACGACGGCGGCGCTGCAGCGCGGGATTGTTCATTTGAGTTAGGAGCAGGAGTTAGGAGGCAGAATGAAATTTGTCGCCGTTTGTTTGGCATCGGCGGCGCTGTTGGCGGCGGCGCAGGATTGGCGGTCGGCTACAGAGAGTGAGCTGAAGCAACTGATCCCGGCGCGGGCTTCAGTGGAGAAGGAGCATATCGAGACGGAGTTCCGGACCGCATCAGGCATTAGCGATGGCAAGGGGAAATTTGTCGCTGGTGTCGTGTTGATAACCGCGGGATACGCCGCCGAAGGTAAGTATTCGAACTTCTTTTTGACGCAAGTGCCGATGCATGTCGGTGAAATTGCGCTATCGCCTGGAGATTACGTGTTCGGCTGGAAACGGAAAGACGATGACACGCTCACGGTGAAATTTTATGAGGCGCACTCAGGGAAGTTTTTAGGCGACGTGGAGGCGCAAAGGATGAGCCGCCTAGGGCGTATTGAGTCGTTTCGGATTTCACCGCCGAAAGAGAAGGCGTCAATCCAGATTGGAAGATTTGGAATGAGCTACCGGATTTCGGATTAGGCGCGCACCGAATCGATGAACTTATGAAGGCGGTCCAAACCTCGTTCGAGTTCGGTCATGGAAGTCGCGTAGGAGATGCGAATGTGATCGTTGGTGCCAAAGGCTTCGCCAGGCACCACAGCGACTTGGGTATCGGCCAGCAGTGCGTTGGCGAAATCGAGCGAATTCTTGATGCGGCCTCGAAACGCAACACTGACGTTCGGATACGCATAGAAGGCACCTTTCGGCATAACGATGGAGGCGCCGGGAATTTTGCGCAGCCGCTCAATGACAAAGTCGCGCCGGCGGCGATACTCGGCGAGCATCACGGGAATGGAATCCTGCGATCCGCGCATGGCTTCTACCGCCGCTTTCTGCGCGATAGAAGTCGGGTTGGACGTGCTATGGCTCTGCAGCTTATTCATAGCGCCGATAATACTGGCCGGCGCCAAAGCGAAGCCGATACGCCAGCCGGTCATCGCGTAGGTTTTCGATAACGAGCCAGCAACCACGACGGTTTCCTTTGCGCCTGGCTCGGCGGCAATCGAAAACGGCTTGTCTTCGTAAAGAAACTGGCAGTAGCACTCGTCGGTGAGCAGAAAGATGTCGCGCTTCGACGTCAGTTGAAAGATGGCGCGGAATTCCTCACCGGAGAGCACCGCACCGCTAGGGTTGGAAGGCGAGTTGATGATGACGAGCTTAGTGCGCGGCGTGAGGTGGCCTTCTATCATGGCCGCAGTAACTTCGAAACCGGCGCTTTCTTCGGTATCGACGAAGACGCAGACGCCGCCGGCGTAATTCACTACGTCTTTGTACGTCACCCAATACGGAACCGGGATGATAACTTCATCGCCAGGATTGATGAGCGCTTGAATCAGATTGAAAATGGCGTGCTTGCCACCGACCGTGACCAGACATTCGGCGGCGCTATAGCTGGTACCGAAGTCGGTCTTGTGGCGCTCGCAGATGGCCTGGCGCAGCTCGGGCGTGCCGCCGGCATTGGTGTACTTGGTGAAATTGGCGGCGAGCGCGTCTATGGCGGCTTGCTTGATGTTGGCCGGAGTCGGGAAATCAGGTTCGCCGGCGCCGAAATCGACCACGTCAACGCCTTCGCGGCGCAGGCGGTCCGCTTCGGCGGCGACTTTCATGGTAGACGAAACACTAATGGTCGAAATGCGTGAGGCTATTTCCGCGGTGGCTTGCATGGGTTACTTACTAATTTACCGTGCAGGGACTTCCAGACGAACTCGGGGACGAAACTCGAAACATCGCCGCCGAGCGTTGCGATCTCTTTGACCATGCGCGAGCTGAGAAAAGAGTGCTGCTCACTTGCCATGAGAAAGATGGTTTCGATGTTGGGTCGCATGCGGCGGTTCAGCATCGCCATCTGGAGCTCGGTCTCGTAGTCGGAGATGGCGCGAATGCCGCGGAGGATGACGCGAGCGTTGCGCTGCGCGGCGTAATCGATCAGTAGTCCTTGAAAGCAATCCACTTCGACGTTCGGGTACGAGACGGTGACCTGCTTCAGCATGTCGAGGCGCTCGGGAACCGGAAAGAGCGGCAGCTTTTGCGTATTTTCGAGAACCGCTACGATGAGTTGATCGACCAATTGCGAGCCCCGCGCGATCAGATCCAAGTGTCCGTTGGTCGGAGGATCGAAAGAGCCTGGATAAATGGCGATCAGCGGCGCGGGCATGGGCGGGAAATCTTGAGTGTAGCGGAGTCGAAGTGGATTTAGCGAGTGTTCTGGATTCGGGCAATACGGCCATCTTTTCGGTGGCCACGCACGCGCGCGGGCCGGAGGGCGCGCTGCCGGTGACCGAAACGATGCTGCTGGAACAACCGTCCGGTAATCTTTTCGGATTGACGCAGAATGCCGGCATGGGGTGGGCGCCGGCGGCGCTGGGCGGCAAACAAGTGCTGATTTTGAGCACGCACGGAGGCGTGCGCGCGCCCGACGGGACGCCGATTGCGCTGGGGTATCACACCGGACATTGGGAAGTGGGCTTACTGGTGGCGGAAGCGGCGCGTGAATTGAAATCGCAGGGAGCGATTCCGTTCGCGGGTGCGTGTACCGACCCGTGCGACGGACGTACGCAGGGCACGACCGGAATGTTCGATTCCCTGCCCTACCGCAATGATGCCGCGATTGTGCTGCGGAGGCTGATCCGCTCGCTGCCGACGCGACACGGCGTGATCGGCGTGGCGACCTGCGACAAAGGATTGCCCGCGATGATGATGGCACTGGCGGGAACGCGAGATCTGCCGTGCGCGCTGATACCTGGCGGCGTGACGCTCATGCCGGAACACGGCGAAGACGCAGGCAAGGTGCAGACCATTGGAGCGCGGTTCGCGTACGGCAAAATCTCGCTCGAAGAAGCGGCGCTGGCGGGCTGCCGGGCGTGCGCCTCGCCGGGCGGAGGATGCCAGTTTTTAGGAACGGCGGCGACGTCGCAGGTGGTAGGGGAAGCGCTCGGCTTAACGCTGCCGCATGCGGCGCTGGCGCCTTCGGGTCAAGCGATTTGGCTCGATATGGCGCAGCGAACGGCGCGAGCGATGCTACGCCTTTCAGAAATGAAAATTGTCACGCGCGATATCCTGACCGATCAGGCGATCGAGAATGCGATGGTGCTGCATGCCGCCTTCGGCGGCTCGACGAACTTGCTGCTGCACACACCGGCAGTGGCGCATGCCGCGGGCCTGCGGCGGCCGACTGTGGCCGACTGGAATCGCGTGAATCGCAGTGTTCCGCGCATTGTGGACGCGCTGCCGAACGGGCCGCGCAATCATCCCACCGTGCAGGTTTTTTTGGCGGGCGGCGTACCGGAAGTGATGCTGCATCTGCGGCGGGCCGGAGTGCTGGCGACCAAGGCATTGACGGCTTCGGGAGACACGATCGAAGCTGCGCTCGACTGGTGGGAGCAATCGGAGCGAAGGCGTGTATTGCGGGCACAGCTCAAGGAACTCGACGGCATCGATGCGGATGACGTGATCCTTTCGCCCGATGCGGCGAGAAAGCGCGGCCTGACTTCAACTGTATGCTTTCCGAGCGGCAATCTGGCGCCGGAAGGCTCCGTGGTGAAGAGCACGTCGATTGACCCGTCAGTAGTGGATGCGGATGGAGTCTACCGGATGCGCGGACCGGCACGGGTGTTTGTCACGGAGCACGAGGCGATGGATGCGATCAAGCAGCAGCGCATCCAAGAAGGCGATGTATTGGTGCTGATCTGCCGCGGGCCGATGGGCTCGGGGATGGAAGAGACATATCAGATTACCGCCGCCCTGAAGCACCTGCCATTTGGCAAACACGTCGCGGTGATCACTGACGCCCGCTTCAGCGGCGTCTCGACGGGCGCCTGCATCGGACATACTTCACCGGAGGCGCTCGCGGGCGGCCCAGTTGGGAAACTGCGCGACGGGGATTTGATCGAGATCGTGATCGACCGGAACAAGCTCGAAGGGACCGTTAATTTCATCGGGGAAGCGGAGCAGATTTTCGATGCGGAAGAAGGGCTCCGCCGGTTGAATCAGCGGCCGCCGCGCGCGGACTTGCGGCCCGATCCGGCGCTGCCCCCAGATACCCGTTTATGGGCGGCGCTGCAGCAGGCGAGCGGCGGGATTTGGGGAGGCTGTGTTTATGATGCCGAGGCTATTGTGCGGCGGTTGTCTTGACAGATCCGCCGGTGAAGGTGATTAGCTAGTACGGGCTCCAGGTGCCATCGCTCTGCTGCCGCTCTTTTTCTTCGCGTTTCTGGCGCATTTTGTCCTTGGCGGATTTGCCGCCTTTGAAGTAGAGATGCACGGTTACATTGTGGGTGGATGGATCGGCCGTGTAGTCGGACTGCGTATCGGCGAGATTGTCGAAAAGACCCTGCTCCTGAATCTTTTTCAAAAAGAAATCCGGATATTCAGGATTAAACGGATGACCAGGCTTCTCGCCCCACAGCTTGGCAATGACGGGCTGTGAGGTGATGTCGAGGCCCTGGATATCGAGCGTTTGGAAGTTGTACGGCTCGCCGGGAATGATGTTGTATGTCACATTCACGGCGCGCTTTTCTTCATCCGGCTCGGCTTGCGCCGTGATGGTCGCGTCCAGAAGGCCACGCATTCGCATGCGGTGCGCAAGGTCGATGCGGAAATTATCCACTTTGGAAGCATCGTAGACCTGGCCCGGCTTGAAGGTGATGTTCGAACGGATTTCTTCTTCCTCCATCCCCTTGCCACGGAACCGAATGGACCCAAATTGGAATCGCGGCCCGTCCTTGATCTCGACCTTTACGATCACGCCGAGATTCGATTTCGCCGGCTCGGTTTCGATCTTAGGAAACGAAACCGCGGCATAGCCTTTGGAGGCATAGACGGGTTTGATGGCGCCATCGAGGATAGCTTTAAGGCGCGCATCGGACAGCGGTACGCCGATCGCCACTTGGTTGACGGCACGGAGAATCGTTCCGGTATCGACGGCCTGGTTTCCGCTGACGATCAGTTGCGAAATGGTGGGCGCGGGCGCATCCGGAGTGAAGAGAGCGATCAGTTGCTGCGGATCGTCATTCGAGATAACGGCGCGAACTTTAGCATTGGGCGTGGTTTGCGCAAGAAAATCCTGGAGCGCCGCGGCGTACCGATGCAACGCGGCACCAGTGCCGGGGATACGGTCCGAATACAAAGCAACGTGTGTCTTTAGGTAATTAGTAATCGCCTCGGGGGAAGCCCCCAAACGTTCGAACCGCATCGGAAAGAGCTGCTCGTTTTCGGAGATTTCGAAGGTCAGGTCGTATTGAGGTGGATTGCCGGTTGTCCGGTATTGAAACGCCACGTTGGTGAAGAGCTCGGTTTGCTGCAATTCCAGGCGGGCTTTTTCGATGATGGAAGCGCTCACGGGCTGGCCGATTTTGAGACCGGTCTGCTTCACGATGTCGTCGGATGAGTAGAGCCGGTTGCCCGCAACGCGAATGGAATGTATGGTTCCGGGGCGAGGAGGAGTCTGCGCGACGGCTGGGGTAACCAGTTGGACACCCAGGCTCAGGGCAAACAGCACCGGAACGAACGCACGCATAGCTCTACTCAATCATACGTGGATTCGCGGGTTGAAGTTTCCGGCCCGCTGCTAAGCTTGATGTGAAAATGGCATACGATGTAGTGGTCATCGGCAGCGGCCCCGGCGGCTATTCCACCGCGGTTCGGGCCGGCCAATATGGCCTCAAAACGGCGTTAATCGAGCGGCAACCGAGACTTGGTGGCACATGCCTGCTGGTGGGCTGCATTCCTACCAAAAGTCTGCTACACACGGCCGATGTCTGGGAATATTTCCAGCACCCGGAAGCGGAAGGCATTAACTGTAAGGACGCGCAATTGAATTACACGCAGGTGCTCGACCGCAAGAACAAGATCGTCACCAAGCATTCCAAGGGCATCGAGTTCCTAATGCGTAAGAACAAGATCGATGTCATCAAAGGAACCGCGTGTTTGTTGGGCGGGGGCAAGATCGAAGTTACCGACGAGCAGAATATGCAGACGGTGGAAGCGAAGAATATCATTCTGGCGACAGGGTCCGAGGCGAGAATGCTGCCGGGGCTCGAACCGGATGGCAAGCGCATTTTAACGAATGTTGAAATTTTGGAGTTACCGGCGGTGCCGAAGACGCTTGGGATCATTGGCGCGGGGGCAGTGGGCGTAGAATTTGCGTCGATTTTCCAGCGGTTCGGATCGAAAGTGACGCTGCTCGAGATGCTGCCGCGGCTGGTTCCGGTAGAGGACGAGGAAGTTTCGCAGGAATTGGCAAAACATTTTCGGAAGGCGGGCATCCGCACGGAAACCGGCGCGAAAGCCGAAAACATCCGGAAGAACGCCGATAGCGTGAGCCTTACAGTAACGCTCGCCAATGGCAATCGGGAAGAGATGGAGTTTGAAGCGCTGCTGGTTGCCGTTGGGCGCAAGCCGAACACGGAGAAATGCGGCCTGGAGAACACGCAAGTGCAGTTAGACCGCGGCTTCGTAAAGGTGGACGGCTTTCAGCGCACCGGTGAGCCGGGCGTCTATGCGATTGGCGATATTGTCGCCGGAACGCCGCAATTGGCGCATGTGGCAACGGCGGAGGGAATGGTCGCGGTGGGGCATGTCGCGGGTAAGCCGGTTCGTCCGATCCATCGAAACCGCATACCGGCCGGGACGTACACCGATCCGGGTATCGGCAGCGTGGGTTTGACGGAAGCGCAGGCGCGAGCGCAGGGTTATCGCGTGAAGGTCGGGAAGTTTCCGTTCGTGGGCAACAGCAAAGCGACGATTCTCGGCAAGCACGAAGGCTTCGTGAAGGTGGTTTCCGACGAAAAGTTCGGCGAGATTCTGGGCGTCCACATTATCGGGCCGGAAGCGTTTGAGTTGATCGGCGAAGCGGTAGCGGCAATGGAATCGGAAGCCACGGTGGAGAGCATGATGAACACGATCCATGCGCATCCGACACTCTACGAAGCGATCGGAGAAGCTTTCCAGAATGTCCATGGCCTGGCAATCAACATCTAGGCCACTCGAAGTTGTCGATCTGGGGCGCATGCGCTACGGCGGCGCGCTGGATGTGCAGCAAAAGCTGGTGGAACAGCGTAAACAGGGAGGCGGCACGGACACGCTGCTCTTCGTGGAGCATCCGCACGTGGTCACGATAGGCCGAAACGGGCGTGAACAGCATGTTCTGGCTCCAGTTGAAGTTCTGGCGCGGAGCGGCATTGAATTTTACGAAACAGACCGCGGCGGGGATGTAACGTATCACGGGCCAGGGCAGTTAGTGGGCTATCCGGTCCTCGATCTGCGAGAATGGAAACGCGACGTACACGCTTATTTCCGAGGCGTCGAGCAGGCATTGATCGACGGACTGTCCACTTTCGGAATAGAGGCGGGGCGGATTGCGGAACGTGGATACGAGGGCGTTTGGGTGAATGGGGCGAAGATTGCAGCGATTGGTATTCACATCAGCCGCTGGATCACATCCCACGGCTTCGCATTGAACGTCGATACCGATCTGAGCTATTTCCAATACATCGTTCCATGCGGGCTAACGAAACCCGTCTGCTCGCTGCGTAGCCTCGGATGCGCCGCCCGGCGCGAGGAAGTGATGCGGGCAATAGCTGCTTCGTTCGCTAAGATTTTCGATTACGAATTAGTCCAACAATTGCAGGAGACGCGATGACCGACGTAGTAATGCCGCAGATGGGAGAGAGTATCGTCGAAGGAACTCTCACGCGCTGGCTGAAGAAGCCAGGCGATAGGGTAGAGCGGGACGAACCGCTGTTTGAAATATCGACGGATAAGGTCGATACCGAGATCCCTTCGCCATCGGAAGGCGTGCTGAGCGAGGTTCTGGTACAGGAAGGCGCAACGGTGGCTATCAACGCCGTGGTGGCGCGGATTGGCGATGGAGCCAAAGCGGCGGAACCGCCCAAAGAGCAGGCAGCTGCGGTGCGGCCGACGGAAGCGCCGGCGGCACGGCCAGCCGAAGCACCTGCGGTGCGGCCAGCCGAAGCGCCCGCCGAACCCACAGTGCAGCCGGAAGCAAAAGCCGCGGCCCCCGCAGCGCCAGCGACAGCGCCGCCCAGTGCGGCTCCTACAGAGCAGGCGGAAACCACAAGCGAGCAAGGGCCACTATCGCCGCTCGTTCGCAAGATGGCGCGCGAATACAACATCGATCTGGCGCGCGTGAAAGGTACGGGCGAAGGCGGCCGCATTACAAAGCAGGATGTAGAAGCCTACATGTCTTCGCAAGCGGCGCGCACGTATGAGAGCGCAGCGCCGGCTCCCGCTGCGGCGGCTCAGGCGCAGGCAGCGCCGCTGCCGTTAGCGGAATCCGCCAAGACGCGTACGGAGCCGATGTCGACCATGCGGCAAAAAATTGCCGAGCACATGGTGATGAGCAAGCGCACTTCGGCGCACGTTACGACGGTGCATCGCGTGGACATGACGAAGATCGCGAAGCTGCGCGATCGCTCGAAGGCGGAATTCCAAGCGCGCAATGGCTTCTCACTCACGTTTCTACCGTTTATGACAGCAGCCGCCGGCGAGGCGCTGCGCGCGTTTCCGATCTTCAACGCTTCCCTCGACGGGAAGAACATCATCTACCATCGCGACATCAATATCGGGATCGCCGTGGCGCTTGAAGGAGGCCTAATTGTGCCGGTGATCCGCAATGCGGACGAAAAGAACGTAGCGGGCCTGCAGAGAGCCATTGTGGACCTGGCGACACGCGCCCGTTCACGCCAACTGAAGCCGGACGAAGTACAGGGTGGGACGTTTTCGATCACGAATTTTGGCAGTTTCGGCAGCATTTTCGCAACGCCGGTGATCAATCAGCCGCAAGTCGCGATTTTAGGTATGGGAGCGGTGGAAAAAGTGCCCGCAGTCGTCGAAGGCGACGCGATCGCCATACGCTCACAAGCACATTTGGCGCTGACATTCGATCATCGGCTAATCGATGGCGCTTTAGCCGATCAGTTCTGCCAGAAGGTGAAAGCGATTCTGGAGGGCTGGTCGGCCAATATCCTATAGAAATACTTGCCCTTAGCCGTTTGGCACACCGTTTGCACGCGCCCCTTGCGTACACTTTCAACAGGTGAATAGGACTCATATCACTAATTGGTTCATGTAGTTAGCGATGGAGAACTATACACTACTCCTGTCGTAGTGGACGTGCTTTTTTGCTTGACGAAACGTTTAGATACGGTTTACTATTCCTTTCAGGCCAACCCCGGCCAGTAGACACACGAGCGATACTTTTATAAGGAAAGAGGTCCGCACATGACCTTCCAGGTTGGTGAGAAGGTGGTTTACCCGAACCACGGTGTAGGCACCATCGAGAACATCAGTTCGCGAGCATTTGGCGCCCAATCGGAGCGATTTTACCTGCTTCGGCTTTCTCCGAGCCGGATGACGGTGATGGTTCCGTTTTCCCATGTGAGTGATGTAGGGCTGCGAAAAGTCACAAAATGCAGCGAGATCAACCGGGTATTGGGCTATTTGGCAGCAGGCCAGCCGTGCTGCGCGCACGACTGGAAAGACCGCTTCAAAGAGAACTCCGACCGTATGAAAGGCGGAAGCCTGCTCGAAGTGGCGGAAGTTTTCAAGGCGCTGCTGATTATTCAAATGTCGAAGCCACTTTCGTTCCGCGAGAAGAAGATGCTCGAGCGGGCGCGTAGCATGCTGATTCTAGAGACTTCCGTGGCTCGCGGCGTGAGTGAAGAAGGCGCGATTGCATTGATTGAGAAGGCGCTGATGAAGTGCGGCCTGCCCATGCCGGCAGCGTTGTGATTCGAGATCCGCTTTCTTTGTCGAAACCGCCCGGCAACGCCCGGGCGGAGGCTTGGCGATTCCCAGATTGTGTTGACCAAGCACCGCTTGGCTGCCGGGGTCGCTATACTGAGACAGCGGCGCTATCGTCTAACGGTTAGGACGGAGCCCTCTCAAGGCTTAAATAGGGGTTCGATTCCCCTTAGCGCTACCACCTTTTCAACCACTTACAAGCTTTTTGGTAGCAGTTGGTAGCAGGCTAATCCCTCAGCGTGCAGATTCCTGCGTATTTGCTAGTTCACCCTGCGCGCCGAGAGCGAAAGTGCAACTAAACTAACCCGCGAATTCGTTGCCCAGCCGCCCTACTACATTGCGGGGATTTCTCTTGAGCGAGAGACCACGCTAAGGTCTTGCGGGCGCTGGCCGCAATCCCCTTTGCGCTTATCGGCTTATTGATATTGGCTGGTGCCTCGGTGCTATCTTTCCGCGTGAAATTCGGCACGAGGTCCGTGGTGTCGTGCGCTCGATTGCAGGGCAAGTCGCGTTCGGCGATGGCACTGAATCTGCGATAAGCTTGTGTGCTGGTAACGCTGGGTTCACAGCAGTCGGGCACAACGCGTTCACCGCCGCTCAGATCCGGGACTTTTGGTCATGACACGCCTTTGCCGATTATGCGGCCGTGATATCGGATTCGAGATTGCGTTGGAGCGAGCGATTTGCCTCTACTGTTTTCTGAGCTTGAGCCACGAGTTCGAGCACGTTGCCGAGGTCGACCCCGCGCTGCCAGTCGTGCGAGTCGTGCGCGAGCGGCACCCGGAATGGTTCGCTGACAGTGCTAGCGACGATCCCTAGGTGTTTCCAAAATGAACGCGGCACAACCAGTGATTGAAAAATATGTTCGAACCAACGACTCCAAAACCCGCGGTAACGGGCTGATCGAATTGATCGAATCAGTGATGTGTTAACAACAAGATGAAGAGGGCCTCTAATTCAACGACGTACCAAGCGGGCGTTTCTCGCGTTCACTTGGATTTGCGCGGGCAATGTTTATAACGGTCGAATGGCACTCGCGGCAGACATAGTCATAGTAGACCTCTCCGCTTCCCGCGTCCCGTTCTTTCATCACGTCCACTTCGCGGGGCGCCGAACAGGTCTCGCACCAAACCTGCCAGCCGTCCAAGCTCGGAGGATCGAAGCTTTCCACCTGTATGCGCTGGTTGTAACTGAGGATGGACGACATTTTAAGTAAAGCTGCCAAATATTCGACAGAGAATAGCAGCGAGCCTACGGCAGGGCCAAAGATTTCTTAGAGCGCCGGCCAGTGATGCCGCCCGTTCGCCGTTACGTCTGATGCATTGCCGACGGGCACAGTGTGTGTTGGCCTTCCGCTTGAAGCCTGGCAGCCGCGAAACGGCTAGTAAAGTGTCTGCGGATGATCAAGTCGGGCCGAGGTGAGGCCGGCTGCAGTCCCCGCTTGAAAAAACTGATAGGCTGATCTTCAAGGAGGACACACCGTGAGACAAACGTTTGTCGGTATTCCAGGATCTGTCCAACGCGACATAGTGACGACAGCAGATCAAGATATACCCTCGACCCCAGTTCCCCCGGCCCAACTCTCTGATCATGCGATGCGGGCCGACATTGCCGAACTCGCATACATCCTTTGGCAAGGGCAGGGTTGTCCAAATGGCTCAGCAGAATCTGACTGGCTGGCAGCAGAACAGATGATGCGCCAACGAGTTAACCTCGGCTGAATTGAAGCAGTTCGTCGCGGTCGGACTGCGATGCCATACGCGTTGCCGAATCGGTCCGCAGTCCGCCGCAGCTAATAGTTCATAGTGCAAGATGACTCGTTCTTGCCGACGAGGTTCGCAGACTCCCCTGGTGTGAGGCGCACCCCATTTCTGGCTCAGGTGCGCCTCATCTTTTCGCCCGATCGAATGCTCTGAAAGTAAAAACACCGGGCGGCTCCATCATCGCGCTGCTAAAACGCTGCCCGTCAAAGGATTCGCTGCGAGGTTAGGGATATCGTCACACCACCGTTTCCCCACGGGGCTATTTTAGCGCATTCGCCTTGTATTCGCCAAACCAAACGCCCTTTGGAATCGCTCTTGGCAGGGCTTTTTTGCCGATATGGAGACAACCTTCGCGATCGTTGGCGCGCGGCGTTTGAAGAAACAGCAAACAAAGAAACCACAACCGAAGAGAACGCCATGAGAACGGTTTTGACGTGTTGTACGCCATCGTTTTCACTATTAGCTTGCGCGCGCAGGTGGCTGTTGAGTACACGGCCAAATCGGCAGCTAGCACTGCGGCAAATGCTGCGGCCGAAATTCATCTTGGTGTCTGCCCGCTCGATAGTGCCTTCGTTTCCTGTGTCCACCGCTACCACCCGGCAGCCTTCTACGTCACCCTTGTCACCATCTGTTTTCTTTTTGGCAAGCTGTTACTTTTTCCCAGGAGGGGAGCGTGATCGGAGTACCAATATGATGGTTCTGACAGGCTGGTGAGAATTGTTCTTGCCAGGGTACCGTTACATCTACCCCTGAGAGGGCTATGGAAAGCAGCGGAGTAGGACTCTATTATCCTGCCATGGTTACACGATGGTGGCTTCTGCCCTTATCCGTGTGGCTGCTGCTGCTGGGGATCACGCTCAACTGGTGGGAATTCGAATCCGCCGAAGAGGAGCACCGAACACTTTGGCTCGCCGTGTTCTTTCCTGTCATTGCCCTTTCGGTAGTCAAACTTGCGTCCAAAGCCTTGGCTGCCAAACGCAAAGCAAAAGCCGGAAGTCTCCGCCATGCTCCAAAAAAGGTCTGACGCAAATTGGGCGGCACCGCTTCGACAGCTGAAACGCGGCCTTCCAAATGGCGCCTCGATTGGGCTCTCGCCCAGAAGTGGGGAAGCCACTGGCGGGGGAATGGGCCTTTAAGTCTTAGCCCTGATGGCTCTCAGGCGCTCGATAGCGCTGATCGCTCTCGTGATGAGGCGGTATTCTTTGCTGTAATTTCTTGATGGCTTCCGCTGGCTGCATGTGGTGGAGTCGCGCGAGCGGCCAGTCCGCCTCTGCTGGTAGCGATCGTCTGCTCATTGTGTCGCTGGAAGAATATACATCAGAAAAAAGAAAGGCCATGCTTTGAAGAGTGCCGCGTCGACGATCATTCTCTCCACTGCGCAGGGCCGTTAAGCGCTCGATCAGAAGCCGAAGCCGGCGGCTGAGAAAGCCCTGAAATGAGGGCTGGAAAATTTACGAGCCTGACGTATCGCCGGTTGGAATAATACGATCCTACGAAAATCGGTTGGCAGCGGCGCTCGCCATTGGAATTGCGAAGAATTATGCGTTCCTGGATGGCAATAAGCGCACGCTTGGGTGGTTTGCGCTTTATTTTTGGAACTCAACGGAATCGCGGTGGTTTCCGATAGCCGGAGGTTGTGAGCGCGATGCTAGCGGCGGCCGATGGCAAACTGACAGAGGAAGAATTCGCGCTCTGGCTGGAGAAAGATAACCCGGCCGGGTTCCCTTTGCTGATCGTGCAAAGAAACGGGGCACTTGCGCGGGGCCGGCTGCGGCGTTATGGCGGGGAATACCATCGAGGCGTTCGCAGACGCAACCGCAGCAATCCAGACGAGCGTCATGGCATTTGCCGGAATGCGGGTGTTGAAATCGACGGGCTATGCAGCAGCATGGCAAGCAGTGAACCGGCGCCGCTTACGACGACTAGGCGGCGTCCCTCGTCGGCGAGCTTCAGAATTCCATTCAGGATCTGCAAGACCATCCCTAGGGCGACGGCAGCCAGAAGTGCGGCGCCGACGAATCCAAGCTCGGCCATGTATTGCAAGTAATCGCTATGGGCGAATTCGATCCGATAGCTATTGCTGGTCGCTGGTATTTAAGAAGGCCGATTCAAAGCCGCCCAGGCCGGTTCCAAATAGCCGAAATTCAGAAATAAGAGAAGCGTTTGCTTCCAAAGCAAGAGACGTGTATCGGCGGAAACCTTTTCGGTGAAAGGCATCGCGGCAAAGCGCTCGATCAATTGCGTAGGGGTGATAATGATCGGTGCCAGCAGGACGACGGCGCCTATCAGAACTAAAGCCGATTCTTCGGCATAGTGGCGAGTGGAGGCGCTGCCCCACACTGAGCGCCGCCACAACAATAGTACACAACAGAGCGAACCAGAAAACCTGTTCGAGAGAGCGAATAGAAGATACCGAGAAGAAGTAGGGCGATACTGTGGACGGCGGTAGTACTAGCGGAATTTGTGTAGTTCGAATGATCTTGGTACTTTTTCAATTTTGGAACGAAAGTACTAAGGGTAAATCCCAGAAAAAATTGGCTGATCGGCAAAACCGACCAGCCAAGTTAGTGGGTTGGAGGAGAAATCCGCGTCAATAAAAGTGCAGGTAAAAAAATTGTGAAGTTTCTTTAGTATGAGGTACCTCCAAAAGGCTGTCAAGGCGAAAGTGACGCCGAGACCATTGGCCGAGACCATTGAAGGAGCCCTTGCACTAGATCGGTGTGCACCGGGAGCCACTGCTATTGCCGCTTACCGCTCTCGCCGCGGGCATTTTGCTGGCTCATTTTGTATTTTTGCAGGTCGGCGATTTGATTGCTCCCGCCGCGCTTGCGATTGCCGCTTGCCTGCTCGCGAGCTTTTTTTGCGACCGCCGGGGACTTCGGATAGCCGCGGCAAGCGCCAGCCTCACTCTGGTAGGCATGGCCGCACAGATTGTCCATCGGCCCACGCGAACGCCCAAACTAACCGCCAGTGACGGCGAAACGGTGATGCTCAGCGGGTGCGTAGTGAACCCGCCGGTATTCTCGCCAGACCGCGAGCAATTTACGCTGCGGCTGGCCCCCAAGGCCGAGATTCGGCTGACGGCAAACCTGAAGGCGGGCGAAAAATTTCCGTTGCAATACGGGCAGCGAGTGGAAGTGGCGGCGAAGGTTCGCACGCCGCGCAACTTCCAAAACCCAGAGGCGTTCGACTACGCAGGCTATCTGGCCGCGCAACATATCTATTGGACCGGTTCGGTAGCGGACCCGGCGTCGATCACTCTGGACAGCGAACGCTGCGGGTCGCGCCTGGTGGCTGCGCTCTACGCGATCCGGACACTCGCGCTCGACCGCCTGGCCCAGCTCTATCCGGACGATCCGCACACGGCCGCTCTCCTGGCGGCCACACTGTTGGGAGAAACCGGCGGCATAGAACGGCGCTGGACCAGCGATTTTCGGGTGACAGGTACGTATCACGCCCTTGTGATTTCGGGCCAGCATGTGTCAGTGCTGGCGTTCACCGTGTTACTGGTGTTGCGCCTGCTGCGGCTACGGCGCATTCCGGCATTGAGCGCAGCGACACTGACGAGCTGGCTCTATGCCTTCGTTACCGGCTTCAGTTCGCCGGTGGTTCGGGCGGCCGGTGGATTTACGCTTTTTCTGATCGCCAGTTATTTCTTTCGACGAACGCGGATTTTGAATGTGCTCGCCGGGATCGCCATGTTCTATCTGCTGTTGGACCCGGATCAGTTATTCGACCCAAGCTTTCAGCTCTCCTTCCTGTCGGC